>Ga0265298_10008590_pt1 | contig 12257 bp, 12 predicted proteins | sample AusTroGonzalo_MG_3_FD_193486 | JGI IMG/M metagenome (GOLD analysis project Ga0265298, IMG submission 193486) | Bovine rumen microbial communities from tropical cattle in Woodstock, Queensland, Australia - Gonzalo_01 | ecosystem: Host-associated > Mammals > Digestive system > Stomach > Rumen ...
CGACACGCCTGTTCTTTATTTGCCTGATATACCTCACATTAGCATGTGAGGTTATTGAGAGTTTGCCTCTCCGAGGCAATTTATAGAAGCCCCCTTATTCGTGAATTGACATACCGAAAACTTAACAGCCAATTTTGTTTCTGTACAGAATTGGCCGTTTCAAAACTGAAAAAGAAATGACGACAAAAAACGAACAGAACTTCTTGATAGACTGCATAATAACAGACCTTGCCACATTTCTGATGAAAGACTATGGCGTGGACGAGGCCGGGGCGTTGCGCACAATCTACAATTCGGAGTACTATTCGCGTCTGGCCGACATATCAACAGGCTTTTATTTGGATAGTTCGCTGTACAACTATCATTACTTGCGGCACGAATTGGAACACGATAAAATTGCGTAAAGATAAATAAATCAATATTTTTTTTGTTTTTACGTATAAATTATATATTTGCAATATAAATACAACAGCACTTTTACAATGCAATTCCTTAATAGCCAAACAACTAACCTGCACTTGACAGCGAATACCACAGGCAACATACTGAATGCCAAGTTGTTACCCCTCTCCATAAATTGCTGAATAACAAACATTCAACACCTAACCCTTTCCTTTCATATTTTGTTTATTATTTCTCATAATTATAACATCCGCAGTGGGTACACCGTAATTTTGCAACATTTTTTTTTATAACATGGAAAATGATGTCTCATTGTTATTATTGCAAAATTAAAAAACAGTAAAACATTCACCAACGGATGGTGATTGGGCGTGGAAAAGTGTGCAAACAGGATATATAGAATCTATCTCTCGTTGACGATCCTGATGTTATATTCCTTTCCTTTTTCTGTAAAATAGGGTCCTGCGTCCATCCCCATGACGCCAATTTCGATATTTCCATCATCAAAACTGGCCATAAATCCTTGGGCATTCCATAAACCGTCGCCGACAAGGTATTTCACCGAATTGCCGTTACGGTCGTAGAAATCAACTAAAGCATTTCCATTGCCTTCTTCATTGCCGTTTTCTAACAAGAATGCCTTAACATATTTAGGATGTCCATCGATTGCAAATTCATAGATTTGCTCAGGAATCCCGTTTTCTGCTTGTACTATCTCGGACTCATTGACGATTCCGGACGATTCTACGGGCTGGTTACGGGTTTCTGTGTTAGATAAATCCGTATCCTCAACGTTTACTTGTTCCGATTCTTTGGGAGAACTATTGCACGATGTACAAATTAAGCACATTGTCAGTGCCACGATAGCAAGTAATGTTTTTTTCATTTTCATTTCCCCTAAATGTGTGCCGGGTGCAACCTTTTGAGGAGTTCTGCTGATTCATTTTTTTGCTCACAAGGCGGGTAGAACTCCGTGTGTTCCGACTGCGAGCCCCACAACCACCCGGTTGTGTTTGCAATGCAAAAATACACATTTTTTTGATATGGGCAGCAATAAAAATAGAGAACACCGCTCATAACAGGAATAGAACAAGCAGATTTTGATATATGATTGAGCTATATTATTGCAGGAAGTGGCCCGCTATGACGTGCCATAGGCAATTTAACCGACGGCATAACGGAAGTATAGACAGTATTATGAAACGCAATGGGATAGCTTGCCAAAACGACCGGACACCGCCCGTCGGAAGTTAAATCCAGAGACATTTTTGTAGCAGTTTGTTTTCGTGATTTAGCAAAACACAACGAGAGTTCGCCGTACAACTATCATTACTTGCGACATGAATTGGCATACGGCAAAATAGCGTAGTGTACTATCTTTCCTCCAAAAATATCTTTTCCGTCTTTAAATCACGTTGGGAAGTCCGTAAACATTTTTGTACAAAAGCTGCGTAATATATTCGAAATCTGCATTTTCCAACGGAAAACGCGACATCATCACCATTGGCAGAAACCCGTTGCCGCTGTGGTAGGGCGGCTGCAAGTATTCGTGAGTGTTAATTACAAAACCATGTCGCTTATAAAATGCTATCCTGCGTTTAGCCAACGGATTGTCGGGCTGTTCGGCCTCCAAAACAACCTGAATGCCCTTAGGTAACATATCAAGAAAACAATTTAGAACTAAACACCCAAAACCTCTGTTTCTCAATACATTATCCATTGCAAAATGTTCGATATAGACAACACCTCCAAACTCCCAATAAGCCATTATGCCCATCATTGTACCGTTGTTTTCGGCCACAAGAAAATGGTATTCGTCACTGTTTCTTTTCTTTATTTCAGAAAAATTCGGACGCTCCTCAAGGGGAAAAGCCTCTTCGAGGACTCTTTGGGCAAAAGCCGTGTGTCGCTCCGAATACAAGTAGCTCGTGAAATTCATCACTGTTAGAGGTTATTCAGTATAAAACGCACGAACAAAGTAAATTGCGGTGCAAAGTCATTGTATTTTGGCAGGTTAATCTTGTTGTAGTAACAACTCACGCCAAGGTCGGCGGCCATGGAGCCGGGGAGCATTAGCCGCAGGCAAGGGGCTACAAAAACACCAAAACCTATACCTGTTTGGTAATATTCGTATGACTGGGAATTCATCATTGGGTACTCTCCTCCCCAAATATCAAGTATGCTGTAGGTGGCACCGCCAATCTCCATATCGTTGCTCTGTACCCGTATATGATTGATATTTAGACCTATATCGGCCACGAAGTGCAGTATAGGACCTATCGGTATAGCTTTGGACATTCCCAAATCGATGTAAGTCCTTGATTCTGTGCCCCAAATACCGCAACTAATGTATTGGTTTACGTTTGAAAGGGTTGAGGTGCTCGCACCGCTGTACAGGTTGAATCCTCCTTTTGCCGTAAGCTTGGAATAGTCGAAACGTGCAAACAGGGCGGTGTTGCTTTCCTCAAAATCGTAGCGGAAACCTATTCCAAACTGATAGGTAATGGAGTACCGCATATTGGCATATTCGGCCACTTTCAGCTGTTTGTAGGTCTGTATCGCCGATGGCGAAATCATACCTTGATCCACAAGGTTGTTCCAGATGGCTTCGCCGTATGCCTCGCTGTGAATAACACGTTCTATGGTGTTGGTGTTTTCGGGAACGCCGCTGTAAAAATTGGCATGAGTTTTACCGGCGTAAGTGGCTCCTGCATCGATAGTTACAGAAAATCCTTTGAGAGGGGTTAAATTATCTGCATACTCCTGTGCGGATAACGCATTGCAAATCAGAATAATATTGCAGATTGCAGCTGCTATGAGGGGGAGGATTCTCCGCTTTTTGGCGTAAGCAGTGGTCACAACGTATGGTTTTAGATGTTGGACTCGTTGCCTTTCAGCATCTGGTAAAGGAAATCGCGGGCACGGAACAGCTGAGCTTTCACTGTACCCAATGGCAGGTTCATCTCTTCGGCAATCTCTTCGTAGGAATATTCCTTGAAATACCTCAGTTCCACCAAATTACGGTAACGAGGTTTAAGCAACCCCACCACCTCGCGCATCATGGCCACTTTTTGTTCCTTTATTATCTCCTCTTCGGGGTTTTGGTCTTCGGAGGGTATGCTATAGTCGGTAACCTCGTCGTCGCGGTTCACGCACATGCTGTTGAGCGATATGGTGCGCAGACGTTTTTTGCGGATGAAATCGATGCAGTTGTTGGAGGCTATGGTAAACAACCAAGTGCTGAAAGCGTGTGTGGGGGTGTACAGATGCAGGGAGCGGAAAGCCTTTCCAAAGGCCTCTATGGTGAGGTCGTCGGCCTCCACCGGGTCGTTGGTCATTTTCAAAAGCATAAGGTACAGCGGCTCGCGGTATATCTTGAGAAGGTCGGCGTATGCCTTTTCGTCGCCTTTCTCGCGCGCCAAACGCACAAGTTGGTAATCCCTTTGTGCCTTATCGGTGGTAAGATTAGGAGTTGCTTCCATTGCTTTTTTTATTTCTTAACGTAAATAAATACAAAAAAGTATTTGCGAACAAAAAATAAATTTCAAACAATGGCGAAAGGGCTGCCACAAAGCCTTTTATACCGAATTTGCGACATAGCTGGAAGTTGCACACTATCTGCCAAGCGAGTTTGAGCACCAATACTCCAAGCAGGGCAAAACCCAATACAGGCAAGGGTTGTGTTAAATAAAGCAAAAGTCCGGCAATGTAGAACATAATAATCATCAGCGAAAGCATTGAAAGTTTCAGCCTGTCGCGGAATTTATAATGCTTTATGGTGCTGCGTAGCTTGCGCCGCTGTTCTATCCACTTGGAGAAAGATTTGCAGGGTTCGGTGATTACGAAGGCTTCTTCGCACAAACACACGTCGGTATTGTTGGCATTGCCGTTTTTGTTTACAAACAAGTCGTCATCGCCGAAAGGTATGTGGTAGTGTTGTATAAAGCCTTTGTTTTTGAAAAAGAAATCGCGGCGATAGGCCATGTTGCAGCCACATCCGCAATATGGTTTATGCAACAGGGCGAAACCAAACATCAATGCCGACTGCGACAGGTTTTCGTACTGCATAAAAGCGTTGAGCAGACCTTTTTTGTTATTCAAGCCGCAGTAGCCGAGAACAATTTTTGTTTTGGATTTGCCGAAAGGCAGCACCATTTTTTCCAACCAGTCGAAACTTTTCGGTACACAGTCGATAGTGGTAAGGAGTATTATGTCGTTTTTTGCCGACTGTATGCCTACCGAAAGCGGGAATTTTTTGCCCTTAAAATTGTTCACGTCCTGTGTCAGGCGCAGTGTCTTAAGCTTTTCGGGATAGTTGTTTTTGAACAGCTGAAGCACGTACTGTGTGTTGTCAAAAGAGTTATTGTCCACCACTACCACCTCGTAGTTCGGGTAGTTCTGTTCGAGCAGGTATGTAAGGTTCTCCGTCAAAAGTTTTTCCTCATTTTTTGCGGTAAGCACAATTGAAACGGATAGTTTTACGTTATCCTTTTTCGAAGGCTTGTTTTTGGTGCCGCTATAACGGCTCACACGCAAATGAAAAAGCCCATAATACAGCATGAGGTACACAAAACACACTGCAAATATCGCCATCAGAACCAACGGAATAGTCTCAAAATATGTTCCAAAAATTGTCATATCCGAATTTTTATTTGGGTGCAAAAGTAATATTTATTTGCGGTGTACGGGAACAAAATAATACGAAATTATCAACTATTTACTAACACACGTCGAAACACAATGAAATTCAAATTGGAAGGAACCGACAAGCAGAGCAAAGCCCGTGCGGGCGTAATTAGCACCGACCACGGAGATATACCCACGCCCATTTTTATGCCCGTTGGCACAGTGGGGTCTGTAAAAGCCGTTCATCTACAAGAACTTATCGACCAAGTGTCGGCCAAAATTATTTTAGGGAACACCTATCATCTGTACCTGCGTCCGGGAATACAGGTGCTCGAAGCCGCCGGAGGCTTGCACCGATTCAACGGCTGGCAGCGTCCCATACTTACCGACAGCGGCGGTTTTCAGGTGTACTCCCTTGCCGACACCCGCAAACTGAAAGAAGATGGCGTGGAATTTCGTTCGCATATCGACGGCTCCAAGCATTTCTTCACCCCGGAACGTGCTATCGACATTCAGCGCAGCATTGGCGGCGACATTATCATGGCTTTCGACGAATGCACCCCTTTTCCGTGCGACTACAACTACGCCAAGCGGTCTATGCACCTAACCCACGCATGGCTCGACCGTTGCGTGGAGCGTTTCCGCACAACCGAACCCAAATACGGCTACCGGCAGACGCTGTTCCCCATTGTGCAAGGCAGCGTTTACCGCGATTTGCGCACACAGTCGGCAGAGAAGATAGCCTCGGTGGGATGTGAAGGCAACGCCATCGGCGGGCTTTCGGTGGGAGAACCCGTGGAAACCATGTACGAGCTTACCGACCTGGTGTGCAGCATACTGCCTGCCGACAAGCCGCGTTACCTTATGGGAGTGGGCACCCCGGCCAATATATTGGAAAGTATAGCTCTCGGCATTGACATGATGGACTGCGTTATGCCAACACGCAACGGACGCAACGGACTGCTGTTTACCTCGCAAGGTACAATGAACATGAAAAACCAAAAATGGGAGTACGATTTCTCTCCCCTCGACGAGGAAGGAACCGCCTTGGTGGACAAGGTTTACACCAAAGCCTACGTGCGACATCTTTTCAAGGCTCAGGAGATTTTGGCCATGCAAATTGCCAGCATACACAACCTTAGTTTCTATCTACGACTTGTGGAACAGGCACGACAGCATATACTTGCCGGTGATTTCCTTGAATGGAAAAACCGTATGGTACCTGTGCTTTCGAGGCGACTTTGACACAATGGCAACAACTTTCAACAAGCAATCTTTTGACAAAAAACAGCCTGCACAAAAGGCAAACTCAAAATAAAATACTATCTTTGCAAAATAATACTAAAAAACAAAATAAAGGCAACATACTGATTATGAGTAAAGAGACTGTCGTTAGCGGGATACGTCCCACCGGAAATCTGCATTTGGGCAACTATTTTGGCGCGTTGCGCAATTTCATACGTCTGCAGGAGGAGTGCAACTGCTATTTTTTCATTGCCGACTATCACTCGCTGACCACGCACCCCACACCAGAAAACCTTGGGGGCAATGTGCGTCAGATACTTGTTGAGTACCTTGCCGCCGGCCTCGACCCCGAAAAAGCCACCATCTACGTGCAAAGCGACCTGCCCGAAGTGGTGGAGCTGTACCTTTTTCTTAATATGAACGCCTATCTCGGTGAGCTGGAACGCGTTACCTCTTTCAAAGACAAGGTGCGCCAACAGCCAAACAACGTAAACGCCGGACTGCTCACCTACCCTACCCTTATGGCCGCCGACATACTTATACACAAGGCCGCCAAAGTGCCTGTGGGCAAAGATCAGGAGCAACATTTGGAAATGACACGCACCTTTGCCAACCGTTTCAATAAGATGTACGGCAAAGAGGTATTTCCGTTGCCGCAGGCTTATAACTTTGGCAATGAATTAGTTAAAATCCCCGGCCTTGACGGCAGCGGCAAGATGGGCAAGTCCGAAGGCGAAGGCAACGCCATTTTCCTCGGCGAAGACCCTGCCAAAATCCGCAAAAAGATAATGCGTGCAAAAACCGACATGGGGCCAACAGAGATGAACCAAACCAAACCCGTTGAAATAGAGAACCTTTTCACCCTAATGAAAGTAGTTTCCACTCCCGACACAGTGGAATATTTCAACGACCTGTATAACCGTTGTCAGATTCGTTACGGCGACATGAAAAAACAGCTTGCCGAAGATATGGTGAACTTTACCGAACCTTTCCGCCAACGCATAGCCGAACTGTCGGGCAACTCCGCATACCTCGACGCTATTATGAAACAAGGTGCCGAAAAAGCCCGCGAAAGTGCATCCAAGACCTTGCGCGAAGTGCGACAAACAATAGGTTTCCGCAACTGATACCTTCGCACGTGCCCTTAATCCTCCTGAAAGTCTTCTCCGCTTCGCTATAGAAAGGTTCCCAGAACCTTTCTTCACCGTCCCATAGTCCTGCACACATGCCCACTTAGCCTAAACACAAAGCCATGCAAAACAGGGTAGCCCAAACAGTTCCCCCTACTGAGGGGGCAAGAGGGAGTTTTAACTCTCTTGAGAAGGTCGGGAGGAGTAAAAACCTGAGGGGACAGTGGGAATAAAATTCCGAGTTACGAAATGCGAGTTAAATTTCCTGATTACGAATTTCTTTTTGTTTAATCATCAGCGACAGCACTATACTTACAGCGAGTATTCCAAGTATTGCAAGTAATGATACCGCCGTACCTATCTCAATATCGAAAAAGATATTGAGTAACATTTTAACACCTATAAAGATAAGGAGAATGCCCAGGCCGTATTTCAGCAACCAAAAACGGTCCATAATGTTGCTTAGCATAAAGAACAGCGACCGCAGTCCCAAAATGGCGAAGATATTGGAAAAGAACACTATAAACGGGTCTTGCGTTACCGAAAAGATGGCCGGAATGGAATCTACAGCAAATATAACATCCGAAAATTCTATTACCAAAAGCACCACAAATAGCGGAGTTACAAACAGTTTTTTGTCCACCCGTGCAAAAAAGTCGTGGCCGTGTCCCTGCGGCAACACACGGAAATGCTTGGAGGCAAAACGCACCACAGGATGGTTTTCTGTGTCGATTTTTTCGTCGATTTTCTCGAGAAACATCTTAATTCCCGAAAAAATCAGTATTCCACCGAAAATGGCCAGCACCCATGAGAACTGCTGTATCAGAGCCGAACTTAGGAATATAAATACGAAACGCAACACTATTGCTCCCAAAATGCCCCAAAACAGTACGCGGTGATAGTATTTTTTTTCTATACCGAAACTCATGAAAATCATTATCATAACAAATATATTGTCCACCGAAAGGGCTTTTTCGATGAAATATCCGGTAAGGTACTCCATGCCAAGGGCATGACGGTATATGCCAAGGTTTTCCTCGAAAGACTTGTTCATATCCACGCTGTGTGAGCCCGCGCTGTGGTAGAACTTTTCGTAATAGGCTTGCAGACCGGCGTTGTCGGTAATGCCGTGTATCCATTCGGCTTTTAAGAATATCACAAGGCAGAACAGCATTGCTGTGCCTATCCACACGGCCGTCCACACAGCAGATTCTTTGAAAGTTATCACATGGTCGGTTTTGTGGAAAACGCCCAAATCCAAAAATAGCATAAAAGCCACAAGAAGCAAAAAACCGCCAAAAAACAGAATTTCGGAAGAAATCATAACTCTAAATTTTTATTTTTCAATAAATTATATTTTTTTCTCGATTCCGTTACGTACAAACTTGCCGGATAATCGAGTATTATTTTTTCGTAGTATTCCATAGCTTTGGCCGTATTGCCAAACTGCTCCTCGTTAAGCGTAGCCAGCATAAAAAGGGCATCGTCGGCCAGTATGTCGTAGGGATATTGCCGCACCAAGTTCTGCAACAGGCTGTCGGCGTGGCTATAACGCTCCTGTTGCAGTGCTACGGTGGCTTTGCGCATTATTATTTCGTCGAAAAGTGGGTGCGAAAGGTTGCGTACAAGCACCGAGTCGTAGTATTGGCAAGCCGAGTCGTATTTCTTTTGATACAACAGCATATCGCCTTTGGCAAAATAAGTTAGCATGGCAAAAGAGCTGTCGTCGTCCATATTGTCGCTTATAAGCAAAGAAAGTTGCATGGCGTCGTTGGCTATAGGTTTGGATGTTGAGGCGCGCAGCACGTCGAGTTGCGACTTTGCCCATTGAAAATCGGCATTGTAATACGACAACAAGGCATTTTTATATTTGGCCTGCGAGCCTATAAGGTCATTTTTGAAATCCTTCTCTACCTGCATGTACAGCAACGAGGCTTCCCACACGGAACCCGAAAAAAGCAGTATGTCGCCAAGCTGCAGTTTGGTTTCGGCTTTCTGCTGCCGCGATACCGATGGCATGTCAATTATTCCGTAAAGTATGTCGGCGGCTTTGGAGGTGTTGTTTTTGTACATTGCTATCAGTTGGGCGTAGTTGCGCTGCAGGGGTACGGTTTGAGCGTTGCTTCCCAGTTGGCCAAGGGCGGTAAGGTATTCGTTCAGCAAAGCGTCGAGCTGTTTTGCCGATACGGATTGTCGGCTGTCAATCTGGTCAAACTTTGCAGCGAGCAGTCCCACATAACTTTCGAAATAGTAGTCGTTATCGGTACCTTTTTTCAGCAGGTATCCGTAGCCGTCGATAGCCGTTTTAAAAGCTTTGTTGGAGGCGGCTATCGAAGCCACGCGTAAAACCTGAGTGCCGTTGTCGTCGGCAAAGCGACGGTCGATGGCCTTGGCTTGCGTCAGGGCAAAATCGAAATCCTTTTTCTGCAACGAAAACCATATCATCATATCATGATAGGTGCGGTTTTGGGGGGCGTCGGTAATGTGGCGGGCTATGGTGTTCTTCAGGCAACGGTCAAATTCGGGATTATCGCCTTGTGCAAGCTGTTGCAGAAGTATCTGTATCTGGCCTCCGGCAAAAGGGTATTTTTTCAGATATGCGAAATAGAGGTCGAGCATTTTGCCGTAGTCGCCGCTTTTTTCATACAGTCGAGCCATATCTATAGTATAGGCAAAGGGGTCGCTTATATGCTGTCCTGCAACGCGGTAGGTTTCTATGGCGTATTGTAGGTTGCCTGTGTTTTCGAAGGCCTCAGCCACCCTGTCGGCGGCACTTTTGCTATAGCCCGTCTTTTCAATGGCTGTGGCGTAGTGCTTTTCGGCCTGCTTGCGTTTACCGTTTTTTTCTGCTATCCAGCCCCAGTCCACATATATAGAAGGGTCGTTGGGTCGTTGGCGCAGACGTTTTTTCACCACCTTTTCGGCTTCGGAGTATTGTTTTAGCTGTAAATGACAGTCAATCAGTTTATGGTAATAGAAATCGTTGGGGTCGTCGGCAAAAAGCTGTTCGTAAAGTTCCGCCGATTTGTCGTATTCGCCGTTGTTGAAATAATGATTGGCAAGTTGCCCCGCCGTTTGTTCTTGGGAAAAGAGTATAGCAGGTATGCCGATGGCAACACACAAGGCAAGTATGTTTCTGAAAGTCCGGCAGACCATTTTAGTTTACGGCAAAAATAGTATGTCTTTTAACGTGGTGCGTTAGCGCTTTTTCCGAAACAGTTTCTGCAATTCGTCTTGCAACTGCGGTATAGGTATGTCGCGTGCTATGATGGTGCCTTCGCTGTTGATTATTATATTGCAGGGAATGTAAGGAATGCACAAGTTTTTGGCTATCGAACTTTCCCATCCAAGCAGGTCGCTCGCATGTTTCCACGGGAAACGGTTTTCGTTGATGGTCTTTATCCATGTGTCGCGATGTACGTCGAAAGAAACCGACAAGAACTCAACGCCACTGTTTTTGTATTTGCGGTACAGTGTGCGCAAAGTGTTTTTGTCGTTTTCGTTAAGCAATTTGGACGACCAAATGTTGATTACCAAATATTTTTTGCCTTCAAGCGCCTGATAACAGGTTGTTTCTTTGCTTGATGTGTCGGGCAATACAAAGTCGGGCAACTGTTGGCCTACGGCTACGCGGCTAAGTTGTCTTATTTTTGTGTTCAGGTAACGATAATAGTATGTGCGTGTGGCCGCGCCGGTGAATTTAGACACATAACGGTTCAACTCGCTTGGCGTAAGGAGCGCGAAACACTGCTGGGTAGCCAATATGTGCGGAGCAAATATTGATTCGGGATTTTGCAATATATAGTTTTCCAGACATTCGTTCACACTGTCCTGATTTAGAGCGCATTCCTCCAAAATATATCTGTATTGGCTGTTGCTAAACGAGCCGTTGATTCGTGTGTTCTCGATGTCGTTTACATCAACATTGAGGGTTATGACATTGTTTTCCAAATAAAAGAAATAGCCTATTGATGTGCTGGATAGACGTATTTCGGCAAGACGCGGCTCCGGCAACGAGCCATTGAATACAAAAGTGCCGTTGGGCTCTATTCGCGCCTCACGTCTCACCACAGAATCTTTGGCACTGTACAGTTGCAAAAACACCCTTTTCAGATGTGTTTTGCCAACGCTTCCTTTAATAGTGTATGAGCCTTGCGCACAAGCAACACCCGCACAAAATACCGTAAGCAGTATGATAAATAACTTTTTCTTCATCGTTATATAAAGCAAAAAAACGAAGATTGCCGTTTTTTACGACAATACAATCTTCGAATCATTCAAAAAAACTGTCTGTCGAATGTTTATATGGCCGGTTGCTCAAAATCGGTTGCCGTGTATTCGATAACGTTTTCACTTACAACACGGTAGTTTGATTTTATTGCCTGAGAGTTTTTACGAGGTTTTTGGTTGTACATAACGCCCTCGGCAGATTTCGATGACTTGCAAGAACCAAAGGCACAGCACAACATCACTGCTGCGGCCAACAATACCGAAATTTTCAAAGTCTTTTTCATATCAGATGTTCTTTTTAATTGTCTATTTTTCAATTTGTTTACCTTTACTAAAGCCTCAAAAAAGAGACTTTGAAACCACCAACAAAGTAACAAAAAAAAATCCATATTTCCAAATATTACTACCTATTTTGTATCAAAAAACACTTTTTTTGCCATATAACAATCTAATAAACAGAATGTTAAACTAAAAACTTTTATTCAAAAATGTATTTTTCGGATTTATTCATTCCACAAGAAAGATTTATGGGGACTTCTATTTATTCGTTTGAGAGCGCGTGTCTCCGACACGCCTGTTCTTTATTTGCCTGATATACCTCACATTAGCATGTGAGGTTATTGA
>Ga0265298_10008591_pt1 | contig 12256 bp, 12 predicted proteins | sample AusTroGonzalo_MG_3_FD_193486 | JGI IMG/M metagenome (GOLD analysis project Ga0265298, IMG submission 193486) | Bovine rumen microbial communities from tropical cattle in Woodstock, Queensland, Australia - Gonzalo_01 | ecosystem: Host-associated > Mammals > Digestive system > Stomach > Rumen ...
ACGAGCCACAGCATGAACACCAAAACTGGCCGACTCAGCCACCTCTACCAGCCCCAGCTCTTCTTTCATCTGAAGCAGCTGATTGATGATACGGCGGCACTCCTCACGGTCGCGGCAGTCGATGTCGTAGAAGAAGAACGGACTCACCGTCTTGATACCCTTCAGCAGACCGCCATCAGGCACCTGACCATTATAGTTCACCTGCACCAGCGCGTGCTTATACCTATCCTCACCAGTACTGCGGAAGTCATTCCAGTTCTGAATGTTTTCAGGAGTGTTGCACGCTGCTATCAACTCTTCGGGGGTCTTAATGGGGCGGCAATGTTTCTCGCCGCCCACTTTATATACCAAGTTTACCATATCTCTACTGCTGTTTCAAAATGAGTTCCCTTAATACCTTTTGCGCTATCGCTCCGGCCTGCCTTACCAGCTTGTCCGGCAACTGCTCCAACTGATCCTCGTCGAGCGAGAAATAGAAGTACCACCTCTTATCCTGTCCTTGCGACAGCGAAGCGTTATCATCGCGGAAGAGGGCCTTGTTGCGTATGCGCTTGGGCTTTTCTATCATATAGACGTTGCCGTCACGCTTGCCCTCCACCTTGAAAGTTCCTGAGAACGCGTCGAGTAAAACATCTTCACAGCACTGGAAGTCTGCTACGTGCAATCCGTTCTCCAAAATGCCTAAGGTCATAAGACCATCAAGCATTGCCTGTCTCTCTGTTGTAATAATAATCTTTTCCATAATCGATTGAATTTGTGAGTGAAGGGTTTGTGTCGGAATTGGCCATATTTCACTCTAGAGACTTCCTTCACTACACCTTCGCCCGATTACTTCTTAATGATTTCAGTTACTACGATGTCTTGATAAACCTGTCCGTTGTACTCGCGGCTCTGGAATCGCATGGTGGCAAACACGAGGTCACCGGCCTTGAATTCCTTCTCTGCCTGCTCAGCGAGTGCTGTCACCACATAGTGGCTTTCGTACTTACCGCCAAGCTCTTTGAGTACCAGCTGACGTTTCTTCAGCTCACCGTTCTCACTCTTCTCACTCTTCACCGTGAAAGCGTCGCCGCATTTCACTACTTCTAAAAGCATCGTCTGCATAGTTGTAAAAAAATTAATGTTATAAAAAAATATGTCGATAATGAAAGTGCAACTATCGTGCATTTCTGTGCCATTCAACTATATTTCAGCGAAATAGTTATCAGCTTGAATGAAAAAGGGGATTTCCGTAAGCGAGGCGAAAATCCCCCATACAAAAGTGTGTTCTATTCAACCCAAAATAAGCGTTTCTCTACGCAATGTTGAACGGAGAAAGTCAAGCCTTATACGATATTCCATCGGAAAACCTTCCATAATGACATCCAGACTGATATTCGGATCGGGCGTTTGCAGATAGGATGCCAACTTTCTTTCCTTTGGCACACACAATCCGTGCTGATTGAGTATCGTAAAGCATCGCAGATATACGTCCTGATATTCCTTTATCTTTTGCGGGTCAAATCCTGTATCGCCTATTTCTCCGTACTCAAGTTCACAGAACGACGCATTACCCAGCCAGCCAAACATTTTCGAGAAGAGACTATGATCCTTGTCAAACCTTAGTTCTTCAATTGCAGTATTTATCTCGTTGGCATAGTTCTTCATCTGAACAAATGGTTTATTGTCCTTTGGCGACAGGCCCAAGTCTCTCATAACCATCAGCAGAATTGGGAAATGCCCCTTTTCAAGAATGCCACTAATCAACAATATCGGACTCATCCGTTCTACATACTCCTTCGCCGCCCAGCAAGTAAACAGTTTGTCGTATTTACCCGTTACTGGCTTCAAGAGGTGAACAGAATCGATGTGCCCCTTCAGCGTATTATAGCGGAACAGGAAAGAGAATAGATCCAAGAGGTCATCATCCGATAGCTTCTCTCTGTCACGAACGATAGCCTCATAGAGAGGGCAATCCTGATTGACAACACAATCGTACAGTCTCTTGATGCGAGCAGGCTTGTAGGAGTTCAGATGCGTCTGCCTGAGATTCTTCAATTCACGTCTGAGAGCATCGGACTCCGTCATTCCCGCTTTGATATCAACATCAATATCCTCCTTCACCTGCCTGACAAACGACCAATAATCGCGTGACCATTCTTTGACCCGATAATCTTCCACCATTTTATTATATAGGTCGCGCTGAGTTGCAGCGTCGCCCTCTATCTTCTGGTTCAAAGATTTCAGTTCTCTCACCAGGCTAATCATGTTGTCGATTGCTTTGATGGCATCATCCGAGCCACCCACAAGAGTTATATCCCATCTGATATACCCCAACGTCTGTAGGACTTTGCGGACATCAAAGGGGACAACATTCAACAGAGTCACCCGCTGCCTGTCGGCTATCATGCTGATGTTGCTTTCCAATCTGCGCACACCAGCCACAATGCTCTGCATCGAAGCATCCGTATCAGCCTTGCTCTGTCTGGGCTGAATCATACACAACGAACTACACATCTTGTTCAGTTCTACTATTTGCTCTCCAATGTTACTTTTCTGTAAAGTTTCCATTTTGTCGAGTTTGTGAGGAGAGAGGTCCAGAATTGACGTCTTTTCACTCGCGAGACTCCTATCACTCACTTCACTCAACCGGTCGCTCCTTATCGACCATTAAGTTATTTTTACTATTTTATAATAGTCTGAATTCTGTGCTCAGGTTTACTGATGCAAAATTACAGAACCTTTTTCAGCGTCTTTCCGTGTTTTCCCAATACTTTGCCCGTTTCGGGATAAGCGGGATAACTTAGGGATATAAGCGGGAAATACCGCAGGAATTCCCTCGATAGAGCGCACAAAAGTACCACTTTTCGCCTGAATACTTTTTGCGTTTAATATCACTTAAATTCTGCGCAAAAAAATAGCGGAACCAGTCGTAACTGATTCCGCTCGATGTTTGGGGATAATAATGTTTAGATGCAGCACATTGCCAACTTGGGCTCAATTTGGGGCAACAGCTTTTCCAATACATTCTGTAATGCCGCCCAAGATTTGAACTTGATTATCTCTGCCTTACTAATCATCCACTTCTTCGCATCTTCTTTCCATTTCAAGAAACGCTCTATGTTATATTGAACGGTTCGTAATGCAGGTACTTTCAAGCCGACAATATGTTTGCGTAACATTTCCCAATAGTATGCAATTTTTCCCGAAGGCACCTCCGTACCCAAAAGGGTAAAGAGCGTCGTGAAGAAAACGCAGACATATTGATTTGGATTGTCTATGTACACACTCGCTATTTCTTGCGCTTCCCTAAAAGCATAAATCCACTCATTATCCGTTAATCGTCGGCATAGTTGTGTTATCTTAGGCCGTCCAGGATTATTGTGTCTCCGGTCGTGACGGTACAAAATGAAGTTTTTGGCAACAGTGTAACATCCTTCCCTCATAAGGGCTGCTTCCACTTGGTTCTGTATGTCCTCAACTTGAGTATCATCTTTTACATCCAGATGACTGAGGATTTTTGATACAGTACCCAAGTCAGCTGGTTCTTTGGCACTTTCGAACGCTTTTACGATAGCGTTCATAATCTTGTCTAACGAGAAGCGGTCTTTCGAACCGTCACGCTTTGTGATTGTGAAGTTTTTAATCTCCATATCGTTACTATAATTATAATTGTGTCAGCGAATCTCCTTTATTATCGGAATTCGTAATGACAGGTATAGTCTTGAATTGTTCCTTCAGGGCTATGATGTGAGTAAGCAGCCTCTGAAAACCTTTGCCGGTTTGCTTCTTTCCGATTCTGTTTTTCAGGAAAGCATCTCTCTCCCACAGATTGTGGTGAGTTTCACCAGTATAGCCACAATTCCAGTCACTTAGTGCTTCCTCATCGCACTTATGGCTATCTGCTAATTCTTTGTACCAAGAATTCATCTGAGTAGCGAAAGACTTCAGTCCTATATCATTAAGAATACGAATGTCATAGAAAAATCTGTATGGCGCATACCAATCATACTTGAATCGGATATTAACAACATAGCAGTCATAGAGCAGTTTGCGCAACATTGCAAAATCAATTGGCTTGCCATTATAGTTCTTTATGAATATCTGATTGGGAGCTACAGCAGCGAGGGCAGGATGATGTTGTTGTGGCAGATTGTTGCTGGAGGCTGGTGCCCCTTTGAATGGCGGTTTCCCGTGAGCAGTTTTTATCAGGTCACATTGTCTGCGCAATCGATAGTCCTGAGTGTCGCAAGCATGAGCCAATAGAAACGTAAGGTAATGATTAACCACAGAAGAGTCCTCTGCCTCCATTGCCTCAGAAACAACTTCTTCAACAGGACGCAGACGACTGCCGTAATACATCATAGAAACCTTGTAATTCATTCCTCTTCCTCAGGGCAGCGATTTATACGCTCATAGTGAAAATCTCTTTGGTTCAGTTTTTCGGCAATTGGCTTCAGACGCTCGTCTTGAGCGTAAAATTTAAACGCGACTTTCCATCCTGCAGGAAAAACATTTTCTGTATATTCGGTTGCTTGAATGCTCAACTCTTCAACCGCGTGGTCAACATTACCATCATATTCAATCCAGAAATGACAGTAATCATTACCCCCGTCAATCGTTGGTGGGAATTGGTCAGGACATGAATCATCTATGTCTAATTCTACTCTGTTGAGTTCTTTCATTTCTTTTTTAGAACCGAAGGGCAACTCTATACCTACCCCCAGACGTTTCAGTCCTCTTACAATATTTCCCAGCCTTAGAATATGCCCTTTGGTATTTCCGCCTAAAGCCCCCGCATAAACCCAATTTAACAAATCCAGAGAGATGGCGCGGGTTCCTTCCATACAAAATGTATCAACATTAGGCAGTTCAACCTTATTCCATACAATACCCTCAGAATACTCGCCCTCAGAATACATCTTACAAGCTTCTCCAATTGTGTTGTGGACTTTGCTAACACGAGATACTACAGGATGGCTATGGGTTTCTATAGCATATTTCCCGTCCTCCGTTTCAGATTCCTTTGTCACTACGAGTGTTGCTATGTGCAATCCCACTTCTCCGCCAGCATGAATAATCTGATAAGGCGGATCAAGTTTCAACATGTGAGTCTGTATCATTGTTCTTTCTATTTTGTCTTAATGTCATTTATTGAGGCAACGAACGGCAAGTATCTTCCCTTTCCTTTTCGCTGTACTTTCATGATATCATACGTGTCAATGTTAGCAGGCTTAGATGGGTCGTACTCCAATAGTAGGAACTTCTTCGCATCAGTGGTCATACGAAGCAGATAGCCGCCAGGGATGTCTTGCTTACTGACGATTCTTGGATTATTCGTAATCCTATACGGAGTAGCTTTCTCGTTCTTCCAATAGTGGAACATGATGTACCCAATATTGTTGATGTTAACATTATCCAACATACCATCTTTAATCCCCAATGCCAGTTGACCAACTGGTTCTGTTTTCTGACGATATGAAGAGCCAACGGCATACATCAAAACATCATCCTTAGCCTCTATCAGTTCATCCTCCAAGAACGGGAGACGTTCTATAATAGGTTCATTGCATGTAAAGATGTCCGTCTGAGTATCTTCAGCCTTTACTATATCAGGTATTTTTCTCTTATATGTAGCAAATGTCCTACCGTTTTCTATCTCTTCGCGACGTGCTTTGCTAATTGCGGCAAACTCTTTTTCACGTTCTATACCAAGAAATCTACGACCTAGCAAATTAGCTGCAATGCCAGTAGTACTGCTACCTGCAAATGGGTCAAGCACCCAAGCACCAGGTTGGGTAGATGCCAAAATGATGCGGCTCAACAACCCCAAAGGTTTTTGAGTAGGATGCTTGGTACACGTTTTTTCCCAAGGTGCAATAGCAGGCAAGCGCCACACATCTGTCATCTGTGTGTCGCCGTTGATATGCTTCATCAACTCGTAGTTGTAGTAGTGTGGCACCTTCTCACTCTTGCGAGCCCAGATGATGAACTCCGTCGAATAAGTGAAGTAGCGGCATGATATATTAGGCGGAGGATTTGTCTTGGCCCACGTAATAACGTTGAGAATTTTATAACCCAACTGTGTAAGACAATTGGCAACAGAAAAGATATTGTGGTATGTACCAGATATCCATATGGTGCCATTATCCTTCAGCTTTTCTCTGCACATCGACAGCCATTTCAGATTAAAGGCATTAATATCTTCCTGAGACATACTTTTGTCCCAGTCGCCTTTATCAACACAAACCACCTTCCCGCTCTGTACACTGATGCCACCGCTCGACAGGAAATATGGCGGGTCGGCAAATATCATGTCGAATTGGAAATTGAATTGCGGGAGCAACTCAAACGTGTCGCCACAAATCAGGTTGAAGTCGTGGTTGGGGGATTTGTAATATGGAGTAATCATCTTATTATGCCATTAAACCTCCACCACCTTCACCCTTTCTCGCATAGGCCGTAGTCCATCCTGTTTGTCCTAAGATGCTGATGGATTTTGGCGGTTGCAAGTAACGGTTCTCTTTACATATATCTTTGAATGGACACTCGCTGATTTTCTGTCCGTCCGGTAAAGACAGAACATATGGAGTCTCTTTAATAGCGACATATCCTTCCTCATTTGAACAAGGCATCATTCTTGCTATAGGCAGAGCTTTAACTCTCTTGATGCCGTTCTTTAAGCAAACTTGGCACGTTTTATTTCTACCTGAATGCCACATGAATGTGTGCTCGTGAGTCTCGCATTCAAATTGGTATAATATCTCTTTGCAGAACTGCTTGCCAATGACATTATAGACGAAGTAGTCAATTAGACAAGGGCTTTCGATGCATTCTGCAGGATATTTCTCGTTCCAGATTTCCCATACTCTACGCCAAGCAAGAGCATTCATTGTCTCGATGTAACTATACTGATGGCAGAATATATCAAGGAAACTTGAAACCAAAGGAATCTCCGTCTTAATGATACCAGTTCTTAGCGCTACTTTAATTGTGTTAACATCGCTGGCAACATCAATCTTTTCAAAGCCAGATACATTGTTCCAAACGCCTAAGACTACCATATCCCTGAGGAACATGTCTGTTTTCTTGTTGCCATAACCAGCACCATCACAGGCTATAATAGCTTCTCTGAGTTTGAAAATATCTCTATCGTATTTGTCTATCAGCCCATAAGGGTCACAACCTTTATCAAGCAAAAATTGGGAAATGGTTTCTGCATATCCATTTCTCTTATCATTCTGCGACTTATCTGCTATGCCAATTTTGGAAATAAACGCAGGAGGGTTATCGCGGATTATTTCTTCGTCAAAAATGGAGTTGTCTATTTTGAATATCTTTGCCAACTTTGCAAATTCCAATGACCCACGAAAATCTTGATTCGCAGTCAAGAACCTGACACGACAGATCTCTTGATTACTTAGACCACACGTATCATATAGTTCACTAAATGCATCGCCATCTGTCTTTACGTAGATGGAACGTAATGCGTCTGCGACAAGCTCACACTTTTCATCATCAATCTTGCAATCAAGAATCTCCTTGTGGTGCTCCTCCCAGAACTTATGGAAGTCAGAGAAATACTCTCTGTATTCTCCCAGTTCCAATGTTGTGCCAATGCCAGGATAGTTTGTGTAAAGGAAATCGTTGATGCTCTTTACAACCTTCCTTGCTTCTGATACAGACAAATTGTCTTCTCCTCCAATTGCCGCTTTTATCTCAGAACAAAAGTTAGATAGCTTATCCATATCACGTTACTTCTTCTTAATAGATGACAAATCAAGATTCGGTATGATAGCAGAATTGGTGTAGTTCTTTTTGTAATAGAAAGCACGTCTGCGAGCCCTTGTTATACCTCCCTTTCCATCAGGCGCGTCCGTCTTATCTTGGTTATTTGCACCCTTTGTTTTTGGCTCAAGATAAACTCCCATGCTGCATGATAGCTGGTCAGCACGACCTTCTTTGATGTAACTTTGTATCTCTTCCCAATCCTTTTTGAAAACACCATTTTGTAAATCTGTAGGATGGTCCAGAAAATAGTCTACAATCACGTAGTCGTTTTGATTGAGGGACTTGCCATTCTTCTTTGCCAGATAAACAACCCAGAAAGTCAAAGCAATCTTACCTCTTAGTTTTGCTGTTTCCCAAGTTTCCTTGGCAACTTCCATATAGTTTATCATCTGGATGGCAGTAGGCTCTTTGGCCTTGATGGAACCGTCACGATTCTTCTGAAGAGGCAATATCTTAATCTCGCATCCAATCTCTGGTATGTCTGCCTCATCGCGATTGTTGTTCTCAATGCCCAGCAGGTTCTCAACTATCAAACCTGAAGCACCCTTAACCATTTTTGAGCGTTCAATATTCAACTCATCTTTGATTTCTCCTATGGTCTTTCCCTTTGAGTTGCTGATAATGTCAAACAAAGGGCGCATATACTCGATAACTTTACTGCTAATCATATTATTCTCATTAATTGGTTAGTTCAAGCATAGTCAAAAATTTCTTCTGCTGCATACATTGGTTCCATTTCTGGTACAACGTATTCAACGTGTGGATGGAGCTTAGTCTCATCATAGTTGTGAACCAGAATTTCCGTCAGCTTACCTCTCTTGTCTGGGTTTGAGTTAATGTTGCGCGAAGCCCAAACTCTTTCTATATTATACGCACCATAGAGCAGGTCGAAGAAGTTGTCCTCCTCATTTTTCCCCTTGCAATCCGAATTACTTAGCATAAAACGGAAGCCAGCCTCGTTGATACGGTCACAGTATTCCTTTAGGCGAATCTGGGCATCGTCGTTGAAGGCTTCTTTCGCATAATCATTGAAGCTGGAGGTGTCGCTGAGAGGGCGATAAGGTGGATCAAAATAGAAGAGCGTATTGCCCTGAGCATAGTCGAAGGTGGCTTCGAAATCACCTGTCAGAATCTCCACATGTTGAAGTAGTTCGCTATCCTTGCGGATGGTCGCAGGGTCACAAATCTGCGGATTGGTATATTTGCCAAACGGGACATTGAATAGACCTTTCTTGTTTACGCGATAAAGGCCATTGAAGCAGGTACGATTGAGAAAGAAGAACTTGGTGGTATTCTCCAATGGGTCAAGATTCTTCTCGTTGTAGCGGTCGCGAACAGCAAGGAAAAAGTTCTTGCGACCTTCTTCTGTTTCAAGTGCGTTATAGGCATTCTGTATTTCCATCAAGGAAGTTATCAACTGTTCTGGCATGTCCCTGACCGTATGATAACAGGTAGTCAAATCAGGGTTCACGTCGTTGATGACAGCATGACGGATATTAGGGTATTGCTGCAACATATAGAAGAGCATTGCTCCACCTCCCACAAAGGGCTCAATGTATGTCACATCATCCCAATTCTCAAAATCAGCAGGCAGTTGTGCGTCCAATTGATCAATGAGTTGACCCTTGCCTCCAACCCACTTAATAAAGGGTTTAGCTTTTGAATTTGCTTTCATTCTGTTTTGATTTAGTCAGCTGGTGTTACCCAGTTGTTCGTTAATTAATATATCGATCTAATGTTTCTTAAATACTATTTTGATTAATCTAACTTGATCTAAAACTTTTGTTCGTTTCAATCAGATCTCCTACCTTTGTCGAAAAAAGTTATGGAGAAGAAAAATATTAGAGGAAGAATAACATTTGTTGAAGTCTCTACAGAAGAACTTATCGATTTTTTTGTGCAAAACACGTCTGCGGAGATAGAAACTTCTGGAGGTATCACTCGCTGGATTAAGTACGATGCCTACCACAAACAGATTGGGATAACGGACAATATCGCCTACGACTGGTATACGCTGGACGAATTCCGACAATATTTTGATCGTTGGTACTGGCACTTCTTTATAATGTAGTAATTTCCCAATAGTGGCAGTAAGCAAGCGTTCTATCTGCTCTCTTGTGAATATTCTACTTGGGTCTATCACTGTACTCATAACTACATAATTTGCGGCAAAGTTACAAAAACTTTGGGAGATAATTGTGATTTAATTTGGATTTTACACATATTTTAATAGATTTAGTTTGGCAGGTAGAGATAATAGTGTTACCTTTGCAGCGATGAATCCCACTAACCTCTGGCCGGATGGTCAAGTTAGTGGGTCTTGTTTTTTCCCAGTACAGACACACAATGTGTTGCAGTTGTTGCAGTGTTGCAGTTCCAAAATAAGTTATACGAAAGTAAAAAAATTAACTCTATATTTATATATAAATATAGAAGTATTTTTAGGGTATGGGAATAGCTTTAAGAGAACTGCAACACTGCAACACTGCAACAGTTTTTGTCAAGATATTCAGGAATGAAAAAAATATCGCAGAAAAATGAAAAATTTCTTGTGAAGTATTCGTGAACCGCAATCACTTTTTCTTACCTTTGCAATGTCAAATTGAAATAGCGGACAGGCGGTCTTTAAAGGTAAAAATTGCGAGGATTAAATCTAGAAATTGTGCGCATTAATGGTAACAATTGTTTTCCTTAATGGTACCTTCGGGAAGTGAAACAAGGCGACAACGAGAGTATTAACAAAATTATTTACAAACAACACAAAAATTAAACTAGATTATGGCTATTAAAGTAATTGCACAGCGACGTGAAGTAAAGCTTGGTAAGAACCCTGGTAAGAAGTTCGTGATGCGTCCCGACCTCTACATCCCCATCCAGGAAAAGAAGGTGTTCGCAGAGGCCAGTACCCACAGCGGTATCTCTGCAGGTGTGATCAAGGCGGCTTGGGATGCCGCAGGTGAAGTAATCCGCACGTGGGCCACAGAGGGTCACAGCGTACCACTGCCCGGTCTGGGAACGATGCGCTTCGGCGTCCGCTCTAAGGCAGTAGCTGACCTTGAGGACGTGAAAGCCAACCTGATTACTACCCGTCGCATCATCTTCACCCCCAACGTTGACGTGAAGGACGAGCTGAAGAACACCGCCATCCAGATTACCTGTCTGGACGAGGACGGCAACGTTCTGAAGCGAGTAACCTCCGGCGACAGCGGAGAGATTGAGGACAACGAGAATGGTGGCGAGTCCGAGAACGGTAACGAGAACAGTGGTTCTGGCTCACAGAACAGCGGCACTGGCACCGTAACGCCTTCGGGCAGTGGTTCACAGAACAGCGGTTCGCAGAACCAGGGCGGCAACAGCGGTAGCCAAAGTGGCAACACGGGCGGCAACAGCGGCTCGGAGAGCGGCACCGAGGGTGACTACCGACTGGTAATCTACAAGTACGGTAACGGCACGTCAACCGTGACGGACGACAGCGAGCAGGAGATCAACAGCAACGACAACGTACATTCCGGCTCTAACGTGAACATCAGCGTTGTGCCTGTGGAGGGCAAGGAGCCTATCGCCAAGGTCAACGGCAACCGCATCACGCTGACTGAGAACGATGGAACCTACACGGGCTCGTTCCAGATGCCTACCAAGGGCACTGTGCTGGAGATCAACTCCGAGCCTGACGAGTGGGACTACGCTGACCAGAACTGATGACGTTCTGAAAACACAACGAGGGGACTGACAGAAATTCTGTCGGCCCTCTTTTGTTTTATACAAAATGCGTCAGGATTTTCACATTTTGCGCGTTTCGTTTGTTTATATAAAAAATAATGTGTATCTTCGCACCCAAAAGCAGCAATATGAAGATTGATTTTCAGTATTCCACCGACTTCTACGGCATGAATGCCAAGGAACTGAGCGACACTTGCATGCACCTGTTGTGTACGGCGGGCGAGGGCAGTTTTGTGTTCAACGAGCATTGCTACCACATCGCGAAGAACGACTTGGTTGTGATACCGATGCCCGATAGAGTAAGAAACCTTGCGGGACATACTGACTTGCAGGTGGAGTGGTTCGCCGCCGACTACAAGTTCCTGCAGAACCTGTTGCCGTCGAACAACTATAGCATCGGGGGCAGTATTTCACTGAACCACGATCCGGTCATCTCGCTAACGGATGAGCAGGCTGCCATCCTGCTGGCAGACTTCCACCGTCTTCGTGACCGCATGGACGACAGCCACCTGCTGTTCTACCGCGAACTGATGGGGAGCCTCTGCCTGACGATGATGTACGACATCTTCGAGCCGCACGCCCAGCGCGACGCCACCGATACGCATACCGACCGCACGGCCTATATCGTGAAGCAGCTGATGCAACTGCTCTCCACAGGCATTAGCCGGACGGAGCGTGAGGTCACTTATTACGCCGAGCGCCTGAACGTCTCGCCCAAGTACCTCTCCGATACCGTGAAGCGCGTGACGGGCCACAGCGTCAGCTC
>Ga0265298_10008592_pt1 | contig 12253 bp, 13 predicted proteins | sample AusTroGonzalo_MG_3_FD_193486 | JGI IMG/M metagenome (GOLD analysis project Ga0265298, IMG submission 193486) | Bovine rumen microbial communities from tropical cattle in Woodstock, Queensland, Australia - Gonzalo_01 | ecosystem: Host-associated > Mammals > Digestive system > Stomach > Rumen ...
GCTTGCTAAACACGGAACGATCCGGGTGGGGTACCAGGACAATTATCTGGCCTTTTGCGCCAAAGATGAGAAAACAGGAGAACTGACCGGCGCCCTGAAGGATTATTTGGCCTATGCTTCTACGGCTCTGGAAAATGTGCATCTGAACTTTCAGCCTAAAGCCTATCCAACTGCCGGAGCTGCCTTAGAGGCGGTGAAAAAAGGCGAGGTAGATATTATGTTCCCCGCCAATCTGATGGACAATGACAGCGAAGCCCTGGGTGTTGTCATGACGCCGCCGCTGATGCGCACGGAGATGGATGCGGTAGTGCGGGCTTCGGACCAGAAAGAATTTATTGCCAAGGATCATGTAACCGTAGCCGTCAACAAGGGAAACACCAACTACGATATGTACCTGACGGATCATTACCCCGGCTGGGGGAGGGCGTATTTTGCGGACACTCCTGCCGGTCTGGAGGCTGTCGCCAAAGGAGCGGCGGACTGCGTGATTATCAGTAACTACCGCTATAACAATATTTCCAAGCTGTGTGAAAAACTGCATCTGACTACCGTCTACACCGGCGTGGACATGGACTACTGTTTTGCGGTACGCAAGGGCGACACGGAACTGTATTCCGTCCTTGCAAGGGTCATCGGTGCGGTGCCCCGCGCCACCGTTCACAAGGCGCTGACTTATTATTCCACGGAAGATGTGAAGACCAGCTTCGCTGATCTGATTAAGGATAACCTGTTCCTTGTGCTGACGGTGATTGCCCTGATCCTGACAGTGATTCTGTTCCTGCTTCTGCGCAATATCCAGGCAGAAAGGAAAATCCTGGAAGAGGAACATCTGGTCCACGACCTGAACCAGAAGGTGTTTGTGGACGCACTGACTTCCGTCCGGAACAAGGGAGCCTTTAACAAGTATGTCCAGGAATTGCAGGAAAAGTTGGAGCAGGGAGTACTCCCAGATTTTGCCATCGGTATATTTGACTGTGACAATCTCAAAATGGTCAACGACCAAAACGGTCATGATAAAGGAGATATTTATATCAAAAACGCAAGCCGGCTGATCTGCCGTGTGTTCCAGCACAGTCCGGTTTTCCGGATTGGCGGCGATGAATTTGCTGTGGTTTTGCAAAATGAGGATTTTCAAAACAGGGAAGAGCTTGTCAGCCAGTTTGAAAAAGAAAAGAAAAAACTCTGCGCCGCTGCTGCGAATAAATGGGAAGAACCCCGTGTCGCACTTGGCATTGCAGTATACGACCCTGATTTTGACAGTGCTGTGACTGATACCATACGCCGTGCGGATAAAATCATGTATGAAAACAAACTCATTGAGAAAACAATGTTTTGATTAACAATTAATAATAAATGACGCATTGGAGGCTATTTAATTATTTACAGGAGGTATTTCCATGAGTGTTCTGGTAAGTGTTTTAATGGTAATTGTACTGGCAGTGGGATCTGTGTTCGGTTTTTATAACGGCATGGTCTCCTCCCGCGAAAATGTGGACAGCAAGTGGTCCCAGGTGGATAACCAGTTGCAGCGCCGCAGTGATTTGATTCCCAATCTGGTGAATACGGTAAAGGGTTACGCGAGTCACGAAAAGGAAGTATTCCAGTCTGTATCCGATGCCCGTGCAAAAATGGCAGGCGCCAAGTCTGTAGGCGACAAGCTGGCAGCCAATACCGAACTGAACAGCGCCCTGTCCCGTCTGCTGGCAGTGGCGGAAAACTATCCCCAGTTGAAGGCGGATCAGAACTTCCGGCAGCTGCAGGATGAACTTTCCGGTACAGAGAACCGTATCGCGGTAGCCCGTAAGGATTACAACGACGCGGTACAGAGTTACAATACCAAGATTAAGTCGCTGCCGTATTCCCTCTTCGCGGGGGCCCTGGGCTTTACGGCGCGGGATTACTTTAAAGTGGAGGAAACTGCCAAGACAGTTCCGAAAGTGCAGTTCTGATCATGTTTAGATTCCTGAAAGAGCTGGTTTTCTTTTGTATAGTCAGCACATTTATCTGGCTGTCCGGTATTTTTGACACGACAGACCCGGCTTCCTTACAGATTCCGGCAAAACCGTCTGCATCATCCGGCATTTACGTGCAGGATTATGCAGGCGTACTTTCTGCGCCTGTGCAAAGTTATCTGCAGGAGTTGGGAGGCCAGCTGGACAGGAGAACCACCGCCCAGCTTGTGGTGGTGACGGTTAAGAGCTTGAACGGAGCGCCGCTGGAGGATTATTCCCTGCAGATTTTGCGGCAGTGGGGCATTGGCAATAAAGAAAAGAATAACGGTGTGCTGATGCTGATTTCCACCGGAGACAGAAAGTCCCGGATTGAAGTGGGATACGGTCTGGAAGGCAGACTTACGGACAGCTTTACCGGGCAGATCCAGGATCAATACATGATTCCGTATTTTCGCAAAGGAACGTATGAGGAAGGCATTACCAAAGGGTACGAAGCCCTGGCCCGTTCCATAGCGAAAGAGTATAATGTACAGCTGGCGGTGTCGGGATATGCCAATCATTCGCCCGGTAGCCTGAAGGCCGGCGCAGACGGACAGTCTACCGAAGAACTGTTCAATAAAGCGCTGGCGGAGCAAAACGGAACAGCCGTACAGGGGGATGGTACAGTTTCACAGGAGAAATCTGGCGAAGGTGAATCAGGAACAACGCAGGCCGCCGTAAGCACTACAGATGAACGTAATGCGCAAAGCAGTCCGGCGGTAAGCACCGGCGAAAGCAACAGGCAGCCGGAGGTATCGGCTTCTTCCGGAGACAAGGCGCCGGAAGGGATAGTGGGCTTTGTCCTGAATACAATCAAAGGTCTGTATGATACCCTTGGCTGGCTTTGGTTCGTACTGGCATTTATCTTTTTAGATGTTGTTTTTCTGAACGGGTTTCTTACAGACCTGTTCTTTAAAATATTGTTATTCTTAATGAGCGGCTCCGGCGGCGGGGGAAGTTCCGGTGGTGGAGGAAGTTCCGGCGGCGGAGGCTTTGGTGGCGGTTCCGGCGGAGGCGGCGGTTCCTCCCGGAGCTGGTAGCATACAGACACTGTTCGGTTATTGATTTAGCGGGAAAACTGTATGGGAAGTCCGTTTTTATGACCGATACTATACTATATTTTGTGTATTTCACAGATTTGTTACAATATTTGGCAATCGGAAAGTGACAAAACGGCTGTTTTGTTGTATGATAAATAAGAAAAATATTGTCTGAATCAAACAGAAAGGCGCGGCCTGAATCGCGATGCGAATTATTACCGGAAAGGCGCGGGGGTTGCACCTGAACGTGCCCAAAAATTACGATGTACGCCCTACAGCGGACCGGGTGAAGGAATCTTTGTTCAATATCATCGGCAGCAAGACGGTGGGCGCGGCGGTGCTGGATTTATTCGCCGGCAGCGGCAATCTGGGGCTGGAGTCCTGGAGCCGTGGGGCACGGTTTGTGCAGTTTGTGGACAACAGCCGTGTGTCCCTGAAACTGACAGACAGCAATATCCTGAAATGCCGGGCCGAAGCGGATTGCAAGGTTCTGAAGCACGACGCGGAAGCGGCGGTGGACCTGCTGTATAAACAGGGACAGAGGTTTGATCTGATTTTTGTGGATCCTCCTTATAACAAAGGCTGGGTGCAGAAAATCCTGTCAAAACTGGCAAAAAGCCCGCTTTTGACAGAAAACGGATGGATTATCGCGGAACATTCCATGCATGACGATATTTCAGGTGCGGTGACGGAAGAATATGAAGTTTTCCGGAGCCAGCAGTACGGGGAAACCAAATTGAGTTTTATCAAAAGAAAACCGTAAAAGCATCTGACAGATACGTGAGGAATTTGCCTGCAGGCCTGGTATAAACTTTGCAGGTTATCAAAAAACTAAAAGATTTTTTATAAAACGGCGTCGAAACATGCTTTAATAAAAATATGTTTCAAATCTGTCGCTTAAGGGGGAGCAACGATGCGCAAGGCTGTGTGTTCAGGCAGTTTTGACCCAGTAACCAGGGGGCATATCGATATTATCGAGCGTGCCAGCCGGATGTTTGACGAGATCATCGTTTGCGTGTTTTATAATCCGGGCAAGGGAACATCCCTGTTTACTCCGAAAGAGAGAGTGGAGATGCTGAAAGCGGCTACTTCCCACCTGCCGAATGTGCGGGTGACAAGTTGCAATGGTCTTTTAGGCGATTTCTGTGAAAAGGAGAAGGCGCCGTTTATTGTAAGGGGACTGCGGGCTTTCACTGATTTTGAATACGAATTCCAGCGGGCGTTATTGCTGAAAAAGATCAACGAATCGCTGGAAACGGTTTTCATCATGACAAACGCCAATTATTCTTACATCAGTTCTTCCGGTGTACGGGAGCTGCTGGCGTTTGGCGGCGACATCGGACAGCTCGTGCCGGCCGGTGTGGAGGAACTGATCCATAAGTATCAAAAACGCAGGGCAAAATAATTGCGGCTGCGTCCGGGGCATATGTGACGGATGTGGACGGATCAATACTATAAAACCGCTGGCAGCGGGGCTGTCAAATTGAAGAAAGAAAGAGGACATGAATATGCTGGAGAGACTTAGCACCAATGTAACGTTAGACCAGATTTTTGATGATTTGTATAATCTGATTTCGGAAGCGAACCGGATTCCGCTGACAGACAAGATTATCGTGGAGGAAAGTGATCTTTCTGCTATTTTAGACGATTTGAAGGAAGCGATTCCCAAGGAAGTAAAGAATGCGGGAAAGGTGCTGGAGGAGTCCAAGAATATTCTGAGTTCTGCCCGGGAAGAGGCTGCCGCTACGGTGGAAAAAGCCAATTCAGAAGCGGAACATATTATTACGGCTGCCAAGGAAGAGGCGGAACGTCTTGTCCGCCAGGAAGAGATCGTCCGCCAGGCGGAAATGCTTGCAAAAGATATCAAGACCTCTGCCCAGCGGTATGAGGATGAAGTAAAGCAGGGCGCGGATCAGTACGCGGATCAGGTGAAGACCGATTCCCTGCAGTATGCTGACGACATGCTGGGATATTTGGGCAACAGCCTGCAGTCTGCCCTGCGCGCCATCGAAGACAACCGCAACAGTGTGAATGATGAACGCAAAGGATTGGCAGAAGCGATCGCATCCCGGGTCCAGCATGCAGTTCCCCGGGAAGAAATTGATGCGCCTGTGGCGGAAACGGAAACGCCAGAAGCAGGACCTGCTGCAGAAGAATAACAGGTTGCTACGTAACAGGAACCGCTGTATTTTTGATTGCGTGTGAATATACAATTTATAAAGTCATAAAAATTACTCCTTATATGGGAGCGCCATTTTCGGTGCGCTGCATATAAGGAGTATTGTTTTCATTTGCTGATTATAAAACTTGCGGTTTATTTTACATATAGCGGTGACGTAGTGAAATATGTTCCGTATGCCCCTGTGTTTCCATTCAATAGTTGGAACAGGTCGGCTGCTGCGGCATCCAGCTGCAGCAGCGGGTACATCTCTGTCTGCCGGTAGTGTTCTTCGTTGCCTGCTTTTGTGATGACAGGCAGTTTTGCCGTTTTTTTCATGTGTTTCAACAGGCTGCGGCCCCGGTCGTTGAAGGCCAGTACACGGAGATAAGCGGGTTCAGGCATTTCCATCCAAAAGGCGCGGGATTTTTGCAGCAACAGTTGCAGGGCCAGACGCCGTACAGAGGGAAGCGGATCCCGTTTGTTGGCGATTATCCGACAGAAGGCATTGTAACCCTGTTTCAATTCCGACCTTGCATTGTAGAAACGGTCGCATAAATCCCGGCTGGCGCTGCTTTGTTCGTAAAGGTCAAGGCTGTTACATTGGGCAAACAGGTTGGCCAGTAACAGGGCAATGGTTTCTTCCTGCCGGACAAAGAGAGTTTGGTAATTGCTTTCATTTAATTCTAATAAAGCTACGGAATCTGCCGGCAGGACAGAGGCAAGAGCAGAGGACGGATAATCGTTACGGAGTGCGGTGCGTATGGCAGAGGCTGAAGCATAGGGCGGTATCAGTTGCGTATCGTTGCAGTCACTGCCTTGCCGTGGCAGCGTAATCAATTGTATGGGTAAATGATGCTGCAGGAGCGCTTTCTGATATGCCAGTGCCAGCAGATTGTTTGCTCCGGTAAACCAGCTTGTGTCGATATGGCTTTTATTGGCGGCGGTTTCCCAGGCCGCACCGTAGGACAAACCCTGCTGCAGTAATGCTTTGATTTGTTGTTCCGTATCTGCCTGTAATGCCCAGGCGGCAGTGTCTGAAAGAGTGGAGGCGGAAGCGGGGCATACTGTTTCCGTTGGCGAAGCCTCAGAAACTTTGTATTCCGCGCCGCATGCCAGCAGATTTACGATGCCGGTGGCTGCCAGTGTCTTCACTGCTCCCGCGGCAAAATAATCCGCGCTTCGGAGAGTGTACCAGGCAGGCAGCAGCAGCACCAGATCCACACCGGCGTGCACTGCCATGGCGGCCCGTGTCCAGGGATCTGCCATTGCGGCTTCCCCACGCTGCACGAACCAGCCGCTCATGCAGACAACGACAGGCATGTTGCAGAATCTTTCGCGCACTGCCCGGAGCTGCCATTGGTGCCCGTTGTGAAAGGGATTATATTCTGCTGTGATCCCGATTGCCTGTAAATTCATACGAACTCCTCTTGCAATAATATCCCGGCTGTTATACAATCGTTTCAGCCGGAACAATACGTGCGGGGTTGTACCGCAGTTTTGTCTTTTTATTATTTTATCACAAAATCAGGAGAAGTTTGGATTATTTCCTTCTTTGATTTTATCTTGACAAAGGTTTTATGTATGGCTATAATTGTAACGATTGGTGAAATATGATTAAAATAAATGTCGCTGAGATACGAAGACATCTGACAGGTAAAAAGCTCCTCCAATTTGATGCGGAACCTGCGGAACTGGAGATTGCCGAAACAGAACTGCCTGTTGACGGCAAGATCCGGATTGACGGTGAAATATCCAACGTGGGGGATGTGCTCCTGTTGCAGGCACGGGTCAGCGCCAGGGTGAACCGTGTGTGTTCCCGCTGCCTGAAGGAGTTTACAGCGGATTCTGCCGCGGAAGTTGTTGAGAAGTATTACCCGTCGGGAAGTCCGGGCGTTGAAAATGATGCTTATGTCTACGAAGCGGATATTGTTGATATAACAGAGCCGCTGCGTGAGAGCCTGCTGTTGGCAGAACCTCTGAAAGTCTTGTGTAAAGAGAATTGTCTGGGAATCTGTCCTGTGTGCGGGGCGGACCGCAACGTCCATTCCTGCAGTTGTGATACCCGCATCATCGATCCAAGACTTGCGGCATTAAAGCAGTTCATCAAATAAAATTTTAAATACCATTTTTGTTTAGGAGGTGTATGGAAAATGGCAGTACCGAAGAGAAAAATGACCAAAGCACGCCGCGATTCCCGCCGCGCGAACTGGAAGCTGACCGCTCCGAACCTGGTTGAATGCCCGCAGTGCCACGAGTTGAAAATGCCGCACCGTGTGTGCCCGGAATGTGGTTACTATAACGGGAAAGAAGTTATCAAGACCGAAGAGTAATTGAACCATGAGAATTGACTCTGAAGACGTAAGCCTTCAGGGTTTTTTCTTTTTTACTGCATCTTTTAAATTTGACTTGCATTAATTAAAGAAAGATAGTATAATACGTACAAGCTGGTATTATAACCAGGTATTAAAAGCGAGGTGATAAAATGAATTCTTCGAAGAAGCTGGTTCGTCACGAAAAATTGCAGAAGCTGATTCAGAAGGATCCGTTTTTAACCGATGAACAGCTGGCAAAGAGTTTAAAGGTCAGCGTGCCTACTGTACGGCTTGACCGTTTGGCGCTGAATATTCCCGAACTGCGGGAGCGGATCCGGGTGATGGCGAGTACGGCCAGCACGCGTCTGAAAGCGATTGACCAGAAAGATATCGTAGGAGAGCTGATTGATCTGGAACTGAACAAATCAGCCATTTCCACCCTGACCATCACCAACGATATGGTGCTGGGGAAGACCGGCGTGGGACGGGGCTATTTCATGTTTGCCATGGCCGATACGCTGGCCCTTGCGCTGGTTGACACGGAATTTGCCCTGACGGCTGTCAGCAATGTAAAATATAAAGTTCCTGTGTATCCCGGAGACAGGCTGGTGGCCAAGGCAGATGTAACGAACATAAAAGACGACAAGTACTATATCAGGGCTATCATTAAAAAAGGGAACACGGAAGTGTTCAGGGCGAAATTTATTATCGCCGCAGTCAGGAAAGGAAGCTGAAAAACGCATGAAAATTGCGCTTGATGTAATGGGTACTGATTACGGCCCGAAAGAATTGGTTCTGGGTGCCGTAATGGCTGTTAAGGAGTATAATTGTGATGTTGTTCTGGTAGGAGATGAGCCTACCATAAAAAAACTGTTAAAGGAATACGGGGCGGACAATAATCCGCGCCTGACAGTACGGCACGCATCGGAAGTGATCGGTATGCACGAGCATCCGGGAATCGCGGTGAAGACAAAAAAGGATGCTTCCATTGTGGTAGCTACTGATCTCCTGCGTAATAAGGAATGCGATGCGCTGGTGTCTTCCGGTAGTACGGGTGCGGCTGTGGCAGCGGCCCTGTTCCATTTGGGGCGTATTCGCGGCGTAGGCCGTCCGACCATTGCCACGCCGATTCCCAGTCTGACGGGAACCACGGTACTGTTGGACAGCGGGGCTAAGGTGGATGCTAAGCCAGAGCACATGCTGCAGAATGCTATCATGGGTTCCATTTATGCGGAACTCATGTTGGGTATAAAGAATCCCCGGGTGGGTCTGCTGAACATCGGGGAAGAAGAGATAAAAGGAAATGAGCAGACGCTGGCCTCATACCCGTTGCTGAAGGAAGAGAAGCAGATTAATTTTATCGGCAATGTGGAAGGCCGCGATATCAATAAAGGCAATGTGGACGTTGTAGTCTGCGACGGCTTTGTGGGGAACGTGGTGCTGAAAGCAGCGGAAGGGCTGGCTACGGCGATTCTGATCATGGTAAAGGAAGCAATCATGAACGGCGGTTTCCTGGCAAAGATCGGCGGACTGCTGATTAAACCGGCCCTGCGTGGGTTAAAGAAACGGCTGGATCCGGAAGCTTACGGCGGCGCGTTGCTGCTGGGCGTGCGGGCACCTTTCTTCATCTGCCACGGGTCTTCCAGGGCGAAGGCAATTAAAAATGCCATCGGTGCGGCGGTGGACGGTGTAGAACGCAACATCTGCAGCCGGATTGCGGAAGACATCGCAAGACAGACGAAAGCGGACAAGGTAGTGGGCAGTCTGCGCTAAAAGAAAAAAGTACAAGGGATTCTTTTTTAGGAGAACATAGTGACATATGCCGTTGGAATTACAGGGATAGGTTGTTACCTTCCTGAAAAGATATTGACAAATCAGGATCTGGAGAAAATGGTTGACACCTCCGATGCCTGGATCGTAGAGCGTACGGGGATCCGGACCCGCCATATTGCTGCGCCTGAACAGGCTACCAGCGATCTGGCCTATGAGGCTTCGGTACGTGCCCTGACAGACGCGAAGACAAAACCGGAAGAACTGGATATGATAATCGTTGCCACTGAAACGCCCGATTACAAATATCCGTCTACAGCCTGTCTGTTACAGGCAAAGCTGGGTGCGAAAAACGCGGCCTGTTTTGATTTGTCCGCCGGGTGCAGCGGCTTTGTATATGGCCTGGGTATCGGCGGCCAGAGTATTGTCAGCGGATTATACAAAAAGATTCTTTTGGTGGGAGCCGAGACCCTTTCCCGTATCACGGACTGGACGGACCGCAACACCTGTGTGCTGTTTGGTGACGGAGCCGGAGCTGCGGTACTGGGACGGGTGGAAGAAGGCTCCGGGGTTTTAAGTCTGGACCTGGGAGCGGACGGAACCGGCGGTAAGCACCTGATCCAGCCCGCCGGCGGCAGCCGTAACCCTGCGACTCATGCAACGGTGGATGCTCACGATCATTCAATCCATATGGATGGACAGGACGTGTTCAAATTTGCGGCCAGGAAGATGCCGGCTGCCTGCAAAAAAGTGTTGCAGAAGGCTGGAATGACGATTGATGATATTGCGCTGCTGGTCCCGCATCAGGCCAATATGCGCATTATTGATAATGCGATAGCCCACCTGAAAATTGACAGGGACAGGGTATGGGTCAACATTGACAGACATGGCAATATGTCTGCCGCCTGCATCCCTGTTTCCCTGGCAGAGGCGCAGGAGGCAGGGCGTCTGCACAAAGGCGACAATGTCATGATGGTTGCTTTTGGCGCGGGACTTACCTGGGCCGGTGCCCTGGTAAAATGGGCAAAATGAATCTGAAATAACGGAATGATGCCTGAAGATAAAGAAGTACGATTAGGTAAGGAAAGCGAGGTTGATTCCGATGGCAAAAGTAGCGTTTGTTTTTCCGGGGCAGGGCTCCCAAAAGGTTGGCATGTGCAAGGATTTTTATGTTACTTATGCCTGCGCGAAAAAGGTGTTTGAGGAAGCCGATGAAGCGCTGGGCTTTTCCATCAGTAAGCTGTGCTTTGAAGGTCCGGAAGAGGATTTGCGTCTGACAAAGAATACACAGCCTGCCATTTTAACCTGCAGCGTAGCGGCTTTGCGTGTAATGCGGGAGCACGGACTGGAATGCGAGATTGCCGGCGGACACAGTCTGGGCGAATATTCCGCCCTGGTAGCGGCAGGGGTCATGAGCCTGCAGGATGCGGTGGTTGCGGTTCACAAGCGTGGCGAGTTCATGCAGGAAGCGGTTCCTGTCGGGGAAGGCGCTATGGCGGCCGTGATAGGTTTGACTCCTGATGAGATTGTGGCAATCTGCCAGACTGTGGAAATAGAGTGCGGCGAAGCGGTGCAGGCGGTCAACTTCAACTGCCCCGGACAGGTTGTTATCGCAGGAGCTGCGAAAGCTGTGGAAAAGGCAACGGAGGCCTTGAAAGCGGCAGGAGCCAAACGGGCGATTCCGCTGCCGGTCAGTGCCCCCTTCCACAGCACTCTGATGAAACCGGCTGCGGAACGTCTGAAAAAAGTACTGGATAAGATTGAATTCCGTGACGCGAAGTTTCCGGTGGTTGCCAACGTAACAGCGGAACCGGTGACCAAGGCGGAAGAAATCCGTGAATTGCTGGTGAAACAGGCGGCAAGTCCGGTAAAATGGGAAATGTCCATGCGGAACATGATCCGGGATGGTTTCGATACATATGTTGAAGTAGGTCCGGGTAAAGTCCTGACCGGTTTTACCCGCAAAATTGACCGTGCCATGAATGCATTAAATGTGGAAGATATAGCAAGTTTGGAAAAAACACTTGCTTATTTTAAGGAGGTTCGTTAAAATGCAGTTAGATGGTAAAGTTGCATTAGTCACGGGGGCATCCCGCGGCATTGGCAGAAGCATTGCCCTGTTGCTGGCTTCCAGGGGCGCTGACATTGCCATTAACTATGCCGGCAATACAGAAGCTGCCGAGAAAACCAGGGCGGAAGTGGAAGCGCTGGGACGCAAAGTGATTCTGGTAAAGACCGACGTTGCGGATGCGGAAGCTTGTGTGGCCATGATTGATGAAGTGGTCAAAGCCTTTGGTAAGATTGACATTCTGGTTAACAACGCGGGGATTACCCGCGACGGCCTTTTGATGCGTATGAAAGAGGCGGACTGGGATGCCGTGCTGCTTACCAATCTGAAGAGCGTGTTCAACTGCACCAAGGCAGCCATTAAATATATGATGAAAGCCCGCAGCGGCCGGATCGTCAACATCAGTTCCGTAGTCGGCGCCATGGGCAATGCCGGCCAGGCGAATTATGCCGCGGCCAAGGCAGGGATCCTGGGTTTTACCAAAGCCACGGCGAAAGAAGTTGCGGCTCGGGGCATTACGGTGAATGCCGTGGCTCCCGGTTTTATTGCTACCGACATGACGGCGGTACTGCCGGAAAAGGTAGTGGAGAGTTTAAAAGCAGGTATCCCCATGGGGCGTCTCGGCGACCCGGAGGATATTGCAAAAGCGGTTGCATTCCTGGTATCGGATGAAGCTGCGTATATTACTGGCCAGACATTGCATGTTAATGGCGGTATGTTTATGAATTAAGAAACTAGAGACTGACCGGTAACAGGTCTTGAGAGGAGGTGAATCGTGATGGGCACTTTCGAAAAAGTAAGAGATATTACTGTTGAACAGTTAAGCGTTGACGCTGATGAAGTAAAAATGGAATCTGCGTTCATTGATGATCTGGGAGCTGATTCTCTGGATATCGTTGAACTGATCATGG
>Ga0265298_10008594_pt1 | contig 12252 bp, 8 predicted proteins | sample AusTroGonzalo_MG_3_FD_193486 | JGI IMG/M metagenome (GOLD analysis project Ga0265298, IMG submission 193486) | Bovine rumen microbial communities from tropical cattle in Woodstock, Queensland, Australia - Gonzalo_01 | ecosystem: Host-associated > Mammals > Digestive system > Stomach > Rumen ...
CTTTCAACTTTCAACTTTCAACTTTCAACTATCAACTGTCACCTAAAATAAGGATTCCTGTGAATTGATCTCTTCCAGCGTGAAGGCAGAAGAGCCGTCGAAGCAGTGTGTACAGATCTGCTCCTTGGGCAGGCCTATAGATTCGATGAGAGTCTCCAGCTTGCTGAACTTCAACGAATCGAGGTTCAGGCGCTTGGCTATCTCGTCAACCATCTTCTTGTATTCGGGGCTATCGGTACGTGTGTAAGCATCGATGTTCTTGTTCTCCTCGCCCTCGAAGTCCTTGATGACGCGGCGGGTGATAAGCTCCATGTCGCTCTTGCTGGCACTGAAGTTGATGAACTTACAGCCGTGAACCAGGGGTGGACAGGCTATACGCATGTGTACCTCCTTGGCGCCCAGGTCGTGTAATACTTTGGTGTTGTCGTGAAGCTGTGTACCGCGTACGATACTGTCGTCGCAGAACAGCACACGCTTGCCGCGCAACTTGGCAGCGTTGGGGATAATCTTCATCTTAGCCACCAGATTACGCATATCCTGATTGCTGGGGGTGAAGCTACGGGGCCATGTCGGTGTGTACTTGTTGATAGCTCTGGTATAGGGGCACTTGTGACCCTCGGCGTAACCGACGGCCATACCGATACCACTGTCGGGGATACCGCAAGCATAATCCACCTCGGTCTTATCCTCTTCGCCCATGCGTCTGCCGCACTCGTTACGAACCCATTCTACGTTCCTGCCTTCGTAGCAGCTGGTGGGGAATCCGTAGTATACCCACAGGAACGAGCAGATTTGCATACGCTTGTTGGGCTTGCGCAACTGGTCCATCTTATTGGCCGTGATGCGAACAATCTCGCCTGGGCCGACGAAATAGGTGGTCTCGAAATCCAGGTTGGGGAAGGCGGTGTTCTCGCTGGCAACAGCCATAGCTCCTTCTTTCTTACCCACTACGATGGGTGTGCGCCCCCATGAATCACGGGCCGCGATAATGCCGTTCTCCGTAAGCAGGAGCATAGAGCAAGAGCCCTTGATATTGTTATAGACATTCTCGATGCCTGAAACAAAGTCCTTACCTTTTATAATAAGTAATGCAACAAGTTCGGTGGGGTTGATCTTACCCGAAGAGAACTCGCTCAGGTGCTGTCCTTCGGAAAGGAGCTTCTGGCAAAGCTCATCCTGATTGTTTATCTTGGCCACCGTGACAAGGGCAAATCGGCCCAAGTGGCTGTTCATCAGCATTGGCTGTGCGTCTGTGTCGCTGATTACACCTATTCCCGAGTTACCCTTGAACTTTTCCAGTTCGTCCTCAAAACGAGTCCTGAAATAGGTATTTTCTAAATTGTGAATACTGCGGAAAAACTCACCTTCTTCACTTAGCGTAACCATACCGCCACGCTTTGTACCCATGTGTGACTGATAGTCTGTACCGTAAAAAAGGTCTGCCTTGCAAGGCTGCTCTGATACTGTCCCGAAGAAACCTCCCATAAATGTGTTTAATCTTTTTATCTTAAAAATAGGCCGCAAAGTTAATTCTTTTTCATCAAAAAGACGAAGTCTTATGCAGTTTTTTTTCTCTTCTTGTTCTCTTTTCGTATAAAGGTATGTTTATTACCTCACTATCTTCTTCTTGCCATTCACTATATAGAGGCCCTTGGCTATTGGCCGTTGGCCGTTGGCTATTTTGCGGCCGCTCAGGTCGTAAACGGCCTGCTCTCCCTCTCTTTGGGAGAGGGCTGGGGTGAGGCTTGTCTCGTCATCATTGTGATATGTCCCGTCATGCCACAGATAGACGGGCAGATGGTTGGCATCCGGAACAGGGTAGGGATCTCTGTCTAATGTCTGATACCAGGCCATATCGCCGTCCTTGCGGTTTCCGTTCAGCAGGTAGCAGAGGGCACCGTTCTTGTAATCCGTGGAGTTGGTCTTCTTTACGCCTCTGGGTATATCCACATTCCAGTCGGAGAAGTAGTAACAGTTATCTTGCAGCAGCAGGCTGTTGTTTCGGCAGATGATGTCGCCGCCGTTGGTGCCAACATTAAAGTTGCCCATCACCAGCGTGTTGACAACCATGATGGGTGATGATGCCCAGCCGCAGATGCCACCACAACAGTCGGTATTCTCGCCGTTGATAGTTCCACCGAACAGACAGTCGGTGACCTCGGTTATATCGCCGCAGTCGCTGTTCAGGCCTATGATACCGCCATGTGTGCCATCACCGTTGACCGTGCTGATGATGTCGGTATAGCTCTGGCATCTCAGCAGCTGACCGCCCAGCATATTGCCGACTATGCCACCCGCAAACTTGCCGCTTGTCCGTATGGTTCCATAAACAATAAGATCCTGGATAATGCCGCTTACATCGTTGAAAAGGCCTGCATAGTTGGCATCACGCTTCACGTTTATCTTTATGGAGTGTCCGGCTCCGTCAAAACATCCTGCGAACGATGAACCCAGGCCTATCATGGTGTTGTAAGCCGTAAAGTCTATGTCGGCACCCAGTACGGCACATGCCGTGTTGTCCTCGCTGGCGATGTACCGTGCATACCACTCCAGTTGTGGGGCACTCTTCAGTACAAAGAATCCCCTTTCGTCCCTTTGCATGGTGGTCTCGTCGCAACGGCCGCATACGGTGCATATGCCATCCTTTATGATGTGTGCATCCCGTTGATCGAAGGCCTGGCTGTTGGTATAGCCCATCCCTGCCTCGTAGGGTGTTCCGTTGCAATGTGTGCGCGATACGGAATATACCATGCCTCGGGCTGGATCTAACGACGGAGTGTCGTCCGTTCCCAAGCGCTGATACCAAATCGGCTGTTTGCTGTTTAGGTTCATCTGGTAGCAGGCATTGCCCATACACATCTCGTCCAGTGTAAAGTAGGTAAGGTTACCGCACCCGTTGGCAGCGCCCCAGGTGTCGTATGTGTAGTTGTTGGTAGAGGTGACATTGCCGCTATTCCTGGACAGCATATCACTGCCGTTGGTCTTGACGGTTATGTCGCTGCTTACCAGACAGTTCCTGATGAGGGTGGTTCCCGAGGCCCAGCCCACCACGCCACCGCAGCAGTCTGTGTTGGCGCCGCTCATGCTGCCGCGGATGTGACAGTCGGTGATATAGGTATTGTTGTTGCTCACAGCCACCAGTCCGCCGTGTGTGCCATCACCATTTACGGTGCTGGTAATCGTCACGTCGGCCGTGCAGTGCTCTATGCGTTCTCCGTCTGTAGACCCGGCAATGCCAGCGGCAAATTTGGCACTGGTGCTGATGGTGCCGGTCACGGTCAGGTTCTTGACTGTGCCGTCCAGATAGCGGAACAGGGCTGCATATTCCTGCGAAGCGTTGATCTTTACCTTTATGCTATGTCCGTTGCCATCGAACGTCCCCCTGAAATGAGTGCTCTTGCCAATCATCTCGTTGGAGTAATTGGAATAGTCGATGTCTCTTGTCAGTGTGGCAGATATGGAGTTCTTGCCGCTATTGACCATATCGGCAAAGTTCTTCAGGTCTGCTGCCGAAGCGATGTCGTAGTGCTCCTCCTCGCCGCTGTTATTCTTGGTCCGTTCGTCTAAGAAGGGGATGCGTTCGCGGATGTATTCGCGCAGGTATTCCACTTCTCCGGCATATGTGCCGGCCACACGTGGGTTCAGGTGCTGGGGTGTATTCAGTATGGGCCAGCGTATAAAGTTCAGTCGCTGACTCTCGTCCAGTTCGCGCGCTGTGGAGTCGATATAGGCTATCAGGCTCTCTTCTGTGATGCCCCAATCCCTACGTGCCGTTTCCCACATAACGCGCAGTGAGTCGCAGAAAGCATCATCGGTGAAGATACGTTTCAGCAGCGAGCGTGAGTTGCCGGCTCCACCGCGTGCCAGCGACAGGTAATCGCCGTAGTCCCTGTTGGGGTAGTAGCGGCTATCGTTGTCGAAGGCCAGGTCGAAGTCCCATACCGTCTCCACCCTCAGCCTGTCAGCTCCGCGCTCCTTGCTGATATAGCAGCTGTGGAAGGCGTCGGGGTTTCCTGTCAGTTCCTCTACCAGCCAGTAGCACTGCAAGCTCTTTTCGTCCAGTAACGACCGATATCCCAATTCAGGGTCTTTGAACTTCTTGCTCAGTATGCGTGCCTCCATCTGGTTGTAGAGGTTCTCTATGTATTGGTGCTGTTCTGTGGTGATGCTGTTCTCGTCGGGCGACTTGATGGTCACGGGTGATCCGAACTGCGTCTGGAACCACGATGTTTCCTGATAGGCATAGCCGTCCAGTTCCAACAGGTAACCGCCCGTCAGTGCCTCGCCCTCTATATCTTCGGCCGTCATCTCCGTGATGTTCACGCGTTCCTTGTCCAAGGTAATCTGGTCGGTCAGCTGATAGCAGCCTTTGTACTCTCCGTTCACTATGACATCCACCGGTTTGCTCCAGGGAGTATAAGGCATCTTCATCCTGCGTGACACCTCAAAGCTGACCAAGTTGCGCATCAGCGACTTATCGCCGTAGTTGTTGATAAGTGTCCACTTCTTGGCTTTGGCCGGCGACTTCATGTCGCTGTCCTTGAACATGTGCTTCTTGGTGTCCAGCTTAATACGATAAGGTTTCTTGGGGAAACTGATACTGGCATTGCCGCGCAGGCGGGTTGTTCCTGTTTCTTGCTGAACCATTTTTCCACCATCATAAATGATTGTGTATGAGCTAACTAAATCATGTATCTTGTCGTAAGGGTCTATGTGGTCCTGTGTGTTAATAACGACTGTCGGCAGGTTGGTTAATTGGTAGAAATGACTGTTGTCTCCTTCCGATTCATAGCCATAGAATTCCAATTCTGCTATGTTGCATCGCGCCTCGTTGGGTCCCACATATCTTACATAGCGGAAGCCCCGGCTAACGTTCACATCGGCATAGTCCATATTGCCTATGGTACCCTCATTGCTAATCAGGAAGAGGGGGTAGGAGGTCATGAAGTCCGGATCGTTGGACCCTTCGAAGAGACCCAGCACCACGCGCTGCGGGCCCACGTTCGAGTTCCTGGGACACCATCCCACACGCGTAATGACATGCGGCGTGCCCAAATCCAGTCCGGCCCATGTGTTGCTTCTGTCCCAACTGGCAAAGAAGGTATTCAGGTTGCCGTCGAAAGCGTTGCGGATCGTGTTGACGCTGGTGCTGGCCTGACTGCTATTATCATAATCAACAGACAGCGCCGTTCCTATAGGTGTTCCAGTAAGTTTTTGTGATGCCGTATTTTCTGCCCACCCGCAGAGGGCCGATAGCAGAAATAGAAAAACAATATGCCTTTTTGTTTTCAGCATTGGGGAGATACTCCTTATTCAGCTTTTCTAAGATGGTTGGTTTTCTGCTGGGGTAGGAGCAGGTTCTTCTGCTTGTGGGGTAGGTGTGGGGTTTAATACCGACTTCACAGCGCAAGCATTGATGGCACTCAGTACCATTTTACGTACCTGCATGGGATGTTCTATGCGGTGAACCTGATGACTGGTGCCGCCGCTGCCGACCAGCTCTACGCATCCCGTTCCTATCATGCGCTGCCAGAAGGTCTGGTAGTAGTTCACGGTCTCTATACGTTGCAGGGGAATCTCTGTCATCTTGATGTTGAAGATGCCGTCCTTCTGTACAAAACGGGTAGAGGTGACGGCAAACTCAGAGCGTGTACGTATAATACGTCCGATGAGGCCTATTATCAGTCCCAGTACAGCAACAGCCAGACTGATGTAGATATATACATTCTCCTGTTTGTAGTAGTAGCAAGCGCTGGCAGCAGCCAGACCGCCTATCACCATTACCCAACTGCAGAAAATATACTTCCAGATGCTGCTCCAGTGCAGTCTTCCGTTATACTTAATCTCTTCGCCTACCTCGAGGCTCTTTTTAATATAATCTCCCATATCTCTAAACTTTAATCTCTAATTTTCAATTTTCAATTTTCAATTCTCAATTCTCAACTCTCAACTCTAATCCTTATCCCCCTAAAGGGGGTTAGGGGGCCTTACATCTGCTGGTAGTCCTTGGCCAGGCCACCTTCTGCAGTCTCCTTATAGAGAGAGGGCAGGTCGTGGCCTGTCTGTTTCATTACCTCCACTACCTTATCGAATGAGACACGGTGAATACCATCCGAGAAGGTGCTATAGATATTGGCATCCAGTGCTCGGGCAGCGGCATAGGCGTTACGTTCTATGCAGGGAATCTGAACCATACCGCAGACAGGATCGCATGTCATGCCCAGGTGATGTTCCAGTCCCATCTCGGCAGCATACTCTATCTGAGCCGGTGAACCGCCAAACAGCTGACTGGCAGCTGCGGCAGCCATGGCACAGGCAACACCCACCTCGCCCTGGCAGCCTACCTCGGCACCCGATATACTGGCATGTTCCTTTACTACATTACCGATGAGGCCAGCCGTGGCCAAAGCCCTGAGGATACGTGCCTCGCTGAAGTCGCGGCTCTTCCACATGTGATAGAGCACGCCGGGTAGCACACCGCATGATCCGCAGGTAGGAGCCGTCACAATCTTGCCGCCGGCAGCATTCTCCTCGCAAACGGCCAGGGCATACGAGAAGACCAGACCTCTGGTTCGCAGGTTGTCCTTATATCCCGTGGCCTTCACATAGTAGGCAGCCGCCTTCCTGCGCAGGTTCAGGGGACCGGGCAGTACGCCCTCGGCATCAAGACCGCGTTCTACGGCAGCCTTCATGGTCTGCCATACCTCGCGCAGGTAATCCCAGATATCAGCACCTTCTGTTTCTGCCACATATTCCCAGTAGCTCTTGCCCGAGCGTTCGCAGTACTTCAGGATGTCCGTCATCTTATCCAGCTTGTAGATGTCGGGCGATGACAGCCTGTTCTGACTCTCCTCGGCCAGTTCACCGCCGCCGATACTGAACACCTGCCAGCTGTCTGTCTGCTTGCCGTCCTGAGCATAGGCGCGGAACTCCATGCCGTTGGGATGGAAGGGCAGGAACACCTTGGGTTCCCATATAATTTTTATGCCGGGTATGGCATCCTCTATGGCAACATCTGTCATGTGTCCCTTACCGGTAGCAGCCAAAGAGCCGTACAATGTCACCTCTGTGCGTGCTGCATCTGGGTGGCGCATCAAAAACAATTCGGCCGCCTTTCTGGGGCCCATCGTATGGCTGGAACTTGGCCCTAGACCAATCTTGTATATTTCTTTAATTGTTTTCATTCTTATTTTTATACTTCGTTTTATTTCGTTTGGCCGCTTTCGTTATTTCGATATATCGTTATTACGGTTTTAATTGGAGCGGCCTTTTATCCAATAATCCACTTGCTGCCGGGCAGCAATGAAATAAGTTTTGTTGTTACAGCGCAGCAGATATAGCAGGCTATGGCTATACAGGGAATGGCAGCCCATACGGGGAGGATGGGGGCTGCGGGGTTGTCCTGCACCACATAGGAGGCTATGTTGCTCAGATAGAAGATATGCATCAGGTACATGCCGAAGGACAGCTTGGCCAGTTCCGTAACCAGACGGGGCGCCTTGTAGTCCTGACGTGCTGTGCCGTCGGCCTTTGTGCCTATGCAACTGAACAGCAGGAAGGCACCGAAGGTGGCCAGTGCCACATTGGGCGTACAGAACTCCCATGACCATTCCAACTCGGGGGTGGTGATGGGGCAGAGGGGTTCGCCCTTCCACCAGAACGACCAGGCGGTAAACACGGCTCCGATTACGAAGCAAAGGGCACCGATGTTCAGGCGCTTGCTACGTGTCCAGTTCAGATGGAAGCGTATGTAATGTGCTATGACCATGTAGCCCAGATAGCCGGAGCAGTACCAGAGCATACTGAAGCGGTTCCAGAAACATTCGCCCCACAGTTCGGGGGTGACAAAGGTATGAAGCCAGGGGATGATGGTGCTCAGACAGAACAAGCCGATGAAGATACGTTCGTCCTTGGCACTGGCACGTTCCAGCCAGGGAGAGACAACAGGTATAATAAGGTATAGGCTGATAAGCGGATACATAAACCACAGGTGCCCGGCATTCTCGGGGAAGTTAAAGGGCAGGGTGGGCAGTATGCGTAGGGTATCGTCCCATGTCATCTCGCCCCACAGCACTGGCAGGGTTGCATAGAGCAGCATGAAGATAACCATGGGGGGCAATATGCGCAGGAAGCGGCGCTTGTAGAACTGCGACATACTTACGCCAGTCTTCATGGGTACCAGCAGGAAGGCAGACATCACCATAAACAATGGTACGCAGGTTCGGGCTACACCGCCATCGTAGAATGCAACCCAGAAACGGTTTGCCTCGTTCAGCAGCACCGCCTTGTCGCCAGCCATACCGCCCGTGTTGGTGGCAAATCCAGCCAACTTCTCGGCTCCGCCGGGAATACTCTCGATAGCTTTCTCAGTGACTACTCCATAAAAATTCTCTGCGGCATGCACCAGCATAACCATAAAACAGGCTGTTGCTCGCAACCAGTCAACGAAGGGGACTCGTTCTTTCATTATACATTCTATAGTTTAGAGTTGATCATCCTACATTTCATATCTTGTGCGTGTCGGATTCTGCCGACAAAGTTATCAAACTTTTCCAAGCTTTGCAAATTTCATCGCGCTTTTTCTGCCTCCCAACCTGCCAAAAACAGCCATATCCTGACATAAACGCCAACGTCCTAAGACCTCGCCAATAGGAACCGCTGAGATTGTACCTTTGCGGTGTCAATGACAGACAAAAACGAGGCAGAAGAACCGAAGGGGTACCGCTAACTTACCGCTAACTTACCGCTAACTTACCGCTAACTTACCTCTAGGTTCGGAAACGACCACGGAGGTTTGCTTCACTGCCGAGTACGTCTTAATAACATTGGTCCTATTATTTATTGCTATGTCTAGTGGATATTACGGGCTGCACAAAGGCAGCACCAAGTCTCACACTTACAGTGTGCTTAACGGTAAGCAGATTACCAAGGGGGAGGGTTCTGGCAACGATAACGTCAACGACAACGTCAACACTGGTGGTAACACAGGCGGCGGCAACTCTGGCGGTAACGACGGAGGTGATGGCGACGAATAGCCTCGCCTCTGACTAAGCTTCTGATTTTTAACAAAAACCTTCTTTTTCAACGATAACGTCAACGTCAACCGCTAAAGTCTAAGGTCTAGCGTCTAATGTCTCTAACCTGTTTTCTAGCGAAGCGTTTTTTTTTTTTATATACTATCGTTTGTCATCTTCTTTTTCCCTCGCCGATTTATGAGAACGATGATGCAGAGGATAGAAATGATGCTGCCGGCTAATAAGAGAGATACATTGATTGCGAATTGGGGGCTCCATTCTTCTTCGTTTAATGGTATCTCCGCGTGAAGGAGCGAAAAATACACCAACATAACAAGAGACAGTACGATAATGAAGCTGAGGAACCAGATTAAGAAGCAGGATATAGTGCGCCAAAGCGTTCCCCACACGCCATATCCGAACAACTGTCTGTAGTTGAAGAAGAGCAGTATGGGCAGCAAGGCCATCTTGTATGAATGATAGTCTTCTACAGAGATTATATCGGCCTGATAAAGTATCAACATCTTATAAAGCAGACCTAATGGTATTAGCAGACACAAATACTGGGTGGCATTGAATACCTGTATAAAGAATCCCTGCGGTAGGGTATGACGGGGATATCGTGGTGCATACCTGAACACAATATAGGTAGGTACAAGGGTCAGCAGATAGGTTAAAAGCACTGCTATGTGTTTGTGTTCCGCCAGCCAGACAAAGACCTGGGTATATAAGAGCGCATCAGTAGCCTGTTCGGCGTTAGCCTGGGGGTTATAATCCAGGTCCAGCCAATGGTCTATCAGGGTAACGACCACTGCAACCAGTACGAGCATACCAAGAGGAGAGTAGCAGTTGCGTCGCTTGCCGCTGATGTATTCTCTCATCAGATAGCCCGGTCGCAGTAGCAGCTGAATGATGGTGTAGGGCAGTGAACGGGTGCCCAGTCCCCAGAGTCCCATCCACTCCTGACGAAGATTTCTCCATGACACGGGACCTGTATCCGCACTCTGTCCACAGGTGGGACAGTAGTTGCCCTGATAATCTTCTCCGCAATTCAGACAGTGGTGTGCCGCCTGACTCTTCTGATATGTCATAGGATTCTCCTGCCATTGGCGAAAACGATGATACAGCTCTTTGATTGTCATGTCAGTATGATGTGTTTTCTTTTTCCGTAAATCTGTGCAAAAATAAGAAAAAATGGATAAAAACACATATAGGCATCAAAAAAATCTGCATAATTGAAATATAATACGTAACTTCGCAGTTGGAAATGGAAGAAAAGTTGTCCATAGCAATCATAGGAGCGGGCGCAGCAGGTTGTTTCTGCGCCATCAACCTGAAACGAATGATACCTAATGCCGATGTCCATATCTTTGAGAGTAAGGGCAAAGCATTGGCTAAGGTGGCTGTGACAGGTGGCGGACGCTGTAACCTGACCAATACCTTCAATAAAGTAAGTAATCTGCTGGATGTTTATCCGCGTGGCGAGAAATTGATGCGCAGGGCATTAGCTGCCTTCAGTGCAGCGGATACCTGTGCATGGTTCGAGAAGGAAGGTGTACGGCTGGTGACACAGGAGGATGAGTGTGTCTTCCCACAGTCGCAGGACGCTATGCAGATAGTGAATACACTGCTATATGATATAAAAGGATTAGGTATTCAACTGCATTTGAATGAGAAAGTTACGTATGTTGACTTAAATGAATGGGATAGGATAGTTGTGACTACTGGCGGACATGCCACGCCTGCCGGATTCGGCATGTTAGAAGCGTTGGATATCCCCATAGAACAACCTGTTCCTTCGCTCTTCACTTTTAATGTTTCAGGCGACTGGCATCAGTTGTTGATGGGCACAGTGGTGGAGGATGTGCAGGCTTTCATCCCTGGCACTAAGTTCAGGAGTAGGGGAGCATTGTTGCTTACACATTGGGGCATGAGCGGACCGGCTGCCCTGAAGCTGTCCTCGTATGCCGCTCGATACCTGGCCGAACATGATTACCAGAGTGCACTGTGCATCAACTGGATGGGCGAAGCATCTGAACAAGAGGTGCGCCAGCTATTGCAGGATATGATGCAGCAGCATGCGCAGAAGCTGATTACCAGTGCCTACCCACAGCAGTTTACCAGCAAGCACTGGAGCGTTCTGCTCACGCGCATGGGTATTCCGTTGACACAGCGATGGGGTGCCCTGAACACCAAGCATCTGAACAAGATGCTGACCGTGCTGACGGCCGATACATATCAGATTACGGGCAAGTGCCCTTTCAAGGAGGAATTTGTGACCTGTGGTGGAGTGTCGCTTAAGGCTGTCAACATCAATACACTGCAAAGCAAGCAGTATCCCAACCTATACTTTGCCGGCGAGGTGCTGGATGTGGACGCTGTAACAGGCGGCTTCAACCTGCAGGCGGCGTGGAGCATGGGTTATGTGGTAGCAAATCATATATTCACAACCAATAAGACTAATAACCAGAAAACATGAGGCTTATATATATAATAATGTTTGGACTCGCTATGGCGGGAAACGCTAATGCAGCGACAGGGGTAGAATCAAAGACGGATGCTCGTGAACTGTTCGATAAGGTATTCAATATGGTCTTCGGACCAGAAGGCTCGTCGTTCACTTATTCCGTAAACATCGTGGGACTGTACAAGACACAGGGCGATGCCGTGTATAAAGACAAGAAGATTACCTACAACGAGAAGCGCTTTGCTGCCTGGGAGGACGGCAAGGTGGCCTACATGGTGGACAGAAAGGAGAAGAAGGTGGATATCCACGACTTCGAAGATGAAAAGAAGGATAAATACCTGGCAATGTTCAAGTACGATGTGAACAACTTTGCCTACAGCTATAAGGATAAGGGAGAGTTTTATGAACTGACGGCCAAGGTGAAAAATTCGAAGTTCTTTGGCATACGCTATGTTACAGCTCTTATCAGAAAGAGTAACCTGCACCCCGTAAGTCTGTCCATTAAGTTGGCTTTCATTACGACGACGGTTAAGATAACAAATTTCCGCAGTGGCGGAATAGATGAAAAGGTTTTCGTCTTCCCAAGGAATCAGTTTACTGATTATAAATATATTGACCACAGAAAATAGGGCGCTAGACTTTAGTCGTCAAGAGAATAAGAAACCTAGTTTAAACTAGTAACACTAGTTCTAACTAGATAAAAGAAAATAATATGGAAAAGATTCAATTTCAGTGTGACTATAACGAGGGATGCGCCCCTCAGATTATGCA
>Ga0265298_10008595_pt1 | contig 12251 bp, 8 predicted proteins | sample AusTroGonzalo_MG_3_FD_193486 | JGI IMG/M metagenome (GOLD analysis project Ga0265298, IMG submission 193486) | Bovine rumen microbial communities from tropical cattle in Woodstock, Queensland, Australia - Gonzalo_01 | ecosystem: Host-associated > Mammals > Digestive system > Stomach > Rumen ...
CGAAGTCTTCTTCCTGGAGGATTTCCTCGCGCTGGAGAAGGAGTTCCCCAACTTCCATTTCCACCTCGCACTCGATCGTCCGGACCCGAAGGCCGACCAACTGGGTATCAAGTACACCCCGGGCTTCATCGCTCCTGTCATGGGCGACACCTACCTCAAGCAGCATGACGCTCCCGAGGATGTCGAGTACTACCTCTGCGGTCCTCCTATGATGGCCAAGACCGTCCTCGACCTCTTGCACTCCCTCGGAGTCGACGATCAGGACATCCGCTTCGATAACTTCGGAGGCTAATGGTCCAAAACCAGCAGCCAACGGCATAAAAGAACGCGCGTACATAGGTATGCGCGTTCTTTATATTTATCGCCTGCGTCTGCGCGTACGCTCCGCGTGCAACCCTTCTTTCGTTCTTTTCTTGTAAAATATAACCGGAAAATTTGCACAGGTGAGATTTTTTTTGTACCTTTGCCGCAAAATATCTGAAATATGGCAAACGAAACGATTGAAATGGCTTTGATGGAGCCGGAAGAACGTGAATTAGTGAAGTTCATCTATGAGGCGATTCCTGTGGAGGACAGGGGTGACTTGACCGCGGATGATATCTTGTGGGTGCTGGACCTGATGGACGATTATCTGGAGGAGCAGGGCCTGCTCCGCGAAGACCCGAAGACAGGCGAGATGGAGTACCTGGACGGAGAAGTGGACGAAACGGAGCAATTGGACTACGTGCTGGCTGCCGCCCGCGAAGAAGGCCGGCCGATCACAGGCGTACAGATACAACTCATCCAGGATGCCGAACTGCAGTACGGCATTGAGAAAGGGTATTACGAGGAGTAACTGCTTAGCGGATTATGGAGGAGAAATCCTCCATGATTTGTTTTTGAAGGGCGTCGAGCGAGTCAATCTGTTTCTCTTCGCGCACGAACCGCATAAACCGGATATCCATAGGCTGGTCGTACAGATTGCCTTGGAAAGACGGGATATGTACTTCGATAGTGCCTTTCTTGTCTATGTTGAGCATCGCATCTGTCCACTCAAACGCATAGGCACGGACCCGCACGGCATATACGCCGGCTTTCGGAATGACGGTATGGCAGTCAAGCGGTTGGATGTTGGCGGTCGGGAAACCGATAGTGCGGCCGATACCTTTGCCATGCACCACCGTGCCGCGGATGGAGTAGGGACGACCCAACAGATCATTCGCCACAGCGATATTTCCGTTCTCCAGCGCGGAACGTATCTCGGTCGATGAGACATGCCATTCGCCTTCGGTGAACTCACTCATCGTCAGCACCTCAATGCCGGTCTGCTCACCTATCCGACGGTAGTCCTGCGGATGACGCAGACGGTCGGAACCGAAGCGATGGTCGTAACCCATGAGCAGCACGGACACCTTGTATTGCGTGTGAAGCAGCTCCATGAATTGCGCTGCAGTCATGGTTTGGATATCGGCAAAAGGCAGCATCAGCACCTCGCCGAAAGCACTGAGCAGTACCTTCCGTTCGTCGGAGGTGGTCAGCAACTGCGGCACATAATCGCTTTGCAGCACCACCCGTGGATGTTGTTCGAAAGTGACGATAAACGGCGCCAGATCCCGCTCGGCGGCTATCTTGTCCAACTGCTTGAACAAGTACCGGTGACCCTTGTGCACTCCGTCAAAAAATCCTATGGTCGCAATCCGTTCTTTCATCTTTCACCTTTCACCTTTCACTTTTCACCTTTCAATTTTCACTTTTCACCTTTCACCTTTCTGATAGCATCCCGCATCTGGCCGAACGCCTGCGCGGCTGACGCCGTTGCGGTCTGTAGGATAGGGCAGTGCCGCAATGCTGTCGCCTATGCCGATAGCGGGACTCAGGCTGTCCAGCTGAAAATCATAGTACACGTATTCCTTGTACTTGAAGAATGTATTGCGGAACACCGCCGCCGTGTCGGACGACTGCCAGTAGACATTATCCCGGGCACCGGGTATCTGCAGCGTATCCGTCTTCAGATAATTGCCGGCAAAAATACCGGTGTAATAGTGGTCGAAAGGAGTTGCCACCACCACCTGGTTGGTACGGTAGCCGGTGATGATGCTGTTGATGAAGGACGTGACGGTGGCGGGAGCGTTCTTGCTCAGATTGTCAATATAAACCGCCGCTGCGTCCTCTTTCACTGCCGATTGGATGCGGACGTCCGTGGAGCCGAAATACGAAGCCACGGTCGTATGGATGAAACGGTGCGTACCTCCGGCGCAGTAAACACAATAGGACGCGCAGTTGCTGATCTCCGTATTGGTCACCAGGGCGTTGGTATTAACCAGCACCAGACCGTACAGCGAATGATTATGTATGCGGCAGCCGTCCATCTGCAGGGTAGGCAGCGCGTCGGGGTTGATGTTTATGCAGTATAGTCCGATGTTGCCGGATAGTATATCCACATATTCGAATTCATAGTTCTGTTTCTTCTCCGCCTGCAGGTAGATGCCGTTCCAACTGCCTCCAGCATAGAGATAGGGTACATGCTCGAATAGCCGGTCCAGCCGGTCTCCGCGGATACAAATAGGCTGCTCCGCCGTACCTTTGGCGCTGACGTTGCCCAGGGCGTAGAGGCAGGCGTCCGAGTGCATGTAGATAGTTGCACCGGCATTGATCTTAAGCAGTCCGTCCACCACCAGCGTGTCATAGATGAGATAGGGCTTGCCGCCTTTGAACGTCATCAGCGTGGTGTCCGTACGGCCGCATCCCTTGTGTCCGATGCGGATCACGTCCTGGCCGTACGCCTCCAGTTCCACCTGTTGCGTGGCGTTGTTGGTCAAGTGAAAACAGAGCTGGTCGGAGATAAGCACCGGGTTGTTGTCCCGGGTCGGGTCTATATCCACCCGGATGAAGACAAACATACTGTCGCCGCCGTTGATCTGCAGGTTCGTCAGCCGGTCCAACTGCGGTTCGCCGTCCACATTGACTTGAAACGCCTTGCCGTCGGTCAGCCATATACGGTCCACCTCAACGGCATTGGCATTGCGGTTATACACCATCAGTTGCGCCGTAGCGCTGCCTTGCGCCGTAAAGACCGTGTCAAACGTCAGTGTGTCGCATGAGAAAGAAAGACGCAGCGAAGCGTCTTCGCTCACGCGGTACTCGCGGCAACCGACCAGCGCACACACGCATACTATGAGAAAAAGTATCTTGCGCACTTATTCGAAATTGAAAGTCAGACAGATACAATGGCTCGTCAGCCGCGTGATGGCATCGGAGTAGAAGTAATCAATCGCCGGTAACTGGTCGTTACGCTGAGAGGTCGGGCATAACTGGTTCGACAGACCGATGCGGTACGTGATCTCCGGACAGAACTTGAACCAACTGAAATAGAGGTCACAACCGAAACCGATCTCCACGAAATAATCCATCAGATTCATGAGAATAGGTTTCTCGCGGTCACGGCTCACATTGAAGCTGACGCCGCCGCCGCCGATGACATACGGCCGGTAGTTGGCTTCCCGGTCTGCGGACCATTTGAGATAGAGCGGGATATATACCGGCATCGCCAGCACATCCACGTTGGCGCCGCGTTTGCCGGGCGTTCCTTCCACTTTGTGTCCCGATTCGGTCTTGTAACTGAGCGTACGGCTGGAGAACTGCATGCCCGGACAGAAACGCAGATTGAGGAACTTGCACAGACGCAGATCACCGATGAACGCCACATGAAAACCCGGCATCAGCGTGCTCACACGCGAGTGATATATCTCCGTAGCGCCGGTCACAGGATTGGTAATCGGCAACTCGCTGTCCGTCACGCCGAAGGACGCGAGATTGATTCCCAATTGAAATCCGAAATGGAAGAGTTTGTCATCCACGTACGGCCTGTTCATCGCCCGTTGGGCGCTTGCGCCTGATATGCACAGGATTCCTATGATGATGGTTAGTATCTTTTTCGTCATGTACGAAAAAATCTCAATTGTCAAACCTCAGATTTAAAATGAATTGTCTGTATTGCTGTTTCCGCTGTCGTCGAAGTCATCTCCTCCGCCGTTAAAGTCGCCTTCGGGACGTCCTCTGCGTCTGCCGTTCTGGTTACCGAAGTTGTAGGTCACAGTCAGACTGATGGAACGGCTGTGCCATCTGTTCTCGCTGAACTGCCAGAAACCGTCGCCCCATGTGGTGTTACGACGTGCACGGCTGTCCAACAGGTCACGCACGTTGAGCGCCAGCGCCAGTTGTTTGTTGAGGAAAGTGTGACGCAGGCCGATATCAATGGAGTAACTGTGGCTGGTCGTACCCTGGGCCACTACGCGCGGACTGCGGTAATGGGCGGATAACTGACCGCTGAAATTCTTGGTGAACAGGAACTGGGCATTCACGCGTACCGAACCGGCGAAGATGTTTTGTCCCGCCAGATTAATAGGGATCTCAACGCCTTGGTGCATGATGGTCTTGTCGACAGCGGCGATGTTGTTCCAGTAGAAATTGGCACTCGTTGTCAGTTGCAGCAACTCGCCGAACAGGCGGTTCTTGGCCACCAACTCAATACCTAACTCTTGTCGCGAACCGATATTGAAATAGGTGTTTTTCATCACCGTCTTATTCGGATCGGTCGCATCCTTCTCCATGTATTTGTAGTTCTGGATGGCTCGCTCGTTGTATTTCCAGAACACGCCGGCAGACAGTGTGTGCCGCTCCCAGGTCTTGAGGTAGTTCAACTCGAGGTTATTAGAATACGACGGCAACAAGTCCACATTACCGTAACTAATGTTCGTACTATCGCTGAAGTCCATACGCGGGTTGATCTGGTGTCCCCACGGACGACGTACGCGACGCGTGTAGTTGAGTTGCAGTTCGTGCCCGTGACCGAAGTCATAACTGATATACGCACTCGGGAAGAGTTGGAAATACGCCGTGTCTTTCTTGTTGGGGTAGGCGGCATAAGCGTCTTGTATCGCGCCGGTTCCGTCCTTATACGTGGACTCCAAATGCCGCATGTAGTACTCGCCGCGTAGACCAACCTGAAGGGACAGTTTGTCCCAGAACCGATTGCCGTAAGTGATGTACAACGCGTGATTCTGGAGCGAGGCGTTCACCTCGGAGAAATAAGGATAGAGTTCGTTGATGATACTGCCGTCCGCATTGAGGTTATGGGCATCGGCAGCATTCGTTCCCCACGTGCGCGAGTAGTCGTATCCGGCTTCCAAACGGCTCTGCGGCGTCGGCTTCCATTCGTAGTCCGCCTTGATCTCGATGCCTTGATCCTGACTAACCGAACTCTGATCCTGATAGGTCGTCTTGGCATTTTCCTGCTGTGTGTAATCTGTCAACTGGTTCCAGCTGAAGTTGTTATATGTCCCGCTGACCATCAGTTGGTGCTCATCCATCTTGAATGTATAATCGAGAGTCACATTACCGCCCGGGTGGTAATTGGTGCCGTCCTGTTCACGGGTGTATTCACGCAGTACGGTGCCGTCCGGCTGGGTGAGCAGGTACGAGCGCAGGTTATGATTGCTGCCTTTGAACACCTTGGGATCGCTCACCATGCCGAAGCCCGACACACCGATCGTATGTCCCTCCGCAAGGCGGAAATTGAGACCGCCGCGGGCGAACATGCCGCCGCCTCGATGCGTCTGCTGGCCGTCCTGTGTGAGATGGCTGGTGATGAGCGCCGAGTCCAGTTTTTCGCTGCCTTCGTCACTCAGGTTGTAACGGTCGGTCTTGCTGCCGCCGTTGCTGGTGTGATACCGGTAACCGACATTGAAATAGCCGTCAACGGGACCGGAATTGAAATTGATGTTAAAGCCGACATTGCCGCCGGGAGGCGTGGTCCAGGGGGACGCCAGCGCATAATTCAGACCGGCCTGCACGGAGCCGTAATAGCCGGCACCGCGGTCTTTCTTCATCACAAGATTGATGATGCCGGATGTACCTTCCGGAGAGAACTTGGCGCTGGGATTGGTGATAAGCTCGATCTTCTCAATCGTACCCGCTGGCATCTGTTGCAGCACCTGTCCGCGGTTCTCGGAGTTGAGACCGGCCGGCTTGCCGTTGATCCATATCTCCACGTCCTCGGAGTTACGCAGACTGATGTTGCCTTCCTGATCCACGTCTACGGACGGGATGTTCTCCAGCACGTCCGTCACGCTGGCACCCGCGGAAGCGATGTTCTGATCCACGGTGAACACTTTCTTGTCCAGCTCAAAGCGCATGGAACTGCCTTGTCCCACCACTTCAACGTCCTGCAGCATCTTCGAGTCTTCACGCAGCGCAATACGGCCCATGTTGACAGCCTTGCCGGCTACCGTGAACTCTTTCTTCTGTTCGATGTAGCCCATGAACGACACCACAAGGACGTAGTTGCCGTTCGCCAACTCGATGGCGAAATCACCTTTCTCGTCCGTGATGGCACCTGTAATCGGTGAACTGTCATCCGTTCCCGCTTTTAGCACACTCACGTTGGCAAAGTCTATCGGTTGTTTGGTTCCGACATCCACCACTTTACCGGTTACCTGAGCGGCAAAAAGGCAGTAACTGATAGCCATCAGCACTATTACGCTTATTATTCGTTTCATTTTCTTTTTTATTGTTTTAAATGAGTAAGTAGCCATTCGATGGCTTGTTGGTACCCGTCTGTACCTTTTCCTATTATACTATGCGCGCACACGTCCGTGAGCAGACTGGTCTGCCGGAACGGTTCGCGTTGTTTGATATCGCTGATATGAACCTCCACCACCGGTACCTCGCTCTCTTCGACGGCATCCCGTAGCGCCACACTCGTATGACTGTACCCGCCGGCGTTGATGACGATGCCCTTGACATCATTGAGCGGCTCTGCCGCGCTCAGCTCATCATTAATAGACTGAATCCAGTCTATCAAGTCCCCTTCGTGGTTGGATTGCTTGTACACAAAATGCACATCCGGCCATCTTTTTTGGATGTCCAACAAAATCTGTGCCATTGTCTTCGTGCCGTATATCTCCGGCTTGCGCAATCCGAGGCGGTTTAAGTTTGGCCCGTTAAGGATGAAGATATTCACCATTTTGTTTTTCTGCTTTGAGTCCGAAGCCGGTCTATCTGGCTCCGTTAACAGCCAGCAGGAACTCGTCATTATCCTCTGTCCGCTCCATGTAGGCCTTGAGTTTCTCCATCGCCTCCTGGCCGTTCATGTCGCTTAACTGCTTGCGGATCTGCCACATACGGCTCAGCACGTCAGCCGGCAGCAGCAGGTCGTCACGACGTGTGCTCGATGCCGGTATGTCCACTGCAGGGAAGATACGACGGTTCGCTAACTTGCGGTCCAACTGCAGTTCCATGTTACCCGTTCCCTTGAATTCCTCGAAGATCAGGTCATCCATCTTGCTGCCGGTCTCGGTAAGCGCCGTGGCGATGATGGTCAGACTGCCGCCGTCCTCGATGTTACGGGCGGCGCCGAAGAAGCGTTTGGGCTTGTGCAGTGCCTGTGCCTCCACACCGCCGCTGAGCACCTTGCCGCTCGACGGAGCCACTGTGTTGTACGCACGTGCCAGACGGGTGATGGAGTCAAGAAGGATAACAACGTCATGACCGCTTTCCACTAAGCGTTTGGCTTTCTCATGCACGATATTGGCTACGCGCACATGGTTCTCTGCCGGCTCGTCGAACGTAGAGGCAATCACCTCCGCATTCACACTGCGGCTCATATCCGTCACCTCTTCCGGACGCTCGTCAATGAGCAGCACGATCATATACACCTCCGGGTTGTTCTTGAGGATGGCGTTGGCCAACTCCTTGAGCAGCACCGTCTTACCGGTCTTCGGCTGCGCTACAATCAGTCCGCGCTGACCCTTGCCGATTGGCGAGAATAGGTCAATCATGCGCACGCTCAGCGAGTCGTGATTGCCGGTGCATAGTTTGAATTTCTGGTCAGGGAAGAGTGGGGTGAGGTTCTCAAATGCCACGCGTCTCTTGGCCAGTTCCGGATCGAGTCCGTTGATGCGGATCACCTTGTCCATCGGGAAGAACTTGTCCGGCTGAGGATTGACGCGGATGGAGCACTCCACCGTGTCGCCGGGCTTGAGACCGTATTGGCGTACCTGGTCTTTGCTCACATAGACATCATCCGGGCTGGGAAGATAGTTATAGTCGGCCGAACGGAGGAAACCGTAACCGTCTGGTGCGCACTCCAACGTACCCATCGCAATCACGTTCTCTCCGATATTGGGCATGACAAAATCGTTCTCGCTCACCTCTTTCTCATCCTCTTTCTCTTCGCCCTTCTCCTCAACGATCTCTTCTTGCTTCGGTTCCTCGGGACTCGGCTCTGCGGCCGGTTCCGGCTCCGCTACTTTCTTCTTGCGTCCGCGTTTCTTGGGGGCTTCTGCCTTCGGTTCTTCCGCCTTGACCTCTTCTGCCTTCACTTCTGTCTCCTCGACGGCCGCCTCTTTCTCTTTTATCTCTGCCTCAGGCGGTTCGCCTAAGATGCCGCCGGCCTGAGCCACTGTCTTGTTGGGCTTGTGGTTGTTGGCTTTGAGTTGTTCCTGCATCTGTGCCAGCTCCTCTTTCTCCGTCCCTACGGTGGCCAGCACCTGTTCGCTCTTGAGATTGGTCGTGTTCACCTTGGCGGTACGGCGTACGCCCCGTACGCGCTCTCGCTTGAGAGGCAGACCGGCTGCCGCACGCTCGTCCTCTTTGGCCTGGACAACCGCTGCGCGGTTATCCGCCTGAGCATCCAGAATAGCGTAACTGATTTCGCGGATCGATTGACTGCGGCGGGGATTGAGACCCATGCGCACAGCTATCTCACGCACTTCATCGAGCGTCATCCGCTCGAGTTTTTGTAATTCGTATTGCATAAATGTAATAATAATTTGTCATGGAAAATATTGGGAAGAGAGACTCAATTCCCAAATCCGCTGCAAAATTACAAAAAAAAAATTATATATGCAAATTTTACAACATTTTTTTATGGATATTTGCGCATATGAAGAATTTTTTGTAATTTTGCAACCGATTTGAAAAACTAATCCGTAAAAACACACCACGTATGATTGATTTGACGCTTTTGATGTATGTCGTTTTGGCTGCATCGCTCTTAGCTCTGGGTTTTGCTTATTATTTCTACCGCTCGATGTTGGGCAGGGATGAAGGGACGGAATTGATGCGGACTATCGCCTCCCATGTACGCAAGGGTGCCATGGCGTACCTTAAGCAGCAGTACAAGGTGGTGACGGTGGTGTTTGTCGTATTGGCGGTCATCTTTGCTGTCATGGCGTATTTCAAGTTGCAGAACGGCATCGTTTGGTTCGCTTTTCTGACCGGCGGATTTTTCTCCGGCTTGGCGGGTTTCTTTGGCATGAAGACGGCCACGTACGCCTCGGGACGTACGGCCAATGCGGCGCGTCATAGCCTCAACGCCGGTTTGCAGGTTGCTTTCCGTTCGGGAGCCGTAATGGGTCTGACCGTCGTCGGTTTGGCGCTTTTGGATATATCCGGTTGGTTCCTCATCCTCAAGGGAACGGGTCTGTTGGCGCTCGTCGGCGCGGACGGAGACCTCATCACCATCACCACCACCATGCTCACCTTCGGCATGGGTGCATCGACACAGGCGCTCTTCGCCAGAGTGGGGGGAGGTATCTACACCAAAGCGGCGGACGTGGGAGCCGACCTCGTCGGCAAAACCGAATATAACATCCCGGAAGATGACCCGCGCAACCCGGCTACCATCGCCGATAATGTAGGCGATAATGTAGGCGACGTGGCAGGCATGGGTGCCGACTTGTACGAGTCGTACGCCGGTTCTATTCTGGCAACCATGGCTTTAGGTGCATCGGCGTTTGCGTTCTGCGAACAGATGCAATTGAAAGCCGTTCTGGCACCTTCGCTTATTGCAGCGTGCGGTGTTCTGCTGAGTATCATCGGTATCTATATGGTCAAAACGAAAGAGGGCGCAGGCATGAAAGAGCTGCTTCGAGCACTCGCTGTCGGAACCAACACGGCGGGATTCCTCATAGCGGCGGTCACCTTTGGAATCTTCGCGTGGCTGTTTGGCACGGAGACGAACCTATGGTGGCATGTATCGCTGTCCGTAGTGGTCGGTCTGATTGCCGGAATGATCATCGGCATGTCCACCGAATACTACACCTCGCAGTCCTATAAGCCCACGCAGAAAGTGTCTGAGAGTTCGCAGACAGGTCCCGCAACCGTCATCATCAGCGGCCTCGGATTAGGTATGCTCTCAACGGCTATCCCGGTAGTGACGGTTGGCGTGGCGATTATCCTCGCTTACCTCTGCGCCAACGGTTTCAAGGTGGAGTTCAGCGCCGCCAATCTCTCCATGGGCCTTTACGGCATCGGCATCGCCGCGGTCGGCATGCTCTCCACGCTGGGCATCACGCTGGCCACGGACGCCTATGGCCCTATCGCCGATAACGCAGGCGGTAACGCGGAGATGTCGGGTCTGCCCGCTGAAGTGCGTCAGCGAACCGACGCCCTCGACGCCCTGGGCAACACCACGGCGGCTACGGGCAAGGGTTTTGCCATCGGTTCGGCGGCACTCACAGCCCTTGCGTTGCTTGCATCATACGTGGAAGAACTCAAGATAGCCCTCATCCGTACCGGCGAAAAACTCCCGAATGGGGTGGAGGCCGCGAAAGCAACCCTTGTGGACTTCATGGACGCATACAACGTCAACCTGATGAACCCCATTGTGCTGGTCGGTATCTTCATCGGCTCCATGATGGCCTTCCTCTTCTGCGGCATGACCATGAACGCTGTCGGACGTGCCGCACAGAAAATGGTGGAGGAGGTGCGCCGCCAGTTCAAAACCATCAAAGGTATCCTGGAAGGCAAGGCGGATCCCGATTATGCACGTTGTGTGGCTATCTCCACCAAGGGGGCGCAGCGTGAGATGCTCTTTCCCTCTATCCTTGCGATTGTCGTACCGGTGATCACGGGTCTGGTACTCGGCGTAGCCGGCGTACTCGGTCTGCTTATCGGCGGCCTGGCAACCGGTTTTGTCTTGGCGGTCTTCATGGCCAACGCCGGTGGCGCATGGGATAATGCGAAGAAATACGTGGAAGAAGGCCATTTCGGCGGCAAGGGCTCTGACTGCCACAAAGCCACCGTGGTGGGTGACACCGTCGGTGATCCCTTCAAGGACACTTCCGGTCCCTCTCTGAACATCCTCATCAAATTGATGTCCATGGTCTCCATCGTCATGGCCGGCCTCACCGTTTCCTACCACCTCCTATAATCCCTTCGGCCACCTCCTTCCTCCCCATCCGCCATATATTGCGGCATCCTCTCCGCATGGCCTCTCTATCCGTCTGTCCCGCCATTTCCCTCTCCCCGCATGGCCGGTCGTGGTCACGTGATCACGAAAACACGTGATAACGAAAAATTACTATTTTTTACGTTTTTATTTGCATATCTCATTTTTTTGTAGTACCTTTGCACCCGATTTGAGATATTTCTCATATCGCGACATATTTTTAATGCGTTTATTGACGCTTTGCGTTTGACCAAACGAAACTTCGCAACTTTCGAATTAACAGTCAAAATCAAGGTGAGCAATAGATGCCTATGGGTATGACATATACCTTGCTTTGCCGATTATGGTAGAGCAATTTGTCATATCGGCGTAGGTTTCCTGTTGTTTATTTGACTGTTAAGGCAATGCGAAGGCCTCGTTTGGTGAGTACTCAACAGCGAGGTCTGCGCTTTTTGTATATACTTATCTCTACAAATTATAATTAATAAACGGAAGAAGCCGAAAATCCGATGAAGAGTAGGCATTTAACAACAAAATCTTATGAATAGTAAACTTAAATTTGCAAGCATGCTTTTTGCTGCGTTGCTAATGGTGGGTTGTCAAGGAAGCAAAGATGATCCGGAAACACCCTCTAATCCTTCTGGGACAGTTAAAGAGTCTCATGACAAAACTGCTAGTATGTATGTGGGAGTAACTGGATTTAATAATCAGTTGTTCCATTATACGGGTGATGCGAATAAGCGTTATGACATCCTTAATAAATCTACGCTCAGTAGTTACACGAAATTCGTGAAATCATTAAACATGGCCAACAATACCGCATTGTTCTGGGCTGTGGATGATAATGTGGATCATTTGCAATACTGCCAATTCCCTCAAGATATTGAGAATGTTAGTATTGTGACATTTACAGATGGTCTGGAAAACGGAAGTGGTGATTTTAATGAGCGTTTCCTTGATATTGCCGATTATGAAAAGAACCTCGAATACCTGAATAAGAAAATTTCCAATACTTCTGTGCAAGGGATCAAATTAACAG
>Ga0265298_10008597_pt1 | contig 12249 bp, 2 predicted proteins | sample AusTroGonzalo_MG_3_FD_193486 | JGI IMG/M metagenome (GOLD analysis project Ga0265298, IMG submission 193486) | Bovine rumen microbial communities from tropical cattle in Woodstock, Queensland, Australia - Gonzalo_01 | ecosystem: Host-associated > Mammals > Digestive system > Stomach > Rumen ...
ATGCTTTTGCTGGCTTCGAGGCCGAAGAGGGTGACCAACTGGAGAGCAAGGCAGGCTATACGGAGTTTGACGGCGAGGACTGGTTCGGAGAGATAGAGACATTGACGCCCGGCCAAGGCTACTTGTATTATTCCAATAGTGCTGTGCCTAAGACCTTAATCTTCCAAATGTCGCGCAAGCCGTGATAACCGCTTGTTGACAAGCGAATTCGAAATGGAGGATGACTAAAAACTAGTCATCCTCTTCTTTTTATTCGTTATTCGGAAGGGGATACGAGTTTGTTGTCAAATATTCGATTCTCAGATATAGTTCCAGACCTTTTTAATCACCCTCTTATTGTATCATAAATCAAAAACGCTATTCTCAAAATCTCATAAAAACAGAAGTTTCACTTGCCTATCGAGAGCCGCCGAAGTGAAATGTTGGAAAAGGTATAGTGGCAGGGTCGTTGGTTACGATATGTTTCATCGTTTCATGATATTCTGTTTTTGACAGTAAACTTGCAAAATTTCCCCCAACTTGCTTGTTGATTTGTTTTTTTCTTAAATTTGCCAGCGATAAATTGATAATACTTTTTTTCAATAATGACAATTTTAATCCCTAAACGAATAATCCTATGAAAACTAAAAGTTTACCAATTAAAAAGGCAATGAAAGCCATCCTGCTCATCCTGCTAATGGCAGCGGTGGGGAAAGTGAATGCACAAACCTACACATACTCCCCAGCGATGCAAACCTATACGGATTGCGGGTCGGGAACCACTACCGACTGGGCGCTTAATTATTCAAGTTGTTCTCTTGGAGAGGGAAGTGCAACTTACCAAAATGGTCAAGTTCATGCAGCCATTTGGACGAGAAACTCATCAACTGGAACTATGACTTTTCGTGTTGCAAAATGTAGTGGCTATTTCCAAAATGGTAATAGTGGTAAAGTGCTTATAATAGACCATTATTGGGGAGATGTTTATTGCACACCATTCACCATATACAATAGTACTACACCACACGTAACTGCTACAATAAGCAACTATGGTAATTTTACGGGCAGTAGGACTTTCTCTGTTATCTTGATTACTTCTAATCAGCAGAATAAGTTTTTTGCTGGTTACATAACCATCCAATCTGGTAGTGCTCCTGTTTCTCATGTATATGATCCTACGGATGTGACATCAACATCTGCCACCTTTCAAGGATGTGTTAACCCTAATGGTAGTGCAACCACTTATACATTTAATTATGGAACATCCTCCACAAATCTGAACATGGCTGCCCCAGCTCAAACATTGCCTGCTGGGACATCCTGTGTTTCTGTGTCTGCAAGTATTTCAAATTTGAATCCAGAAACAACTTATTATTATAGGATAGCTGCTCAGAATAATGTTGGAGCTCAATTTAGTACAAACCTTATATCTTTTACCACTCTTTCCGATGGGAGTGCCCCTACTGTTACTACCTTGTCGGCCACTAATACAACCTCCAATTCGGCAAGGCTTCAAGGAAGGGTCAATCCTCAAGGACGTACCACATATTATTATTTCAAATATGGAACATCATCTAATAATTACAGCAATCAAACTATTACCAGTACTTTACCTGGTGATTATGAGAATCATACAGTGTATGTGGATGTTTCAGGACTGATCCCCAACACCACATATTATTTCAGGTGCTATGCTTATAATGATAAAGGTGATGATTATGGTACACAGAAATCTTTCACCACAAATCAAGACAACTGCTATTTCCCCGATTGTCCCGCAGGAGAATTGGACACGGCATCAAGGTATTTATGTCAACGTGGTATCATAGAAGGCATAAATGGAAATCTTGAGCCCAATAATAACATCACTCGTGCCCAATTGGCCAAAGCGTCTTTCTTCGGTTTGTATAGCAACAGCACTGGGGTGAACATTCCCAATCCGTTAGTGACTGACTATTTTCCCTGCATTTATCCCGACCTGCAGGAAAACTCCTATTATTATCAGGCAGCCAAGGCTCTGCTCTATTTGGAGTACGGCGATGGCATCTCGCCCTTTGATCGCGACAAAAGCTGTTTCAATCCTACAGGCACCATTACCAGGCGGTTAGTATTGAAAGTGCTTTTAGAGACCTTCAATATAGCTCCAGCTACGAGCGGCACCAACCCGTTTTCCGATTTTCCCTCCACGGAAGATTTTTGGGGCTATGCCAAGAAAGCTTATGATTTAGGTATCACACAAAATACGACATTTCGCCCTTACGACCTTTGTACTCGTGGCGAGGCTTTTTTGTTCCTTTATAGAATCTTGCAATTGATTGACAACAATACCATTTCTGCCCCTAACCCCGTCAATACGGAAAGCCCAGCTACTTCGAGTTTCTTCATTCCTGCTAACCTCAGTCCTAAAGTAGTGAATGCCATCCGAGGTGTGGAATACGGCAACTTCAACTATTACAATAAAGACTTCTTCGAAATTCCTGGATATATGGACTTGAGCTTCGGGATAGACTATAATTCCTATCTCACTGAGATGCCCGACGAATTCTATCCTGTCAGACCTTTAGGCAAGGCTTGGACGCATACCTACGACATGTATATGAACATTGTGACGGATGCTTACAATAACACCTCAAATTATGTGTTCCACATGCAGAACGGATTGTTGCTGATTTACAACAATAACCTTTCTCCGGTGACGGAAGGAAACTATTATGATCTGAGTACTTCGGGAAGCAACAAGTACATCCTGAAATCAAGGGATCAAATCAGCTATACTTTTGAGCGTCAATCCACTTCGGACGGCATATATTATTTGACGCAAATCAAGGACCGAAACGACAACGCCATCAGCATTTCATACTCGTATGGTAACAGTCATTACCGAATTACTTCGGTATCGACTTTGGGGCGCACGCTCAACTTTTACTACACTTCTGGTACCGATTTGCTCTACTATGTGAAAGACCCCATCAATAGAAAAGTGTATTTCTACTATACAGACGGGCAACTGACCTCGATCAAGGATGCCAAGAACCAAACCTCTTATTTTACTTATGGCACCTTGGATATTGACAAAGGACTGCTTAAAAGCATCCAGTTGCCGAAAGGAAATCATGTATACAACAACTATCAGCAACGCAAGCTGGTGAGTATGAGGCGTGTCAACAATAGCAATAGTTATACGCATGATTCCATCTATATTACCCCTAACTACCAGAACGGTTCCATGTCTTCCAAGGTCATTACCAAATTGAATGGAAGCCAAAGCGTGACCACCAACTACACGATGAACAGCAAGAGCCGCATCACAAGGATGACCTCTGGTTCGCATACCGATGTATCGTATGAGTACAACATTTCTGACAAGCCCGACCTCGTTTCGAAGGTAACGGACAATAAGGCCAATGTGCAGACTTCGTATGCCTATAACAATAAAGGATTGCCTACCTCAGTTACTGTTTCGGTGGGAGGGGAGACACACAACACACAAACCACATATACAAACTTGAATGATGTCAATCAATTTACCGATGCCAGAGGCAATACTACGACATACTATTACGACAACGGAAGCGTCAATTTGACTAGAGTTGTGGATGCATTGGGGAAAACCACCTACTTCGTCAACAACAGCTATGGCAAGCCGACACAGGTGACTGATCCATCAGGTACGGTGACGAATTACGTCTATAACAGTTATGGGAACGAAACTAGCATGAACATTCCGTCCATCAGTATGTATTTTGATCGTACCTACGACGGGGTGAGCCGTGTGACAAGTGCCAAAACTTCATGTGACTGCCAAACGACAACTTACACGTATGATAACAATGACAACATGCTGACAGAGACAGATGCACTTAGCCATACAACCAGCTACACATACGATGCCAACGACAATGTGACTCAAATTACCGATGCAAATGGTCATTCCACCAATTTCACATACGACGACAACGACTTTCTGTCATCAATCTCATACCAAGGGGCAACGAAGAACTACACATACAACAGGGATGGTTCAATAGCTTCGTACACTGACCCCAATGGATACACTTTCAACTACAGCTACAACAGTTCAGGTGAAATGACCAGTGATGGCTATGCATCCTATAGCTACAACAGCAAGGGACAGCTTACTTCTGTAACAAAGGACAGTAAGGCCATAACCTATAGTTATGATGCTTTCGGACGTGTCAGTTCAATAGCTTATGATGGTAAAACGGTGAGCTATACCTACGACAATAACGACAATGTGCTGACCATTACATATCCGGGCAGCAAAACCGTGACCTACACTTACGATGCCTTGAACAGGATGACTTCGGTGAAGGATTGGAACAATAATACTACAACTTACAATTATAGGGATGATGGACAACTCAACTATTACCAGTACCCAAACTCTTTGCGCACCACATTTGCATACGATGCCGGTGGACGTGTGGTCTCGCAAACCACAAAGAGAAGCAGCGGAAGCGGAACGGTAGTTGCCTCCTATAACTACACTTGGGATGAGTTTGGCAACCATACGCAGGAGACCTTTACGGAACCATACGAATCCTATCCCTCCATTCCTACGTCTACTACGAACTATACCTATTACAATAACACCAACCGATTGCAGTCCGCCGGATCCTTGTCGTTTGGTTACGACAATAATGGCAACACCATTTCACGTACAGGACGCACATACGGTTATGATGTAAAGAACAACCTGACAGCGGTAAGTGGCGATTTCTCGGCATCCTATACCTACGATGGCCTTGGCAACCGCCGCACGGCCACGCGCTATGACGTAACACGCAAATATGTTCTTGACCTTTTGGGCGATATGAGCAACGTGTTGATGGAAACCGATGCCAGCGGCAATGCGGTTTGCTATTACATATACGGTGCAACGGGCTTGGTGTCGCGCATCGATGCTAATAACAATACGCGTTACTATGTGTACGACTACCGAGGCAGCACGGTGGCTATGACCGATGCTACAACCTCAGCTAACATCACACACAAATACCAATACGACGACTTTGGCAAGCTGCTCCAATCTGAAGAAGCTGATACCAATCCTTTCTGCTATGTTGGCGGATATGGTGTGATGCACGAAGATGATGCTCTCACTTTCATGCGTGCCCGTTACTATGACCCCGAGGTTGGCCGCTTTCTTAGTGAAGATCCGATTTGGAATACCAATTTGTATCCTTATACGGAGAATAATCCGATTGTATATGTAGACCCCAAGGGGGATATTCAAATTTCACCGGAAGCTTTACAAACATTAAATAAATTAATTAAATGGATAAAGATTGCTTCTACAGCAAAAGGGTCAAAAGACTTAATCATTCATTTTGAAAATGGTGATGATAAATGGGTTCAAGATTTTATAGGCCTCATAAACGGCACATTTGGTTTATATTCCAAGATATGGTATAAGTTAGAGGGCTCTAATGGGTCTCTCCATATATTTCAAAAAGGTGCAAATATAGGATGGAAAAAAACGGTATTCTATAACGGATACAGTGAAAGCAGATAATTGTAAATATCGTCCAATGAACTGTTACAGTAGATAATAAAAACTAAGAGAAATGAAAAACATAGTTACCTTATTAATCTTATGTTTGATGGCCATTGGAGCCTTTGCTCAATCCACAAACACTTATGAATACGACAACCTGCACCGCCTGACGAAGGTGACTTACGCCAATGGCGCGGTAGTGCAATACACCTATGATAATGTAGGTAACCGCCTCACAAAAACTGTAACTGGCACGCAAAGCACCACTACCCATACCCAATCTTTGTCCAACGGTTGGAATTGGTGGAGCTCCTACGTCGAGTTGAGCGGTATCGATGGCCTGACCATGTTAGAGAACAGCATAGGCTCGAATGGCACGAGAATCAAGTCACGGTTAGACGGCTATGTCGATTATTATTCTGGCTACGGCTGGTATGGCTCCCTGACTTCAATCTGCAACGAGCAGATGTACATGATTAATATGAATGCTAACCGTAATGTAGCTATCACGGGCTACCTCGCCAACTCGTCAAGCCATCCCATTACCATCAATCCAGGCTGGAATTGGATTGGATATGTGTCTTCCATCGCAATGGATCCCAACACAGCATTGGCAAGTTTAGCACCCACTTCTGGCGACAAGGTGAAATCGTATAATCAGGGTTATGTCGATTATTATCCAGGGTACGGCTGGTTTGGCTCACTCAACACCATTACTCCCGGCATGGGTCTGATGTACTATTCAGCGAACAGCCAGCCTGTCACATTAACCTATCCTAATAGTGCCAAAGGCGGAGAATTGAAGGCCAACCTCACGCCCGATGACAATGTGTTTCGGCCATTGGAGCATCAGTATGCCTACAATATGACAGTAACGGCTGTAGTGAAGATTGAAGGTGAGGAGCTGCGTTCCGACAGTCACGAGCTGGCAGCTTTTGTCGATGGCGAGTGTCGTGGCAGCATCCGCCTGTTATATGTGGAGCCGATTGACCGCTACATGGCCTTCCTGACCGTGTTTGGTGAACAAGGTGACGAATTGGAGTTCCGTCTGACGGATGGCTTGGAGACTCAACTCTCGACAGACTGGCTTATCTTTGACTCTGATGACATTGTAGGAACAATTACCTCCCCCAAGGTGCTCCATTTCGGAACAATGGGCATAGAAGAGACCTCAGCCATGGTACGCATCTATCCCAACCCAGTGCACCGTAAGGGAACATTGAACATCACCCTGCCTGAGGCATCAGGGATGCTGATCGTGGAAATCGGGAATATGCTCGGAGTAACGGTGTTCAGAGGTGAAGTTGACATGGAGCCTACGCCTGTAGCACGCATTACACTCCCCGATGCGGTTGTGCCTGGCACCTATTTCTTAAAGGCGACCCGTGCCGACGGTACTGTGTATTACGGGAAGTTAGTGGTTGAATGACAAAGCAAAAAAGTAGAACAATAAAAGAATACTATTATGAACAATAGGAACCGATTCATCATCTTTTTGATAGCTTGGCTCATGCCATTGGCAATGTTGGCACAGACTAACCACTGGACACCTCAGAGTTCGGGATTTGAGAATAACATGACATTGACGGGTGTCATCCAGATTAACGGGGTGGAGCAGCAGAGCACTGCCTTGGAAGTGGGTGCCTTTTGCGGCACCGAGTGTCGAGGCTCAGCGTTACCTATGCTGTTTCCCGTAACGGGACGTTATGTGGTGTTTCTGACCATCTTTGGCGGTGGCGGTGACCAGTTTACCTTCAAGTTGTACGACCATAACCAAGGCATGGAGCTCAACCTTCAGTCGCCTAATGCCGTTACATTCAATCCCGACGGGTTGGGGTCGGTTGGTAATCCATACGTGCTCAACTTCACGGCGGTAAATTACACCATCAGTGCCTCGGCCAGCCCGACGGCAGGCGGCTCAGTGAGCGGTGCGGGAGCCTACCAGAGTGGCAGCACCTGTACTTTGACGGCCACACCCAACACGGGCTACAACTTCGTCCGATGGACGAAGAATGGCACTCAGGTGTCCTCCAGCGCGAGTTACAGCTTCACGGTGACGGAGAACGCGAGTTATGTGGCGGTCTTCAGCCTGAAGAACTACACTATTTCTGCTTCGGCCAACCCTACAGCAGGCGGTTCTGTGAGCGGCGGAGGTACTTACAACCACGGCAGCACTTGTACTTTGACAGCCACAGCCAACATAGGTTACACCTTCACGAACTGGACGAAGAACGGGTTGGTTGTCTCGACCAGCGCGAGCTACAGCTTCACGGTAACGAGCAGTGGCACCTACGTGGCGAACTTCAGCCAGAACACTTATACCATTTCCGCCTCGGCCAGCCCGACAGCAGGCGGTACGGTTAGCGGAGGAGGCACATATAATTATGGTAATACTTGCACCTTGACGGCCACGGCTAACACTGGCTACACTTTCACGAACTGGACGAAGAACGGGACGCAAGTCTCAACGAACGAGACTTACACCTTCACAGTCACGGAAAGTGCAAGTTATGTGGCGAACTTTGAGGAAGAAGGTGCGACATGTGGTATCATCTTCGATTTGTATGATTCATGGGGCGATGGCTGGAACGGCAATAAATTAGCGGTTACCTATAATGGAAGTGAGTATGCGGAGATTACGTTGGAAAGCGGCTCGTCGGGCACCCAAACACTCATGATTGAAGACGGTAGTCATGTAACCTTGACGTGGATTACGGGGAATTATATTGGTGAGTGTTCATTCACAGTGAGTTATTCGAACGGAAACATGATTTATTATGGAGCCAACCTGAGTGGCAGTTTCGTCTATGAATTTGACGTTGATTGTATCGGAATGCCTGTCTTTACCTGTGATGTGGTTGTATTAGCTAATATTGCTGTAGGTGGCACAGTGAGTGGAGGAGGAGAATATGGTTTAGGCTCTACATGCACGGTGACGGCAATAGCTAACGTTGGCTACACTTTCATGTATTGGACGGAAAACGGTCAGCATGTTTCTTCAGAAGCTTCTTATTCTTTTATTGTGACAGGTGGAAGGAATTTGGTGGCGGTATTCTCTGAGACCAATGGATCAGGGTTGTTGAGTGGTACATTTACTGTGGGAGAGAACGTTCAGGTGCATTTTGCGAAAGGCAATTTGCTCTATCAAGCTTCCACGGGCATCTGGAGATTTGCTGAGAATCAATATGATTGTATGAGTTCGGGTAATGTCAATGCTTCTTCGACCTATTCTGGCTGGATAGATTTGTATTGTTGGGGAACGAGTGGTTGGGATAGCGGAGCTCAGGAGTATCAACCTTATGCAATCAGTACGAGTAATAATAGTTATTTGACGGGCGGATCGTCTAGCGTTAGTTTGACAGGTGACTATGCCGATGCTGATTGGGCTTATCATAACGCTATTGTCAATGGAGGACAGCAATCTGGGCTATGGAGATGCTTGACGCATGAAGAGTACATTTATCTTATGGAAAGTCGTGCAGATGCGTCCCAGAAATATGCCTATGCTAATGTGAATGGCATCAATGGGTTGGTCATTCTTCCAGACACATGGACGTTGCCTGATGGTTTGAGCTTTGTTCCACAGGCGGGTTCTTGGAATAGTAACGTCTATTCGGCTGAACAATGGATTCAGATGGAGTCGGCTGGTGCTGTGTTTTTGCCTGCAACAGGAACACGACAAGGAAACAGTGTATTCTATGTGGGTGGCTTGGGCGATTATTGGTCCAGTACGGCATGTGATGAGTCAACAGGACATTCGATGAGTTTCTTTAATGGGAATGTCTATCCTGGTGATACTAGATACCGATGTTTGGGTACAAGTGTCCGACCAGTGCAGGTCATACAATACGCTTCATTCACTATTCAGACTTCGGCTAATCCCACGGTGGGCGGTACTGTGAGCGGTGCGGGCACATACAACTACGGATCTACTTGCACCTTGACGGCGACGCCTTCCACAGGTTACACCTTCACGAACTGGACGGAGAACGGCGAGGTGGTTTCCACGGAGGCTACCTATAGTTTCACCGTTACGGGCAATAGGGATTTGGTGGCGAATTTTGGGCAAAATGCTTCAGGCCCCACCTTGTTGAGCGATGATTTCAACGACGGCGTAATTGACCCCGAACTGTGGACCTACACAGGCAATGCCGTCCTTGAGGAGGATGGGCTACTTAAGCTCCAGCAGAACGTCACCGACCAAGACGTGCACCTCCGTTCCATCGACTTGCAAATTCCAGAAAACGGGAAAGTGATCATGGATCGCAGATTTATGGTACACCATTCTTACAATTACTATAATGGACGTAATACTATCCGGCTCAATGATGATTCGAATTCATTCATCCAAATAGAATATGTTTATACATTATATTATGATAATGCCTACCATAATGACCCCAAAACTGGAATCTATCTCATCACCAAATTGAATGGGGTAGTATCGGAAGTTAGACTCTGTGACATAAACTTCGACACATGGCTTACTGAGCATGTGGAAGTGGACTTCGTGGCAGGAACACTGTCCTACTATATGGACACGTTTGTGGCTACAGTGATGATTTCAGGACTTGCGGAACAGACGGTGAATCACTACAATGTTGAATACGGTCCCTATGGTTGGTGGACTGGCCATCAACACTATATAGATTATGTAAATATCAATGTTGAGAATATGTTTCTGCTGGCTTCGTTGAGCGATGATTTCAACGATGATGTCATTGCTCCAGAGCTGTGGCTTGCCACTGGCAATAATGTTTACGAGGAAGATGGTCTGCTCAAAATGGAGCAAAACATTACAGATCAAAACGTCAGTTTGCTGTCGAAGCCCATGAGTGTGGGAATTGACAATAAAATTGTCGTTGAACGTAGGTTCAAGGTGCACAGAAACTACGACTACTACTATGGTGCCTTTGCAATCGAGTTCAATGGCGATACCGAAGTGCATAATTTCCCCCATAGTGGTGCTTGGGAATCCACAATTTCCAATACTCAACTTAGTGAGTATTACCTCACCTTTATTTATACTTATGACAATTATTTGGACAATTATGGCATCTATTTTGAAGCGGGTATGGGCGACCAAGCCCATGGAATCCGCTTATGCGATGCTATCTTCGACACATGGCTAACGGAGATGACCATCGTTGACCTAACGGCGGGCATAGTGACCTATTACCTCAACGATGACTATGTGGCCACGGTGGAGGTTCCGGAACTCACCACTTTGTCAGTCAACTATTACACTACGATATTTCGCCCTTACGGCTGGTGGACAGGCCATCAGCATTATATGGACTATATCAATATCTTTGCACCTGAGTCAAGTAGCAACATTACAGCTACGGCCGAACCTGCCGATGGCGGGACGGTTGCTGGGGGAGGAACCTTTGACTACGGTCAAACCTGCACTCTAACGGCTACGGCCAATGCAGGCTATACCTTTGTGAACTGGACGGAGAACGGCGTGGTGGTTTCCACAGAAGCTATTTATAGTTTTACTGTTGCGCGCGATAGGGATTTGGTGGCGAACTTTGTTGAGGGTTCTGTGATTATGGTTGGTGACGGTGGAGAAGCAACAAATCAGTATCTGCCCAGTTACTCCTTCTTTAATTTCTCATTGACCCAGCAGATTTACACAGCTGACGAGATAGGCACTGACGGCTTCATCACAAATATTGCCTTCTACAACGGCGGAACGGGAAAGACACGCAGTTACGATGTCTATATGGTGCATACTGACAAGAACACTTTCGACAGCAACACAGACTGGATTGCTGTCACGGAAGCTGACAGGGTATTCAGCGGTACGGTTTCCATGATTGCCAATGCTTGGACGACCCTCCAGTTTGATACGCCTTATGCTTACAATGGTGTTTCCAATCTTGCCATCATCGTGGATGACAATTCCGGCAATTGGACAGGCTCGCCTCACATGGCCTGTCGTGTGTTTGATGCAAATGGTAATCAAGCCATCCGTGTCTATAGCGATGGCACCAACTACGATCCATACAATCCTTCGGGATACGGCGGCACATTGCATTCGGTGAAGAACCAAATCAGGCTCGGTATGATCCCGTACGAACTGACCGTACACGAAGGTACAACCACAAATAGTTATGTGCCTGTCTATGGCTTATATACCGATGCCTATCTGAAATCCGAATTCATCATGCCTGCTTCGGAACTTACTCAAATGGCAGGCTTCTCCATCAACCGCATGAAATTCTATGCGTCTCAAACCAACGTGTCATGGGGCAATGCCAGATTCCAAGTCTTTATGAAGGAAGTGGATGATACCAGCATCAACAGTTACTCTGGTTTTGAGGGTGCAACCGTCGTTTACGAAGGAAGCCTCAACATCAGTGATGGCATGATGGATGTTGTTTTCGCTGTACCATACCAATATGGTGGAGGAAACCTGCTCATTGGTTTCTATGAACCTGCCACTGGTTCATATGTATCATCTCATTGGTATGGAGAAACAGTGGATGGTGCTTCGGTACAAGGCAAAAGTTTTAATAGCCTTGAAGATGTGGATTGTAACCAGCGCAACTTCCTGCCCAAGACAACCTTCTACTATCAAGTACCAGACTCGTATCAACAGTCTTTCGCCTTGGCATCAGGTTGGAACTGGTTCAGTTCGTATGTTGAGGCTGGCAACTTGCTGCAACAATTAGAAGAAAGCTTAGGCGAGAACGGTGTCAGCATCGAGTCAAGGAATGACGGCATGACCGAGTTTGATGGCGAGG
>Ga0265298_10008599_pt1 | contig 12247 bp, 8 predicted proteins | sample AusTroGonzalo_MG_3_FD_193486 | JGI IMG/M metagenome (GOLD analysis project Ga0265298, IMG submission 193486) | Bovine rumen microbial communities from tropical cattle in Woodstock, Queensland, Australia - Gonzalo_01 | ecosystem: Host-associated > Mammals > Digestive system > Stomach > Rumen ...
AGAACGTGTCAGTGAAGTTCGTGAACACCGTCGACGGTGCAGCCATGAAGGAGATCAAGGGCACCAACTGCTACTGCATCAACTATGTTGAGAAGTGGGAGGACGGCCAGCAGCACTTCGAGGAGATTGAGATCGTGTGCCAGAAGCTTGAGAACGGCTCCGTCGCTTACGACAATCCATGGAAGTAAGCGAATTAGCGAATGCAGAGCCAAGCAATTACTTGAGCTCTGCTGAGCGTGAGCGAACTCGACGCGCAGCGTCAAGTAGGCAATTAAGCGTGAGCAGAGCCAAGGGTCAGGAAGTGGTTATCGCAACACCACCTTCCTGACTCTTCCTTTTTTGTCACGGACAATATTGATACCTTTTCGCATGGCGTCGATACGATGACCGTTAAGGTCGTAGATGGCATCGACACCATCATCATGCAGAATTTCCTGGATGCCGGAAGCACCGTCTATGATGGCAGAGATAACAAGGTTATTGCACTTAGGCACATCGAGTTTCAACTGATGCCCCGGATACTCTGACACCTTCCCATCGGTAACGACCCGCCAAGACGTGACGTTAAGCAACGACTCAGCACCAGGTTCAAGAGTGATTCTCCGACCTTCGGGGTACTGTCCGTCGAAGGTGCCTTTGGAGAGCCGGATGCCATTCAGAGTGAAATCGCCGGTGTGGGCATCTTTCACATTCTTGTTGACAGTCAAGGTGACGAGCGTACCAAGGCCGTAGTAATCAGCCAACTGTTTGCTGAATACTCCCGTTCGCTGATGAAGCCACTCACGTGCATTTGAGAGCTCCGTATTATAATTAGGCCACCACTGGTTGATCAGTTTCCGATGGTGGGGATATTCGTATTTGATCATTTCGTACATGGGATCCCACACTTCACGTGTACCCTGCTCATTCAGGAAGTCGCCCATGTAGATGTAACAACGTTCGATAAACTCATGGCGGAAGTCTTCATCGTCCATGAGATTCAGGAAAAGGCGCGTGCCGTAATCGGCATTGCCCCAGTCGAGTTCCTTGTCATAGCCGGGATTGTAGAGCCAGTCGAAGACCTTGTAGTTGACATCGCGGTCATAGAGTCCCAATCCGAAGTCGGAATCTTTCATAATCCATCGCCAACGCCCTCCCTCTTCCCTTGGACGCCACATCATGATATTGTTACCAGGGAAGTCGTGGTTGAGGTAATAGAGATTGGCGATCATCAGGTTGATAAACTCCGTGCAGTCCATCCACTGCTCATACTCGGCCATCGTATGGCCCTTTTTCCCGTAGAAGGACTTGAACTGGTTGAAGTTCTTCTTGTCGCCCTCCTTCAGCTGCCCCCAGTTCTCAATCATGTCTATGTCTTCAAGTCCATTGTAGTTGGTATAGACATAGTCTTCGTTACTGCGCTCACGGATGTTGAGCATGCCTTTGTACACCCCGTTGATATAGACGATGGCCGGGCGCCATGCTTGCCAGTCGACGTCAACGTGACTGGCCACCGTGCGCTGGATGATGGCATCGCGCATATAGAGGTAGTCAAAGTCGTTGCCGGCATTGCGGAGCAGCAGCGACTTGAAGTCAGTCAGCCCCGGCTTCTGGTCAGGAAAGAACTCATAATCGAGACGGTTGGTGCCAAAGCGCTTGTGGGCATAGATGGCCATCGACTTCAGCTGGGCACCTCGTGTGGCCCCACCCGTAATTCGTGTCTCACAGAGTTGGTTGAGTTCACTGCCGGCATCAGGCGTGAAAAAGAATTCAATGTTCATGGGCCTGCGCCAGTCATTCCTCTTGTTGCCCTCATTATTGGCATAGATGCCTATCTTGGGATCTTCGAGATAACTGTTGTTGATAGCGATGGAAACGACAGGCAACGTCACATCCCGCCCATGACTGATATACGACTGTACGCTGCTCACTGGCGACAGCCACCCCTTGCAAAAGAGTTTGGCCCGGATGACAGTTGTCTTTTTGATGGCGAGAGGGGCGGTGTACAATTGACTGGAGGCGGTAGGTTCTTTACCATCGGTAGTGTAGCGGATCTCTGTACCTTCAGGACTTCCCTCCGGCACACTGAGTGTAAGGGAGAGATTCAGCGAACCAGCCACCACACGACCATTTTCGCTGAACACGGGTTCGCCAAGGATATGGTCTCTCATGCAGACCTCCCCACAGTTAACCTTGTCAGGCGTGGATGTGAGTTGGTAGCCCCATTCGCTGCCGCCATCCACTTTACGGCCAAAGGCGATATTAGGCGCAGGCATTTTCTTCAACGCCTCGGGAAGACTGTCCACAATCTCATTACCCTTGAAAAGATAAACCGTACAACCCTTGCCTGACTCCAGACGGAAAGAGGTGTGAAGGCCTGTCTTCTCCCTGTCGCAAAAGATGAGAATGTGGTCTTTAGGTTGAACGGTCATAGGGGGTAGCTGATAGGCTTTGTCGGCCTTGGTTCCGATGCCCAGACGATAGTCTTTCAGTGCAACGGCCTCTTCGCTATGATTGTAGAGTTCAACCCACGAATCAGGGAACTCCGTAAGGTCATCCATGACACAGTCGATATTCGACTGCATCAGCTCGTTGATGACGAGTCCGGGAATCTTCTCCTGAGCTCCGGCCCGATGAGCCCCCATCAGCAAGAGGAGAGACAAAATGACCTTTGGCATATTCGTTTTTGCTATTTCGAGTGCAAAGTTACAAAAAGTCGGCTGAAAAGCCAAATAAATGGAAAAAGATGTTCTATCTTTCAGTCTGACGAGCAAAAATTTTGCCCAAGTCTTTGTTCGTTTCAGAAATTCTTCATACCTTTGCGATGAAGCTACCACATCACCTCGATTGCCGGCTGTTCGATGGGCGCTCTCATCGGCGGTGTCTATGCTGCAGGTAAGCTGGAAGAGTTTCGCGAGTGGATGAAGACGGTCGACAAGGGCACCAACTGCTACTGCATCAACTATGTTGAGAAGTGGGAGGACGGCCAGCAGCACTTCGAGGAGATCGAGATCGTGTGCCAGAAGCTTGAGAATGGTCCCGTCGCTTACGACAATCCTTGGAAGTGAGCGAGAGTGTGAACCTACTCGATGCATCGCATCAAAAAAGGAGAGTCTCTGCAAATTGCGGGGGCTCTCCTTTTTGAACGTAACACCGTCCCAATGTTACACAATCCGAGAACTTAATCAAGAGGTGCCATAATAATTCTGACGATAAACTGGATATCGTCTTTATTTATTTCACCATTGCCGTCAGCATCAGCCCTGTTCATCGCATCAATACCGACATCATCTTTTGACAGTACATTGCCGACAAACACGATGTCAGCCGCATTAATCTTTCCGTCTCTGTTAACATCGGCATTGGGTCCAAACTTAAGAATGACATTATCGCTGAATATAGAAGAATAGCTCCTGCCGTCATCAGCGGAAATCCGATAATGTAAGGTATGCTCACCTATCAAAAGATCTGTAAGCGAGAGGCTGCCCGTAAAAACATAGCTTTCACCGTCATCAGACGGAGACCCATCAAGTGTCTTCCTGTCATCCGTGGCCTCGTCAAACCAATACTCCAGCCTGTAGCCAGCGCCCTGTTTCACTTTAATCACAGGCATCACACTCACAGCAGAACCCAGCGAGCTCTTATTTTCGACAGCCCTGTAATACAGACGATGTACGCCGTCAGGCAGGCTGCTCATATCAATCTCTGAAGTGAAGAGATAGCCGCCGTCCACAGACTCACCATCAATCTTGTTTCTGTGCTCAATATCGTCGTTGAACCAATATTCCAGAGTATTAGCCTTGCCCGTTGCAATTTTCAGTACACCGGATCTACAGATCGGGCTATTCGGCATTCCTGGCAAAGCTGTACGCATATTCAGAATATGATATCCCGTCGGGAAGGCATCGGCATCTTCCAGGTCAAGTGTCAGCAGATGTTCGTCTTCAGTATCGCTGAGGTCAACACTGCTGCGATTGGCAAAATTACCATCGAACCAATATTCCAACTTTCCCTTCTCCTCCTTAGTCAGTTTCAAGAATGGCGAACTGCTGACCGATGAATACATGCCGTCATTGCGCGCCAGTCTGTAGTTCAGCTGATGGATGCCGTCTGACAGACGACTGGCATCAATACTTGCTGTAATAAGCGCATTATTAGTATTCAGTAAAACATTTGCTTTCTCCTCTATATCCTTGTCAAACCAGTATTCAAGCACCCTAAGGTTTTCGTTCCCCTCTACAGTTTCATCGGAGCCGCCATTGCTGCAAAGCAAGGGGGCTGAGGTGAAAAAGACCGCCCCTGTACTATAAAGCGCGATGATGGAATACTCATGCCCTATGATCATGTTTTTAAAGGAGAAATCATACGTCTCAGGCTTCCCCGCCTTAATGAATACTGGTATGGTCAAAGACTTAACTTCCTTTGTCTGTTGATCAACAAGCCACAGTTTGATTTCAGCCTTTTTCCTGACGATATCGTTATTCTGAATGGTCAGACTGCCTTCAAGATAGCTTCCGTCGATAACCCCTTCATACAGATTCCAGTTGTCAATAGATAGCTTCGTTACCTCAAGCATATCCTTTGACTCAAACTTAGAGATGATGTCAAAGGATGCCAGACCATCTTCTGAGACATAGATATTTTTGATGGAATAGCCCAGATGATTTGAGCCATCTATATTGGGGTGATAGACCTTGTTTGAAGGGGATGAAGTATCATCTAATCTGTCATTTTTAAAAATCGAAAAGAATGTACTATAAGGATACGTGTCATCCTCTTGAGTATCTCTTGTATCCTTATTATCAGCAGGTATTACTTTAAAACGCAAACGATCATTCGCATTGTTAATGTTGTTATCATTATATATTCCCTCATCGTAATCCATATGTGTAATCAACACACCTGAACCAGGAAGAGCCTTATCCCATCCTGTCTTTTGTCTGTTCTCTATTAAATAATACTCATTTTCATTGGCATGGTTTTTCACTTTGTAAGCATGTCCATTTTCGCTGTATGGCCTTAATCCACTGACCTTTACAGATCCGACTTCATCAACCTCAATAGGCTCGCGCCAACCTAAATACGCCTTCTCAAAACTATTATAGCCTGCAGGGATCTTTCCGCCACCATTGTAACTACCATAATCCATGATATCCCAATTCCTAAGAGCACACATTGCTTTAGAATCATCTTTGTAATTAGGATCATTCATGACATAATGATCCATTAATCCTAAACAATGACTGAACTCATGACAAATTGTGCCAATGGCACCACCTGTCAATTCTTCAGTTATAGCATCCTTTTCTATTTCGCTGCTACAAGCACATATGTTAAGGTTTTTGCCACCAAACAGTAATGAGTGCTCAATACCTTTCACATTGTAGGTTGTTGCCAGAGTCCCTGCCAAATCCCCTTTATCATATGTAAAATCGAATGATTGCGGCCATACCGAATAATCCTCTCCGCCAAAAGACTCGCCAAGGCCTGCATAAATAACATAGACAAGATCAAGTATGTCATCATTATCCCAGTCGTAATTGGCGAAATCGACATCAGGATCCGTAGCAGCAAGTTCACATGCTTCAATTACCATTTCCATTGCCCCAAACATATCTTGGGGATCATCGGAGAATTTCTCCACATCATTATGGCCATAAAATTCTTGCTTTTGACTGAGTGTGTATGGTCCAACCACATCAAATTGTATACTAAACTTTCCGTTACTCTGCGTATAGAAATAGTCAAACACACTACCAGCATAACCTGCATCGATCAATTTCTGTCCTTCCACTGACGGCATCAAGGAAGTCTTAGTATTTGTAATCCACTCATAATACTCCTTTGTATGCTCTTCTTGAAATTGTAGAGTACGCTTTCCGTTCTCGTCTTCATCCGGATAATCCACAAGGATAACGAGCCCCCTATGAGTCTTATCACTTACCAAAACAGATTCTGGAAGTTTACTTTTTGCAGATTCCAGCATGGTTGCCCTTGCCTGAACCGCCCGCGCTCTTGAGTTGAATGCATTTTCATCAATCAGTTTATAAACGCCATCCTGTCCAGACTCCACATACATTTTACCTTCTGCGGATCTCCAGTAATGAAAATGTTCATCACCTCTCAATTCCGCCCTGACCTCAGTGCCATCCACCAATTTTAGGACCTTCCATATTCCACGCATCGCAGGTACGGCATTGACACTCATAACTGCGACAAAAAGAATAATGAAAACAAACAGCCACCTCTTCATCATGCCACAATGCTTTATTCTCCTGCCTTCACCTTAATCTTGATATTCAGCTTGCCTGAGGCATCCGTCTGCTCAGGAATCTCCTTTCCTGTAATATAAGGAACGGGAGGAAGTGCGCTGTCGCTGAATCCATTGCCAGCATAGATGCCAATCTTGCCTTCGTATTCCTTATAGGACTCCTTAAAATGGTAATTGGAGGTTGTGGATACTCCGGCATTATTCTCAAAGACTTCTGACCAATTAACCTTAATAACAACACAATCATTTCCGAAATTGCTTCTAACCATATTGTTCGTTATTTGGCTGTTACCACCCGAATGAATGTATTTAGACCAGCCATAGCCACTACCTGGTTCCATAAAGATAACATTACCATTAATTACTGCATTACTGGCGCCTAAGGCTTCAGATGGAAGATTACCATTGGTATTAGACTCATTTGTGGTTATAATATTATACGAAACGTATCCACCATTAAGACTCAATATTCGAAAGATGATATTATTCGTTACAATTCCCGGAGCTCCATTGAACGTAGCGGTTTTACGAACATAATTCTGGTTCAATGTCGTACCAAGACAAGTATTGTTCTTCACTTGCAATCCATTCAAATTACAATATCTCAACAACACATCATCCACCTGTGCGCCCCCATCGCCAATAATAACATCTCCATTAATATAACAACCCATAACGGCACTGCCGCTACTGCCCTCATTAAACCAAAGGTTACCGGCAATCAGAGAGCGACCGTCTGCATTACCAGCCTCGGCGTTATGTCCAATACCTATTATTGTCAACTTCTTTGTGATCTTTACATCATCAGAAATGGGGAAACTGCCACCAGGCAAATAGATGACGCTACTCTCTGGTGCAGCTTCAATGGCTGCTGCCAAGGTCTTGTAAGTGTTTGTTGAACTGCCAGACACGACTGCGATCAACTGAGCATGAACCACTACGGTTGCCATCATGGCAACGAACATGGAAAGAAATACCTTTTTCATTTTTTTATCATTTTAAAATTTATAATTTTCTTGGAAATGGTTCTTTGGCTGCAAAATTACAAAATTATAACGAAAAAGCAAAATTTTCGACGATAAAAAAGATTTGGCCTTTGCTCTGAGTACCTTCTCTTCCCTCAACACATCTTTTTGTTTTTCAAAAAAACTCTAATATATTTGGTTATTCATTCGGTTTGCACTATCTTTGCAGCAAAAATCAAGACAGATGAAAGATATAGCATTGGCATTGTCGAGCGGTGGCGCCAGAGGACTGGCCCACATCGGCGTGATCGAGGAATTGGAGTCGCAAGGCTACCGCATCACCTCGATAGCCGGCTGTTCGATGGGTGCCCTCATCGGTGGTGTCTATGCAGCAGGCAAGTTAGAGGAGTTTCGCGAGTGGATGAAGACCGTCGACAGAAAGAAGATGCTGGAGTTGACTGACTTCTCGCTCAGCCTCAACCATATCGTCAAGGGCACCCGCATCATCAAGGCCATCATGGAGTTCGTGCCCGACGTGCTCATCGAGGACCTGCCGATACCCTACTGTGCTGTGGCCACCGACTGGGTATCCGGCCGTGAGGTGGTCATCGACAAAGGCAGTCTGTTCGAGGCCATCCGTGCCAGCATCTCCTTACCCTCCTTCTACGAACCCGTCCGTCGTGACGGGATGATCCTGATTGACGGAGGCGTGGTCAACCCCATCCCCATGAACCGCGTCAAGCGCCACGAGGGCGACCTGCTTGTCGGTGTCGATGTCAGCGGCCATGATTACAAGTCACAGTGGGAAAAGATGAACAAACTGGCAGAACGGCAAAAGCACGACAAGTCGCTCAAGGCTAAGCTGCTCGACATGATCATCCCCGACAACATCGAGTTCAACTATTATACGTTGCTCTCACGGACGAGTTCCATCATGATCCGTCAGAACTCCCTCCTCATGGCCCAGTTGACGAAGCCCGACATCCTCATCGACATCCAGATGAGCCGCTACGGCAGCTTCGACTACGACAAATCTGAGCGCCTCATCACCATCGGTCGCAACAAAGCCCGCAAAGCCCTCACCACATAGGAATAGGATATCGTCATACATCCTGATGACATCACATCCTATAATTTTCGCCAAAGTTCTTGTTTAATCCAAATAAAATTCATACCTTTGCAATGTCATAACTAAAAACGAATAGCGTATGTTCAACATCTTCATCGCTGAGTCTATCCTCAAACAGGTCATAGAGACAGAAGGCAAGAAGCCCGAAGCCTCGCGTTCCTATTTATATAAATTAATGAGGATGAAACTCATGAAAAAGGTCTTCGTCTCTGCCGACACACCTGACACCATCTGGGCAAAGACATTGGAGGAGCAGCACAAGATCAAAGCCGACTACAGCAAGTCAGACTATATACGAGGCATCCAGAACCATCCGGAGACCGTCCTTCAGAACCCCTCCTCCATCTTCATCCTTGACATACCCTTGACTGATGCGATGAACATACAGACTTTATACGGAGTAGTCTGTCTCTGTGGTGAGAATGCCAACATCAACCGTCTCGTGGATGTCAACGATGAGCAGACCCTCGGCGACCAGGAGCCCTTAGGCAATGGCTGGAGTACGGTGTTGAAAAGTCTCAAGGGTATCCCCTCCAACGCCCTGATACTGACAGACCGTTACCTCTTCTCTGGCTATTACCCCAAGGCTGGCAGTGGTGTCGACAACGTTCTGAGCATCCTCGACACACTGCTGCCAGAAAGATTTCTCGGCGAATACCACGTCACCATCGTCTTCGACAACAAGAACAAAAACGAGAAATATGTCTCATTTTATGATATCGTCGCACAGTTAAGTACTATCCGACAGGCACTTCACCGTGACTACCCCATCAACATGGAGATTCTTGGCATCACCCCCGACTGCGAGGTTTACAACGATCTGCACAACCGCCGCATCGTGTCAAACTACTTTATCGTCAAGGCAGAGCACAAGATGGCAGCTTTCAACAAGAACATCTCTACCTGTGAGCAAACCATCACCCCGCAGGTACTCTTTACGGTCGACAGCCTCAACAAAAACTCCACCCCGCCCCTGAAGGCCATCGACCACGTCATCGCCGCTATCCGCAAATTCTCTCAGATTGCCGCCAGGTCTGAAGACAGTTCCGACTACTTCTACGCCCTCAACTGCAAGCGCATGGATAAATGCACAGGGATTAAAAACAGGTTGCTGAAATAATATCTACCGAATAAAAATGCGGATAATACTCAAAAATATCAATTAAAGTTTGGTTGATTAGATAATTATACTTATCTTTGCAAAACAAAAAGTGCAAATCCGCTATTGGAACGATGACGGTGTGATTTTTATGAGTAACTACGTTTTCTGAAAGAAGACCCATTTTATGATTATTTAGTAACCCTTTGGATGAACAAAATTTGTAATATATAGATGAATAAGGCATTCAAATTAAAAATCATTCCCTTGAAGTGGGACAGTACTTTTTGGGGGCTTCGCATTGCCAAAGTCTATATTTCGGCAATGGATGAAGCGGATTTATTAATTTGCCAACAAGATGATTTGCGTCTGGAATATGATATTATATATGTGTTTTCGAAATCAGATGTTCTTTTCAATGCTTCACACTCTTTTCTAGTTGATAAAAAAGTAACCTATAAAGTTGATCTTGGAGAGTCTCCATGTTGTAATGACAACATAGTTGAATATAACAATAATTTCGTTTCTGAAGAACTCAAACAACTTGCTATCATAAGTGGTAATTATTCAAGATTTAAAAAAGATCCGCTTCTCCCATATCGGTCATACGAGCGACTTTACACTTGTTGGATTGAGAAATCAGTAAATAAGGAGATTGCAACCGAGGTTTTTTGTTATATGATAGATAATCTCCCAAGAGGACTTGTGACTCTAAATCGAGAGTCCGAGGGTAGTACTATTGGGCTTGTATCAACACATCCCGACTTCCAACACCAAGGAATTGGAACAAAGATGTTAGAATACGTTAAGAATTATGTGTATACAGGGGGAGGGAAGACTCTTACTGTTGTAACACAGCAACAAAACATTAAAGCTTGTCAATTGTATGAGAAAGTAGGTTTTTTACAAACTGATATTGCAAATGTTTGGCACTGGTGGTTAAATTGTTCAACTAAATAAAAAAAGGTAATATGGAATCATTCGATCAATTCGCTAAAATGGCGTGGGAATTTATTCAAGACGTGTGTGTCATTCAATCTTTCCTTGCTCTTATTTGGTTATTGTTACCCAAATATTGGAAGGAAAAATTAAAGATTTATATTTGCCACTTTAAAAAGGTAGCTTTTAATGAGAAATCCAAGTTAGGCGAGATGTTACTTAATGACATAAAACTTATTACAGGTGTTGATAGGGATTGCAATATCATATTTAAAATTGACAAGAGCCCTTTGAACATTCCGAATGATTTGCTTTTAATCTCCAAAAGATTAGAAAATGAGAATAATGATCGCGCAGCAAAAGGAGAACCTCCCGTATATACGGATCTTGAGCCATATGCTGTTCACAAAATTGTTATAACAAGAGAAAAAGAAGGAAATGAAAAGCCTGAATGTACCGTACATATTAAAAAATCTTCATTTTTCCATTCTTTAATAACAATTTCTGCATTAGACGAGGTGGTAGGGAATACTACAGTTAGGAAAAAATACTATTCAGAATTGATTGAAAACCCATACGTAGCTTCTCCCGGTGGAAAAGATTTAGTACACGCCTTCGGATTAAACACAATGGTGCTCACTAAAGACGGATCTTTTGTTTTTGCTATAAGGAATATTAACACAGTTTCTACAGCAGGAGGCTGTATTCACATGTCCGTAGGTGAGCATTTGAACGATGATGTTCTTGATTATTCGAGCGATGGCCAACCAAGTGCAACTAAAAGTATTGTTAAGGGGATTCATCAAGAACTAGGTATCGATATTAGCGAAGAAGACAAGGCTAATATTCATTTCTATGCTGTAGGCTTTGCTAAATCTGTGTGTCAATATGGGGTTTTAGGGTTTGTTCATTTATCGGATGTAACAAATATGGAATTATATGACAAGTGGAAACTTTCAAAAGACGGGTGCTACGAAAGCAAAGAAATCATATTCATAGACGCAAAAATAAAAAGTATAGTCAAATATTTGAATGACAACCCTAATGCATCTATGACAAAATTCGCACTACTCAATGCTTGCCTTGCCCTTATGATGGAACCTGAATTAGGTAATATCAGTCAGACTAAGATTGAAAAAGAATTAGGAAATCTACGACAAGGTGCTTTAGTGTGATAACTCCCTAAAAAGCAAAATTCACGTTATATTGTAATTCCCCCGAGCACTGAAAAAGCCGTATTTTTAGTTATTAATATGTTTGCAAAAATAATTGTTTTTAATCAATTTAAGAATATTTGTGACTATTTTTTGCTTTTTTTACCATTTTATTATTAAAAAGGTGGAAACTGCTGAAAATCTAAGAAAAAGCAGGGTTGTACCGCCATAGGAATCGAGCTTCATTTTTGTTCTTTAGAAATTATCGCAATGGGCATTCAGCGTTCACGGGGCGGTCTGGAATCTTGAACACGTGCATAAATATGCACAAAAACGAATTTGGACAAAGGATAGGGTAAAGTCGGAGAAAGATGCCTAGTTTCCCCAAGAAAAATGCCTACTTTCTCGGAGAAAGTGGCAAGGAAAGTCTGAGAGAATAAAAATGCAAAAACATAATGGAGATTCGGGAAATGCCGAACTTTCCTTTAAGCCAATAAACGTTATTGGCCTTATCCTTATAAATAAGGCCAAATAAATTAATTGTACGGCGGTGCCCCTTGTTATGAGGGGGCACGCCGAAACTAAATAAATAACTAAACTTTCGCAAGTGAATGATTATTCATCACGCTGCGTATAAATTATACATTTGATAGAATTTATGGAACTTAGGATTGACATCAATAACCGCAGAAAGCAGTTCGCTGGCATCGG
>Ga0265298_10008604_pt1 | contig 12241 bp, 9 predicted proteins | sample AusTroGonzalo_MG_3_FD_193486 | JGI IMG/M metagenome (GOLD analysis project Ga0265298, IMG submission 193486) | Bovine rumen microbial communities from tropical cattle in Woodstock, Queensland, Australia - Gonzalo_01 | ecosystem: Host-associated > Mammals > Digestive system > Stomach > Rumen ...
GGGGGAGAGTGGCGTGATTGAGATTATTACACGCCGTTATTACCGAGAGAACAAGGATTTTATCCAGAATAGGGAAAACAAGTAACTGAACACTGTAACTTATTTTGTCAGGATATTTTATCTGCTCAATGACGGATTAATGTCTGAGTGTGGTCAATGGTGTGGGGGAGTTCCTCCGGGTAGTGGGTTACTATTATAAGGGTCTTTTGCGGATTGGCGCAGAAGGCCTTTATTATTTCCATTACCAGGGCGCGGCGCCGGCGGTCCAATCCGTGGAGCGGTTCGTCAAGGATGAGTAGGGAGGGGTTCTTTACGAACGCGCGGGCCAGCAGAATCATGCGCTGCTCTCCGCTGGAGAGTTCCAGAAAATCACGGTCCTCCAGATCAGCTATCTGGAATATGTTCATCCATACGCGGCAGGATTCCCTTTCCTGGTCAGTAATTTTTTTATACAAACCGATGGTGTCGTGCAGGCCCGATGCAACGATGTCTATGGCGGGATAGCGGCGGCAGTAGGAGCGGTGCATCTCGGGCGATACGTAACCTATGTGCTTCTTGATTTCCCAGATGCTTTCACCTGTTCCGCGGGGGCGGCCAAATAGAGCAATGTCGCAGGCGTATGACTGAGGGTTATCGGCATAGACCATACTCAGAAGGGCTGACTTGCCGCTTCCGTTGGGGCCCAGGAGTGCCCAATGTTCACCTTTGCGGATGGTCCAGTCAAGAGGGCCAAGTATGCGGCGGTTCTCATACTGAAGGCTTACCTGGTTGCAGCGGACTATCTCATCGGACTGCATTCCGTTCTCAGGGAGGTTGTGCATGAGCTCTACTGTCTCCTGCGGCAGGAGAGGCTGGGGGAGCGGATCAAGCGGCTGTGCCAGATATTCCTTAATTGGTATTACACCGCTGCTGCGGCGGTCTTTCACCTCTATTACATGTGTAATGAACTGCGGTATGTCCTCACGGCGCGCCACAACCAGCACAATCTGTATCTTCCATTCGCTGATAAGGTTCTCAAGCAGTTGGCACAGCATATCACGCGTCTGGACATCCAGACCAATGAACGGGCTGTCTATTATCACCATCTTGGGGCGTACGGCCAGGGCACGGGCCAACTGGTACTTGCGCATCTCGCCGCTGGAGAGTGTTACAAGCTGCTTGTCCCAGATTGAGGGCAATCTGAACAGCGTGTACAGACGGTCTTTCCACACCGGGTCCTTGATATCGGGGAATGCATCGCGTACAATGGCTGATTCACCCATTTCGGTCATGTTCCAGCGCTGCTGGTAGAAATAGGTGCTGTCGGCACTGCCGTAGCTGTCACGGAACGTTATGTTGCGGATATCGGCCCCGGATATGCCGCTGCCGTACTCCACCTCACGGTTGTTCATGAGCGGATACTGGCGTAGCAGGGTGTTTACAAGCAGGGTCTTGCCGGCCCCGTTGGGTCCCACAATGGCTGTCTGCTGGCCGGGTGCCAGGCAGATGTTGATAGGGGTGTCAAGACGGTACTTGGGCGTACATGCCACGCCATCTGTTATTCTGAGTACGAATGCGCTGTTCTGTTCCATTTTTGCTGAATGTAGTGCGAAGATAATGCAAAATGCGCTACCTTCGTGCCATGAATCAAGCTTTGTATCTTATTCCCAATCTTTTGGGCGAGACTCCGGTGGAGCAGGTGCTTCCCGCGTACAATCATGATATAATCATGGGCATACGCCATTTCATTGTGGAGGATGTCCGCACCGCGCGCCGTTTCCTCAAGCAGGTGGACCGCAGCATCGATATAGACCAGCTCACGTTCTACACACTTAACAAGCATACCAAGCCCGATGAGATATCAGGAATGCTCAAACCTCTGGAGGAGGGCAATCCCATGGGAGTGATATCAGAGGCCGGATGTCCCGCCGTGGCTGATCCCGGGGCCGATGTGGTAGCAATAGCGCAGCGCAAAGGCCTGCAGGTGTTACCGCTGGTAGGTCCGTCCAGCATAATCCTGGCGGTAATGGGATCCGGATTCAACGGCCAGAGCTTTGCATTCAACGGCTACCTTCCCATAGAGCCCGATGAGCGCATCAAGACCCTCAAGAAGCTGGAACAGCGTGCCTACAATGAGAATCAGACCCAGCTCTTCATAGAGACCCCATACCGTAACGCCAAGATGATGGCCGATATCCTGAAAGCCTGCCGCCCCCAAACCCATTTGTGCATCGCTGCGGGTCTGACTACCCAGGACGAATACATCCGCACCCGCACGGTTAAGGAGTGGGGCGGGAGGCTTCCCTCTTTAGATAAGGTTCCCTGCATTTTCTTGTTATATAGGTGAAGGCCATGCGGCGGATGACTCGCCTCTTCGCGGCTCGGTTTTTTTTGACTTTTATGGCCCTTTGGGCCTAAAAAGTCGCTAGCTGGAAAGTTATCTGCGTATTAGACACAACCTTTTTTTAGTTTGGGGCGGCGACGCCCCAAACCCGTTCCATTCCACTACGTTCCATTCCACTCTGCCGGCCTTCCAGGCCGGGTAAAACGAAATCCCGACAACGCTTCGCTGTCGGGATTCCGTTTTACTGAACTGCAGCTGGGGACCGTGCTGGTGTGTGCAGCTGGAAACCGAGTGCGTACCAGCATCACGCACGGGGAAACGTATTTATGTTTGGAAAGATCCAGCAGTTGAAACTGCTGGCTACCCTTATTATGTGCCTAGTGGCACAGGTTAATGCCGTAGGCATTGGATTATGGTAGCCAGCCGTTTTAACGACTGGATGTTTAAGGTCAGATATACAAAAAATTCCGAGAACCGAAGGTGCGAGAGCCCGTTGTAATGTAACTTGTAATGAAGTATTCACAATCATAATCTGCAAAGACCTAAATTCATTCTTTTATAGGCTGAAGAATAGGGACGTAATCAGGAATGGTTGATAATTAGTTTTTTGATTCTGTTAATATAATGATATGGGCGCGTTTGACTTGTTTTGATAAAAGCACTAATAGTTATAATAAATATGAAATGATTTTGTAACTTTACCCAATAATACCGATTGGGGAGAAATCCAAACGGTTAAGAAAGACTAATTTGTTCTTTTGTCCATCTTAAATCTGGAAAATTTTAGCACGACGAAAGTACGAGTTCAGTTCTGACTTGTATGTGACCGATGTACATGCATCGTTTGCATAAGGTCAGATGAATGTATGTACAAAGTATCGTGCGCGGTTTTCCAGAACCTAAGATGGGTACGGAGTACACATGTTCCTCTGGCCTTTCTTTTTTGTTTTGTTTTGATGGAGTAGAGGAACATCCACGCAAAATGAATTGTATAATATGTATATTAAACCATCTATTATAAGGATTTCCTTTGTAATGGCTGTAGTTTTGTTTATTAGTGTATCCTGTTCTCAAGATGACAAAATTGGAGGTGAAGAAGATTATTCTGGTTCAAAAACAGATAGTATTGAGGTCGTATTGTTAACAGGTGAAGCAACCAATATTGGATATGCATCAGCAACCTTGAATGCTACTTATTCAATTGATAATGCTGAGATTGTAGAAGGAGTAGCTGTCTTCTATTATGGTATGATTGATGATGTGGAAACTTTAAAGGTTTCAGGAAAGAAAGTTGTTTCTGATATGTTATCAGATAAAAATGAATCGTTTGATGTGACAATAACAGATCTTGAACCATTAACTCATTATTATTATGTGGCATGCATAACTATCAACAATATAGAATATTATGGTTCTGTTAAATCATTCATTACTGACCATGAATACGTAGATTTAGGTCTAAGTGTTAAGTGGGCCACTTGTAATGTGGGCGCCTCCAGACCTGAGGAATATGGTGATTATTATGCATGGGGTGAAACTGAAGTCAAGAATGATTATTGTTGGAACACATATAAGTGGTGTAAAGGTTCAGATGTTACGTTGATCAAGTATTGTCTTGATGGTAGTAACGGTTATAATGGTTATATAGATGATAAAGTTGAACTTGAACTTGATGATGATGTGGCTCATGTGAAATGGGGGGGAAGTTGGCGAATGCCTACAAAGTGTGAACAGGCTGAGTTACTTGATAACTGTACTTGGGATTGGGTAGAAGAGAATGGAGTAAATGGATACCGTGTAACAAGCAATATGCCGGGCTTTACAGATAGTTCTATTTTTTTACCTGTTGCAGGGTATCGCTCTTCAACAAGTCTCTCTCATACAGGCTCGATTGGTTATTATTGGTCTTCATCTCTAGATGATGATATGCAGGTTTTTGCATGGTATATTAATTTTAATTCCGCCAACGATTTTTCGGGGAGTTTCAGCCGTGTTTTTGGCCAATCTGTACGTCCAGTTTGCCAATAGAATAATGTCTCAATATGTATGCAGATATATTCTTTAAAGAATAAAACCTGAAAGAATATAACTTATTGGGGAAAGGTATGTCGGTGCATAAATTTCAGCCAAAGTATAACGCGATCATCTGCTTAGGAATAGGCTAGGAGGCTGGCGAGTGTGGAACACGGGCCCGAGATGAGGGGATGTAACACAACGAACCCCGCTACAAGTGCTGTGGCGGGGTTTGCTGTGGGACACTTTGGCGGCGTCCTTATGAGGTTACAGATTCTCCCTAAAGAACCGCAGGATGCGGTTGAAGAGATGTTTGCGGGTGGAGTAGCCGGTGATGCTGTGGTTCTTGCCGGGGTAGACCTGCATGTCGAAATCGACTCCTGCGTTTACCAGGGCCTCTATGTAGGAGGCGGTGTTGCTGAAGAAGACGTTGTCATCATCAATACCGTGGACTATGAGCAGCTTGCCGTGGAGGCGGTTGACGCGGTCTATGGCCGATGCGTCGTGGTAGCCGTCGGCATTCTCCTTGGGCTGCTGCATGAATCGCTCGGTGTAGGGAGCGTCGTAGTAGCGCCAGTCAGTTACGGGAGCTACAGCAACGCCGCATTTGAATACGGGCTCACCCTGACTCATTGACATCAGTGTATTATAACCTCCGTAGCTCCAGCCCCAGATGGCGATGCGGTCAGCATCGATGTAGGGCAGTGAACCAAGGTATTTGGCTGCGGCAACCTGGTCCTCACTCTCCATTACGCCCAGGTGCTTGTAGGTCTGTTTCTTGAAATCGGATCCGCGGCGGCCGGTGCCACGTCCGTCAACAACTGCAACGGCGTAACCGTTCTTGGCCAGGAGGGCCTCAAATGCACCGCCGGGATAGAATCCCACGTTCCACTCGTTGAGAACCTCATTTGATCCGGGACCGCTGTACTGATAGAGTATGAGAGGGCAGGGATGTGACTCATCGGCATTGAACGGCTTTATCATCCAGCCGTAGAGTGTGGTGCCGCCGTCGGTGGTGAATGAGAAGGTTTCCTTATGCAGCAATCCGCATGCTGATGCGGATAAAGATACATCGGCGTTGGATTCAAGAGTGCTGAGAATCTTGCCTGACTCTGTCATGATGGTGACAACGGTGGGGGTGGCCATATCGGACCAGGAGTTGATGAAATACTTGCAGCCGGTGCTGAACTGAGCGTGGCTGGTTCCTTTCTCCTGGGTCAGTCTTGTCTTCTTGCCCTTGCTGTCAATCTTCCATACTGCGCAGTCATACATGCCGGACTCATTGCTCTCGTAGTATACTGTGCCGCTCTTGGCGTTGTATCCGTGTACGGCCAGGACGTCAAAGTAGCCCTTGGTGATCTGGCGCTTGAGCTGTCCGTGAAGGTTGTAGAGGTAGAGATGGTTGTGACCGTCACGCTCGCTCTGGAGTATGAAACTGTCACCGTAGAAACGGGCGCCGGTATAGGCCTGCTCGTCTATGTAGCGGTCATCCTCCTCACGCAGGATAAGTGTGCAGAGGGTGGAGCGGGGGTTGGCCGAGTAGATCTCCATCCTGTTCTGACGGCGGTTGAGCGTGAATATAAAGAGGTTGTTGTCATCATTCTCCACAAACTTGATACGCGGAATGTAACTGGTGCTGTCAAGCTTAAGGTCCATATCGCGAATTACGGAGCTCTTTATGTCAAATGACTGGACCGATACCTTTGAGTTGGCGGCTCCTGCGGTAGGATACTGCTGCTGCCTGTCTGTGAGCAGTCTCTGAGAGTAGGCGTCACGCTCTGCGCGTGTAAGGAAGAACGGCAGGTTGTAGCTGTCAACGTTTGTCTCGTCAAACTTGATCCAGGCAAGCATGCGGCTGTCGGCGCTGAACTCATAGGCGCGGGTCATCATGAACTCCTCCTCATATGCCCAGTCGGGGATGCCGTTACGTATCTTTCCTATCTCTCCGTCCTTGGTTACCTGTACTTCAGCGTTTCCAAATAACATCTTGATTATAAATATGTTATTGTTGCGTACAAAAGCTATGTTATGGCCATCGGGCGAGTATGAGGGAACCTGTACGGGACCGCCTTCGGTAAGCTTGTCAATCTTGTTGTTGCGTATGGTGAATAAGTAATAATCGGCCGTGAAAGAGCGGCGGTAAATCCTGCGGGTATTGGTCTGCAGGAGGATTGTCTCCTCATTGGGAGAGAGTATGAAATCGTCAAACATGAACAGGCGCTCACCGCGTACATCGTTCAGGTTGAGTATGGTATCGGTTACTGCACCGGTCTTGAATGAGTGTTTAAGGATAAGGTTTCCGCCTTTACCGGTCAGATAGTGCTCACCATCGGAGAGCGGGGTGATTGAGCCGGCTCCGCTGGCTGAGAATGTGCCGTCAAGGACAGACTCAAGTGTAAGTTCATTCTGCTGGGATGAGAGTGAAAGACTCATCAGTGCAGATGCTGCCAAGAGAAATATCTTTTTCATATATGATCTGTTTTATATCGTTATTATATCGTTATACCTATATAGTTAATCGTCCAGTATGCCCTTGCCCTGACGAATGATCTCTTGGCCGCCGTCAACGCAGTAGACTACGGTGGAGTATTCAAATCCGCCGGCACCGCCGTTGATGACTATGTCCACATCATCACCCAGTTTCTCATCTATGAGTTCCGGGTCTGTAAGGTATCCTATATCTTCCGATTCGTCATACGGGACGGTCGTGGATAGGATAGGGGCGCCAAGCTGGCGGCATATCTCACGTGTTATGTCATTGTCTGGTACACGTATGCCAACCTCCTTGCGGTTGCTGAATATCTTGGGCAGACGGCTTCCTGCACGCAGCACGAAGGTGAACGGGCCGGGCAGGTTGCGTTTCATTGTCTTGAACGTGGAGTTGTCTATCTGGACGTACTGGCTTATGTCACTCAGGTCATAGCAGATTATTGAGAAACGGTGTTTCTGTGGGTTGAGGCCTTTGATGCGGCATATGCGCTCTATGGGACGCTCCTTAAGGGCGTGGCATCCTATGGCGTATGCGGTATCGGTGGGGAATATTACCACACCGCCACCTTGGAGCACGTCTATCACGCGGTCCAGATCCCGTTGGTTTGGGTTCTTCTCAAATAGTCTGATCAGCATGACGTTTTCTCTTTTATATAATCTGTAATAGCTTGTATATCACTGGGATGAAACCATTTTGTTGAAGCGTCGCGCTTGAACCATGTCATCTGCTTGCGGGAGTAGATGCGTGAGTTCTGCTTTATCTTCTCTATGGCAAATTCCAGTGTCCAGGGTTTGCCATCGGGGGTGAGTGCACCGTCCATCCAGCAGAACAGCTCTTTCATTCCAACCGTATTGAGTGAGTTGAGCCCCTTGTGCTGATACATGCGGCGTGCCTCGTCAATGAGACCGTTCTCCACCATCTGGTCAACGCGTCGGTTTATGCGCTCATAGAGCTCCTCGCGCGGTCGGGTCAGACCTATGCGGATGATATTGAACGGACGCTCGGCCTTCTCTCCCTTACGCAGGTCAGAGTAGGGATGTCCGGTCAGGTAACAGACCTCAAGAGCATGCAAAACCCGCTTGGGATTGCGGCGGTCAACCTCCTTGAAGTAGACAGGATCCAGTATCTTGAGCTCCTCAACCAGATTGTCCAGTCCCTCTGTCTCATAGCGCTCCAAAAGGGGCTTGCGTATATCATCCGGAATTGTGGGAATCTGGTCTATACCATAGCACAGGGCATCTATATACATCATTGAGCCTCCTGTGACAAGTAGTATGTCATGTGTTGCGAATAGTTTGCGAGTCAATGCAATGGTGTCTTCTTCGTATTTTGCGGCACTATAATAGTCGTCAAGTCCAAGGTTACCAACAAGATAGTGATCCGCACGCGCTCTTTCTGCCGGAGTAGGGGCTGCCGTACATATGGGAATGTCGGCATACATCTGTCTTGAATCGGCCGATATGATGGGGCTATGAAAGAGATCGGCGAGAGTCAGACAAAGTTCAGTCTTTCCCACGCCGGTCGGTCCCAGTATTATGACCAGATTCTTACCCAATAGCTATTTAGTAAAGGTCATCAATAGAATCAAGGCTTACGGTGTCACCGCCTTCGCCTCCCTCCATGCCGAATCCTTCATCGTCAAGCTCGTCGGACTCAAATCCCTCGTCTCCGTAGAAGTTCTCATCAACGTCAAGGGTGGGGTTGGCCTTGGCCATCTCATCAAAGTCAATGGTCTGCTTAGGGGGATTGCCCTGGCTTGCGGTGCAGACAGCTTCCTTAAGAGTCTTGCCGGTGATAATCTCCTTTAATTCAATGAAAAAGCAACGTTCTGTTAAAGGGTCGAAAACGTAAATGAGGCGCTGCTTTTCATCCTCAATAAGCTCGTCCAAGGGGGTGTCGGCCATTACCCAGTTGTCAACCTCTGAGCTGGTGTTCATCTCCTCACGGGTAATCTCCTCACGCTTCTCCCAGTTGTCCTCACACATGAAGAATGAGGTCATCTGGTCATCGGGATAACCCACTGACTTAAGGATGGCGTTGCTGAAATCCAGAAACGATGCAGATGAACTGATCTGTATTTCACGATAGAAGTCATCAACCTCATCGGAAATGAAAATGAATCTGTAAATCATATCGTTATGTCTTTATTAGTCTCTGATTATACCTCTCTCTGAAGTCTCTATGAACTTTACTATGTATTGAACCTCGGGGTGACTGAATATTGAGTCCTCCTTGATTGCAGCCATAGCCTGGCTTACATTGAGACCGTTCTGATAGATTATGCGGTATGCGTTGTGTATAGCCTCGATTGTCTCACCTGAGAAACCGCGGCGGCGCAGACCTACAATGTTCAGGCCGGCGTAGATTACCGGATGGCGTCCGCCGATTACGTAGGGCGGGATATCCTTGCTGCAGCCCGAACCACCCTGTACCATAACGTAGCCGCCTATGTGGCAGAACTGGTGAACCAGTACGCAGGCGCTCAGGATAGCGCAGTCATCAATCACGACCTCACCTGCAATCTTGGAGCTGTTGCCAATGATGCAGTTGCTTCCTATCACGCAGTCATGAGCCACGTGCATGTTCTCCATGAGCAGGTTGTTGCTGCCCACTACGGTCTTGCCCTTGGAGGCGGTACCGCGGTTGATGGTTACATTCTCGCGGATGCGGTTGTTGTCACCTATCTCGGCTGTGGTATCCTCACCGCGGAACTTAAGGTCCTGGGGGATGCCGCCAATCACGGCTCCCGGATGGATCTGGTTGCCGTTGCCTATGCGTGAACCGTACATGATGTTCACGTGGGGCATGATAATGTTGTTATCGCCTATCACCACGTTCTTGTCAATGAAACAGAACGGGCCAATCTCAACGTTCTCACCTATCTGGGCCGATGGGTCAACGTATGCTAACGGACTTATCATATCTTACTTTTTTACTATTTGAACCATGAACTCCGACTCTGCAACCAATTTATCGGCAACAAAGGCGTATCCCTTGAGTGATAGTATGTTATGGCGTATAGGAGCGGTCCTTACAACGCGCATAAGAAGGGTATCGCCGGGCACTACGGCCTGACGGAATCTGGTGTTGTCTATCTTAATGAACATGGCCTCATAATCCTTGGGCTCTCCTGTCATCTGGATGGCCAGGGTACCTCCCAGCTGAGCCATGGCCTCAATGATGAGTACGCCAGGCATGATGGGATGCTCGGGGAAATGACCGGTAAAGTAGAACTCGTTGTTGGTAACGTTCTTTACTCCCTCGGCATAGAGGTCTGTAAGGGTGATTACCTTGTCCAGAAGCTGCATGGGGAACCTGTGAGGCATTACTGCCTGGATCTGCTGCAGGTTCATCACCGGCGGAACAGAGGGGTCATATGCAGGAGCCTGGACATCGTTCAGGATTATGTTCTTGCGCAGTATGCGGGCAAACTTGTTGTTGATGGTGTGGCCGGGGCGGGTGGCAATGATACGGCCCTTGATGGGTTTGCCTACCAGTGCCAGGTCACCTATTATGTCAAGCAGCTTGTGGCGTGCGGGCTCGTTGTCCCACTGCAGCGGCTTGTGCATGATGTATCCGCGTTTGGTAGCATCCATGGTGGGTACTCCCATGATCTCGCAGATCTTGTCATAGCGCTCCTGTGACATCTCACGCTCGTAGATTACGATGGCGTTGTCCAGGTCACCACCCTTGATGAGACCGGCGTCCAGAAGAGACTCAATCTCGCGTACGAACACGAAAGTGCGGCTCTTGGCAATCTCGGTGGGGAAATCATTCATGTCATCCAGGGATGCGTACTGGTTGTACAGGATCTTGGAGTCATATGAGATGAGTACGTTTACACTGAACTCGTTATCAGGGAGCAGTATGATTGATGAACCGGTCTTCTCATCCTTTACCTCAATCTTGTTCTTGACTACGTAGTAGTCCTTGAGAGCGTCCAGCTCCTTGATACCTACTCTCTGTATGTTCTCAACATAATCAATGGCACTGCCGTCCAGGATAGGGAACTCGGGGCCGTTGACCTCTATGTGGCAGTTGTCAATGCCGGCTGCGTAGAGGGCTGCAAGACCGTGCTCCACGGTGCTGACCTTTACGTTGCCCTTGAACAGGACTGTTCCGCGCTGTGTCTCCTTAACATTCTCGGCATAGGCCTCGATTACAGGCTGGCTCTCCAGGTCTGTACGCTGTATCTTATAACCGTAGTCTGCGGGGGCGGGGTTGAATGTCATTGTCAGGTCCAGACCTGTGTGAAGTCCCTTTCCGCTAAGTGAGAAACTACTCTTTAAAGTCTTCTGTTTGTACATGTTATGATGTTTATCTTAAAGCGTCACTTGCTGGCAAGTTGAGCTTTGAGTTCTTCAATCTCTTTCTTAAGTTGTCTAATGGTGGCATCCATCTCCGGCAGCTGTCTGACAAGTATTGACGAGCGCAGGAAATTGCGGTATCCGATGGCGGGATAACCCATCACGGCCTCACCGTCAGGAACGCTGCTCAGGGCACCTGTCTTGGCACCGAAGCTGACCTTGTTGCCAATCTTGATATGTCCCGATACGCCGCTCTGGCCGCCCAGCATACACCATGCACCAACCTTGCTTGATCCGGCAATACCGGACTGGGCCGATATGACCGTGTGCTCACCAACCTCTACGTTGTGGGCTACCTGTACAAAGTTGTCAAGCTTGACACCCTTGCGTACAAGCGTACGGCCCATGGTTGAACGGTCAATACATGTGTTGGCTCCTATCTCAACATCATCCTCAAGCTCAGCAATACCTATCTGAGGAATCTTGTTGTAGCCGTTGGGTGTGGGTGCGAATCCGAATCCGTCGGCTCCTACCACGCTGCCGGCATGCAGTATGCAGCGGTTACCCACCTTGCATCCGTAGTAGATTGTTACGTGCGGATAGAGGATGCAGTCAGAACCTATCTTGGCACCCTGTCCTACGGTAACGAGCGGGTAAATCTGTGTGTTGTCTCCAACTACGGCACCGTCCTCAATCACTGCAAACGGGCCAATGTATACGTTCTTGCCTATGGTAGCCTTATCTGAGACCGATGCCAGCGAGCTGACGCCTGTCTTGGATGGCTGCATTGAAGCGTAGAGCGACATCAGCTTGGCCAGGCTCTCATATGCGTTGTCAACGCGGATAAGAGTGGCGCTTACAGGCTGCTCGGGCTTGAAATCCTTGTTTACCAGGACTACGCTTGACCGGGTTGAATAGAGGTAGTGAGTGTACTTTACATTAGAAAGGAAAGAGAGTGCACCAGGTACACCCTCCTCAATTTTGGCGAAAGTATTGACTGAAGCGTTCTCGTTGCCGTCAACGGTACCGCCCAGAAACTCCGCTATCTGTTTAGCTGTAAATTCCATGCTTTTTATGCAGTTTCTATATAAGACTTGCAAATATAGC
>Ga0265298_10008605_pt1 | contig 12241 bp, 11 predicted proteins | sample AusTroGonzalo_MG_3_FD_193486 | JGI IMG/M metagenome (GOLD analysis project Ga0265298, IMG submission 193486) | Bovine rumen microbial communities from tropical cattle in Woodstock, Queensland, Australia - Gonzalo_01 | ecosystem: Host-associated > Mammals > Digestive system > Stomach > Rumen ...
AGATCAGCTGCGTGGAGAAGATGATGTCCTCGTGCATATTGAAGCTGGGCGCAAAAATACCTTCATACAAAGAACGCTTGGCGAACTTGCACCAGACATAGCCGTAGGCGCCGTCGTTATAGAGGCGCTTCATCCAGCGGGCTTTGGTTTCCACCGTATAGAGGCGCTCGTGGTCCAGCTTGCTGCGGTTGGCGTATTCCTTCCAGAAGTCGCAATAGACCAGGTCGGCGCCGGTTTCCAGGGCCTTTTCCACCAGGCGCGCGGCGGCATCGGCCTCGATCCAGTCGTCGGCGTCCACGTGCATCACGTATTCGCCCGTGGCGACTTCCAGGCCGCTTTTCCGCGCCTGCGGCAGGCCGGCGTTCTCCTTGTTCACGATCTTGACGTTCCTGTCCGGGAAGTCCTTCAAAACGCGCGAGAGCACGTCCATGGACCCGTCCCGGGTGCCGTCGTTCACGAAGATGAACTCCATGTCGGGATAGGTCTGTCCCAACACCGAGCGGGCGCACTGTTCGATGTACGCCTCCACCCCGTAGATGGGAACGATCAGGGAAACGAGGGGCTTATCCATTTAGACGATATTTTGGAAACGGTCGGGGATACGGACGATCAGGCGCAGGCCGAACATGCCGGGCTTGTTCCAGGCATAGGGCGGACGGGCGATGCGCTGGCAGATGCGGGCGAACTTCGTCCAGGGTTCGAAGGCGCGGGCCTTGAGCTCGGTCACCAGGCGGATGGCCCGGGAACGCTTCTGCATGTGCTTGCCCCAGCCCTGAGCCAGGCGGTCCTTGTCCTGGAAACGGTCCTGCAGCCGCTTCATGTCAAAGTAGCCGAAGTGGAACAGGTACAGGTCCTTGACGATATGGAAATTATGTCCTTTGATGCGATGGAAGCCGCTTCCCCAGGTGTAGGGCTTGGCCAGGATGGACGGCTTGGTATAGCGCGTGCCGATCTGGGCGTAATGCCGCTGCTGGAGGAAAGGCTTGTCCTCCGTGATATCGGGTTCTTCGCCCATCTTCTGGCCGAAATCCAGGCCGAGGCCGGAAGCGGATCCCTTCACGTCGAGCTCACTGAGGAACTCCACGAGGGTCTTGCCCAGCTTGGGATCCACGACGACGAATTCATCGGCGTCCACGCCGATGACGAGGTCGTAGCCGCCCGCGAGCAGTTCGGCCGCTTTCAGGGAGAGGTGCTTGAGACGGCCCTTTTCGGCCGATACGACCTGCGTGCCGATCTTTTCCACTTTCTCGGCGTGCGTGCCTTCGCAGAAGGGGGCGATCTCCTGGTCCAGGCCGTCGAAATAGATGTACAGATGTTCTTTGCCGCCCAGTTCACGACCGTAGTACTCTACCCATTTGCGCAGGTAGAAATCGTCGTTGCGGACCATGGTGATAGCTGCAATCTTTTTCATAGGTATTGGGCTGTAAATGTTTTACCTTGCGTTTTCAGGTCTTCGGGGGTACCGGCGAACACCACTTCCCCGCCCTTGTCCCCGGCGTCGGGGCCCAGGTCGATGATCCAGTCGGCGCTGCGGATGACATCCACGTTGTGCTCGACCACGATGACCGTGTGTCCCTTGGAGATAAGCACGTCGAAGGCCTTCAGGAGCTTTTCCACATCGTAGAAATGCAGTCCCGTGGTGGGTTCGTCGAAGATGAACAGGATCTTCTCCCTGCCGCCCGAAGCCAGGGACAGGAAGTAGGCCAGTTTGATGCGCTGGCTCTCGCCGCCGGACAGCGTGCTGGACGGCTGGCCGAGCTTGATATACCCCAGTCCCACATCCATCAGGGGCTGCAGTTTCTGTGCGATGTTTTTGGCCGTATCCTCTTTCTGCGCGCCGAAGAAGGCGATGGCCTGCTCCACGCTCATGTTCAGGATGTCGTCCACGTTCAGGCCCTGGTAACGGACCTCCAGGATTTCCGGCTTGAAGCGCTTGCCGCCGCAGCTTTCGCACAACATGGTGACATCGGCCATGAACTGCATGCCGATCTTCACGAAGCCGTCTCCCTGGCATTCCGGGCAGCGGCCGCCCTCCTGGTTAAAGGAGAAATAGCTGGGCGTGAAGCCGTTGATGCGGGCGTACTGCTGGTCGCTCAGGAGCTTGCGGATGTCGTCGTACACTTTCAGGTAGGTAACGGCGTTGGAACGCGAACTCTTGCCGATGGGGTTCTGGTCCACGTATTCCACCCGGGTAATGCGTCCCAGGTCTCCCGACAGGCCCTTGAAGGTGCCGGGCAGGTCTCCGGTCTCGTTGATGCGGCGGTGCAGGGCCGGGTAGAGGATGTCCCCCACCAGCGAGCTCTTGCCGCTGCCGGACACGCCGCTGACCACCGTGAAGGCGTTCAGCGGGAACTGGACATTGATATCCTTGAGGTTATTCTGCATGGCGCCTTCCACCGTGATGGAATAGTGCCAGGGTTTCTTCTCTCTCTGATAAGGCTTCCGGATACCGGCCAAATACTGTAGGGTAAGAGATGGCCGATCGGGGTCGGCCATGACGTCATGCCCGGCTTGCGCACCGTCATTCCCGGCTTGCGCGCCGTCATTCCCGGCTTGCGCGCCGTCATTCCCGGCTTGACCGGGAATCTCCGGCACTCCGGCGAAAACCACCTCTCCCCCATTCACGCCGGCCTTCGGGCCCAGGTCGATGAGGTAATCGGCCGCCTTGATAATTTCCGGGTCATGCTCCACGACGACGACCGTGTTGCCGATGTCCCGCAGCCGCTTGAGCACGGAAATGAGCCGGTCCGTATCCCGGGGATGCAGGCCGATGGAAGGCTCGTCCAGGATGTACATGGAGCCGACGAGGGAACTGCCGAGGGCCGTCACCAGGTTCACGCGCTGGCTTTCACCGCCGGACAGCGTGTTCATGGTACGGTTCAAGGTCAGATACCCCAGTCCCACGTCCTGGATGCACTGGAGGCGATACTGGATTTCTTCGATGGTCTTGCCTGCAATGGCAAGCTCTGTCTCCGTGAGAGGAGATGCGCTCGCTTCGCTCGGCATGACAGAATCTGTCATACCGAGGCCCGAAGGGCCGAGTGTATCTCCAAACCATTGCAGCAGGTCATCGACGGTCATGCTCATGAGGTCATGGATGGTCTTGCCGCCCACCTTTACGTAGAGCGCTTCCTTCCGCAGCCGGCTGCCGCCGCAGGCATGGCAGGTGGTGCGGCCGGAATAGCGGCTGAGCATATATTTATATTGTATCTTGTAGCGGTTGCTTTCCACCCATTCGAAGAACTGGTCCAGGCCGCAGAACGCCTCGGGGTCTTCGTAATCTCCCCGGTGGGTCCAGATCACGCGCTTCTTGGCCTCCGTCAGCTTGGCGTAAGGCTCGAAGATGGGGATGCCCAGCCGCTCGGAGTTCTTGATGAGCTGGTCCTTGAACCATCCCATCTTGTCTCCCCGCCAGCAGGCGATGGCACCGTCATATATGCTTTTGGTCTTGTCCGGGACGACCAGGTCCTCGCTCACGCCCACGATCTTGCCCAGACCGCCGCACACGGGGCAGGCCCCCAGCGGACTGTTGAAACTGAACAGGTACTCGTCCGGCTTCCGGAACACGATGCCGTCCCGCTCGAAACGGGAGCAGAAACGGACCAGAGGAGATGGCCGGTCGGAGCCGGCCATGACGGAAGAGGAGCCGGCCATGACGTACAGCGCCATGTCGCCGTTGCCTTTGTCGAAGGCGGCCTGGATGGAGGAGTGCAGACGCGTGCGCATGTCCTCGTCCAGGGCGCCGGAGGTCTTGACGCGGTCCACCAGGAGCCACAGGCCGGCGGGATAGGCGCCGTCCCGTTTCATGATGTCCTCGATCTGGTAGATGGTCCCTTCGGCCGGGGAGAACAATCGGCCATAACCTTCCTCCTTGAGGGAGAGCATGAGCTCTACCTTGTCCTCGCGCGTGTCCCAGCGCAGGTCTGCGAGGATATAGACGGCATGCGGGTTGCCATCGGCCAGTACGGCCAGTACGTCGGGCACGCCCTGCGCCTTCACTTCTTCTCCGCTCACGGGCGAATAGGTTCGGCCGATGCGGGCGAAAAGGATGCGGAGGTAGTCGTAGATTTCCGTGGTGGTGGCCACCGTCGAGCGGGGGTTCTTGATGTTTACCTTCTGCTCGATGGCGATGGCCGGCGGAATGCCCTCGATGCTGTCCACGTCCGGCTTGGACATGCGGCCCAGGAACTGGCGGGCATAGGAAGAGAGACTCTCGGCAAAACGGCGCTGCCCCTCGGCGAACAAGGTGTCGAACGCCAGCGAGCTCTTTCCGCTGCCGCTCACACCGGTTACGACGACGAGACGGTTACGGGGAATCTCCACCGTAATCTCCTTTAAATTGTTAACACGGGCTTTCTTTACAATGATATTACCTTCTGCCGACATAGACAGCAAAGGTACTAAAAAAGCGGCTATTTTTCAAGCTGCCTGCGGGCGTTGTAGAAACTCTGGCGGGAGCCGAAACCGGACGCCGTGGCGATGTCTTCCACGGAAGCGGCGGGATTCTCCGCCTTGTATTTGGCGGCGTAATCCAGGCGGCAACGGTTGACGTAATTGAAGAATCCGCCCATGTTCTCACTGAGGACGGCCGACAGATAGCTGCGGTTGATGCCGCAGATACGGGACAGGGAAATCAGCGTAAGATGGCTGTCCAGATAGGCCATTTCTTCTTCTACGGCATGCCGGATGATGCGGATGAGTTCCTCCTTGCGGGTATCCGAAAGGGACTGCGCGTCGATTTCTTCCACAGGATCTTCCCAATTGTTCGCCACTTCTTCCTCGACGAGTTCCTTCACGCGGGACTCCTCCTCCATGCGGCGCACGTCAAAAGTGCGGTGCGGTTGCATGGAAACAAGCAGGAAAACGATATTCAGCGCGCTCAGGATCAGGAAGCCGATAGCCAGGAAGCACTTGTTGCCGGAGAAGGACATGCTCCAGCTGACGAATACGTGAAAGGCCGACAGGATCGCGGCCTGCAGGACGATGCTCTTGGGGAAGTCCTCCTTACTGGAGAAGTTCTTTTCGGAGAAACGCTTGCGGGCGCGGCCGATCAGGACCAGGGCCATGATAAAGGAAAGGAAGAACAGAAGGGCCATGGTACCGGAAATGGCACCGAGCTGACGGGCCCAGGCTCCTTCCAGCTGCGTTCCGGGCTTCAGAGCGACCCAGAGGGCAGCTCCCACCAGCAAGACAAAAGGAAGCGACAGCATGTAGAGGGAAACCTTCCAGTGTCCCAAGTTCACCATCCTGCCGAAATGGGTGAACAGCAGCATGGCGCAGAAATACGGGGAAGACAGCATCAGCATCACGCGAAGGGCGAGGACAGCATCTGCTTCCTGGGGCATGAATACCACGGGAATCATGAGTATGTTCGTCAGAAAGCAGAACACCACGGTTCTCCAGGCAGGATGGTAGAAATCCATATGCCTGGCAAACGGCTCGCACCTGTGCCCCCATCTGACGACGGAAGTCATGATACTGATGCCGATGTAAACCGCTAGGGCTGCGCTGAAAACGAGGTCTTCCTGGGTATAAAGCATAACGGATGCAAATGTCGCATTTTGCATCCGTAAAAACAAGAAAAATTGTAAGATTTTGACAGCTACTTGGTCAGCTGACGTCTGACATTATAAAAAGACTGTCTGGAGTTGAAGCCGGAAGCAAGGGCTACTTGCTCGACCGTGGATTCCCGATGTTTCTTGCGCCACGTAGCAGCATACGTCAGGCGGAGACGGTTCACATAAAAGAAGAAACCACCCAGGTCCATCAAAGCGGCGGAGACGTAAGTGCGGTTCGTACGGCAGCGTTCGGCGAGGGAGGCGAGCGTCAGACTGGGGTCCAGGAAGGCCTGACGCTCTTCCACTTCCACGCGAATAGTTTTGATGAGGTTGTTGTTTGTATTCATGTCTTGAAATGCTACTAACTATTAAACTTCTTTTGTGGTTATTTTTCCGGAAACAAAGTTGGGGAATCCAAACCAATCATTCGTAAAAATCAGTAAAAAGTTGAGTAGTATTCCTGTCAAAATGGATACAAAAACGCCATATTACTGTAAAAACGCGTCAAATTGACGCGTTTTTACACTTATTTTGCGCCGTTGTTCCAAAAAACAAAAGCGCATGTTTCGATTTTGGAACGTCAGCCTATATAAGAAAGAATCAGCGCAGCGAGCTCCTCTTCGGTGTGACCGTCGGAGCAAAGGACGATATCATAATTGCGCGCGTCATACCGGCTGGTATTTGCGTAACGTTTGATGTAGTTTTCCCGGCGGGTATCGATGGTCTCGATCAGGGAGGCCGCCTCCTCCTTCGTCAGGCCCTGTTTCTTCATCACGCGCGCGATACGGTTAGGTAAAGAAGCCGTAATGAATACGTTAAGGTGATTGGGATGGTTGCGGAATACGTGGAAACCGCTACGGCCGGAGATGACGCAGGAGCTTTCCTCGGCCAGTTCCATGAGGATATCGGTCTCTGCCTTATATATATCGTCCGTGGTAACGTCTGCGCGGAACTCCTGGGCGTACTTTTCGTCAACCGGGAAGGCCGATGCCGAAGGGACGGGGGTGATGAACTGGATGAAATCGGCCAGCCAGTTCTTTTTCTGCCCTTTCAGCTTCTCGATTCCGCTGGCAGTGAGGTTGAACTTGCTCTTGAGGGAGTCCAACAGGGCTTTATCACAATAACGTACGTTGAGTTTTTCTGCCAGAATACGGCCTACCGTATGTCCTCCGGAGCCGATTTCACGGCTTACCGTAATCACAAAGGGTTCTTTCGGGTTCATAGTTTTAATGCTTTTCGCAAAGATAAACATTTTTCGTCATTCCCTATACCCACGTCGTCATTCCCTATACCCATGTCGTCATTCCCGGCTCGACCGGGAATCCTTATTAGACATACAAAATTGGTTCAAAGACCAAATTTTAACAGAGAAAGCTTGTTTTTTGACTATTCTTTACACTACCTTTGCATCAGAGAAAACGCAAACTATTAACCACCAATTACTGACACTAAACTATGAAAAACGGAAAGAGGCCGCCTGAAAAGGCCGGCCTCTTTTGTTTTTCCAAGAAGCTTCACCCGTTTGCCATGAACTATAAAGAAGGTTTCATCATTCTGATCCTGTCCCTCGTCGCGGGCTGTCATGCCCATCACGAACAGTCCGGCGGCAATATCGGTCTCATGATGCATGATTGGAACAAGTTAGCGACGGAACCACTGGACGACATGGAAGAAGGGCTGCGCCGTGATACCACCTACCAGCAGAATATCGCCACCGCCCACACGGTCATGCAGGCCCGCACGCTCCAGTTCGACGTTTTGAGCGACCTGTCCAGCGAGACGGCAGGCAACCTGACGGAATTCGACGACATCCTGCATGAGATCCGCGCAACCCGTCCCCAGCTATCCAATATTTATAACCAGCTGGTCCTCTCGGGTGAAGACCTGGACGCCGCGCTTTCCGGGAAGCCCTGTCCCGACCTGAAAAAGCATTTCATCAACGTCTCGCTCGCCTACGCCACCCTGCAGAAGCAGAACATCCTGGCCGACCGCTTCATCGAAGCCGTCGATGGCTACGTCAGGAAAAACCCCGCCGGAGACGAGCTGAAGTTTGTCCGCGACGCCTGGGTGGATTACCAGAAGATGACCGCCGTCCTGAAGGGCGATGCCCTGTCGGCCCAAAAGATGAAGCGGAAAGGCTATCTGCTGAGCAGCGGGCAGACCCGGGAGATGCTGGGCACCCACAAATCTATCTGGGTGAACCGGATTCCGCTCATGTATGCGGCCTCGCTCTCCAACAGCCTCGGGGTCAAGAACAACCTGGCCATGTCCATGCGGCAGGAAACGCTCAACAGTATCCCCGCCTTTAATTATATAGCATCGGAACTGTCCCTCCGAACCCATTCCCGGCACGATCCCGTCGCCATCAACGACTATCTCACCTTCTTTGACCGGGCCCTCGCCCACGGCTCCCTGAAAGAGATGGTCGCGCCTGGAAATTCCACGCTGGGCGCCATGGAGGACCGGGAAATCCTGGCATGGCTCCTGGCGAACCGGCAGGAGCTGGACGCCCTCCTCACCGACCTGAGCCTGATCCGGATCAACCGATATACGGACGCCCGGATGCTCCAGCTGAACCCGGCCCAGTCACAGCGGATGACCCAGCTGATCTTCTTTGGAAGGGGCGCCCGTCTCCTCGCCCCGACGAACCGGCAGATGATCGACTATAACGGGAATTAAAAAAATAGAGATGCCCGGTCGGGGCCGGGCATGACGGGTTGGAAGGGATATAAACTAAGAAACGGAGTCTAGCGCGTGGCTGGACTCCGTTTCTGGCGGTGCGGACGAGGCTCGAACTCGCGACCCCCGGCGTGACAGGCCGGTATTCTAAACCGACTGAACTACCGCACCAAAGTTTTCAGTGAACTTCCCTTTCGGGATTGCAAAGGTACATACTTTTTTTGAATCTGCAAGGGGGTTCACGAAAATTTTTCAAAAATTTTATTGGACCGTAATCTGCTTCCGGGCCTTCTCAACCTCTACCTTCTTGACCTTCGGCAAATTAACTGTCAGGACACCGTTTTCGACCTTCGCAGAAATTTCTTCGCGATTGGTATCTTCGGGCAGCAACATCGTCTGCTGGAACTTGGTGTAGGAGAATTCGCGGCGCACATAGTGGCCTTTTTCCTGCTCGTGCTTGGCATCGACCTTCTTCTCCATGTTGATCACCAGGTCGCCGTCCTCGTCCAGATGGATGTCGAAGTCGGCCTTGGTCATACCGGGAGCAGCCAGCTCCAGCTGATAGGAATCGGGCTTTTCTAAGACATTGATGGCCGGGCAGGTGGCCTTCGGACGCTCCATCCAGGTATTGTCGAAGAAATCGTTGAAGATGTCGGGCATCCAAGTCTGATTGTTGTTTCGTCTTGCGGGTAACATAGTATAAACCTCCTATACTTTAAACGTTAAACTTTCTATTCCTGAACGCCGCTTTCAAGCCGCGTTCGACGTAACGAATGGCAAAGCCGGGGCCAAACCCCAAAATCAAGCTAAAACATTGACAATATGACAGTTAACCATGTCAAATTGTCACTACGACCTGCCAAAAAGTCGCATCCGGCCAATAAGCAAAAAAACACTATCTTTGTACCCCACAAACTAAAACGGAATGGAAGAACCCCAACTGAACTGGTACGCCATAAAGGTGTTTTACAATAAAGTCTTCGAAATGGAGACCGCATTGGGCGTACAGGGGCACCCCACCTTCCTCGCCACGGACAAGAAACAGCTCAAGGGAGAAGAACACGTCCGCGCCAGAAAGAGAATCGCCACCCTCAAGCTGGACGGCATCGAGGACAGACGCTATATAGAAGAAGGTCCCGTCATCTACCAGCGAATCCCCATGATCAGCTCCCTCCTCTTCGTCCAGGCCACCGAAGACGACATCAAAGTCATCGACAACGACCTCCGCGAAGAAAAGTACCACGTCAAAGGCTATATATATAAGAAGAGGAACGAAAAGGATGGCCGATACTTCTGCGCCGTCATCCCCAATAAAGAGATGGAAGCCTTCCGCCTGGTCACCCGGAACGGATCCGAAGGCCTGGAGTTCTTCTCCGACAAAGACATCGACTGCTTCCGCTGCGGAGACAAAGTCCGCGTCACCGAAGGCCCGTTCAAAGGGGCCGAAGGCTACATCAAGCGCATCCGCCGGGACCGCCGCCTCATCGTCGGCATCGAAGGAATCGTAGCCATCGCGACCACCCGCATCGAGCCCCAATTCCTCGAGGTCATACCCCAATAGTTACGATTCGTTTGCTTAGAAACGGATTTTTTTTCGTATCTTTGCAGGTGAAGGCGTAAAAATATGGAAAATTTTCCTCTCGATAGCGAAAAGATTTACTTCTCGTCAGACATGCTGACGCTGGACTGTGAAAACGGGCCGGTCACACTCACCTTATCGGAGTGGCTGCGCGAGGATCCCGTACGCATCCACCGCATGATCGTGAAGGACAAAGCGTTGCAGGTGGACCAGATGGAGGTCTTCGCACCGCTCGTATCCAAACTACGCCGCGCAGACTACGAATACTATCGCCGTATCACGGGCCTGAAGATGCTCATCGACTTCCCCGGCTACACCTCGGAAATCGAAGCCCGCATCCCCTACGACACAGACCCTATCGCCTTCTACAAATGGTGGCGCAAAGGCAAGAACGAGCACCGCGTCTATCTCTCCCCCGCTTACCAGTTCAAGCTGTTCCAGAAGGTCTCCAAGATGGAACCCAAGGTAATGCTCAAGAAAGACGTTGACTTCTTAAAATCGTTCTGATCCCATGACATTGGAAGAGATTATGGCAGTCCCCACGGTTCTCCCGCAGGCAGAACTGGACAGGGACGAATGGGACGATGAAAACCGCGTCGCCTATTCCGCCGACGGCCGCTACCTCACAGACGCAGAGAATTTCCCCGAAGAAATTACCGTAAGAGATGGCTGCGAAGTCATCTGCGACGACGTATTCGCCTTCCAGGACTACATGGCAGGCCGAAAGATCGGCGAAGACATTCCCCTCGAGGAACGCTCCTCCTATCTGGAGAAGATCCACCTGCCCAACTCTGTCACCCATATCGGCGCCGCCTCCTTCGCGGAATGCGGGGAACTCATCTCCATCAAGCTGCCCACCGGGCTGCTGAGCATCGGCCAGTCCGCCTTCATGGACTGCTGGCAGCTGGAGAAGATCTCCCTCCCGGCCAAGACGCGCATCATCGGCCCGCAAGCCTTTCAGGGCTGCGTCAACCTTTACCAGATTCGCCTGAACAAAGCGCTGGAAGTCATCGGCGAGGATGCCTTCGACGACTGCGAATCCCTGGAAACCATTATCATCCCCCACGGCATGCTGGACCACTTCATGAACCTGCTGCCCAGGGAACTCCACCCCTTATTGGAAGAATTATGACCGGACAACAGTTCAAGGTAGCCCACGAGGGCGCCCTCCTTCAATACCTCTTCGAGATTTTCCCGGGCCAGTCGCGCACCGGCGTCAAGAACCTGCTATCCAAAGGCCAGGTCCTGGTGAACGGCGAGTGCAAGACCGCCTTCGACCAGCCCCTGAAGGCCGGTGACAAGCTCACCATCCTGCCCAAGGGCATCTCCATCGCCCGTTCCATCCGCGAGGACGCCAGGGACACCGTCACCAAGGCCGGCGTGAAAATCCTCTTCGAAGACGAGAACTACATGGTCGTGGACAAACCTTCCGGCATGCTCACCGTAGCCACCGGCAAGGAAAAGGACACCCTATACTCCCTCCTCAACGCCTACGTCAAGGTCAACGCCCGCATGCAGCGCAAGGAGGACCTCATCGCCGGCGTCCGCCCGGACCGTTCCACCGCCAAGATCTGGATCGTCCACCGCATCGACCGCGGCACCTCCGGCGTGCTGGTCTTCGCCAAGAACGAACGCGCCAAGGACATCCTCCAGAGCAAATGGAAAGACCTGGTGGCAGAACGTAAATACGTAGCCTGGCTGGAAGGAACCGTGGAAAAAGACCAGGGCGCCATCCAGAGCTGGCTCGTAGAGAACCCCAAGTCCCTCAAGATGAACTCCTACGAGAACGAGGTCAAGGACGGTCAGCTGGCCATCACCCACTACAAAGTCCTGAGCCGTTCCAAGCACTACACGGAAGTAGAGTTCCAGCTGGAGACCGGCCGCAAGAACCAGATCCGCGTGCACGCCTCATACGACCTGGACCATCCCATCGCCGGAGACGAAAAATACGGAGCCGAGACCAGCCCCATCAAACGTCTGGCGCTCCACGCCGCCACACTGGTGTTCAGAAATCCCTTCTCCGGGAAGATGGTGCGCTGCTCCTCCCCCGTTCCGGAGTCCTTCGAGCGCTTCCGCCGCTATTGATCGGCCACAGGGCGCACAGACAGCGCCTCCCTGCCTCGCAATACCGACACCGCATGCCCGTTGGCCTGAATCCGCAGGAAACGGGCATTGTTGTCTCCGTCGGTCTCGGCAGCCCAGAGCGCGGCGTGGTAGGCCCCGCCGTTGAGGGTGATGAGACCCGGATAGTTGCTCCCACCCGGATTGGACGTGCGGCGGTTGGTGAAAGGAATCACCAGATTCCCAACTGTGGCCGCCACATTGGCGTCGTAGCTGGCCGCGTCGAAGGGAAGGACATCGAAGTCGGCCGATGAAGGCACGTGGTAGCCAACAGGCGAAGGGTCGTAGATGGTCTTGGAGGTGG
>Ga0265298_10008606_pt1 | contig 12241 bp, 2 predicted proteins | sample AusTroGonzalo_MG_3_FD_193486 | JGI IMG/M metagenome (GOLD analysis project Ga0265298, IMG submission 193486) | Bovine rumen microbial communities from tropical cattle in Woodstock, Queensland, Australia - Gonzalo_01 | ecosystem: Host-associated > Mammals > Digestive system > Stomach > Rumen ...
ATTTAGAGTTAAATAATATGAAGAATAAAAAGATAAAAAGGATAGGGTCGCTTTTGTTGGGCGCAACACTATTCACTATTCACTATTCACTATTCACTTCGTGTAGCGATCTGCTTGAGACAAACTCTGAACTCGTGGAGTTCGAGGAAGACAACACCCTCAACCACCCCACCGACTCTGTCTATAGTGTGATGGGTATCATCAACCGTATGCAGCTGATTGCCGACCGTATAGTGCTGCTGGGTGAGGTACGTGGTGACCTGGTAACAACCACAGAGGCCGCCTCGGCAGACCTGAAGCGACTGGCGCAGTTCGACTTTACGGAGAAGAACAAGTACAACCAGGTCAGTGACTACTATGCCGTCATCAATAACTGCAACTATTATCTGGCGTATGTCGACACAGCCCTGCAAAGACGGGGACGCACACTTTTCAAATACGAGTATGCTGCCGTGAAGGCCTTCCGTGCATGGACCTATCTGCAGTTGGTAAAGGCTTACGGAGAGGTGCCTCTGGTGACAACACCGGTAATGACGGAACTCCAGGCCAGAGAAGCCATGAACCAGCCTAGGACGGGTATCACAGACGTCTGTAACTACTTCATTGACGACCTGGCACCCTACGCCATGACGGAGCTGCCACAGTTCGGGACCATCAACGGCATGGACTCCCAGTTGTTCTTCATCCCCATGCGGGCCCTGTTGGGTGACCTCTGCCTATGGGCTGGGAGATACGAGGAAGCGGCACGATGGTACAACAGTTACCTGAACGACCCAAGGCACCCTGTGACGATGAACTACTCCAGCCGTATCCAATGGACTTCAATCAGCGAATTCCAGCGCCCCAGAGACGGTTATTCTGTGGACAACACCCGCGAGGTGCTGACAATGATTCCCATGGAGGAGCGCGTGTTCGACGGGACGGTCAGCGACTTGAGAAACATCTATTGCTCGACACAGGAGAACAACTACTACTATCAATTAACGCCTTCGGCTGGTATGTACCAAATGTCAGCCGGCCAGATTTACTGTATGGAATACAAGACGGAGACGCTGACGGATACTGTCTATGTTCCTCGTAGCGGGTTAGCGGATGATATTCTGGTTGGCGACCTGCGCCTGTATTCAAACTACAGCCAGTCGCCGATCGTCGGTCGGGATACCTGGTCTGAGTACTCGCCAATCTATCAGAATATCTATAAGTTGACCGATTCATGGGTGGCAACCTACCGACGCAACATGGTCTACCTGCGCTATGCCGAGGCCCTGAACCGGGCCGGTCTGCCCCAGTCGGCCATGGTCATCCTAAAGCATGGACTCTGCGCAGAGAACGTTTCCCTGCACATCGACAGTCTGGAACGCGACAGGGCGGGCAGCCTGATCGCTTTCGATGCTGCCGTGTTCAGCCGTGACAATGTGATTGGCATCCACTCCTTAGGCTCTGGTGACTCCGACTGCAATGCTTTCTACAACCTGCCCCAGCCTGCCACCTCGTTGGCAACCAGACAGGACACGATCAACTACCAGATACCTCTAGTTGAGGATTTGATCATCAACGAGATGGCATTGGAAGGTTCATTTGAGGGCTATCGCTATTACGACTTGCTCCGAGTAGCCCTACGACGCAATGATCCTGCCTATCTGGCAGACCCCATATCTCTTCGTAATGGTACGGTAAACACCAGTCTTCGCTCACTGTTGATGGATCCGAAGAACTGGTATCTCCCTTTACCGTAGGAGTTTTATAATGTTAGTTATGGTAAAACTAATTTTTGCGGTTGCCCATATGTGAATATCGGCAGCCGCTTTTTGATTTTTTAATTTTTTAATATTTATTTTTTTTAAATTTTCTATTTTCTTCGTACCTTTGCGCCATCGGATAATTCTCCAGATGTTTTACCATAACTGAATGAACAGTCAACATATATCCATCAATATTGTGCGCAGGGCTTCGACGGGCTCAGCCACCGCGATGTGGTTCTTGAAGGTGCTCATCATTTTCAATTTTCAATTTTCATTTTTCAATTCATTCGCACAGACGGGCCACTTCTATCCTTCTAGCCTTTTCTCAAGCGGTCTGGTTTCAGATCTCTGCCAGGATAAATACGGAAACATCTGGATTGCTACTGACTACGGTCTGAACCGTTTCGACGGTTATCACTTTACGACATGGTTACATAGTGAGACGGACAGCACTACGATCAAGAGCAATACGGTAGTGAGCCTATTGAGCGACGGTGAGGGTGGCCTATGGGTAGGTACCAACCGCGGACTGGACCACTACAGTCCCACCACCAACACCTTCAGGCACTTCCGTTTCCCAGGCGACATCAAGCCGAGGGTGACTGAGATTTGCAGGATGAGGGACGGCTCACTGTTTATCTGTACGGCTGGTTTTGGGGGTTATAGCCTCAATGCCGACGGGACACTGACCCTGAACCAGCGCTATGCGGCGGGCGACGAGGGTTACTACCGAGGTATCTATGAGGACAGCAGGGGGCGCATCTGGAAATATTCCTACAGCCAGACCTTTGTGATGACCGACGGTGACTGCAAGGAGGTGATGCAGTCAACGGTCGGTGACGTGCTGAGTATACTAGAGCGCAACGGACAGGTGATCATCGTGGGTGTCTACGGTCTGATGGCTTACGACGGCAGGGGCCTTCGGACGGCTGACATCGACATGAGTGTGATAGCGGGCAGACAGGTGCTACTATGTGCCGTGGAAACCGATGCTAACGGGAACATTTATATTGGTACGCGAAGCAACGGGCTCTACCGCATCCCCCGCGACAGACCCCGATTGGAGCGCGTCGAGGTGACGGCCTTTGGCATCGACCTCAACACCGCCAAGGTGTGGGACATCATGGTCGACAGAAAAGGCAATCTCTGGACGGGCTTGCAGAACAAGGGTCTGATGATGATTCCCCAGCGCCCTATGCAGTTCAGCAACTGGAGCTTCGGGGCCCAGAACGTGCGGTTGGGAGCCAGTGTATCCTCCGTCTGTGAGGGCGACGGCGGCATGACATGGTGTACTGTACAGGGCATCGGTGTCTATGGCTTCGACGAGCGCGGCCGGCTGACAGCCCATCCCCAGGCGCCTGCCGATGTGGAGTTCATCTACCGCGACCCCCGCCATCGCTACTGGCTGGGCACGGACGACGGTCTCTACAGCTACGACCCGACAACAGGGCACTACCAGCGGATAGTGACGTATGAATGTGAGAAATTCAACACCATGACCACCGATGCCGACGGCAGCATCTATATCTCGACCTTCTCACGCGGTTTCTGTATCTTCAACCCTGCTACGGGCCAGTTGCGCAACTATAATATCTCGATGCGGGACTCCGTACACGGTTTTATCTGCAACAACTGGGTGATGGCGATGACGCCCGACCGCGACGGCTGCATCTGGATGGCGACGGCATCAGGTGTATCATGCTACGACCCTAGGACGGACAGTTTCCGTCCACAGGGATGGCATCAGTTGCTGAACGGGGTTATGTGCTTCTCGCTGTGTGAGCTCAGTGATGGCAATTTCGCCATCGGTACCGAACAGGGGCTCTGGCTCTACGACCGGAAGAAGCGGAAGGTAGCCTCCTTCCCCGGTAGCGAGCAATTGAGCGACAAGACCGTCACCTATATTATCCAGGCGAGGAACGGGGATATTTGGTGCTCCACATCAATGGGGCTCTGGCAGTATGACAGAAGGGAACGGCATTTTATTGGACATATCAACGGCAATGGCCTGACCACCAAGGAATACCTGTATGGCGTCGGGCTGCATATTGGCGATGCCGGTAATGACCGTATCTTTTTCGGCACTAACGACGGGCTGACCACCTTCATGCCCGATCAGGTCAAGTCGGGCCAGCAGGTGACGGACTCCCTTTGGCTGACGGAGCTAATCGTCGTCAACCAGCCCGTCAGTGCAGAAACCGTGCTGAACGGCGTTCACATCACAAAGCAGGCAGTGCCAGAGTCCGACAACTTCCAACTGTCGTATCACGATAACACTTTCACAATGGTCTTCTCGCAGCTCAATTTCAGGAATCCCAGCAACGTGGCCATTGAGTACTGTATAGATGGGGGAGCCTGGCTGCGCACGAACTACGGTACGAACAGCATCACCCTCAGCCAGATGCGCCCAGGGACCTACCATATTGACGTCCGTGCCCTGGTCGGTGGAGGCTATTCACCCGTGAAGAGCATCACGGTGACCATCCTTGCCCCCTGGTACCGCACGACACTGGCATACGGCTGTTATCTGCTGTTGCTGCTGTCGTTGTTAGGCTATATCGCCTATGCCTGGCGCCGACACGCCAGACAACAGCTCGACGAGGAGCGCATGAAGTTCCTGATCAATGCCACCCATGACATCCGTTCGCCATTGACACTGATCATGGGGCCCCTCGGGAAATTAAAAAATCTGAAAATTAAACAATTAAAGAATTTAGAGGATTTCGAGGCTTACAACGCTTCGGTGCTCCAGCCCTCTATCGACACCATCGACCGCAATGCCAAACGCATACTCAACCTAGTGAACCAGATACTCGACGTGCGGAAGATTGACAAGCAGCAGATGCAACTGCATTGCAAGCCCATCTGTCTGGCCTCCTTTATCCGGACAGTCTGCCGAATGTACGACTATAATGCCCAGGAGCACCAGATCCGGTTCTCCTTCACAACTGATGATGAAGAGGCAGAAGTGTGGATCGATCCCAACCTGTTCGACAAGGTCATTGCCAACCTTTTGTCAAACGCCTTTAAGTTCAGTCGTGAGGGCGGTTCTATCGACGTAAGACTGACCTATACCGACCTTGAGGCACGTCTGCAGGTCATCGACGATGGTGTTGGTATGGATGAGGACACCCTGAAACACGTTTTTGACCGGTTCTACCAGGGAGATAATACCCAACATAAGCATGTCAATGGTACGGGTATTGGCCTGAATCTCTGTAAGATGATTGTGGACATGCACCATGGATGCATTGAGGCACAGAACCGGACTGACACTCAGGGTTCAGTGTTTACGGTCTCCCTACCCCTCGGCAATGGCCATCTGAAGGAAGAGGAGAAGGCCCATCCGGCAGGCTTAGATTCCCATCCGACAAACTCAGGGGCCACGGTGATTGAGCCTGTCAAATCCCAAGCGGTTCAGAAGGTAAATTCACGCAAATATAACGTCCTGATAGTCGATGATGACGAGGAACTAGGCCAGTATATTTCTAAAGAACTCTCCCACTATTATAAGTTCACCATCTGCCTGAATGGCAAGGATGGTCTGAAAGAGTTGCTGTCAGGGATCTACCATGTGGTATTGTCCGACGTGATGATGCCCGAGATGGACGGATTCACGATGTTACGCCTCATCAAGACCAACAGCAACATCTCTCATATCCCCGTCATCATGCTCTCATCGAAGGCCGATATAGGCAACCGTCTGGAGGGACTGGACCGTGGTGCCGACGCTTTCTTGCCCAAGCCCTTCGACATGGAGGAATTGCACAAGACCATCGACAACCTCATCCAGTCGCGACTCAGGCTCAAGGGCAAGTTCACCGGGGCCCAGGAACAGGCCGACAAACTGGAGCGGCCGGAGGTGAAGGGCAATAACGAACTGCTGATGGAGCGCATCATGAAGGCCATCAACCAGAATCTGGGCGACAGCGACTTCAATGTCGACAGGCTGTCCCAGGAGGTTGGCATCAGTCGTGCCCAGCTCCACAGGAAGATGAAGGAGATGACGGGCATCAGCCCCAGCGAATTCGTCCGTAACATCCGCCTGGAGCAGGCCGCACGCCTGCTGCGGGAACAGAAAATCAATGTCACACAAGTTACATATATTGTTGGATTTGCCAATCTGGCACATTTCTCCACGGTATTCCGGAAGCACTTCGGCGTGTCCCCATCCGACTATGCTGAAGAAAAAAACAGGCTATCTACAAATTGAAAAGAACATGCAACGAAACAAAAAGCCTTTTCAGAAGAAAGAGCCTACCTTTGCACCGGAATTCTTGGACGAACCAAGCGGCTAAGCCGAATCTCAACAATACCAATATTTATTTATTAACAAATCAAAACATGTGTATGAGACATTTTACAAAAACGATTCTCGCAACGGTACTCCTCGTACTGGGTGTGATGAATGCAAATGCTGTGAAAGCGGATCTCGACCCCGCCATGTTCAAGGCATGGGATGGCTATGGCAAGGATGCCAAAGTGGTGGAGAACCCGGAAGAATGTCCGAACTCAGACGGTACGACCAGTCCGTTCGGATGTGATTACAAACTGTATGAGACCGTAGGCGCCGGCGCCTGCGTCTTCGGTAACACCAACGTGTACTATCTCTGGTATGCCGACATTACCGGCACTAAGACGATCACCATCGAAGGTACTGCAGGACTGCAGCTGCGCTTCCTGTTCAATCGTCCTGAACCTGGGACGGAAGAAGGGGCAGACCCTCATGGCGGGCAGTCGACAGAGCTGAACATCACCCTCGACGATAATGGTCAGGGCCAGCTTGACGTATCGAGCATGGAGTACTGTCACCTGAACACCGTCAAACTCGGTTGGGGCAGTCCCGAGGGTGTCATCCGCAAATTAGAACTGGAAGGCTCTGTGAAGCCTGTCACCGGTTGGGTAGACATGCTCAACAATGGTGATCTAGAGGGCGACGACGTGAGCAGCTTCGTAGTAGCTCTGGATGCCGTCAATGATCCGGGCACTTATCCCGCCACCATCACCGACGGTGTGGGCAGGAATGGCAGTCGTGGTATCAAGGTGACCTCTATAGACAATCCAGCCGAGACTTGGGCTACCCAGTTCTTCCTCAAGATGAACGAACTGCTGCCCGAAGGGACGGAATGGCGCCTCTCGATGGATATCAAGGCCGACCACGACGCTGACTGCGGCAGTGGCTGTCATGAGGCTCCCCGTGACTATAAGTCGGGAACCCTGTTCGACCCCAATCCTCACTTCTCTACTGACTGGCAGACCTTCGAGGCTTCCGGCACACTGGCTCAGATTGGTGACAACGGCCTGGGCAGCATCGCATTTGACCTGAACGTTGATGGCACGGCCAACAACTACTATTTTGACAATATCTCGTTCCAGGTGTTCAAGGCAAGCACGCCTGTCTCACTGATCAAGACGGCCTACGGTGCCGACGTGGTGCGCGTGGAGTTCAGCAAGGAGACCAACATGCAGGATCTCGTGAAAGCTGCAGGCGGTGAGCGTGTCGTTTACCCCAACGAATGTGCAGCGGTGACAGTAAATGGTCAGCCGACCACACTGATGTCAGTCGAGGCCCGTCCAGACGGTTACCTCTGGATCTTCATCGACGAGGGTTATCCCGAGGGTGAGGGCGAGGACGTGGTGGCCGTCAGCTTCACCAATCCTACGGATGCCGACAAGCAACTGATCTTCAAGGCCGGCAAATACGAAGGCGAGCCCATCCCCAGTTTCGAGAACCTCATTGCCGAATATGACTTCGAACTGAGCGAGAACTTCTCGTATCTCTATGGTGCACCGGCTATCGTCAGCGCAGATCCTGAGGACGGCTCGTTCAACCTGTCGCAGGACATGCAGGAGTTCAAGGTGACCTTCGACCACAGCGTAAACTGTGCAGCACTCAATGCCAAGCTCGACAAGGAGACGCTGACGAAGACACCTGCTGACGGCTTTGCCAAGGAGATTACGCTGACCCGTGGAGGCGGCTCCTTAGAGGCTCGCGTCTACCAGCTGACGCTTTCTAACGTGAAGGGTGAGAAGGACTTCGGCGAGGCAGCCAACTACACGCTGAGCCTGAGCTTCGGCCCGATCAACATCGACCCGAACGACCAGCCCAAGGACCTGATCGATCCTGCCAACTTCGCCGAGTGCAATGCTGGCGGTATCCCCGCAGGCTTCACAGTGACGTTCGGTGAGGAGGTACGTACCTCTGAGAACTCCTATGGCTCCGGTTCACGTATGTTCGACTTTGCCGAAGGCGGTGACTTCACCAAGGGTCTCTATTTCCGTGAGGGCACTGTGGAATACGGTAGCACTGAGGGCTATGAACTGCCGCTCGAGGCTGGCAAGAACTACAATATCCACTTCAACTCGGCCATGTGGAAGGACAACGGTACCCAGATGACCTTCGAAGTGCTGGACGAGAACGACAATGCCGTGATCAGCGAGACCATCCAGAACACGCCGAACGTGAACGGTAATACGGCGGCTGCGGTAACAGGCTCTACCTCTACCGACCTGAAATTGGTGCCTGAGACCTCGGGCAACTACCGTCTGAAGTGGACTTCCAACGGCTTCGTGGAGGTGCTGCTGGGTAACCCGGGCATCAGGTATATCCCGAACGTACAGGGTGTGGAAGAGATCCAGTTGGTGACCAACGCCCTGGAGAGTGCCAAGTCTACATTGGCTGCCAACAGCGACAGCCGCTATGCCGGTGAGGCTTACAATGCCCTCGACAAGGTCATCAAGGAATACGACGGCGTGACCTTCACGGCTCCTTCCGTATGCAAGAAAGCTGCCGCTGAGCTCGATGCTGCAGCCAAGGCACTGAATGACCACCGTGCCCTCTGCGACACTTACGATCCGCTGGGCGACCAGGCTCAGGCTATCATCGACGAGAAGGCTGAGACCAAGTTCGCCAAGTCACCCATATACAGTGACCTGAAGACCGTCCGTGCCAAGTACCAGGGTAAGGTGCTCACTGACGATGCAGAACTGAAGACGGCCGTCGACGAACTGAAGGAGCAGATCGACTATGCCAACGCCATGTTCACCGAGGGTGCTTCTACCACCGGTATGACAGGTTATGCCGTACTCGTTGACCGTATCCGCATGGGTGCTGAGACGCTGCTGGCACTGGGTGCTGCAGAGGACGATCCCGCCATCGTGGCTGCCAACGACGCCCTGTCAGATGATGACGGCATCGCCAACTGGCTCACCGGCCGTATCAAGCTCGCCCTCTATAACGACCTGAAGAACGGTGCCGACAGTAAGCTCTTCGAGGCTACCTACAATGAGTCTACTTTGGAGGAAGAGACGCCGACCTACGACCTGACAGCTTTCGTGAAGAACCCGAACATCTACAAACTGAAGGCTTCGAACAGCGACTACTCTCAGGAGAACGTTCCTGGCTGGACGATTGTCGACGGTAAGGGTCTGACCACTGGTTGGAGCCAGGTGGGTAGCGACAAGATTCCTGCCGACGCCATGGTTTCCAACTGGGGTGGTGCCTTCATGGTCTACCAGACGGTCGAGAACCTGCCAGCAGGTGTCTATACCCTGAAGATGGGCTTCGGCGAACGTGACAACGAGGAGAGTGCCGTGGGTTCTTACATCTTCGCCAAGACCTCGGCCAACACGACGGACTCCATCACTGTTGATTGTCCTGTCATCGGTCAGTCCTACCCGTTCAAGAACGTCACGATCGAGGGTCTCGTAGTGACCGATGGTATCCTGACCTTCGGTGTTCAGGCAGGTGCTAGCTCACACGCTTTCTTCAACGATGTACAGATTCTGCTGACAGGTCCTGCCGCAGGCTTCGACTATGGCAAGGCTTACGCAGATGCTGAGACAGGCATCGACGGCACGATGATCCGTCCTGCCAGCGTTCGCAGCATCGAGCTCTTCGACCTCAATGGTCGTCGCGTCAAGGCAACAGGCAAGGGTATCTTCATCATGCGTAAACAGATGGATGACGGAACCATCCGAACGGAGAAAGTCGTTGTCAAGTAAATAGTCAACAATGAATAGTATTTCGCCTATATAGGTAATAATCTCTGCGGGCTGAGGCGGCCAAGTGCTGGTCTCGGCCCGCTTTCAAATAAAACAATTATCATAACAAATGAAACGAATCTCTTTTTGTTGGGTGGCCCTGTTGATGGCCACGGTGATGTGGGGCCAGGGCGTGAAGCCGCTGCCCACGCTGCACGTAGATGGGAAATGGTTGGTTGACCAACATGGCAACCACGTGGTATTGCACGGTGTGATGGACACGCCGAGCAACTGGTTTAATGGATACACAGACGAGAAGGGCCAGCACCACAGCTACTGGTCGGGCAGCTACGATGCGCAGGGCGCGAAGAACTGTCTGGCCTACTTCGAGAAGATCCTGGGTGCCCTGGAGACGGCCAAGTGCGACGTGTTCCGTCTGCACATGGACCCAGCCTGGACCAACGACCCCAACAAGAAGAGCGACGGCAAGGAGAGCGGCGAGGCCGACATCTCGAGATTCAGCCAGGCACGGCTGAAGACCTTCCTCAAGACGCTGTACCTGCCCATCGCTCAGAAGGCGATGGACCACGGCATGTACGTGGTGGTGCGCCCGCCGGGCGTATGTCCCGGTAGCCTGAAGGTGGGCGACTACTACAACGACTACCTGATGACCGTCTGGGACATCTTCTCGCAGAACGAGACGGTCAGGAAATATGCGGGTCAGATCAGCATCGAGCTGGCCAATGAGCCTGTATCGCTGAAGAACGCACAGGGCAAGGAGGACGCCAAGGCGCTGCACGACTACTTCCAGCCCATCGTCGACAAGATCCGCAGCAACGGATTCACGGGCATCATCTGGGTGCCCGGCACTGGTTGGCAGGCCAACTACACGAGCTATGCCACCTACCCCATCGAGGGCTATAATATCGGCTATGCCGTACACGACTACTGCGGATGGTATGGCTGTAGCGACGACACGCCAAGTCCTCAGAACAAGATCAACCAATTCCACAAGCAGGTGCCTGTGGTGGACACCAACCCCGTGATCATCACCGAGGTGGACTGGAGTCCGAAGAAAGCGGGTACCGGACACTACAACGAGCATGGCGAATGGGTAGAGTCGAACTACGGCACCTGGGCGACAGGCTCCACCTCGAAATGGGGCAAGGCCTACAAGGCGATGCTCGACCATTTCGGAAACATCTCCATGACACTGTCGGGCACGGCCTGTCTGATAGACATCAACCAACTGCTGAAGGACGGCACAGTGACCCCTGCCTTCGGCGGGCTGGAGGAGGCCTGCGGCAAAGCCTGCTGGGACTGGTATGCCAACTACTATAACACGGACTGGGCCCATCCTGACTACAAGAATGTCTCACTGAGCGACATGGGTAACGGCAAGTACAGGAACCCTGTCATCTTCGCGGACTTCCCCGACCCCGACGTGATCCGCGTCGGCGACACCTATTATATGGTCACCACGACGATGCACCTCTTCCCTGGTGCCACCATCGTCAAATCGAAGGACCTGGTGAACTGGGAGTACTGTGCACAACCCTTGGAGCAGCTTTCTACAAAAGACCGCTACAACCAGCTGAACGGCGAGAATGCCTACGCTGCCGGCATGTGGGCCTGCTCGATGAAATACCACGACGGACGGTTCTATCTCCTCATCAACGGCAATGATGCCGGTGGCTTCGTGCTGACAGCCTCCGATCCTGAGGGCAAGTGGGAGAAGAAGCAGTTGCCGCGCATCTACTACGATCCTGGTATGCTTTTCGACAATGGCAGGGTCTACGTGGCCTGCGGCATCGGCAATATCATGATGTGTGAGCTCGACGAGGACTTCAACCTGATCCAGGAGAAGAAGGTGATCAGCGACAAGGACGGTCTGGAGGGCAGCCACCTCTATAAGATCGGTGACTACTACTATATCTACGCCACCTACGGCGGATGGCCCAGCGGACAGGCAGTGTTCCGCTCGAAGGACATCTTCGGCCCCTACGAGGAGAAGATGCTCATAGAGAAATACATCGACGGCAAGCCCAACACCGTACACCAGGGGGCGCTCATTGACACCCCCGACGGCAAATGGTGGACCATCCTCCAGGAAGACCTGGGCGCACTGGGACGCATGCCCAACTTGCAACCCGTGAAATGGCAGGACAACTGGCCTGTGGTGGGCAACAACGGTGTTCCCTACACCATTTTCACGAAACCAGCCACCGGCTCCAGCAGTCCCAGCACACCACTGCCCACGAACGACAGCTTCCGCTCCTACCCCATCGGACAGCAGTGGGAGTGGAACCATAACCCTGACAATGGTGCGTGGAGCCTCTTTGAGCGGCCAGGATGGCTACGATTGAAGACCTCGGGCTCAGCCGACCGGCTGACACAGGCCCGCAACATCCTCACACAGCGCATCTTCGCCTTCCACGATGACAGCAATACACCCTCGACAGGTACGATACGTCTCGACGTGAGCCATCTGCAGGAGGGCGACCGTGCCGGCATCT
>Ga0265298_10008608_pt1 | contig 12239 bp, 10 predicted proteins | sample AusTroGonzalo_MG_3_FD_193486 | JGI IMG/M metagenome (GOLD analysis project Ga0265298, IMG submission 193486) | Bovine rumen microbial communities from tropical cattle in Woodstock, Queensland, Australia - Gonzalo_01 | ecosystem: Host-associated > Mammals > Digestive system > Stomach > Rumen ...
TATCAATGAAAGCGTTGATTCAACATCTTCTGCTTTCTTTTGTTGTTGAACGTCCTTGTTTTTTTCTTCCGCAGACATCTTTGTGTCGCAACCCTGATTAGGTAATTTTTCTTCTTTTTCTTTCTTCATAGTAGTTTAATTTTTGTCTGACAAAAATACATCGGAAAAAAGCTGTTGTCAAGGACTTTTTTAAAGTTCACTATTGTTTGGCTATTAAATATTTATAAAATTTCGTTAACAATTAATTGTAAAAATTAAATGACGCATTTCGCAGATTTTCGGAGTTTGCACCGCAAAACCGAAAATAATGTATCTTTGCGGCCTTATTATGAATATTGAACTTTACAAACTAAAACCACTATCTATTGCCTATTGCCTATCAACTTAAACATCAAATAAACAAACAATGAACATTATTGACAAAATCAAAGAAAACGCCAAGAAAGCCAACAAACGCATTGTTTTGGCAGAAGGCGAAGAGGAAAGAAACTTAAGAGCTGCGGACATCATTATTGAGAACGGTTACGCTGCCATCACGCTGCTTGGCAACAAGGCCAACATCGAGGCCAAGGCTGCTGAATGGGGATTGAAAAACATCGCAAAGGCCGACATCATCGACCCGATGGACAACCCCAAAAAGGATTTCTATGCTAACATGCTGTATGAAATCCGTAAGAACAAAGGCATGACGATGGAAGAGGCTCTCAAGAAAGTGGAAGATCCGCTTTACCTCGCCACCCTGCTTATCAAGAACAAAGATGTTGACGGTGAAGTGACTGGCGCACAACACGCTACGGGCGATGTACTTCGTCCCGCTTTCCAGATTGTGAAGACTTTACCCGGCATCTCTGTGGTTTCTGGTGCTTTCATCATGTGCTTCCAAGACAAGAAATGGGGTGACGACGGCGTGATGGTTTTCGCTGACTGTGCTGCCGACCCGAATACTGACGAGAACAAGCTCGCTCAAATCGCTGTGGTGACGGCCCAGACCGCCCGCACCATCGCCGGCATCGAGCCGCGCGTGGCTATGCTGAGCTTCTCCACCAAGGGTTCTGCCAAACATGAGCTCGTTGACAAAGTGGTGAACGCTACCCGCATCGCCAAAGAGATGGATCCCAATCTCGTGATTGACGGCGAACTGCAAGCCGATGCCGCTATTATCCCGTCTGTGGGTGCTCAAAAGGCTCCCGGCAGCCCTGTCGCTGGTAAAGCTAACGTGTTGGTATTCCCGTCTTTGGAGACCGGTAACATCGCTTACAAATTGGTGCAGCGTTTCGCTGGCGCTGAGGCCGTGGGTCCTGTCATGCAAGGTATGGCCGCTCCCATCAATGACCTCTCCCGCGGTTGCTCCGTCGAGGACATCGTAAGCCTCGTCGCCATCACCGCCTGCCAGGCCGCTGGTAATACGTTCTAACCATTTAATCCACAATATTGTAGAGACGCGATTAATCGCGTCTCTACATTTTTATATGTCACAGTTTTCGTTTCACTGGCAGTTAGCCCACCGCATCCTGCGCGACAAGGGCAACAAGTTCTCCAAACCGATTATCCGCCTTTCGGTGTTTGGAGTGGCTCTTGGCGTGGTTATCATGTTGATAGCCATAGGGGTCACGGCTGGCTACAAGCAGGTGATCGAAGACAAAGTGGTCACCATGGGACAACATATCCGAATCTCTCATTACGACCGCAACTATTCGTACGAGCAGATTCCCATCACATTAAACGACACACTGTTACAAGATATACACCGTTGTCCGGAGGTAGTTTCCGTGCAACCTTACGCCACCAAGGTGGGCATCATCAAGACGGCCGACCAAGTGGAGGGCGTGGTACTGAAGGGGGTGGACAACTCCTTCGACGGTCGTCACTTCGCCCATAACTTAGTGGAAGGCGATACTTTACAACTTAACGATTCCGTTGCTGACAACCACATCATCCTCTCCAAACGGCTCGCCGACAAGTTGCAAATCAAGGTTGGCGATAAAGTGCGAACCTATTTCGTGCAAGATCCGCCGCGTCAACGAAGTTTCACACTGGCAGGCATTTACGAAACCGGATTGCCTGAATATGACGCCAAATTCGCCTTGGTGGACCTTCGTCATGTGCAGAAGCTCAACGATTGGGATTCCCAACAAGTGAGCGGTGTGGAGGTGCTCACTCGTGATTATCATCTGATTGATCAAGTGGGGGAAACACTTCACCATCAGATAGATATAAACCTGAAAGCCGAAACCGTGAAACAAATCTATCCCGAAATTTTCGATTGGATTGCCCTTTTCGACACCAACGTTTCCGTATTGCTCATCATCACCACCTGCGTCTGCATGATTACCATGATGTCCATTTTTTTCATCATCATTCTGGAACAAACGCGACTCATCGGCATCCTCAAAACGATGGGCATGAAGACCAAACATGTGGTACAAACCTTCCTAGTGGTGGCGGGCAACACGCTGCTAAAGGGTCTGTTGGTCGGAAATATCATCGGACTCGGATTTGGATGGCTGCAGCAGAAAACGCACCTCTTCAAACTGGATCCTGACACTTATTATGTGAATTTTGTCCCGATAAAGTTTCAAATCGGGGATGTTATCTTGCTGAATTTGGGCGTTTTCGCAGCGTGTATGCTCGTATTGGTTGTGCCTGCATGGCTCATCAGCAAGAAGATTTCGCCAGTGAAAGCCGTGCAATTCGAATAAGATGCATTTTCACGGCGCCACATATCCAAGGAAATTTTATCTTTGCAGTTTGGATTAAAAATTGAAAAGTCGTGAATACAATAGAGCAACAATTTCAGGAAATCCTTCAAAATAGGGAACCCAAAAACTTATACGACCCTATTGCATACATTCTTATGCAACCCGGCAAACGGTTGCGTCCGAAGCTGGTGAACATTGCCGCAGATATGTTCAACGGAGATCCGGAGCAGGTTCAGCACATCGCTGCCGCCTTCGAGATGCTGCACAACTTCACGCTGATCCATGATGACATCATGGACAAGGCAGATATGCGGCGCGGACAACCCACCGTCTATAAGAAATGGAACAGCAATATCGCCATTCTCTCCGGCGATACGTTGGTGGCCATCGCCCTGTTGGAAATCCTCAAGGTGAAGAGCGACCCCAACACCGTCATCGCCATCACCGACATCTTCGCCCGCATCGGTCAGGAAATCTGCGAAGGACAGCAGTATGACCTCGATTTTGAAACGATGGAGACTGTTCCACTTGAACAATACATCGAAATGATCCGTCTGAAAACGGCCGTGATGTTCGCAGGCTGCCTGAAATCCGGTGGTCTGATTGCCGGCGCGGACCCCGAAAGTCTGCAAGCTCTTTACGACTTGGGCATTCACTTGGGACTGGCTTTCCAGCTGGCCGACGACCTGCTCGATGTGTATGCCGACACCGAAACGTTCGGCAAAGCGGTGGGCGGTGACATCAAAGACAACAAGAAGACCTTCGTCTATCTGAAAGCCCTGGAACTGGCCAACGAACAACAACAACAGCAACTGAAACAGCTCTTTTCCGTCCCCGCGACCGACGAAAAAGCAAAATACAATCAAGTCAGAGCCATTTTCGATGCCGTAAACGTCAGGGAGGTTACCGAGAAGGAAATCGCCCGCTACACCCAGCTCTGTCTGGACGACATTCGCCGCATCCACACGGACGAGGACAAAAAGAAAGAGATTATCTCCTTAGTTCACCATCTGCAAAGCCGGGAGAAGTAGATGTCACAGGACAACAGCAACCGATATTACATCATCCTCGGCGTATTGGGCATTTTGCTGGCCACTTATACGATCCGGCTGTTCAACCTGCAAGTGTTGGACAAATCGTACAAGCGCAAGGCCAACGAAAACGCCATTCGTGAAATCACCATCCACCCTGCCCGCGGATTCATCTACGACCGCAACGACTCCTTGCTGGTCTATAACGATGCTGCATACGATTTGATGGTGGTGCCCAAGGAAATGCGCCCCTTCGACACCATGGAGCTCTGTCGGGTGCTTGATTTGGAGATTGAGGATGTACGGAAAAAGCTGGACAAGGCGGCCAAATATTCCGGAAGCGTGCCTTCGCTTTTCAAACAACAGATTTCCAAGGAAGACTATGGCTATTTGCAGGAGAAAATGTCCGAATTCCCGGGTTTCTTCGTGCAAAGCCGTACTTTGCGCTCCTACCCACAACCTATCGCCGCCCACATTTTGGGATACGTCAGCGAGGTGGACGAACAGGACGTAGAAAACGACAACTACTACAAAATGGGCGACTACATCGGCAAGAGCGGTATCGAGAAGGCATACGAATCGGTGCTACGCGGGGTCAAGGGAAAGCGGAAAGTGCTGGTGGATGTCCACAACCGCGAAATGGGTTCCTACGACAACGGAGCCGAAGATGTGGTGGCCGTACCGGGAACCTCTATCTGGAGCACCCTCGACATGCAGCTGCAACGTTACGGTGAAGAGCTGATGTCCGGCAAACGCGGCGCCATCGTGGCCATAGAGCCCAAAACCGGCGAAATCCTCTGTCTGATTTCCAGTCCCAACTACGACCCGAACCTTTTGGTGGGTACCGCCCGTCCGAAGAATTACGGCAAACTGGTGATGGATCCTGAAAAACCGTTGTTTAACAGAGCATTACAAGCCGCATATCCGCCTGGTTCCACCTTCAAGCTGGCCAATGGGCTCATTGCATTACAAGACCATATCATTACACCTTCCAGCGTATATTCTTGTTCTGGCGGCGGTTATCACATCGGCAGTCACGTGGTGCACTGCCACAACTGTGGCGGCCTGAATATCTACAGCGCCATCCAACGTTCTTGCAACACTTTCTTCTGCCGCGCCTACTACAATATTCTCTCTAATCGCGTGAAATACAAGAATATAGATGAGGCATATACCGCATGGCTGGATTATATGAGTTCCATGGGATTCCTCCAAGTTTTCAACACCGACCTGCCTTACGAGCTGAAGGGTCGTATTCCGACAGCTGAATATTTCGACAAAAAGTACAACAATAGCTGGAACGGTAACACTGTGGTTTCCATGGGTATCGGACAGGGCGAGGCCGCCGTCACGCCCCTGCAGATGGCCAACATGCTGGCGGTCATTGCCAACAAAGGCTATTATATCCGTCCGCACGTGGTGAGAGCCATCGGCCACCGCGACAGTTTGAACACGCAATTCAGCGACAAGATATACTCCAAAATCGAGCCGCGCCACTTTGAGACCGTGCTGCAAGGGATGAAGATGGTGGTGACCGCCGGTACGGGACGGGGGGCGCAGATTCCCGGCATCGAGGTGGCCGGCAAGACCGGAACCGCCCAGAACCCGCAAGGGCGCGACCACTCCGTATTCGCCCTCATCGCCCCTGCCAACGACCCGCAGATCGTCATCTTCTGCCTCGTGGAAAACGGCGGCTTCGGTGCCACCGTCGCCTGCCCTATCGCCAGCCTCATGGCCGAATTCTACCTCAACCGCAAAGTGGAACGCACCGACCTCGAAACCCGTATGAAAGAACTAAACATCAAGTAAGCCATGCCGAAGTTAGACCCCTATAATAAAATGTCCAAAGGATTCGATGTGAGGCTGATATGCTATTACCTCGCACTCGTCCTCATCGGTTGGATCACCATCTACTCCACCTGCTACATCCCCGACGGCTCCACGCCCATCTTCGACTTCGGGCAACCTTACAGCAAACAGATGATCTGGATTGGCACCTCTATTCTTCTGGCAACCGTTATTCTATTGATAGACAGTGGTATAATACAGCATTACGCCTATTTCTTCTACCTGTTCTGCCTGTTCCTAATGGTTCTTGTCCTATTTGTCGGTGCAGAAATCAACGGTGCGAAATCCTGGATTAAGATTGGAAGTTTCAGTCTGCAACCGACTGAGTTTATGAAAGTTGCCACAGCGTTAGCCATGGCGAAGTTTATGCAGGAGGGCAAAACCGCCAACGAAAAACGCTACGTCTGGATCGGGCAGTTTGCTCTCATTCTCATTCCCGTCATCGTGGTGATGCTGCAACACGACGCCGGTTCCGCCCTGGTTTTCGGTTCCTTCATCATCCTCTTCTACCGCGAAGGGTTGAGTTCGGGATTCCTAGTGATGTGCATCATCGCCGCCATCCTGACAATCATCACGTTAGCGTGGAACGAAACCTATTCCATCGCCTTGCTGACAGCGGTGTTCATCGTCTTTATGATTGCCAACCGCACCCAAAAGAAAAAACTGCGGCGGAATGTTATTGTCTATATCGCCAGTATCGTTTTCGTATTTTCCGTCAACTTCCTCTACGAACACGGCTTCGAACCGCACCAGAAACAGCGTATCGACACTATTCTCGGTAAAACTTCTGACCCGTTGGGTGCTGACTTTAACCTCAACCAGTCGAAAATCGCCATCGGTTCCGGCGGACTTTTCGGCAAAGGTTATCTTAAAGGCACTCAAACGAAGCTCAAATTCGTTCCAGAGCAGAGCACAGACTTCATCTTCTGCGCCATCGGTGAGGAATGGGGCTTCTTCGGAACCCTCGTGGTCTTTAGCCTTTATGGTGCTTTGATTTTCAGAATTTTAAAACTATCCGAAAAACAGCGAAATCCCTTCGTCAGGTATTACGGCTACGGTATCGCAGGCATTTTCATCGCCCACTTCTTCATCAACATCGGCATGACGATCGGACTGCTGCCCATCATCGGTATCCCTTTACCGTTCATCAGTTACGGCGGCTCCTCGCTTTGGGCCTTCACGATGATGCTGTTCTGCTTTATTAAACTCAATGATAACTAATTAGGCACAAAACAAAAACCTATGGAAAAAAACAACGAAACCTCCATCACCATCTTGGCTGAAATGGCAGCAGCCTACGCTGAAAAAACACCCATTTCATGCGTCCCGCTGGCGCAGTCCGGCTCGCACAGACGCTATTACCGCTTTACGTTTGCGGATGATAGCACCTTGATTGGTGTCTTTAACGAAGATATCGCCGAAAACCAGGCCTTCTTCGAATATACCCGGTTTTTCGGGGAACAGCATCTGAACGTGCCCTCGCTGCTGACTATCCACGAAGATCAACAACACTATCTGCTGAACGATCTGGGAAAACAGACGCTCTATGATCTGCTCTGCGAAAACAGAAAGGAAAATGGTGATTTTCAAGAGGTTTTGGACTACTATAAGAAAGTGGTTGCTGCCTTGCCACAGTTCCAGATGACGGCTAAAAAGGGACTGGACATGTCGGTGGCCTACCCTCGTGCCGCCTTCGACCGGCAATCCATGCAGTGGGACCTCAACTACTTCAAGTACTACTATTTGAAGATGGTCTATATTCCTTTCAACGAGCAGCTGTTAGAAGATGACTATCAGCGGTTTATGGATTATCTGCTCAGCGTTGACGACCATTATTTCCTCTACCGTGATTTCCAGTCGAGGAATATCATGGTTTATCAAGATGATGTCTGGTTTATTGATTATCAAGGAGGTAGAAAAGGGGCGTTACAGTATGACATTGCCTCGTTGCTCTATGATGCAAAAGCTGACCTTTCACCAGAAATCCGTGAGGAACTGTTAGAGTGCTACATGGACCATTTGTCACAGTTCATTCCCGTGGACCGTGAACAATTCAAAGCCTATTTTAACGCTTTTTCACTCATCAGGATTATGCAGGCGATGGGCGCATACGGTTACCGTGGCTACTTCGAACGGAAGGCACATTTTCTGCAGAGCGTACCGTATGCCATCCGAAATATGCGTTACCTACTGGAACACAAAGCGTTACCAGATTATCTACCTGAATTGCGACAGGTGTTGCAAACCGTGGTGGACAGTTATACCGAACCTATTCCGGAGAACACTGATAAACTGACCGTTACTGTGCAAAGTTTCTCGTTTAAGAAGGGCATTCCAGAAGATACCTCCGGTAACGGTGGCGGTTTCGCTTTCGATTGTCGAGCCCTGCCCAATCCAGGCCGTGAGAAAAAATACGCCAACTTCACCGGCAAGGATGAATGCGTGAAAGAGTATTTGCAACAGTATCCTGAGGTGGAAACCTTTGTGAATCATGTTTGTGCGCTGGTCGATATGTCAGTGGACAACTATTTGGAGCGCAAGTTCACCCACCTGACGGTGAATTTCGGTTGTACTGGCGGCCAGCATCGGTCGGTCTATTTTGCTGAACGTACCGCCGCACATTTACGCGCAAAATATCCGCAAATCACAGTGGATTTACACCACAGTAATCCTTTGGTCCGCGGTTAAATAATGTTAATTTAGCGGTAGTTGATTTTGTCCGGCACTATGTACGCGCTCGGATAGGTCTCGCGGATAGTTTCCAAATCCTTGAAGGCCTGCAAACGGGTGTAATAGTTGCCGACCCGCACTTTAAAGTAAGGTTCGTTGTAAATGAGATAAGATTTCGTGTACGGAAAAAGATTGTTGAAAGTGTTACGGGCGGATTCGGCTTGAGATCTGGAATTTACGCCCGAATAAGCTGCTATTTGGATGCGATAGCCATAAATTTCACCAACTTTACGCCAATTGTTGACATAATCCTCCTGAATTCTGACAATGCTGGGCTCAATGTCATAACGAACGCCGTTCTGCGCGGAGAGACTCAAGCAAAACACAACTGAAAGTATAAATATGGGCAGAATTCTTTTCATCTCAATAATTTTCTGCAAAGGTATAAAAATATAAATATGCATCCATATTTGTTTTTCCGTAGAGACGCGATTAATCGCGTCTCTACGTATGGAAATCAACCTAATAATATCTTTAATCCAATGAGTATCAATACGATACCACCGATAATTTCTGCGTATTGACTGATTTTGGGGTTGGAGAGCTTTTTGACAAAAGTGTAGGCAACGTAAGAAATGATAAAGGAGGTGAGTCCGATAACTATCACGTTTCGGGCGATATGTTGTTCTTGAATCATAGCGAAGCTAAAGCCCACCGCAAGGGCGTCAATGCTGGTGGCAACGGCCAGCAGAAGAACGTTTTTCCACTTTGTGACATCCAGATGCTGAGGATTTTCCTCATCCTTTCGGAAACTCTCAATCAGCATTTTTCCACCAATGAAAGCGAGAATGCCAAATGCGATGAACGGGGCTATTTTGCCTATCATACCCAGTACAGACTCCCCGAACAGCCAGCCAATCAGCGGCATTCCACCTTGAAAAACACCGAAAGCCAATGAAAATCGCCAAACGTAGCGCTTTTCCAGGTTCGGTTGCAGCATTCCCACCACACAACTGATGGCGAAGCAGTCCATTGCCAAGCTTATCGATAAAAGTATCAGTTCTAACCAACTCATAATCCCATTTTTAATGAGGCCGCAAAAGTACATTTTTTATTTAGATGACTGCCTATTGCCTAATTGCCTTTTGCCTATTGCCTTTTGCCTATTGCCTTTTGCCTAAAAATTGTACTTTTGCAGACTCAAATTTCGACAAGAACAATATGAAGAATTTCGCCGTTTTCGGAGTGGGCGGTTACGTGGCACCGCGACATTTGAAGGCTATCAAAGAAACTGGTAACCAGATGGTTGCTGCGTATGACAAATCCGATAGTGTGGGCATCATCGACAGTTATTTCCCCGAAGCCGCCTTTTTTACCGAAATGGAACTCTTCGACCGCCACGTCTCCAAACTGAAAAGCACTAATAATCAACTGGATATAATATCGGTTTGCACGCCAAACTACCTGCACGACGCGCATACCCGTTACGCCCTGCGTCTGGGCACCGATGTCATCTGCGAAAAACCTTTGGTATTGAATCCTTGGAACGTGGATGTGCTTCAGAATGTGGAAAATGAGACGGGCAAGAAAGTTTATAACATCCTGCAACTTCGCCTGCACCCCTCTATTATCGCTCTGAAAGAAAAAGTGGACAATGCCCCGCAAGACATTGTCTATGATGTTGATTTGACGTACATTACATCAAGAGGGTATTGGTACTACACCAGCTGGAAAGGCTCTGATAGCAAGAGCGGCGGCATTGCGACCAACATCGGCATCCATTTCTACGATATGCTATGCTACATTTTCGGCAAGGTGCAGGAAAACGTGGTACATGTGACTACCCACGACCGTGTGGCTGGATTCATCCGTTTCGACAAAGCTCGAGTGCGTTACTTCTTGAGTATCAATAGGAAAACATTGCCGAAGGAAATACTGGAAAGCGGCAAAACCACCTTCCGACAGATTGTCATCAATGGGGAACCGTTTGAGTTCAGCGATGGTTTTACTGACTTGCACACAGAGAGTTACCGTCAGATCTTGGCGGGCGACGGCTTCGGCTTGGACGAAGTACGTCCCTGTATCCAGATTGTCTATGACATCCGCAACGCCTCCCCGATCGGATTAAAAGGCGAATACCATCCGCTGGCCGCGCTTCCTTGCGAGAGTCATCCGTTCCATACGAGATAAAATAACTACAACTTTTTATAATACAGCGTATTCCCACACGACCGCTTAAACATCGTGTCGGTAATCCGTCGGATATCATCCTCGGTGACTGCAAAGTAACCGATGCGCTCGTCGGCGAAATCCTCGGCACAACTGTAGAACTCGCCCGTAGCCAAAGTGTTAGCACGGTCTTCCACTTTCAGGTTGCGCTCCAGAATGATGGACTCGGCATTGTTCTTCACCTTCTGCAAATCGTATGATAACTTATTATCAAACTGAAAATCAGATAGATATTTCGACAAAACCTCATCTGCTTTCTCAATGGAAACCCCTTCTGCGGGACGACCACTGATGAAGAACAGCCCCTCGTCGGCGGAACCGGCCACCGAAGCGGAAATGTCGGTGAAGAGGCGGTCCTCGACCACAAACTTGCGGTAGAGATAGGAGCTCTGTCCCGTGCCGAGGATGTCGGAAAGCAGGTCGAAAGCGCAATAGTCAGCGTCGGTGCGGGCGCACATCAACCAACTCTTGAAGAGCATGTCGTCGGGCACAGGTTTCTGAACCTCCTTCAAGCGGTTTTCAGTCGATGACAATTCATGGGGGTATTGGTGGGGGTTCTGCCTTCCAGGCAGAATGTCCCCAAACCACTTGTCAGCCAGTGCGAAAATTTCCTCCGCATGTACGTTGCCCGCGACCACGAGAATGGCGTTGGCCGGACAGTAAAACGTATTGTGGAACTTTCGGATAATGGACATATCCACCTGTTCAATGTGCGACAGCTCTTTGCCGATGGGCAGCCACTGATATGGATGACGCTGGTAACTCAACCCATACATTTGCATCATCAGGTCACCGTATGGCTGGTTCAGGCAGGTCTCCTTGAATTCTTCCATCACTACTTGCTTCTGCACATCCAGTCCTTGCTGACTGAATGAGAGGGCAGCCATTCGGTCGGATTCAAGCCAAAGAGCCGTCTCTATATTGTTGGCTGGCAGCACAATATAGTAATTTGTCAAATCTTGCGAAGTATATGCATTATTAATAGCACCCACCTTCTGAAGGGCCAAGTCGAAGTCGGGGGCATGGTCGGAGCCACTGAACATGAAATGCTCCATCAAGTGCGCCAGACCGGTGCAGGCGGGATTTTCGTCGCGTGAGCCCACGCGATACACGATGGTGCAGGCGGCTAATGGGGTGGTGTGGTCCTCGTGTACCAACACATGAAGTCCGTTGGAGAGGATTTGTCGGGTGAATGGTATAGCCATATTTTTCGCGATTTTGTCGGCAAAAGTACGATTTTTAGCCAAAAAACACTATTGACATTATGAAGGATCGAGTATAATAGTTTATCATGAGCATTATAATAAACTCATTATCAATAATTTATGTTAAATGAAAAAAATATTGCATTTGATGATGATTGAATGAAAAAAAGTGTATTTTTGCGCCATCAAAAAAGGAACGCTTCCTTAGCTCAGTTGGTTAGAGCATCTGACTGTTAATCAGAGGGTCCAAGGTTCAAGTCCTTGAGGGAGCGCAAAAGGAAAGGCACTTACGAAATCGTGAGTGCTTTTTTCTTTTCAGGCTCGCCATCCCCCCATTTTTTCCATCTCTTTGTATCTCTTTTTTTTATACCTTTGCCGCGCGAAAAAAAGAGTTGGATTTAATCGTAAGTAACGACTAAACAATAAAATAAATCTACAACCAAATTTTATAGTATGGAAAAAATAAAATCATTGGCAGATCTCAAGAAAAAGAGAGAAGAGTTGCAGTCCAAGATTGAATTGCGCGAAGGCGGCGAGAACGTCGAAAACCTCGTGCA
>Ga0265298_10008609_pt1 | contig 12239 bp, 12 predicted proteins | sample AusTroGonzalo_MG_3_FD_193486 | JGI IMG/M metagenome (GOLD analysis project Ga0265298, IMG submission 193486) | Bovine rumen microbial communities from tropical cattle in Woodstock, Queensland, Australia - Gonzalo_01 | ecosystem: Host-associated > Mammals > Digestive system > Stomach > Rumen ...
GCGTCTCCCCTCCGGGCAGCGCCTTCACAAAACTAAGCTCTGCAATACAGTCAGTGGCAATATTTAATCCCGTACTTTCAATATCGAAGAATAGTAACGGTCTCTCTAAATTTAGTTCCATAATACTTGGAGCCCCGAAGGGGCGATAGAAAGTCCCTCCCCCGAGGGGAGGGATTTAGGGTGGGGGTAACGTTAGTGAAACGGATCCAGTGACCGAAGGTTACTGGATCATGATGGGCATAAGGATGCCGCAAACCTTTTCGGTCTCGGCCTCTTCCTCGGCGGGGAGAAGGAGGGCGGCGCGGCGGGCATCGGCAAACTTGATGACCAGGGTGTTGCATCCCATGTTGGAGAGGATCTCCGTGAGGAAGGTGGACTTGAAGCCGATGGTGAGTTCTTCACCGGCATAGTTGCAGTTGATCTTCTCGTAGGCGGCGAGGGCGAAGCCCAGGTCCTGTGCGGAGATCTCCAGCTGGCCTTCCTTCAGGGTGAACTTGATATGGTTGCTGGCCTTGTTGGCGCAGACGGCAACGCGCTTGACGGTGTTCAGCAGGAGCTGACGGTCTATCTGCAGCACGTTGGCATTGTTCATGGGGATGACATCGCGGTACTTGGGGTACTTGCCCACGACCAGGCGGCAGATCATGGTGGTGCTGCCGAAGGTGAACTGGGCGGTGGCGCTGTCGAAGGCGATTTCCACATTCTCCACATCCTTGCCGATAATGGAGCGCAGCACGCCGGCCGGCTTCTTGTGCAGGATGAAGGATGCCTTCTCGGAGGCTTGCACGTCCTTGGTGGTGTAGCAGATCAGTTTGTGGGAATCGGAAGCGACGAGGGTGGTGCTCTCCGGGGCGATATCGAAGAAGATACCGTTCATGGCCGGACGGATTTCATCGTCGGCGGTGGCATAAACGGTGCTCTGGATGCCTTCTACAAGGCTTTCGGCGGGGAAGACGACCTTGAGGGCGTCCTCGCCGGTGGACTTGATCTCCGGGTAATCGTCGGCCGGGAAGTAAGGGAGGGCCGAATTACCGCTGGCCCAGGTGCATTCGAAGGAGCTGTCGCTCACGGTCTTGATGCCCACGGGCTGGTCCGGAAGTTCTTTCAGCAGGTCAATCATGTGACGGGCCGGGACGGCGATGGCGCCATCCTGCTCGGCGAGCTCTACCTCAATGCTGGTGCGCAGCGTGAGTTCCGAGTCCGAAGCGGTGATCTCCAGTTTGCCGTCTTTCAGGACAAAGAGGAAATTCTCCAGAATGGGCAGCGGGGACTTGGACGGGATGGCCTTGGAAACATCCATCAGGGCCTTCAGGAGATTGGTGCTGGAAATAGTCAGGTTCATATAGTGTATCTTTTATATTCAAAACATACAAATATAAACAATTTCTCGCAAAAATCACCCCTCGGCCCCGAAGAATTACTGGGCGGCGTGGAAGAAGTAATCCTCCAGTTCCGCGTCCTGCGAACCGGGGACGTGCTCCTTGTCCAGATAGACTTTTCCCTTGTCCAGCAGGATGATACGACGGCAGATATCGTTGATGGAGTTGAGGTTGTGGCTGGATACCAGCACGGTGGTCCCCAGCTCCTCATTCATCTGCTGGATCAGGTGCGCCACAGTGATCTGCGAACTGGGATCCAGGTAGTTGAAAGGCTCGTCCAGGATGAGCACGCGGGGATTCACCAGCATGGCGGCGACGATGCCGATCTTCTGCCGGTTGCCGTTGGAGAAATCGTGGATCAGTTTCTTCGTTCCCAGGATCTCTCCGTTCATCAGCGTCTCGAAGCGTTCGAGGCGGGATTTCAGCTCGTCGTCCGGGATGCCGTAAGCCTCGGCCACAAAGCCGAAGAATTCCTCCGGCGTATAGAACTCGATGAGGAAGGTACCGTCCAGATAGGAGCCCGTGAACTGCTTCCAGGTTTCATCCTCATTGACCGGTTTTCCATCCATGGTGACGACGCCGGTCGTCGCCTGGATCAGGTCCAGCATCAGGCGCATCATCGTGGTCTTTCCCGCGCCGTTGTTGCCGACGAGGCCGACGAGTTCGCCCTCTTTCAGGTTCAGTTCCGGAATGTCCAGGACGGTCCTTTCCGCGTATTGTTTGCTGAGTTGGCTGAAATGTATCATTTTTTAGAGTAGTTTTCCATGTATTTGTACCGCTTCTTGAGGAAGGCCTTCTCCGACATGCGGAAGACGGGCCGATGAATCGCAAATCCAAGAAGGCCGAGGCCGGTAAGGACCGCGTGGGAATAGGGGGCGGGGATAAATTGCTGAATACATCCTAAAATGGCCGCAATAAGCATAAAGCCGATAAAGAAAGACAAGGACGCCGAAAAACCTTGATTATTCATAAAGGTCGCGCCAAATAGATCTAACGGAGTGCAGCGATATGCGTCACGAAGATGAATGAGTCCTCCCACGCCGGCTACGAAAAACACATAGCTCAACGGTTCCAGGATAGGGGTATGCATCGTAAAATGCAGGATAAGCATGATCGTGGCGACGATTCCGCCCATCATCATTCCGAACCGGTACTTATCATTCAGGATTTCCGAAAGGTGGCCCGGCCTGGTCCAGAGAGCGCTGAAGCTATTTGCCTCTATGCCTAAACCAAATTGAAGGGGCTCGAAAATCGGGTAATACACAGCCATAAATAGCATAATAGTGTCTGATGTCCTTAATTTTCCCGACACTGTGTAACTAGTTATGTACTCAAATACAAAAAAGGCGAAACAAAACACGACCGGTATCCACATCCTCTTCGACCTCAGGAAACTCTTATACTGCAATCCGAAGCGGGCATGACGGCTTGACAGGGGAGCCTCGCCGAGAAAAGATACTGAAACCTTCTTTTCCGACTGGTAAGGACCACGTCGCTTGATGCGCATTGCTAAATATCCGTTGAGGACGGACAATACGTAAAGGATCAGCAGCAGGGGCAGGGCTGATACCCAGGGAAGGGGCAGGAAGCACACCGGCGCCAGTGTGAGCGGAACAAGCAAATTGGCCGGATCCCAGAAATGCGACAAAGCAAGGAACTTTTTCCACTTGGCCAGAGGAATGGGCCGGCTCTTGAGGAAGGCATCCATCACGGAGTTGTACCGCACAAACGTGAGTTTGAACATAAAGTCCGGGATGGCCATGCTCAGCGGGGCTATCACCCAGATTTCCTGAGGCACCTCTGCCAGGAGTTCGTCTCCGAAAAAGAAGAAGATGGCGAAAAAGAAAACCCAGACGTAGAGGACCAGAAGGCCCAATCCCAGAAAACTTTTCATGCCGGTAAAAGACAACCGGCGGAACTGTAGGCGAGCTAATGAGGTTAGACGAATCATATCGGGGCGTGAAGTTACCAAAATGATTCGAAATATCAAAGACTTAATAAAAGAGATGCCCGGTCGGAGCCGGGCATGACGTGGGACGGAGCCGGGCATGACGTGGAACGGAGCCGGGCATGAAAGGTTAGCGGTGACGGAGGGCGAGTTCGCGCTCCAGGTCGGGGACGGTGACGCCCTGGCTCTCCATCAGGACCAGGAGGTGGTACAGGAGGTCGGAGGCTTCGTAGATGAAGCGGGAACGGTTGCCGTCAACGGCTTCGATGACCGCCTCGCCGGCTTCTTCCACGACTTTCTTGCCGATAGCCTTGGGCCCCTTGATAAATAACTTGGTCGTGTAGGAACCTTCCGGCAGGTCCTTGTGGCGCTGCTGTACTACTTCGGAAAGCGTACGCACGAATCCCTCGTCGTCGCAGGTGTCGAAGCATGATGTCGTGCCGCGGTGGCAGGTGGGGCCGTCGGGCCGGGCGCGGACCAGGAGCGTGTCGGCGTCGCAGTCGGCGAACATCGAAACCACATGCAGATAGTTTTTGCTGGTCTCTCCCTTGGTCCAGAGGCAGTTGCGGCCGCGGGACCAGAAAGTGACCAGGCCCGTCGAGGCCGTCTTTTCAAAGGCCTCCTTGTTCATGTAACCCAGCATGAGTACCTTCAGGGTCGTATCGTCCTGGATAATCACCGGCAGCAGTCCGTCGGCGTTCTTGCTCAAATTGAAATCTTCGAAAGTCATAATCTTACGGGAATGGCGGCCTCGGACAAGGCCTGTTTAAGGGTGGGAATGGGAATCTGGCCGTAGTGGAAGATACTGGCGGCGAGGGCGGCATCGGCCTTGCCCGCGGTGAGTACGTCCACGATGTCCTGCACGGAACCGGCGCCGCCGGAGGCGATCACCGGAACGGACAAAATAGTCGCCAGACGGGCATACACGTCGCAGGCATAGCCGGCGCGGGTGCCGTCATGGTCCATGGACGTGAACAGGATCTCGCCGGCGCCGCGCTCCTGGGCTTCCCGGGCCCAGTCAAAGAGCTCGCGGTCCGTAAAGCGGGAGCCGCCGTGGGTGGTGCACAGCCATCGGCCCTCTACGCATTTGGCGTCGATGGCCACGACCACGAACTGGTTGCCGTACTTTTCGGCAATCTGGGAGACCAGCGAAGGATCGGCCAGGGCGGCGCTGTTCACCGTCACTTTATCGGCCCCGGCGTCCAGCAGGCGCGCGGCGTCGTCCAGGGAGTGGATGCCTCCGCCCACCGTGAAGGGGATGTCGATGCGCTGGGCGATGCGGCTCACCAGGCCGGCGAAGGTGCTTCGGCCTTCCTTGGTGGCGCTGATGTCCAGATAGACGAGTTCGTCGGCCCCTTCACGGGCATAGCGGGCGCCCATTTCCACGGCGTCGCCCACCTCGCGGAGGCCTTCGAAGTTGATGCCCTTCACTACTACGCCGTCCTTGACGTCCAGGCAGGGGATTATGCGTTTTGCGACCATAAGGCGATATCTTTCAGGGTAATACGTTCTTCATAAATGGCCTTGCCGACGATGACCTTCTTAAGGCCCATCGCGTCCAGCGCGCGGATGTCGTCCATCGAGGAGATGCCGCCGGAGACCGTGAAGGAAAGGGTGGGGAAGGCCTCCTGCAGCCGCTGGTACAGGGCCGATGAAGGCCCGCCGAGCATGCCGTCGCGGGAGATGTCCGTGACGATGCACTCCTTGAGGCCGAGGGGCAGGAAACGCTGCACCAGGTCCTCGACACCCAGCTGCGAGAGGGACGTCCAGCCTTTGACGGCGACCAGGCCGTCGCGGACATCGGCCCCCAGGATGAGGCGGGAGCCGAATCGGTCCAGCCACTCCTCGAAGCGCTCGGGCTGCAGGGCGGCGATGCTGCCGATAATGGCGTGCGTGGCGCCGGCGTTGAAAACGCTCTCCAGCGCCTCCGGGGAGGAGATGCCGCCGCCCCACTCCAGTTCGCAGGGGACGGCCGATGCGACTGCCTCCAGGGTGCGGAGGTTGCAGGGAGAACCGGCCTTGGCGCCGTCCAGGTCCACCAGGTGGATGCGGGAGACGCCGGCGTCGGCATAGCGCTGCGCCATTTCCACGGGAGCGCCGTCATAGACTTTCTTCTGGCCGTAGTCGCCCCGGGTGAGGCGTACGCAGCGGCCGTCTATGAGGTCGATGGCAGGGATGATCTCGATCATAGGGCCAGGAAGTTTTTGAGGAGACGGGCGCCGATTTCACCGCTCTTCTCCGGGTGGAACTGCGTGCCGTAGAAGTTCTCCCAGCGCAGGGCGGCGCTGAAGAGCTTCTCGCCGTGGCGGCAGGTGGCGACGGTGTCCGGGCAGAGGTCTGCGAAGTAGGAGTGCACGAAATAAAAGTAGGAGCCGCCGGGAATGTCGCGGAACAGCTTCCCGTCCGGATTGCCGATGCTGTTCCACCCCATGTGCGGAACCTTGGCCTCGGGGGAGTCGGGGAAGCGGCGGACGCGGGCGTCGAAAAGGCCGAGGCCTTCCGTGGGCCCCTCTTCCGAGCTGCGGCACATCAGCTGCAGGCCCACGCAGATGCCCAGCACCGGCTGGCGCAGGGTGGGGATGACATCGGCCAGACCGCTTGCACGCAGGCTTTCCATCGCCTTCAGCGCGTTGCCCACGCCGGGGAGGATGACCTTGTCGGCCTGGCGGATGACCTCGGGGGAAGAAGTCAGTTCATAGGAGGCGCCCAGTCGCTGCAGGGCATTTTCTACCGAGCAGATGTTGCCCGCCTCGTAATCGATGATCGCTATCATAAAAGTCCTTTGCTGGAAGGTAAATCGTAAGAGAATACATTGCGGCGCACCGCCTGCTTGAGGCTTCGGGCGAAGGCCTTGAAGATGCCCTCGGCCAGGTGGTGGTTGTTCTCGCCGCGGGCCTGGACGTAGATGTTGGCCTGCATGGCGTTGGCGAGGGACTTGAAGAAGTGCTGGAATAACTCAGTAGGCATGTCGCCCACGTATTCGCGCGTGAACTGTACGTCCCATACCAGCTCGCTGCGGCCGCCGAAGTCCAGCAGCACGATGGCCCGGCTCTCGTCCATCGGGAGGGCGAAACCGTAACGGTCGATGCCGCGCTTGTCGCCGAGGGCCTTGCGCAGCGCCTCGCCCAGGACGATGGCGCAGTCTTCCACGGTGTGGTGCTCGTCCACTTCCAGGTCTCCCTTGCAGCGGAGCTCCAGGGCGATGCCGCCGTGGGTCACCAGCTGCTGCAGCATGTGGTCCAGGAACTTGACGCCCGTATCGACGCAGGAGGTTCCGACACCGTCCAGGTCCACACGGAGGGTGATGTCGGTCTCGGCGGTCTTGCGGCTGATGGCGGCGCTTCGCTCGGTGGAACGGATGGTCTCGGCGATCTGCTCCCAGCTGAGCGGTCCTACCTGCAGGCCTTTGGCGCCGAGGTTGGCGGCCAGCTGCAGGTCGGTTTCCCGGTCTCCGATGACCCAGGAGGCGGCCAGGTCGTAGCTGCCGTCGAGGTACTTGCCGAACATCCCGGTGCCGGGCTTGCGGCAGGGGGAACCGTCCTCCGGGAAGTGCCGGTCGATGAGGATGTCGTCGAAGACGATGCCTTCGCCTTCCAGGGTCTTTAGCAGCAGGTTCTGGGCCGGCCAGAAGGTCTCTTCCGGGAAGGCGGGCGTGCCGAGGCCGTCCTGGTTGGAGGCCATCACCAGTTCGTACCCCAGGCCGCAGAGGGCCTTGAGGCCGGAAATGGCTCCGGGAACGAACGACACCTTGTCCAGGGCGTCGATCTGCTCGTCGGCGGGCTCGCTCAGGAGCGTGCCGTCGCGGTCTATGAAAATGGCTTTACGCATAGCTTTGGAGGGATTTCAGTAGTCGGTCGTTTTCGGCGGGGGTGCCCACCGTGATGCGCAGGCAGCCGCTGCAGAGGGGCACGCGGGAGCGGTTGCGCACGATGACGCCGTCCTTGAGCAGGTGCGCGTAGAGGGCGTCGGCGTCGTCGGTCTGCACCAGGAGGAAGTTGGCGTCGCTGGGCCAGACCTTCTTCACGAAGGGGAAGGAGGGAAGGGCCGATGTCAGGCGCTCGCGCTGGGCGATAATCTCGGCCACTTCCTCGTTGCGGGAGGATTCCAGTGCCTTGAAGGCCAGTTCCTGCGTGGCCTGGGAGATGTTGTAGGGATACTTGACGCGGTTCATCAGGTCGATGACGTAGGCGTCGGCAAAGGCCATGCCCAGTCTGAGGCCCGCCATTCCGTAGGCCTTGGAGAAGGTCTGGAGCACCACCAGGTTGGGGTATTCCAGCACGGCGGCGCGGAGGCTGCCCTTGGTGCTGAAGTCGGCGTAGGCTTCGTCCAGCACGACGATGCCGGGGAAGCGCTGGATCAGGTCCAGGAGCTGATCGGCCTCGAAGGCGTTGCCGCTGGGGTTGTTGGGGGAGCACAGGAAGAGGAGCTTCGTGCGCTCATCGGCCGCTGCCAGCAGTTCCTCCACGGGCAGGGAAAAGTCCGGGCCGAGGGTTACCCCGCGCACTTCGACGTCGTTGATGTCGGCCGCCACGGCGTACATGCCGTAGCTGGGGACGATGGCGACGGCGTTGTCGCGGCCGGGCGTGCAGAAGAGGCGGAACATCAGGTCGATGGCCTCGTCGCTGCCGTTGCCGAGGAAGATGTTCTGCGCCGGCAGTCCTTTGATGGCCGATACCCGCTCCTTCAGCGCTTTCTGGCGGGGATCCGGATAGCGGTTGTACCCCAGGCCGGCGTACGGGCTTTCGTTGGCGTCCAGGAACACTTCCGGGGCGCCCTGACATTCGTCGCGGGCGGTGGAGTAGGGGGAGAGGGCACGGATGTTGGGTCGTACCAGGGCTTCAATCTTATTCATCGGTACGTACTTTTACGGCGTTGGCGTGGGCGTCGAGGCCCTCGGCCGTCGCCATGGATACGATGGTGTCGCGGAGACCTTTGAGGCCGTCGCGGGTGATTTCCTGCAGGGTCATCTTGCGGTAGTAGCTGTCCAGGTTGACGCCGCTGAAAGAGCGGGCCCAGCCCGAAGTGGGGAGGGTGTGGTTGGTGCCGGAGGCGTAGTCGCCGGCGCTCTCGGGCGTGTACAGGCCGACGAAGACACTTCCTGCGGCCGTGATCTTGTCGGCGATCTTCCAAGGGGCTTCCGTGGCGATGATCAGGTGCTCGGGCGCATAGGTGTTGGCGAAGTCGATGCGGTCGGCGAGCTTGTCGAATACGAAGGCGCGGCTCTTCTCGAGGGCCTTCCGGGCGATGTCGCAGCGGGGCAGGAGGGCGGCCTGGCGCTCCACTTCCTCGAGGATGACGTTGCAGGTCTCGCGCTTATCGGCCACCAGCATCACCTGGCTGTCGGGGCCATGCTCGGCCTGGGAGAGGAGGTCGGCGGCGGCGATGGCGGCGGGGGTGGAGGCATCGGCCATGACCATGACCTCGGAGGGGCCGGCGGGCATGTCGATGGCGACGATCTCTCCGGCGAGCATCTGCTTGGCGCAGGTTACGTACTGGTTGCCGGGGCCGAAGATCTTGTCCACCTGGGGCACGGTCTCGGTGCCGTAGGCCATGGCGGCGATGGCTTGCGCTCCGCCGATGCCGAAGACCTGGCGGATGCCGCAGTAGGAGGCGGCGTACAGCACTTCGGGGCTGACGGTGCCGTCCTTACGGGTGGGGGTGCAGAGCACGACCTCGGGGCATCCGGCGATGCGGGCGGGGATGGCCAGCATGAGCACGGTGGAGAAGAGCGGCGCGCTGCCGCCGGGGATGTACAGGCCGATTCTTTCGATCGGCACGGGGCGCTGGATGCAGGTGACGCCGGGTGCGGTTTCTACGCGGATCTCCTGGGGCTTCTGGGCCTGGTGGAAGGCGCGGATGTTGCGGGCGGCATCGGCAATGGCGGCCTTGACCTCGGGGCTGACGGCGAGGGCGGCTTCGCGGATGGCGGCGTCCGACAGGGCGATTTCCTTCAGGGGACGTCCGTCAATCTCCTGGGAAAGGCTGCGCAGGGCGGCGTCTCCTTTCTGCCGTACCAGGGTGATGATTTCCTCTACGCGCTGCTTCACCTGGGTGTTCCCGGAGGAAGGCCGGCGGCACAGCATCCGCCAGCTCAGGCGAGGAGGATTGATTTCGTAACTGTTCATAGGTTAGGGAATGATTTTGTCGATGTTCAGTACCAGGATGCCTTCGGCCCCGATGGCCTTGAGGCGCTTGATCTTGTCCCAGAGGTCGGCTTCTTCCACCACGGAGTGCATGGAGCACCAGCCTTCGGCGGCCAGCGGCATGATGGTGGGGCTGCGCATGGCGGGGATGATGCGGATGGCTTCGTCCACGGCGTCCTTGGGAACGTTCATCAGGAGGTACTTCTTGCGGCGGCTCACCATGGCGGAGTCGATGCGGAAGAGCATCTCGTCCAGTACGGCCTGTCCTTCTTTGTCCAGGTTGCCGGAAGAGATGAGCACGGCCTCGGAGTAGAACACCTTCTCCACTTCCGTGAGGCCGTTGGCTACGAGGGTGCCGCCGGAGGAGACGATGTCGAAGATGGCGTCGGCGATGCCGGCGGCCGGGGCTACTTCCACCGATCCGGTGATGACCTGTACTTTGGCGTCTATGCCCTTTTCCTTGAGCCAGTCACCCAGGATGCGGGGATAGGAGGTGGCGATGCGCTTACCGCGGAACCAGTCCGGTCCGTCGTAGCCTGCGTTCTTGGGAACGGCCAGGGACAGGCGGCAGGTGCTGAAGCCGAGCCGCTTCACCAGCTGCACGGGGAGTCCGCGTTCCACTACCTCGTTCAGTCCTACGATACCCAGGGCGGCGGTGCCGTCGGAGACGACCTGGGGAATGTCGTCATCCCGCATGTACAGCAGTTCCAGGGGGAAATTGGGTGCTTGGAGGAGGAATTTCCGGTGAGAGTCGTCCAGGCCGATGCCGATTTCACGCAGCAGTTCGGTGGTCTCGTCGCTCAGCCTTCCTTTCGATTGAATTGCCAGTCTTAACATATTCTTTTAATGGTTATATTTCCAGGCCTGTTCGGATCCGGCTTGCAATGAAAAAAGGGCCCGCCGGTCCGGCAAGCCCTTTCTATGCATTGTTCATACACGAAACACCTACCGGTTCTGGAGGAAACGGTGATGGTGATGGTGGTATGCGTTGATCGTAAACATGTAATGCAAAGGTATTAATTTTTTTTAATAACACAAGCAGATTTGTGATAAATCTTAACGTAATAGTGCGAACAGGCGGCAAAGGAGGCAGGCAGGCACGCACGGGGGACTCCGTTCGCTTCGCTCACTCCGGCTCCTCCCACCGTATCCTGCGTCCTCGCTTCGCGAGAACTTGTCTCCGGCGGGCCCCTCCCCCTGCCCTCGTCCGGGGGTGGACAAGCCCCCGTGCGTGCCTGCCTGCCTCCTTTGCCGCCTTTCCCTCCGGTGAAACGTCGCAGGTCAAGTGCATTTACGTCGCAGGTCAGGGCACGTTGCGTCATGCCCGGCTGTTATTCGTCATGCCCGGCTTGACCGGGCATCTCTACCGTGTTTCGTAAATGGTTGGATTACAGAGACTCTTTGAGGATTTTTAAGATATCTTCTTCCAGGAGGGGGACGTAGGCGCGCTCGAGGCCTTCGTTCACTGCGACGTGGTGCGCCATTTCCTGTAGTCTTTCAGGGCCGATGCCCACTTCCTGCAGGTGCATGGGAATGCCGATCTCTTCGTAGAAGGCGTAGGTCTTGTCGATGGCCTTCCGGGCAATCTCTTCAGGCTTGAGTTGGGGGTCGATACCGAAGACATTGATGCCGTACTTCACGAAACGGGGCAGGGTGCGTTCGCTCAGGATGTGCTTCATCCAGCGGGGGGTGATGATGGCCAGGCCCACGCCGTGGGTGATGTCGTAGTAGCCGCTCAGGGCGTGCTCGATGCCGTGCATCGGCCAGCCGGACTCGCTGTTCCCCAGGCTCATGATATTGTTGCAGGCCAGGGTGCAGACGAACATCATTTCGGCCCGGGCCGTGTAGTCTTCGGGGTTGGCGAGGCAGGCTTTTCCGTTGGCCATGAGGCTCTTCAGGCCGGCTTCGCAGAAACCGTCGTTCATCAGGGTGCTGTCCTCGCAGAAATACTGCTCGAAGATATGGTTCATGGCATCGGCCACACCGGCGGCAGTCTGCCACTTGTTCACGGTAAAGGTGTAGGTAGGATCCAGGAAGGAACAAACCGGATAGAGCAGCGGATCCATGTAACCGATTTTGTCGTTGGTCTCCGGACGGGAGATGACACCGCCGCTGTCATATTCGCTGCCGGTAGCCGCCAGGGTTAGGATGTCCACGATAGGGAGCGCCTTCTGCGCTTTTACCTTATATGATATAAGGTCCCACGGGTCTCCGTCATAGCAGGCACCGGCCGCAATGGCCTTGGAACAGTCCAGTACCGAGCCGCCGCCCACGGCCAGAATGACCTCGATCTTGTTCTCTTTGCACAGTCTCACTCCCTCCAGGACACTGGGATCGTACTTGGGATTGGGCTGGATGCCGGGCAGTTCGGTCACTTCGAACCCCTTGAGCAGTTCCTTCACCTTGTCGTACAGGCCAATCTTCTTGATGCTTCCGCCACCATAGGTAAGGAGCACCTTCTTGCCCAGTTTACCCAGTTGCGCGGGCAGTTTCTCAATAACCCCCTTCCCAAAGATGATTCTGGTCGGGGTGCAGTATTCAAAGTTTTGCATATCAGTGTGTTTTTGCAAATGTAATCATTTCTACGAAAACACCACTCTGAATAAAAGATGCCCGGTCGGGGCCGGGCATGACGGGGAAAGGCATGACGGGGCCGGGCATGACGGGGAAGGGCATGACGGGGCCGGGCATGACGGGGAAAGGCATGACGGGGAAGGGCGGGGCTAGGCGGAGAAGACGGCGGGGGCGAGGGGACGGCAGTTGTACTGG
>Ga0265298_10008611_pt1 | contig 12234 bp, 5 predicted proteins | sample AusTroGonzalo_MG_3_FD_193486 | JGI IMG/M metagenome (GOLD analysis project Ga0265298, IMG submission 193486) | Bovine rumen microbial communities from tropical cattle in Woodstock, Queensland, Australia - Gonzalo_01 | ecosystem: Host-associated > Mammals > Digestive system > Stomach > Rumen ...
ACACATTCAATCCAAACCAGCGAACTTTTTCGTAACCGCCGGGAACCGTAAACAGGGTTCCCACATTGGGGATGTAGCTCTTGCTGCCGTCAGGATTGAATGTGTATTCCACCACAATGTCGCCGCTGCCATAGACGTAGTAGGTCATCTTCATCTTGGAGCTGCCTGCATCCGGGAAACTGAAGTTGAAGGTTACTTGGGTTTCTTGCGGGGAGACTTCCTTGACTTCGGAAGTCACGGAACGCTTTTTGCTGGCGCTGCGCCATTCTCCGTGACCCTTTTCCATATTGAATCCCTTGTCATTGTCGATGGGGGCTCGCCAGAAGTTGGGAATGCCGCCATTCTTGATGATGGTGTCACCGTCAAGAACGTAACTGGCGAGGGTGCCGTTGCTCTGGTCAAAATCAATCTTGAAATCGGTGCCTTCAATGGAGAGACCGCTGACGCGAGAAACCTTGTAGCCCGGCATGGTGCCGATATCTATTTCGGTGGACCAGAGCTGGCCCAAGTCAATACCGAATTGTTCATGGCCTACGCTAAAACCGGATTTAGCCCACAGTTCATCTTTCTTTAGGCGGAAGTCGATATCCAAGTGGTACTCGGCGCCAATGGTGGTCTCGATTTTCGGCATCTCGATGGTCACTTCCTTCTTTTGGTTGGGGCCGATGTTCATTTGGGTCCCGTTAAGTTTGCCTTCCTTGATGACCTTGCCGTTTTCCTTGATTTGCCAGTAGCCGTCTAGGAAATCACCCAGATTCTTGTACAGGTAGCGGCTTTCGATTTCAATCTTTCCCTTGGCGGCGTCGACGTTGTAAACCCGCACCTGACTGTACTGGTACTTGACTTCCCAAAGTTCGGGTTGGATTGTGCGGTCGGGGAACACCAAGCCGTTGGCGCAGAAGTTGTCGTCGTTCTGCCAATCACCCCACATGCCGCCGAATTCAAAGTAGGGGGTTCCCTTGTGGCGAAGGCCTTGGTCTATAAAGTCCCAGATGAACCCGCCGAAAGCGCGAGGGTTGCCATAGAAGGCATCCATGTATTCTTTCAAATCGCCTACGCTGTTGCCCATGGCATGTTCGTATTCGCAAAGCATTACGGGTTTATTGTTGTCTGAATAACCGTTGATATAGTCATACCCGTAGTACATTTGGCTCGTCACATCGGCGTTGTTGTTGTCGCCTTCGTAGTGGACAAAGCGGGTGGAGTCGATGGCGTGGGCCCGTTCCCGTTCGGAGGCAAACACGTTGCCGTAGCCTGCCTCGTTGCCTAAGGACCAAAGGATAATGCAAGGGTGGTTCTTGTCCCGCTGCACCATGGAATTCAGACGGTCTACGGCGGGGGCGCGCCAGTCATCGCTATTCTTGGGAAGTTCGCTGTTGGCGCCGTGACTTTCTACGTTGGCTTCGTCAATGACGTAAATACCGTACTTATCGCAAAGGTCGTACATGTAGGGATTATTGGGATAGTGGGACATGCGGAGGGCGTTGATGTTGAAACGTTTCATGAGTTTCACATCCTCTTCCATGCGCTGGTAGGTCACGGCACGACCGTAGTCCGGATCCAGTTCGTGGCGGTTTACGCCGTGGAACTTGACGGGCATGCCGTTTACAAAGAGACGGGTCATGCCATTGTCCTTTTTAAGTTCAACCTTTCTAAATCCAATCCTGTTGCTTTCAGCCTGCAAAATGTTTCCGCTGGCGTCCTTGATGGTAAGGACTGCGGTGTAGAGGTTGGGAGTTTCTGCTGACCACAGTTTGGGAGCGGAATAGGGAATTTCAAAATGCACGCTCTTTTCGCCGCCGTTGGCGCCGATTCCAGAAACCTTCTGTGCCGTAGGAGAGATGACCTCGGTACCGCCGTCGTTGTAGAGCGAAAGCTCCACAGTGTATTCGCCGGAGGCGGTGGAGGTGGAATTGTAAATCCAAGCGGTGGTCTTTAAGATACCGTCTTTGTAGTTGCTGGCCAAGGTGGCGTCAATCTGGAAGTCCTGAATGTGTACTGTAGGGACGGCATAGAGGTAGACATCCCGCATGATGCCTGAAAGGCGGATAAAGTCCTGGTCTTCGAGCCAGCTGCCGTCGCACCAGCGGAACACCTGGACGGAGATGTTGTTTTCGCCTTTGCGCAGGTATTTGTTGATGTCGAATTCGTGACCGGTAAAACTGTCTTCGCTGTAGCCTACGTAATTGCCGTTCACCCAGACATAGTAGGCGGATTCCACACCTTCAAAATGTAGACGGATGCGCTTGCCGCTCCAGGAATCCGGAACGGTGAAGTTACGGCGGTAATGGCCTACGGGGTTGAAGTTGGTGGGGGCCGCCGGGGCGGATACGTTGTGGGTCTGTGCCCATGGGTAAATCACGTTGGTGTAAATGGGGTGGTCATAGCCAAGGAGCTGCCAGGACGAGGGAACGGGAATGTCATCCCAGCCAGAGACATCATAGGAGTCCTTGTAAAAGTCATTGTTCCTTTCGCTGGGTTTGTCCACATGGTAGAACTTCCAGGTACCCGAGAGGGTCTGGTACCATTTGGAGGCGTGACGGTCGCCCCTGACGGCCTCTTCCACGGTGGAGTAGGGCATGGAGGTCACGTGGGGCGTAAGGGTGTTTACGCCAAAAATCCGGGGTTTGCCATTCCATTCGTCGTTAGGTTGAGCCCAGGCGGTTGCGAGGGCGGCAAGGCCGATGAGGCCGACCATAGAGATCACCTTGTTCATGATTTCCTCTTCAGATAAACTTTATGCAGGAATTACTTTACCTGGACCCGCAGGGTTTGGGAGTGGTTGACGCTACGGACAAGGTACACGCCCCTTGCATAACCTGCGTTTTGCATGGATTCTGCAATGTTTCCATTCGCCTGTATGCGGCCCATGTGCTTGCCGGTGGCACTGAATACGTTGTAGGTGGTGCTTGCCTGTGGAACAAAGCGGGTGTTGCGGGCAATGGCGTTGGGGTTGTTGGGATCAGTAAACTTGACCCAGTCCACGTTCAGGTAGGTGCCCGTAATGAGAAGTTTGAGGACATAGGTTCCTTTTTTCAGTTCCACGGAACCCAGTTCCATTTCCTTGTAGACATCGAATTTTTCTTCGTCGGTTTTTAGGCCGGTAATGGACTCGGTAATGGGCTTGTCGTCAATGAACAGTTGGAGCCCGGCGGTTTCAAAGGGGGTGGCCACGTTGGCCGTGATGTCGTACTTGGCGTCGGCGGCCACGTTCACGGTGTATTCCAGCCATTCGTCTTCGTTGGTGTAACCAATGGCGTAAGTCTTGCAATCCTTGGTGTTGGCTTCGTCGGAACAGTCGAACCCTACAATGTCCACTTCGTCTTGGCGGTATGCCTTGCCTTGGTTGTCGCGGTCGGCGTCGTAGAAGGACTTGTTGTGGCCACCTTCGTCATAATTTTCGGCTTCAATCTTGCCCGGAATGGTGGCGGCAACGCCCTTATAGGGTGTTTGTACCACGGGGGCCCTGTCCGTTTCCATGTACCAGTAGTCGAAATCGAATGTTCCCGACTTTACCACAAAATACAGGTCTTCGATACCGGCGGCACCGCTCAGTTCAAAGGTATTTTCTTGCCACTTGGAACTGGCCGGAATGTCCATGGACGCAAGTAAAGGTCCCGTGGTGGATTCCGTGTGCAGTTCTAGTTTTCCGGAGTTGCCCCTGGTGCAAACCACAATGCGGTCTGCGCCTTCATCCATGTCCACGGAACGAACCTTGGTGTAAAAGCCCGAACCCATGCCAGTCAAGTACACGTTTCCCGATTCTGAGGCAACATGCTTGATGATGGTGTATCCGTTGGTCTTGTCCACCGTAATGCCCCCCACCCAGGATTTGGTTTCAGCTTCCACGCGCTGGTAAGGGTCAAGGTTGTGAATGGGTTTGACTACGCCGTTGTTGGTGGATTCAATCGTAGGGATGGAACCGTCAGCATTCCAGGTGAATTCCTCGATGGCGGTAGAACGGCTGTAACCGCCTCCGCTCACATTTTTCTGGTTGTGGTAGAAGAAGAAACTGCGTCCCTTGAAATCGATAAGGCCGGAGTGGTTTGTAAATGCGGTACCGTTCCCTTGGTCCATGATGACGCCGCGGAAAGTCCACGGGCCTGTTGGCGAACTGCTGGTGGAATAGGAAATCTTTTCGGGAACCCCATGGGAAGCGTATATCATGTAGTAGGTTCCCTTGCGTTTGTGGATCCAGGGGCCTTCGGTGTAGGCGGATTCCGTCCATCCACCGTCTTTTTGAAATTTGGGGCCAAAACCTGCTTCGGTCATGGTGGTCTTGTGGACTTCGCCATCAAGGGTAATCATGTCCTCTTTGAGTTTTGCCCAATAGAGGGTAGGGTTGCCAAAATAGAGGTATGCCTGACCGTCGTCGTCAATCCAAACAGTAGGGTCGATGTAGTCCCAGTTGGGGCCTGCCAGGTGCTGGCCCTTCAAGGCGTCCTTGAAGGGGCCTTCGGGCTTGTCGGCTACGGCCACGTTAATGGCGCGTCCACCCCTAGTAGATTCCACAGTCACGTAGTAATAGTATTTGCCATTGCGGCGAATGACCTGGGCGGCCCAGTCGCCATTTTCTTTTGCGCTGCCGTTAAAGTCTGCGTGGGAAAGGATAAGGGTTCCTCGATCTGTCCAGTTTACCATGTCGGTGGAGCAGGAGACGCGCCAACCGTGCATCGTAAAAAACGCCCCTCCTTCATCGTTGCCGGTGTACACGCAAACGGTATCCCCAAATACGACCGGGGCGGGGTCCGGGGAATAGTAAGTTTGGATAATCGGGTTTTCTGCCAGGGCTACCGAGCAGAGTCCAAAACCCATAAGTGTCGAAACGATTTTTGCTTTCCTTGCAAAAGACATATCCACATCCCTTTTTGGCCTTCCCACAGGCCCTTTTGTTTTCTTGCTCAAAAAATATTATCGAAAGGGGGTTAAAAACCCTTTACAAAGCAACTTCCCGTGGACAAGTTGTCAATAAGCAAAAAGCGAAATTCCTCAAAATTTGAAGAATTTCGCCGGGTATGGGAGGTGTTTTTGTTTTAGGTCATTTTACTTGGACGGGTCGGGCGCTAGAAAACCCTGTGCCGCGTACCATATAGACGCCCCTGGCAAAACCGGCCTGTTTCAGGGTTTCAGCCAGGTTCAAATCCGTGTTTGCACTCCGGTCGATGCGACCCAGGAATCGTCCGTTGGCACTGAACACCCTGAGTATTTGATTCCCGTTGGGCATAAAGTTTACACTGTAGTTGATTTTGCGGATGCTGGAAGGTTCTTCTCCTTGCTCCGTAAAGTCCGGCAGGGGAATGTAGTTGACCCAGTCCCCCATGCCCTTGTAATCGCCCTGGAGGCCAGCGGCATCTGCAACGGAGGCGATAAATCCGCCATTGTTTTGCTCCGTGTAATAGCCCGGTGCATTCTTGCCTACGCCCGAAGGAGAGTTACGATAGGAGTTGTTCTCGACGGCAAAGCCGCTAGAACCTTCGTCCAGATAGATGGGCAAGACCCAGTAATCGGCCCATTCGGGCGTTCCGTAATCGTGGAGGTAGTTTTCCTTGATTTCGCTATCGGTGCCCTGGTTCGAAAGGGTATAGATGGGACCTGAATCGCAAAGCAGACGGGCTATATGGTGGATGTTGTTCTTGTTTATCTTGTTGTGTGTCATGGCGGTTTCTTCTTTAGTCCAGCCAAAGCCCACGGAAATTCCGGAATAGTTCGTGTAGGAAACTTCGTTGTTCTCAATGACAATGTAACGGGGGTAGCCTGCGCCAATACCCACGGCTCCTTGGTGTTCGTTGGTCACGTGGGTGACCAGGTTGTAGCGGATGGTGTCCCGTGTGCTGATTTCATCCTTGTCCGAGGGGTTGTACGGAATATGGATTTCCGTAGTGGAATCCTGGGAGAACTTGCCTATCATAATGCCGGCGGCACCAAGTTCGTAGAACACGTTCCCTTGAATCAGGTCATCGTTGGTTCCCGAGACAAAGTCCAAACCTGTGGCCGCCATCTGGGTAAACATGCATCCGGAAACTAGCAGGTGGTGGGCGTTCTCTACACGGAACCCTGCATCGGGGCGCCAAAGCCAGAATTCGTTGCTATTCAGTATCCCGCGGTCGGCCACATCCACATTGAACATTCCCGCCTGCAAGTCCAGGAATCCCTCGTCGCTGGGACGCAGGTAGTTGGAATGGGCGAAGGTAAGGCCTTCAAAACTCATGTAGCCCACCTTGTTCTTGGTGTCTTTACCCAAAACGCTAAAGAGGGTGTTGATGCGGGGGGCCACCACGGTGGCGGTTTCCATATTTTCGCCTTCACGTGCCTTGTAGTAAAGGACTTTCGCCTTTTCGTCCAGGTACCATTCTCCCGGGGCATCCATAAATTCGTAGGCGTTTTCCAGGTAATAGACCTGCTGCTTGGGTGGATCGCTCATGAAGGCGGTTCCCAGCATGGGGTACTTGCGTCTGAAAAGCCTTGTCCTTTCCGGATCTTGCGGCTCGAACTTTGAAACATAGCCCAGATTTGTAATCTTGTCAAGCCGCAAAATGTTTTCGGACCAGGCAATCATCAGGTGGATTTCCACCTTGTCCAGGTTGTTCCAGTTGGCTTCGCCAATGTCGCTGTTGTTCAACAAAAAGGCCTTGCCGGTAGAATCCACCTTGTTCAGGCGGAAGAAGTTGTGGTCCCCGTTGTCCTTGTAGTTTGGCATGCGGGCACGGATTCCCTTCTTGTTGTCCACGTAAATTTGACGGAAACGGCTGTCGATGCCTTCGGCCTTCCAGATGTTTTTGTCCTTGTCGTGGATTTTCCAACCCGTGATGGGCATGCCGCCGCTAATAAGCGGGTGTTCCCCTTCGTAGGCCTTGTAACGCACGTAATGGCCATCCTTGCCGCCGTCTCCCTCGTCAAAGGTGACGGTGGAGGGGAGAACATAGGTTCCGGCACGGAGGATGACTTCGATGTCGCCGGTCATGGTGCCGTTAATGGCCCTTACCGCCTTTTTGGCCTGCTCGATGGTCCTGAAGGGGGATTCTTTGGTTCCCTTGTTGGAATCGCTCCCCTTGGGAGAAACGTAGAAGGTGGCTTGCGTTGCCGCGTTGGCGCCAATAAAGAATGCCAATGCTCCCAGTAGTGAAATTTTTAAGTCCATAACAATCCCATTCAATGACTTTTTGTTGTCAACTGGCCAAAATATACCCCCCAGGGGCATAAAAAACGGTACTTTCGGATTTTTTTTCTTGGACAAGTTGTCAATGACTGGCGTTTTTTCGGGAATTCCGCCAGTTTTCTATTTTTGGGACATGCCCATACTTTCCGCCATGAACATCACGCTCCGTTTTGGGGGTCCTCCCCTTTTGGACAAGGTCTCTTTTGATATTGAGCAGGGGGACCGGATTTGTTTGGTAGGCAGGAATGGTGAAGGGAAAAGTACCCTTTTAAAAATTTTGTCGGGAGAGATGGAGGCGGATTCCGGAGACATTGTCAAGCGTTCCGGGCTGAAAATTTCCCGGATGATTCAGGAAATACCCGCCCACCTGGAAGGAACCGTGCGGGACGTGGTGTTTTCTGGTGCAGGAGGCAATCGCGATGAGGGCGACGGGCACCACAATGCCCATGCCGAGGCAATCCTTGGGAAGACGGGCATTGCGGCCGACGCTTTGTTCGACAGCCTGAGCGGCGGGCAAAAGCGTCGCGTGCTGTTTGCACGGGCCGTCGCCCAGGACCCTGACCTTTTGCTTTTGGACGAACCCACCAACCATTTGGACATTCCTGCCATACAATGGCTGGAGGGAATCGTTACCCGCCTGAGTTGTGCCGTACTTTTTGTGAGTCACGACCGTGCCTTTGTCCGCCGTACCGCCACCCGGATTTTTGAACTGGACCGTGGACGTGTCCGCAGTTGGGATTTCCCCTACGACAAGTTCGTGCAGTTTAGGGATCAGGCCCTTGCCGAAGAAGAAAAGGCCAACGCCCTTTTTGACAAGCGCCTTGCGGAAGAAGAAGTTTGGATACGCAAGGGAATCCAGGCTCGCCGTACCCGTAACGAGGGCCGTGTCCGGGCCTTAATCAAGATGCGTGAAGAGCGCGCGGCCCGACGCACCCGTACGGGCAACGTAAACATGCAGATTACGGAGGCGGAACGGTCGGGAAGGCTGGTGGCACGCCTGACCGACGTGAGTTATGCCTACGAGGGTGCACCGCTGATTAGCAGGCTCTCTACCGAAATTAGCCGTGGGGACCGCATTGGAATCGTGGGGCCCAACGGAAGTGGAAAGACCACGCTGTTGCGGTTGATTCTTGGGGAACTGCAACCCGATTCTGGCGAGGTGCGGCTGGGAAGCAATTTGCAGATTGCCTATTTTGACCAGATGCGTACACGACTCAGGGAAGACAAGTCCCTGGTGGAAAACATTGGTGACGGTCAGGCCTACATTACGCTGAATGGCGTAAAGCGTCACGTGTTGAGTTACTTGCAAGACTTCTTGTTTTCTGCGGAGCGGGCCCGGGGCCCCATCAGTGCACTTTCGGGTGGCGAGCGGAACCGCTTGCTGCTGGCCTGCCTCTTTAGCCACCCCAGCAACGTGTTGGTGCTGGACGAACCCACCAACGACTTGGACATGGAAACCTTGGACCTGCTGGCGGAACTTTTGGCAGATTACAAGGGAACGGTTTTGACGGTGAGCCACGACCGTGCCTTTTTGGATTCCGTGGCTACGGGAATCCTTGCCATAGAAGAAAACGGAAACGTGTTCGAGGCGGTGGGCGGTTACAGTGACTACGAGGCGAACCGCAAAATGCGGGAAAAGGAAGCGGCCCGAGTCGCCGAAGAAAAATCTCGTGCCCCGCAGCCATCCGGAACTGTGAGAACTACCCCCACGGAGGCGCCAAAAAAGAAAAAGCGGAGCTACAACGAGGAAAGGGAATACGCCGCCCTGCCCGAGAAAATCGAGAAACTGGAAACGGAAATTTCGGAGCGTCAGGTGGAACTTTCCAAACCGGAGGTTTTCACTAACGCGGCCCGCATTGTGGAACTGCAAAAGGAAATCGCTGACCGGGAGGCCGAACTGGAGAAGGCCTACGAGCGGTTTGAAGAACTGGATTCCTTAGGGTAAAAGAAATCCCCGCTTTCGCGGGGCTTTTTTGTATTTCAGGACTGGATCCTTCACGGCTTCGCCGTTCAGGATGACGCTCGCGAAGCGAACATCACTTCACCAGCGCTTCCGTGTCCAAAGCAATGAGCAGTTCTTCGTTGGTGGCGACTACCATAGCAGTCGGCGTGCCGTCCTTGCTGATGATGTGACCGGAGTTCTTGCCGTTGTCTTCGTTGCGGGCGTCGTCGATCTGGTAACCGAGAAGGGCGAGGTTTTCCATCACGGCCTTGCGGACCACGCGGCTGTTCTCGCCAATACCACCGGTGAACACCAGGGCGTCGATGCGGGGGAGAGCCATGGCGATGCCGCCGATTTCGCGGGTCAGCTTGTAGCAGAAGGTTTCAAGGGCGATCTGGGCACCGAGATGGCCTTCGCTTGCAGCCTGCGTCAAGGTGCGCATGTCGTTGCTGAGGCCGGAGAGGCCGAGCAAACCGGATTCCTTGTTCACGAGCTTGTCGAGGCGGTCGATATCGTAACCGTACTTCTTGCTGATGAAGAAGAGGATTGCCGGGTCCAGGCTGCCAGAGCGGGTACCCATGATAAGGCCGTCCAGCGGAGTAAAGCCCATGGTGGTGTCGGCGCACTTGCCGTTCAAAATGGCGGAGCAGCTGGAACCATTGCCCAAGTGGGCGGTGATGAAGCAGCAATCTTCCGGATTCTTGCCGAGGATCTTGGCGGCTTCGGCAGTCACGAAGCGGTGGCTGGTGCCGTGGAAACCGTAACGGCGGATAGCATCCTTTTCGTAGAAGGAATACGGAATGCCGTAGAGGTAAGCCTTGCGCGGCATGGTCTGGTGGAAGGCGGTGTCGAACACGGCGACCTGCGGGAGCGTCGGGAAGAACTTGGTGGCGCATTCCATACCGGTTGCGTGAGCCGGTTCGTGGAGCGGGGCAAACAGGGTAATGCTACGGATGTAGTCGATCACTTCCTGGGAGACCTTTTCGCTCTTGATGTACTTACCGCCATGCACCACGCGGTGGCCGATAGCTTCGATGGTTTCGATGAGCTTCTGTTCGGCGAGGAACTTCTGCACTTCGGCAACGGCTTCGGCATGAGTCGGGCAATCGAAATTGAAATCGATATTGCCTTCGGGGCCCTTGGCCTTCACGTGGCCATTCACGCCGATATTTTCGACGAGGCCGCTGGAGATGGATTCTTTGGTCTGGGTGTCGATAACGGCGAACTTGACCGAGGAGCTGCCGCAATTAAGAACGAGTACGCGCATATTAAAAACCTTGGTAATTGATTATGGGAGAAAAAATAGCATTTTAGGGGGCCGCTGGCTTTGGGGGCGGGAAAAATGGCCGTTTTGGGCCGACTTTGAAAAATTGCCTAAAATAGGTTGCCTATTTTAGGCAATTTTTGTATATTAGTATAGAGAGGTTTTTATGCAAGAAAATCCGTTCATTGTCAAAGGGTATAAATCGCCGGCCTATTTCTGCGACAGAGATGACGAAACTGCCGCTATGATATCGAATATTCAGAACGGTGCCGATACGACACTGGTCTCTCCGCGTAAGTACGGAAAGACGGGGTTGATTTTGCATACCTTTGCCGAAATGAAGCGTCGGCGCCTGAATTACGAAACTCTCTATGTTGACATATTCGCGACGTTGACCTTGGAAGATTTTACCAAGACCCTGGCAGAAGCCATCCTGATCAAATTTCCTGAAAAGACATCTATTGGCAAAGGGTTCGTGACTTTTTTGAAGACGCTTCGCCCCACGCTTACTTATGATTCCATTTCGGGTTTGCCGCAGTTGCAGTTTAACTACGGAACCGTTTCGGAAAAGGAATGGACTCTCAAAAGTCTGCTTGAATTTTTGAATACCCGCGAAAAGCCGGTTGTGTTGGCGTTTGACGAATTCCAACAAATTACGGAGTATCCCGAAAAGACAGCCGAAGCCTTGCTTAGAACTTATACGCAGTCTATGCAAAACATTCGTTTTATATTCTGTGGCAGTAAGAAGAAGTTGATGGCCGAAATGTTTACAAGTGCGGGTCGTCCGTTCTTTTCTAGCACCAAACTGCTGACACTTGGAAAAATCGATTCCGATAAGTATGCTGCATTTATTCAGGGCCATTTTGCCGAGGCGGGAAGAACGATTGATGCCGGTGCTGTTGATTGGATTTTGGAATGGACACGTCGCCACACATTTTATACCCAGACCCTTTGCAACGAAGTGTTTGCTGTCGGTGGCAACGTGACTATTGATGTGGTGAAAAATGCCGCAAACAGGATTCTAGAAAGAGAATCCGATTACTTTTTGCAGTACCGAGAACTCCTTACTCGTCAGCAATGGTTGCTTTTGGTGGCCGTTGCAAAGGAAGGTAGCGTGAGTAAGCTGACATCAACCGTTTTTTTGAAGAAATACAACATTGGTAGCTCCACGAACGCTCGCCGTGCGGCAGAATCCTTGCAAGAAAAGGAATTGCTGTTGACGCTTGAATCCAAAGAAAAACAGGAATACCAAGTTTATGATGTATTCCTGTCTCGCTGGCTGGAACGGGAGTTTTAAGGAACTGTAGGATTTCTAAATTTATGCAAATGTTCAAGAAAATTGCTGAATTTGATAATCGCGTGTCGGTTTATTGGACGAACCGGCATTTTTCGGAGAAGACGACTAAGTTCCTCAAGTTTTATGTGCGTCTGGGTGACGGCTACATTTGGGGCATTTTTGCGCTGGTGCTGTTTTTGCATTTGGGCTGGTCGGCGTTTTGGCCGATTCTGGCGCAGGCTTTGGTGGCGATGGTGGTTTCGCTGGGCTTGTATGAGCTTGTGAAGCTTACTACCAAGAGGCCGAGGCCATTTGCGGCGAATCCGCAAATCAAGGCGGAGGTTCCGCCTCTCGACAAGTATAGTTTTCCATCTGGCCATACCATGAACAACTTGGCGGTGGCCTCGGCGGTGTGCTATGCGGTGCCGCAGTACGGTTGGATTATGATGCTCTTGCCGCTTACCTGGGGACTTTTGCGCGTGTATTTTGGCGTGCATTGGCTGACGGATATTATTTGCGGTTTTTTGCTGGGCGTCTTGAGTTTTGTTATTGGAAATGTGATTTGGGTTCTTTGCTCGCCTGCAATTTTTGCGGCG
>Ga0265298_10008612_pt1 | contig 12234 bp, 9 predicted proteins | sample AusTroGonzalo_MG_3_FD_193486 | JGI IMG/M metagenome (GOLD analysis project Ga0265298, IMG submission 193486) | Bovine rumen microbial communities from tropical cattle in Woodstock, Queensland, Australia - Gonzalo_01 | ecosystem: Host-associated > Mammals > Digestive system > Stomach > Rumen ...
GGCACATTCCGCTCTTCACGTAGTAGTTCGTGTCAGAATGGGGAGGCAAGCCGTCGCTCCAGTGCGTGCCGAAGTAGAACGCCTGGTTGCCAGCGCCCGTGTTGTCTCGCGTCTTCATCGTCACGTATCCGGTAGACGCGTCGAAGGTGTTCGGCAGGTCGCCGTATCCCCACGCAAGGGCGGCGAGTCCCGCCGCCAACATCACTCCGATCTTTCTCATGAGTAATCTCCTTTTATTTCAACCTCAATTCTCATTTCACCACGATACGCCAGCTGCGGGCGGGCAGGATGCCGGCGACGGCGATGTCGGGCGTGGCGAGGTCGTAGACCTGCTCCTTGCGCGACCAGTTGCAGAGAACCGCCGCCACCCGGCCGTCCTTCGCGCGCCACACGGAATGGAGGATTGTGGGATGGGACGGATGGCGCACCACGCGCGCCTTCTCGGGCTTCGTGTAGATACCGCGAATGAACAGCTCCACGGGCTGGCGCGCGCACAAGAGCCTGCCGGGCGCGCACATCGTGCCGTCGTAGAGGAAGTCGAGGTTCGCGTGGTAGAACTTCGCGGTGTCGACCGTGAACTTGAAGTTGCCGGCGTAGCGCGGATCGTCGAAGTGGCTCATACGCAGCTGGTGAACCATCGGCTGCATGCCCATCGCCACGCCGCGCGCGAACTCGAGCACGTACTGGTCGGGATACAGCTCTTCCCACGGCTTCTCGTTCGGCCAGCGGTCGCGGTCGGGCCATGTCGGATCCCAAGGCGGGATGCCGTCGATCACCGCGTAGCTGCCGTACACGGCCATCGCGCCGTGGTAGACGGCCATGAACGCGGGCACGGTCTCGGCCTCGGGCTGGACGGGCATGCCGAAGCGCTCGCCGTTCTGCCAAAGGTTGATCGCGGAGTCCACGATGTCGATGTACGCCTCGGGCGTGTCCTCGGTGGAGATGCAGAAGCCGGGGTTGTCCGCCTTGATGTCGCTGAACAGCTTGCGGTAGCCGTCGGTTATCACCGTGCCGCCGCCGGGCGCGTGCGGGTGGTCCGGACTCCAGCAGGTACGCACGGTGCAGCCGCCCACCTGGTCCATGTACACGCCCGGCAGACCGCTCCCGCGCAGGTTCTTCATCAGCTCGCGCATCCGCGCGTGGAAATGCGGCGCGGAACCACACATCACCGCAAGGGCGCTCGGCATGTACACGTTGTACTGGTGTCCCTTCTTCGTGCCGTTCTTCTCGACGATCGAATCGAAGGTGCCTTCCGTCTCCCATGTGGGGTCCACCTGGTCCCAGCTCACGCCGTTCGTGTAGGGCTGCACGAAGATGCCCTTCGCGACGAGACGGCGCACGGCGGCGGAGAACGCCTCCGCACCCTCGCGCGGCGGCCAAAAGAACGGATAGCCCACGTCATAGGGAATCTTGTGCCACCAGTACCAGTCGAGCGCCACGGGCAGGCCGGTCAGCTCGGCGAACCGCTCGACGGGCAGCTCCACGTCCTCGACGCGACCACGGTTCCAGAACCAGATGGCGATGTTGCGCATTTCCTTCTGCGGACGCGCGAAGGCAGCCTTCGCCCACGGCTGCTCCCACGCCCAGCGGCGGTAGATTTCCGCCGCCGCGAACCAGTCGCCCCTGAACGTGCGGATGGTGCCGCCGAACGGCAGAGCGCCTGATGCGAGGTTCGCGTCCGTCAGCTGCGGCGCATAGCGGAAGACGAGCGTCGCCGTCTGCGGCTCCTTACCGTTGCGCGCGATCGCCCAGTTCGGCCTTAGGCGCGCATCGCCGCGCTGGTCCATGTACCATGACACGTCATTGCCGTTCAGCGCGGCCATGAAGTGGAGCCCTCCGGCCGCGGCGGTAGCCACGTTTGCACCCGGCTTCACGTCCTTCCACTTCGGACGACGGACCTGCCCGCACTTCTGGGGATAGAAGATCGCCGTCTTGTCCGTACGCGGAACGGTCAACATCGGGAAGTCGATGAGCCTGATGCCCAGTCCAGACTCGTTGCCGGAGTAGCGGAATTCGTACGACCAGCCGTCCTTCTCCGGCGTAGGCGTGAGCTCCGCAGTCACCGTAAAGCCGTCCCCGCACACGGGATGCCCGCGCCATTCGACGAGCGTCTTGCCGTCCTTTTCCATGACGGAGTGCGCCTTCATCTGTGCCGACGAAACCATCTGCTCCGGAGAGTTCGTGGCCGGCGTGGCCATGTGGAGAGTAAAACCGAGGCTGTCATTCGGGAACGGAGTCCCGAATACCGCAAGAGTGCCCGTGGCCAAGGCCGCGAACACGAACATTCCTGTTTTCATGCGAGGCGTTCCTTTCAGTCTTCCTTGGAAGCGTCGGGATCCTTGAGCTGGATGCCAACGTCCTTCATCGTAAGCGTCTTGAGCTGTTCAGGCGTGGGGTTCTCGATCTTGGACACGCGCATCGCCTGGCGCGAGACCGCCTCCTCGAACAGCGTGCGCGCCCAGCGGCCATTTCCGAACTTGCGGTCGCGCTTCTTCGTGCGGACGCGGATGAAGGCGTCAAGCCACTTTTTCACGTCTGGCGACAGCTCATACTCGCTCTTCTTCACGTTCATGCGGAAGATAGCCGACAGCTCCTCGGCCGTGTAGTCGGGGAACTTCACATAGCGGTTAAAACGCGAGGCGAGTCCGGAGTTGGCGTCGATGAACGTTTTCATCTCGTCCGTGTAGCCCGCCACGATCACCACGAGCCGGTCGCGGTCGTCCTCCATGCGCTTGAGCAGCGTCGAGATCGCCTCCGCGCCGTAAGTGTCCTGGTTGCCGTTCACAAGCGAATACGCCTCGTCGATGAAGAGGATTCCGTCCAACGCGAAGTCGACCACCTGTCCCGTCTTGATGGCGGTCTGCCCCGCGTATCCGGCCACTAGTGCCCCGCGGTCGCATTCCACGAGGTGCCCGTTCTTCACCACGCCGAGCGCCTTGTAGATCTTCGCCATGATGCGCGCGACGGTAGTCTTGCCCGTGCCGGGGTTGCCGGTGAACACCATGTGGTAGGAGATCGGCGCCACTTTCAGCCCCTCCGCCTTGCGTTTCTGCGCCACTTGCACGGACGCCACAAACTCCTCCACCTGCTTCTTCAGGGGCTGGAGGCCGACGAGCCCGTTCAGCTCCGCGAGCGCCTCTTCCACGCTCACCTCGTTCGTGGAGGCGGGCATGTATCGGATGCCGGGCGGAGGAGTGCGCGCCAGGCCGGACGCGCCGAAGCCGACCTTGCCCTTCCCCAGCTCGCCGATGTCGCGCATCTCGATCGTCATGAGCTGCTCCTGCGTGGGGGTCGCGATGTCGGCCACGCGCTCGGCCTGATGCGCCACAGCCTGCTCGAAGAGGTTGCGCACCCAGCGGCCGTTGCCGAAGCGGCGGTCGCGATTGGCCGTCTCGGCCACGATGAACGCGCCGAGGTCGCGCTCAACGTCGGGAGAGAGGACATACTGGCTCTTCTTCGCGTTCATGCGGAACATCGCCGCCAGCTCGTCCGCCGAGTAGTCTGGAAACTCCACGTAGTGGTTGAAGCGCGAGGCGAGCCCGGAGTTGGCGTCGATGAACGTCTTCATCTCCTCCGTGTACCCAGCCACGATAACGATCAGGCGGTCGCGGTCGTCCTCCATGCGCTTGAGGAGCGTCGAGATCGCCTCTTCTCCGTACGAGTCGTTCTTGCCGTTCACGAGCGAGTACGCCTCGTCCACGAAGAGGATGCCATCGAGCGCAAAGTCGATCACCTTGCCCGTCTGTATGGCTGTCTGGCCCGTGTAGCCAGCCACGAGTCCGCCGCGGTCGCACTCCACGAGATGCCCTTTCTTCGACACTCCGAGCGCCTTGTATATCTTCGCCATTATGCGCGCGACGGTCGTCTTGCCAGTGCCGGGATTGCCGGTGAACACCATGTGGTAGGAGATGGGAGCCACCTTCAGACCGGCGGCCTTGCGCTGCTGCGCCACGCGCACGAACTTCACGAAGCGCGACACCTCATCCTTCACGGGCTTGAGACCGACAAGCCCGTTCAGCTCCGCGAGCGCCTCCTCCACGGTCACCTCGTTCGTGGAGGCGGGCGTGTAGCGGATGCCGGGCGGCACGGCCAGGCCGCCCCGCTCCGACTTTGCCGGATCGGAAGAATCGTCCAGGTCGTCCACACTAGCGTCCTTGTCGCCTATGGGGCAGAAAACGGCCAGCAGCATGGCGCCGACCAGAGCCACCGGTCCGATCAGCCGCCCGCACCAGCCGTCAAGCAGATCCATCGAGTGGAGGACCCACCTAGCCCCCCACACGAGGACGGAGAGGACGGTTGCGTAGGCCAGCACGCCGGCCAGCGTCTTCGTCCCCACCACGCATGCGAAGCAGACGATCAGCACAATGTCCAGCAGGCAGCCGATCGCCATGTTGCCAACGAAGCCCATCTGCTTCCGCTCCGCACCCATTGCCTAGTCCTCGTCAGAACATCGGCCTGGTGGTCCGCTTGCGAATCTCCTGCTCGTCGGCCCAGACGACCTCCTGCGTGCGAAGGTCTTTGAGTATCATGGAGAACTTGTAGTAGCGGTCTGTAATCCTGCCAGCGCGATTGGACATCTCGGTGAGCTCTCCCGTCAGGTACATCTGCGCGGCCGTACCTTGGCCGGAACGGATGGCCTTTCTCGGATCAACCAGGCCAAGCTGTGCCTGCTCGTCCATGATGGTGATATCCGCGCCGCTTGTGGAACGATCCACGAAGCGGAACTGGCGCGAACGGAGGAGCCTCATGCGAATTGAGTCCGTGATGCTCTTCATGTCCACGATCATCTGGGACTTGTTCTTCATCGGCTCGATGTCCAGCACAGGTTTCTCGCCCTTGGTGAAATCAAGCACGTTCGCGTCCTGAAGGAGCGACTCTGCCATGTGCTCCACCGTCAGGCGAATGTCCTGAGGATCGATCTTCGACGATAGCTGGCGGAAGTCATCTGCCCCCCCAACAACTACCTGGCCAGGCCCACTGACGCAACCCGTGAACACGGCGAACACGGCCATTCCAGCTAAAACGCTTGTGTTTACTTTCATTGTGATCTCCTTTGTTTCAAACTTACTAATGGTTAACCGTTTGGTTTTCAGTACTGAAGCGAACGAACTTCACGTACACGCAGGCGGGATGTTACGGCTGCCGGATTGTTGGCCACCCCAGTCACCGTGACGGTATCAAGACCGTGCAGGATGAGCGGACGGTACGTACGTGTACCGGCGTCGATCTCCATGCCTTCGGAGTTGAACCAGGCGATGCGGTACTGCAGGTGCTGGTCCCTCTGGACGAGCGATGCCAACTGAATGTTGACACGATTCAGGCCGTTTGGCGCCTTGTCGTATGTAACGCCAGTGATCGCCATGTTGTTGTGGAGGCGCGTGTTGCCCTCGTAGATCACGGAGCCGCCAGTATCGTGGTTCAATACCACAGAAGTACCAGCCGTCGTATGGCATCCAGAGAACAAGACGCCCGCGAGCATGACGGAAAAGATGAGTGATAACGTCTTCATTTTATTGTTCCTTTCTTTCGTTTACCGTTTACTGGACAACAGTTGTCTGAGGTTGCGCCGTCGGGGTGACAGGCGTCTCAACCGTAGAAGAGACAGGCGTCTCGACCGTAGACGAGACCGGCATCTGCACAGTAGGGGCGACAGTCGTCTGCACCGTAGGCTGAATGGTCGGAGCCTGGACTGTCGGCTGCACGACCTGCTTCGTCATCGTCGGCTGGACAATGGTCGAGGACGAGACGGACGTGGATGCCGAACCTGGCGCCCATGTCACGGACTGCCAGTTCGTCGTGTCGAAGTTCACCCTGCAGCCGCGACGGAAGGCGGCCTCGGCGTAGGCCAACGCCAGCTCGGCACGAAGCACTTCCTTGTTCTTGTAGTGCTGGAAACCCTCGGCTGAAAGCTCTAGCGCCACGTTGAACACGGCTCCCTCGGTGATATTGACCGTCCCGACCCACGGCGTCATCCACTGGCGGCTCACGCGCAGCTGATGGAGGCCGGGGCGCGCATGGAAGGTGCCGCCGGAAGAACCGATCGCCGCGCCGTCCAACTCCACCGTGATGCCGCCAGCCACGACACGAAGCTCGTCCTTGACGGGCTTCGACGCATCGACAGTCGTCTCAAGCGGCTTGAAGATGTCGTCGAGCGTCGTAGTGACCCGGAATGACGCCATGACGCCCGAGGCGGCCACAGGTGCGCGCCAACGCGGACGCGCGTCGGCCAAATCGGTGCCTGTGTCCTTTACCCACATGTCGATGAGGTCGTCGTACAGGTTCATGGCGTCGTCGCCGTTGCCCATGGGGACAGGACGCTTGTTCGACCAGTTCTTGCCGTACACGCTGCCGCCAGTGGTGGCATCCAGCACCTTCGTGGCCATGCGGAGCGTGTAGATCGTCACGCCGCGGTCTCCTGCGAACCGCTTCATCTCCGTCGCTCCGATGATGGATGCCGTGAGGATGTAGTCTGCACCAAGCATCTGCGCCACGCGCGTCACGCTGCCGCCGGTGAAGAGACCGGCGATGAGGCCGGCCCGCTCCTCTGCGGTCGTGATCTTGTAGCGGTTGAACGCGGCTCCGATCTCGGCAGAGTCCATGACGATGAAGTCCAGGCCCGAGACCTCTGCGGCCAGACGGTCGCGAATGCCGTCAACCTGGTCATCCATCCCTACCGTCTTCGTGTGGTTCTTCACGAAAATAGCCATGACCGGCGGCTTGGCCGGAGGTGGTGGCGGCGGTGGCGCCAGCACGGCGCGACGAACCACGTCTTCCTCTATCTTGACGACGTCAAGTCCCGGATTCGCGGCAGCAACGCGCTTCTTGAACGCCTCAAGATCGGCTGACGACTGGCGCGACTCGACCTCGGAGACGGTCTGGACGCCTTGAGCCTGGGCCAAGACCGCAACGCACAACATTGCAGCGCCCACAAACATTACCTGTTTCGCTTTCATTTTCATTCTCCTTTTAGCTTGGATTTTCCATCAGTGACAACCTCAGAAGTACCCGTTGATGATCGGGAAGAACGAGACGTCAGAGTTCGAGATGATGTTGACGACACCGATCTGGAGCCCCTGCATCTTGTTGGCGGTGTTTATCACGCCGATCTGCAATCCCTGGACGTCGTATCCGCCGTTGTAGACGCCGATCTGGAACATGTCGCCAGAATCGATCCAGTTCGCGAAGCCGATCTGAAGGCCCTTGAAGTCGCCGCCGAAGTAGTTGACGGCACCAGTATGGAGGCCGAGACCGTCGCCAGTCGCGTAGTTCACGAGCAGGTTCGAGAGCCAGCCGTTGGCATGATTGTCCGCCACGCCAACAAGACCGAGGTCTAGACCGTCAAAGTTGCAGCACCTACCGTAGAGGATGTTAAGCCTAAGTCCGCCGACGTCGAATTCCGGCCCGGGCACCTGTATTGGCGAGAAGAAACTCAGCATCGCGGGCGTCAAGCCAACACCCCGGAGCCGATCTTTCGCGAGCTGGCGGTTGGCCTTTGGCATAGCCTCCTGCGCGCCGGCCGGCATAACGCCGGTACCGGAATTGTAGACGGGCCTTACGCCCGGCTCGATCTGCTGGACTGTCGCCACGGCCGCACTCGCGGAAACCGAGGCCAGCAACAGCATGCTTGTCATCAGTTTTTTCATTTCGTTTTCTCCTTACTTGGTTAATGTTACAGACAAAAAGATCATGTCAAGGCCCGATCAGCGAAGAGATGCGCGACCACGAAGGCGTGCCCTTCGCGCCAACGGTCAGCACTGTTGCCGTCGCAAAGCCGCGAATGTCGGAGACCCATACCAGTTTTGTCCCTCCAGTTGGCGGCACGGCAATCTCGCAAGCACGCCCAGTGCGCGCGTTTCGGACAGTGATGCTGTTCTTGCCGGCCGGCAAGGCAAACCGTCCCAGATGGACATGCTCCGGCACCGTCTGCCAAGTGCGAGTGTCCGCCTCGCTGATTACGGTACTGGTGGCGTTGTAGGCCAACACACCCAGCCTCAGCGCCAGATTGGCGTACGCATTGCCGGTATTGACATGGTTTGCCACCTGCTGTGCGGCGATCTTCACGGCCGCTCTCGTCACGTTGCGCATGGCGATGCCGGGCACTCGATCCTTCAGGTCGCGGTAGGCGAGCGCCTGCACGTTGACCACAGGAACGCACGACGCCACCGCCGCGCCGCCAGCTTCCACGACGATTGGCGATGGCGGACATGCCGGCGCGTTGTAGATCGGGAAATCCACGGACCACACTGTGCCGCCGAACGGAAGCGGTATCTTGATCGGCTCGCGCATGTCGATCAGGTTCTCCTCGTAAACGACTATCACGTCCTGGCCTCCGCCCGCAGGCGCGGCAGCAAGCGGAGTGATCGCTGGGCATATGCGTCCAGCTTCCCGATACGCGATGGCGGCATTGGACGCGTCATTCTCCTTTGTGAAGAAGAGTCCCATCAAGTACCAAGCCAGAGCGTTCTCGTAGGAAGCACGCACCATGTCCGCCACTGGAGCGAGGCGCGCGGTGATCTGGCCGCTGGCCGTTGCGGCGTTCTGCGCGTTTGCGGCAGCCTTGGGATCGTCCTCGGCCGGCTGCGATGCCGTCTCCGTGCCGTGTTCTTCCTTCAGCTGCTCCTGCACGGCCGTCGCGCGCCTAAGATAGACGCGTGCATTGTCCGGTTGACCGAGCGCAAGATGGTTTACGGCCTGATACTGCAGGCCGAAAAGCAGCTCGAAAGCCGGCAGCTCGTACGGGATGGCCCGATCGTCGCCAAGCGTTCCCGCCAGGATGTTTCCTGCTATCTGCCCCTTCTTCAGGACGGGGCCTTCGTTAGTCTCGTCGAAAAGGTCTTCGAGTTGCGGCCCCAGCACCGCAGAGCTGCCCGCGAAGTCGCCCTGCAGCATCTTGAGGCGTCCCAGCTCCAAAGATCCCAGCTTCTTGTTCACGGTGCTGTTGGCCATCTTTGTCGCCCGCTCCATGGCTATCGCGCCCGTACCGAACATCACGTCCTGCCGTGCCGCCAGCGCCTCCTTGTAAGAGGTGCGGCAACCGCAAACGAGCACTCCCAGCGCAGCTGGAACGATTATCTTGCACAGTTTTCTCATTGACTATTCTCCCGCATGGAACTCCACTTCAAGCACATTGTCGTCGCGCAGGATCTCGCGCCCGATCGTGAAGCGCGGTTTCCCGGAAAGGGTACTCAGTATGTTGGCGTTCTTGTCCTTCGCCAGCGTCGCGATGTTGTTCCTCACCCACTGCCGCGTCGTTTCGTACTGCTGCGGATTAACCTTCACCGCAAGGCGCCCATGCGCCGTCGTCGGATCATAGACGAACTCGAGCAGTTCAACCGTCATGACGACGGCGCGCCCCACCACCTTGCCGTCGCGAATGGCATATTCCGGGAAATCGATCTGCAGCGAAGAAGTGTCCTTCGTTCCGGCGGACGCAACGTAGTCGTCGCGTACCGACTGCCGCAGATCCGCCTGGATACGACGCGAAAGCGTCATGTCGGCGGCGGAGACATCGTTGAGCTTCAGCACGAACCGGTAGGCATACTTGTCACCTGGCTCGCGCGCGAAGGAGTCTATCGAATACGGCTTCACCGCCGGCGTTGCCGCAGCGCCAGCAACAGGTACCACTGCAGCAACTACAGGAGCGGACATCGCCTCGCGCTTGATGCGCTGACACAACGCATCGACCTGCTTGTTGTAGCTTCCATGGATGTCGCGATGTTCGGGACGGTAGAACAGGCCTTCCGTACTCACGTAATCGATGGAGAAAGTCGTCCCGGCATGCCGTACGTCCACGACAATGTTCCACGATCTTGCGTCGAATCTGCAACGCACCACGTCTGGCGCGGTCACCGTCGCAGACCACCGGCGCGCGGCCGCGGCCCTGACGATCGCTGCCGACAGGTCTGCTCCTGCAGGCGCGGCCACAGCCTCGTTCCGTACCTCGATCATCGGCACACGTCGAACGATGCCAAGTACGGCGCAACCCGTGAAAACCACCAACGGCAGGAGCATGGTCCTCCGCAAAACACCTTTCGCAAAATTTCTCATGGCACTCATTATACCATAAGAGGTGGGCGCAATCCCCCTTTCTGACACAAGAAATAAAAAAAAGTTCGCGCGGCTTTCAGGCTCAGCCGCCGATGCCGAGCTTGTTGAGGCGATAGTTCATCATGCGAGGCGACACGCCCAGCTCGCGCCCGGCGGCGCTGCGATTGCCGTTGTGGCGCAGGAGCGCGTCCTCCAGAACGCGCTTCTCGAACGCCGCCAGCTGCTCGTCGAGCGTCTGCGTCGCGTCGGGCCTGTACGGATCCTCCGCGAACTCCGGTGCCTGGAGCGAAGGCGGCAGGTTGTAGCCGTGCACGCAGTCGTCCGTCGCGGTCAGCACCGCACGCTCGATGCAGTTCTCCAGCTCGCGCACGTTCCCCGGCCACGAGTAGGACTGCAGCATGCTCACGGCCGGCGGCGAGATGCGCGTCACCTGCTTGCCGTACTTCACGTTCATCTTCGCCAGGAAGTGCTCGGCCAGCAGCACGATGTCGCCCGTGCGCCTCGAGAGGTCCGGCATCGCGATCGGGAACACCGACAGGCGGTAGTAGAGGTCCTCGCGGAACATCTTCTTCGCCATCAGGTCCTCGAGGTTCCGGCTGGTCGCCGCGATGAAGCGCACGTTCGAGCGCAGCTCCTCGTTCGAGCCGATGCGCGAGAACGTCCGCTCCTGCAGGAAGCGAAGCAGCTTGATCTGTATCGGGATCGAAAGGTCGCCGATCTCGTCGAGGAACAGCGTCCCTCCGTCCGCCGCCTCCGCGCGCCCGATACGGCGCTGCGCCGCCCCGGTAAACGCCCCCTTCTCGTGCCCGAACAACTCAGACTCCACCAGAGACTCCGGCAGCGCCGCGCAGTTCAGCGTCACGAACGGCTTGTCCTTGCGCATGGAAAGGCTCTGGATCGCCCGCGCCACGAGCTCCTTGCCCGTGCCGCTCGCGCCGCGAATAAGCACCGTCGCCTCGCTAGGCGCCACCTGGCGTATCTGCTCGTACACGGCGCGCATCTCGCGGCAGTTGCCGATCAGGTCGCCCGGGTTGTTCGTCAGCATGTCGCGCAGCCTACGGTTCTCCTCAACCAGAGCTTGGCGCTCCGCGAGCTCCTCGCGACACACAGCCGCCGCCTCAGCCGTGATGTTCGCGATGATCTCCAGCAGCGCCACGTCGCGCTCCAAGTCGGCCGCCGCCGCCGTCCCCGGCTCGTTCAGGCGGTCGATGGACAGGGTCCCGATCACCTGCCCGAGATGAACCAGCGGCACGCAGATGAACGCGATCGGACGCTTGTCCGTCCTCGCCCCTGTCCTGTTGAGGAATCTTTTGTCGACATGGATATCCGGCACGACCTCGCACTTGCCGGTCTGCGCCACTCGCCCTGTCACGCCCTCTCCGATGCGGTAACGCCCCAGCGCCCGCTCGTCGTCGTCAAGCCCACGAGAAGCCTCGATGCGCAGCTCGTCCCCCTCCAGAAGCGTAATCGTCCCGCGAAGCATCCCCATGCGCCGCTCGAGGATGTCAAGAACCTTGTCCAGCAAGGCCCGAACGTTCCGTTCCCTTACGACAACCGAACTGATCTCCTGAATTACCGGTATTTCCGGCGACAATTTCGTGTTCATGGGTCAACATTATACCAAACTTCCGCCCGATTGACAATAAATGTAAAAACCGCTAAATCCATGTAAAAATAAAGCCTTTTATTACAGCAAGTGTAAAATGCACAGGGGGGGGGCTCCAGGAACCGCCGGGATTGCGCCTACTTGGCGCTTCGCACTAGGAATAAGCCTACTGGGACAACGCGCATCTTGCGCGTTGCATTGGCGGTTCATGGGAAGTCCACGCAACGGGCGAGACGCCCGTTGTCCCAGTGCCTTCGGTCAAGCCAATGGCTAGGTACGCAAGCCTACCCTGCCACCTCCCGGCGCTCCCGCCCTCCCCCCGCGCACCAGCCACCAATTTATGCTATACTTCTTGCCCATGGAACTGCCCAAGATCAGATACGAGACCGACAACTTCGCCGACATCCTCGCGAAGGATGACCGTTTCGACTCCCGTGCGTACGATTTCGTCCTTCAGGTGATCGCCGAGGCCTCGGCGGACGCAAAGGGGCACGTCACCGGACAGGAGCTCCTCGGCTATTTCCGCGACCTAGCCCTCGACGCCTACGGCCCGCTGGCATATACCGTACTCACCGACTGGG
>Ga0265298_10008614_pt1 | contig 12233 bp, 11 predicted proteins | sample AusTroGonzalo_MG_3_FD_193486 | JGI IMG/M metagenome (GOLD analysis project Ga0265298, IMG submission 193486) | Bovine rumen microbial communities from tropical cattle in Woodstock, Queensland, Australia - Gonzalo_01 | ecosystem: Host-associated > Mammals > Digestive system > Stomach > Rumen ...
GTTGTTCCATTCGCCATATGAACAACCGCTGGCTTAAACTCACGAAACGCTGTAAGATTCTTTGTCTCGTCCTGAGCGAAGCATACACTCGCCCCTAACAACAACATAACAAACGCTGTTAGAAAAAAACTACCCATAATACTTATAATTATAACATTAGGTTCATGAGAAATAAAAAAGCCCACCGAAATGATTCGATGAGCTTCTTTTTGTTTGGCGGTGCGTACGAGATTCGAACTCGTGACCTCCTGCGTGACAGGCAGGCATTCTAACCTACTGAACTAACGCACCAAACCGTTTTTTTGATGCTCTCGAAATAAAGCGGTGCGTACGAGATTCGAACTCGTGACCTCCTGCGTGACAGGCAGGCATTCTAACCTACTGAACTAACGCACCAGTCTGCTTTTTTCGATTGCGGGTGCAAAGGTACAACTTTTTCTTGTAAACTAGAAATATCCCGCAAGGAAAAAGCCTTTACATAACATTCTTTAACTAAACATCCCTTTTTCAGTCGTTCATCAGCGACGTTGCGGCCTATTTGGCCCCATATTTCCCCATTGTCTGAGCTTATGACGATGGAAGCGATCCTCGGCCTGAATCACGTCATAGACCTTTGAGGCAGGAAGAATCTCGAAGAACTTATTATGGAAGTTCTGCTGAATACGCTTCTGCTCAAGTTCGAAACAATCGCGCTCCTGAACAGCCTTCTTACATCCGGCTTCATCTTGAGGCTTGTCGCGACCAATCTGACGCTGGCGCATATAGAGCACACGCTGTTGCTTCTGCATTTCCCAAAACACGGGGAAGAACTTATCGGCTTCCTCGGGTGTGAGCGATGCTTCTTTCGTTATGAACTGACGCATCTCCTTGTCAAACTGTTCTGGAGAAAACTTTCTCGGTGCCTGTTGGGCAAAAGCAAACGATGCCATCAACAGGAATATGAACGACAATAGGATTTTTCTCTTCATAGTCATCATCTTTTTTCTACTCATTTAACAGACAAGCATAAATCTCATCATTATCAATCATGGCATAGTCGGCTGCCTCATCAAAATAGGAATCACTCGAAACAGATTGAGCCACCATAGGTTCGTCTGAAGTTTCGGTCTCCTGATTGTCAAAATAAATTGCAAAACTCAATACGGCAACCAACATACATGCAGCTACATAAAGAAGCGGACGCAAACGATAAATCATCGGCTGACGACTCGGCATAGGCTTCACCACGGCATCATTTGGCAATTTCGACATTACTCGATCAGTAAGGGTGTCGAAATAACCATCGGGAACACGGAAATGATTCTCTTTTCCCAATCGATCCTGGATAATTTTCTCTTCTTGTATCATCATTTTTTCTTTTTGACGTCTATACTAAAAGAAAGGTTTAATCTTCATGTAAAAAAATTCAACAGTCATTCATTCACGTCGATGGAAGAACTCACTGATCTTCTTTACTGCAATATGATAAGAAGCTTTCAACGCTCCCTCAGAGGTTCCTGTGATTTTACTAATCTCACTGTATTTCATATCATCATAATATCGAAGATTGAATACGGTACGCTGGACTTCAGGAAGGAGTGCAATAGCTTCTTCCAACTGTGCTTGGGTCTCGTCGCCATCAAAATAGTCATCGGCCATCAACTGATTTGCGATACCAGAATCATCCTCGTCGGTGCTCACCACCGTCAGATGTTTCTGACGACGAACAAAGTCGAGACTCTCGTTAATAGCAATCCTTGAGAGCCAAGTGAAGATTTTGGAGTCGCCATGAAAGCTATCGAGTGCGTTCCACGCCTTGAGGAACGTGTTCTGCAACACATCATCAGCATCATCATGAGTCAACACAATACGACGTATCTGCCAATATAGCTTCTCACTGTATTGGCGCACCATCAACTCGAAGCCTTGACGAACAGTCGCAGCATCGGAAAGAAGATTTTTCAGTTGTTGATCACTTACGGCAGGCATAGCCTATGTGCAGAGAACGTGTTGGCAATATAGCGAAGTCTGGAAAAAAAACTTAACGAATAGTTACTTTACGAACCACCTTGCCAACCTTCAGAATGTAGCATCCTTTGGGAATACTCAACTCCACACGCTGAGCAGGGCTGTCAATCTTATAAGTAGCTACCTGACGACCTGTCAGCGACACAACTTCAAGCGTCATCCCGTTAGCCCCTGTTACCTGAACAGCATTTCCTTCTACCAAAATAGAAATATTCCGTTCTGGCTCAATCTGCTCTGCTATCCCCATTTCCATAGCCATCACCATTGGTGCAGCCTGTAAGGAAATAGTCGTTACAAGAAATAAACTTCCAAAAAATATGAGTAGTCTTTTGCGCATAAGCTAATATATTTTCTGCAAAAATAAGATTTTTATCGTTATCCTCCAAACTTTTTCAAAAGAAAATGCTGACAACAGCCTCATTTTTCTGTTGTCAGCATAATATTTTCGTATTTTTATCGTTAAGACCGAACGCTTTCAGTGCTATCAGCCTCTACAAAGGATATCATTTCAAAGGCTTGATAGCGAAGGTAAAGTCATAGTCTTTATAAGGCAGGCGATACTCATTGCGAGGCCAAGCTCCCCATGAATTGACACAGCCCAGACCTAACTGCTTCTGCTGAATATGCACGGTAGTCATGCCTGAGGGAATAAGATCGCCACTATGATGTCCCCAAGCCTTATCCTTATGCATACCGTCATCCAACTGTGTATTTGTGTAAGGAAGTGCAGAAGCCTCCATCGGAGCATTTGAATAGAAGCGCAATCCTTTACCCTCGCTATTCACTACATTGAACCAGCGCACATCAACGTGGTTGCCACTCTCCTGCGGACGTACATACTCAAAGTATTCCTTCGACACCTTATTCTTATATACACCCAAGAACTCAGAGTCTTTACGATCGCAATAGGTCTCAACAGGTCCGCGTCCATAATACTCCACCATGTCGTAAGTCTTCGGCATCTGAAGGCTCATGCCAAAGCGGAACAGTTCGCTTACCTTTGCTTCCTTATCAACAGTCATTTGTTCACGAATGATAACTTCTCCTTCTTCAGTCAGTGTGTAGGTCATTTGGAGTTGTGCTTTCTGATCAGGAAGTTCAAAGGTAACGGCAACAGAGTTATCGTTCACATTAAAGTTCTTCACCTTCATCTGAGGATTCTTCCATGTAGCGAAGCGTCGCTGCAATCCTGCACCGTAGTCGTTATCAGTAGGAGCACGCCAGAACTCAGGAACTATTGACTCACGGAACTGCAGCATATCCTTACCGTCGACAGTCAGATAGTCTATCATACCATTACGCTTGCCTACGTAGATATCAGTGCCAGCAGCAGAGAGCTTCACATAGGTATTGGTCTCTTCTTTCTGGATACTGGTATTTTTGGATTCGCCAGAAAGAACCGGATACTTATACTCGTTAATGCAGAACTGCTGTTTAGCCATTACCTGTCCTTTGTCAACAAGTGGTGCACCATTCTTTGACTTGAAGTAGAACGAAACGAAGATTTCGTTATCACCATGATGTCCCAATACCTTTGTTAGAGTCTGCTGCAACTTCTCGTCAGTAATTACCTTGCGCTGTTGGGGCTGAATGCCACTGATATTGATGGTACCCCCGTGTCCGAAGGTCATTCCAGCTGGGCGATTAGCACTCTCGTGATGATGCTGGCCAGCACCGCCCACGAACCACTGTAGTTCCAAGTCATCGAGTGTCTTGAAGAAGTTCTCATTATAGATTTCAAATTTACCTGCCTTCAAGTCAACATCCTTTACCCAAACGTTTTGATAATAGTAACCCACCTCATATGCGTGTGGATTCAAACGACGATCGGGAGCGATGATACCATTACAGTTAAAGTTATAGTCGCTTGCAGGATATTTGCCATAATCGCCACCATAGGTAAAGATTTCCCGACCTGTGATGGGGCTCTTGTCGCGCATACCTTGGTCAACGAAGTCCCAGATATAGCCTCCCTGATACTTCGGATATTTGCGAATCAGGTCCCAATATTCCTTAAAGCCACCCATTGAGTTACCCATTGCATGAGCATACTCACACTGAATCAGCGGACGGGGATTATTACCCTGTGAATATTTCTCACAGCCCTCATAACCATAATACATAGGACAGAAGATGTCTGTCTTTCCATTTTGTCCAGCCTGTTCAAACTGGCAAGGGCGCGTGTTGTCCGTTGCCTTCACCCAGTCGTATGCCTTTTCGAAATTAGGACCATAGCCAGCTTCGTTGCCTAATGACCAAACAATGATAGAGGGATGATTCTTAAATGAATGAACATTACCATACTGACGCTCCAAGTGGGCCAACTCAAAGTCCTGGCGCTTGGCAAGGGTGCCTTCGCCATAACCCATACCGTGACTTTCCAGATTAGACTCAGCAGTCAGATAGATACCATACTCGTCGCAGAGGTCATACCAACGGGGATCGTCAGGATAGTGACAGGTACGAACGGCGTTGATGTTCAGCTGCTTCATGATACGGATATCCTGAATCATGCGCTCCATTGAGACGATGTAACCGCCATCGGGGTCAAGCTCATGACGGTCGGCACCTTTTATTAATATAGGCTGCCCATTAACCAACAGCTGGGCATTCTTAATCTCAATATGACGGAAGCCCACACGCTGCTTGACTACTTCAAGCACCTTATCGCCCTGCTTCAAAGTCATGATGAGTGTATACAGATTAGGAGTCTCAGCAGTCCAAGCCTCAACATTTCCCAAAGTCTCGACCCTGAAAGTGAACGGGCCGTTGTTGAGCAACTTGGTATTACTCTGCTCTACCTGCTTACCCTGCGGATCAAGCAACAGCATCTCGATCGTCTTGCCTTTAGCCTGTGCAATCTTCACTTCACCAGACAAGACACCTTCCTTATAATTGTTCTTTAGGTCAGCATTAACGAAGAAATCCTCGATATGCACTTTAGGACGTGCATAGAGATATACCTCGCGAGCAATTCCCGTAAAACGCCAGAAATCCTGATCCTCCAGATAAGAACCGTCACACCAGCGCATCACTTGCATAGCGATAAGATTCTCGCCTTTCTTCAGGTACTTGGTGATATTAAACTCGGCAGCTACCTTCGAATCTTCCGAATAGCCTACATACTTGCCGTTGACCCATACACTGAGATTACTCGTAGCAGAACCCACATGGAAGTAGACCTCTTGTCCGTTCCAGTCTTGCGGCAACGTAAATGTACGGCGATACGAACCCGTATAGTTATTGGTCTCTGAGATGTAAGGAGGGTTATTATCGAAGGTTGTACACCATGCATAACCTGCATTCTTGTAAATCTTGTCGCCATAGCCTTCAATCTCAAAGAGTCCAGGTACGGGGAAGTCAACCCACTCGGAATCATCAAACTTCAGTGAGAAGAAGTCCTTGGGAGCCTTGTCGTAGTCTTTCACGAAATTGAATCGCCATTTCCCTTCCATTGAAAGATAGCGGGCCGACTTGGTCTTGTCGTTCGACATTGCCTTTTCAGCATCTTCGAAAGCGAAGAAAGCAGCGCGACGCGACTCGCGATTCACCTGATTCACCTGTGGATTCTTCCATACGGGTGTTGTCTCTTTTGGAGCTGCTTGTGCCGATGCTATCATCACACAAGCTAACATAGTCAGTAATTGTTTACGCATGATCTTAGTTTTGTTATTGGTAATGAATATTATAGTTCATCTTAAATGAAAGCCGACTACTCGTAATCGTCAATCACATTGTTCATGTAATCCATCATGGGCTTGGCTGCACGGAAGATTCGTTCCATCTCGTCAAGCCAGTCATTGCTCTCAAAGAACGATTCCGGTACTGCATGCCAGGCACAATAATCCTTGAGCCGCAAGTAGTTCACGTGCTCATAATCGCGGGGGAAGCCTGCCGGACAGGTCTTTAACTTTGTGAGGCCAAAGCCCTGAGGTGCATCCCACGACTCGTTCCACTCTCTTGACTCTTTTTTCTCAGCAAAATACTTCTTGAAAGCCTTAGTCTCTACACACTTCAGCCATTCTTCCTCATTGGCCATTATCTCATTTCGACAAGAGGTAAGTATGTTCGTAGGCAGCCAGTAGTTGCCCACTGCCAACAGGCAATGGTCGGGTTCCAGGTGGATATAATATCCTCCTCGAAGTGCTTTCTTGCCCTTGGCATTGATATAAGCACCGAAATGATTCTTATATGGTGACTTATCTGCCGAGAAACGGGTGTCACGATTGAAACGATAGGTACAGTCTTTCACACGCTGCGTTGCCACTGAGGGATCGAAACTGACGATTCTCTCGATGGCCTGCCCTACTCCTTGCTCCCAATCTGCGCGAACAGCATCATACTCTGCTTTGTGGGCATAGTACCAATCGCGATTATTGTTGGCCATCAGGGCTCGCAAATAAGCTAATATTCTCTTTGAATCCATATTACTTAAACAGCAATTTGCAGCGGCAAGTCTCCGTACCGTCTGTTCTTACGATTCGCACGCAATACTCTCCTTCTTCCGTCTGTTCACGATAGAACGAGAGCTGGTCGCCCTCATGTGCCTCAGCTACATATGCTATTTCAAAGCGTTTCAGCTGATGATCCTTATACCAAGAGATGGGCCAGAGGTCGAGCACATGCTCGATATACTTTACTGAGTTAATGTGTCCGTTAATGTCCACATCGTTATAATGCGTATCGATGGCACATACAAACTCTGCGTTATCCGACATTTTTACGCGTCCCCCCTTTTCGATTGGACAGTCCTTTTCGGTTTCCAGCCATTGAGTCAGCGAAGCATCATTAACAGCCAGAATATCAGTCGGTTGGCGAGTTTCTGTATCAATCATTGCCCAAACACTGCGTCCGTATCCGTACACCTTTTCCGTCCCATCGTCAGTAGTGCCTACCACTTTGAAGTTTCGATTGGTAAAAAAGCGCATCGCACTCTCCACCCATGTCTCCACCTTGAATTTCTCATACTGCTTTGGCATTTCATCCATCTCAATCGCCAATCGCGAAAGTACCCATGAACGCTTAATGGTCATCAGATACTTCATGCCGAATCCACGATCAGAAGAATGGAAATCGGCTGCATTCAACAGATGATTGCCCAAATGCCCCATAAACAGTCGGCCTGAAAAGTCGCAATGAAACGGCTCAGCCATGAAATCATATCTCCCTACTCTATCCATTATAGTAATAATCTTATTCTCCAAAACTAAGTTTCTTCAGTCTTTCTCTCAGCTGTTCAGCCTCCGACTTACGAATGGCCAACGTAACCCTACAGGTATTGTCATAGGTCTGGTCAACGATTCGCGGTTCCATTTCTTTCACGATACGCATCACATCGTTCATCATCACATACGGGAAATCATAGGCAACGTTTTCCTCTACCTGTCGCGTCACTACTTCAGCATGTGCAAGTGCATCGATGGTTGCCTCACGATAAGCTACAATGAGTCCACTGGTACCAAGGTTTACACCTCCATAATAGCGCACCACAACCACAAGGATATCCGTCAACTCACCGGAATTGATTTGTCCCAGGATGGGCTTTCCTGCTGTCGATGAAGGTTCTCCATCGTCGTTTGCCCTGAAATCTGTCCGTTCAGGCCCCAACATATATGCGTAACAAACATGACGAGCATCATAGTATTTCTTTCGATAGTCAGCCAGAAGCTGTTTAATCTCATCGATCGACTCTACATGATGAGCAAAAGCGAAGAATTTACTCCGTTTTTCAGAGTAGTATCCCTCGCAATTGCCTTTAATGGTTTTGAACTCGTCAGTCATTCTTTTTGTTCTAGATAATCTAGTACTACTAGTTATACTAGTCATACTAGTTAAAGCTAGTTACACCAGCTTATGAATAACCAGTCCTGAACGCAGCTTTGGTTCGAACCAAGTAGCCTTGGGAGGCATAATCTTTCCGCTGTCGGCAATATCCATAATCTGTTGCATGGAGACAGGATACAAAGCGAGGGCCATACGCATCTCACCATTATCGACACGACGCTTCAACTCGCCCAATCCGCGAAGACCACCTACGAAGTCGATGCGCTTATCGGAACGCAAATCCTTAATACCAAGAATCTCGTCGAGAATCAGTCGACTGGAAATATCAACATCCAACACGCCGATAGGATCATTATTGTCATAGGTGCCCGGCTTTGCCTTTAAGCTGTACCAATGCTGATCCAGATAGAGTGAGAATTCGTGCAGTTCAGCAGGGCGATACTGTTCTGTTCCCTTATCTGCTACGATGAAGTTCACTTGCAGGGCAGCCAGGAATTCTTCTGAGGACAATCCGTTCAGGTCTTTCACCACGCGGTTGTAGTCAAGAATCGTTAGCTGTGAAGCCTGGAAACATACTGCCATGAAGTAGTTATACTCTTCCTTACCCGTATGGTTAGGATTCTGTTTCTGCTTTTCAGCACCTACAAGAGCTGCTGCTGCCGAACGGTGGTGGCCATCAGCAATATAGAGCGAAGGCATCTTGGCAAACTCTGCCGTAATGGTCTGCATATCCTGCTCGTCATTGATTACCCAGAACTGATGACGGAAGCCATCAATAGGTGCAATGAAATCATACTCAGGCTCAGTTTTGGCATAACGCATGATGAGCGTATCGAGTGTCTGATTGTCAGGATAAGCAAAGAACACGGGTTCGATATTCGCATTGTTCACACGCACATGCTTCATGCGGTCTTCCTCCTTGTCACGACGAGTCAGCTCATGCTTCTTGATGCGACCCTGCATATAGTCATCGACGTATGCGCCCACTACAAGACCATACTGCGTCTTGCCGTTCATGGTCTGTGCATATATATAATAATGTTCGCGCGCGTCTTGAACGAGCCAGCCTTTGTCCTGAAATTTCTGGAAGTTCTCGGCTGCCTTCTCATACACACGGGAATCATACTCGCTCGTACCTACGGGAAAATCTATCTCGGGCTTGATAATATGATAGAGGCTTTTCTCATTATCACCAGCTTCAGCACGAGCCTCTTCACTGTCCAGCACGTCGTATGGGCGGCTTTCTACCTGCTCCACCAGTTCCTTTGGTGGACGAATACCTTTAAATGGTTTTACGATTGCCATAGTTTAATTTTTTGTTATTTCAATTTCGATTGTTTCAATTTCGTTATTACGCCTTTATAAGTTTGACTTGATTTTCTCAATCATCTCTGCATATTCAGCATCACTGAGATACACCTTACCTGGATTCATCTGGAAAGTGCCGCCGTAATCTGGTCCATCCACATATTTAGGAGCTAAATGGAAATGCAAGTGTGACAGTTTGTCACTATAGGCGCCATAATTGATTTTCTCAGGATTAAATGTTTTTTGCATCGCACGTGTTACGCGGGCAACATCAGCCATAAAAGCATTACGTTCCTCATCCGAAAGTTCATTCAAATCGTTCACGTGATCTTTGTATGCCACAAGACAACGACCGCGATAGGTCTGTTCCTTGAAAAGAAAGGCGCGTGATACACTCAACTGAGCAAATTCAATCATCAAATCATGAAGTGTTTGATTATTTGTGCAATACAAGCACTGTTTGGGGTCACTTTGCATAGTTTTATAACATGTTTAATTATATTTGGGCGACAAAGTTACGAAAAGTTGGGAGAAATACCAAACATGATTCAATAAAAGATGTCAACTATGAACAAGATGATGCTTCTTGTAAATAGCGATTGGCATGTTCTTTATCGCCAAGTCCCAAATAGCCTAGAGCTAGCATATTAAGACAATGAGCCCGATTCTTCGCATCAAGAGAGTCTTCCCAAATAAGCAAATCCGGTAATGAAACGGCAAAATAGTCCATTGTCTGCTTCATATAAATATGTTGCTTACCGTAGTTGATAAGTTTATAAAAACGCCCATGTGCCTCATCTTCGCGTCCAAGTTTGAGAAGAGCCAGACCTTGGTAATAAATCTTTTCAGGCTTAGCATCGTTATAGTACATCGCAGCCGCAGGTTCCTGTGGTCCTTTAGTAGCAGTTTCCCAACATTCACGAGCTTTTTCGCGCTGTCCCATTGCATCATATGCAATACCCATGAAATAATAGAAGTCATTCTCCTGAGCGCCATAGAGTTTGCCCTCGCCTAAATGATGGGGATAAACCAAACATTCCTCTAACAAACGGATAGCACGCTCGTATTTCTTTTCTGCAATTGCCTTCTTTGCAAGTTCCACTCGACATAGCTGATACTGTGCAGGCACCTTACCTTCACCACCCTCCCAAGGATGAAAATGATGAGCATCGAGTTTCTGCATAGCCTCTTCATAACGACCTAACTGGTTGAGTAACGTAATCTCTTCAAGTACCAGATCATCACGCTGAGCAATCAGCTGGGGATACTTTTGCAAAAAATCAAAACGGAACTGGTAAGGCTTCTTTAAGCGCTTATAGAGTTGATCGAGTTCCATGAGAATACGACTATCACTCTCATCAAGGTGGAATGCTTTTTCCATATATTCCAGAGCCTCTTCTTGATGGTTCTGTTTATTGAAACGTGCCAAAGCAAGATTACGCCAAACTGCTGGATATTTGGGGTCAAGACGTGCTGCCAATTCCCAATTCTCAATGGCTAGTTCATACTGACGTTTGTCATAGTACAAACAACCAAGATAGTACGGAGCTCGTGCCCCACTTGGGTTCAGTCGTTTAGCAACGTTCAATGCCAGCACATCCTCCAAACGATTGGGGAAACAGCAGTTTGACGAGGTAGTCTCCGCTTTCTTGATGAAGGCGATTGCCTCATCTTCTTTGCCTTGCATGAACTTTGCATAACCCATATAATAATAGGTGAGCGGATGTTGTTCCTCAGCCAATTGAAGTATATCGATTGTTTCCTGCCAACGGCCTGCCTGAGCATAGTCGAGCGCCACTTCATGATAGTTATACACATTGTCGTGCATCAGCTCACGAAGATGCTCCAATGACTGACCTGAAAGCAGATGCTCTTCATACATACAGCCATAATTGAACTTATCCACCTTGTATGACTCACGAATGCATGCCAATGCCTCCTCCTTCCTATCAAGAAGACGCAAAGCGGTAGCCTTTAATGCACGAGCCTTGTGATTGCAACTATTGAAAATCAGACAACGATTTAATTCATCGAGCGCGTCATCATAGCGACCTTGCATCACACTAATACATGCAGCCTCGAAATAGCCAGCATCTGCCCATGCCTTATTCCAAGTACTCTTCCAAAACAGTTCATAGGCCTCCTGTTCTTGCCCCTGAAATTTCAGTGAAAGAGCTAAGTTAAAGAGAGCCTCTCCATCATAGGGATTTGGATTACGTTTTTGCCAGATCTTCACAGCTCTACGCAGATAGGACTCAGCTTTCTCGAAACGTCCACGACGCAGATACCAAAGACCCGTCTGATTCAGACAGCGCACATCGTTAGGATCACGACGCAGTGCTTCTTCATAATAGTCAAGAGCACTCCACGTTGCATGACGATACTGTTCCAGATGCAGACCTGTCAAATACAGTTGATCGTTAGTCTTGGTGTTTTCAGGGGATAAGGCAGCTTCTGCCGCATCAGGAATAGGACGAATCTCATCAGTCTCAGCCTCCCACACCAGCAAAGGATATGAATGAGTAGAGAGTGATGAAAAGATTGCGAAGAACAGTTCATCTAATGCTACGCCTTTTACATCTACAGTTTCTTCAAAAACCTTTTCTGGTGACAGAATCACCTTATTATTATAATACACCTCACCTATCTTACTACGAAGCAAAATACTCACCTCTTGTGTGGAAGTCGCTAATATTTTAATGCTTACAGATTTCTCGTTTACAGTATCGATATTAAAGATAAAGTCTTTAGAAGCCTGCTTCACCACACCCAAATCACGATAAGGCATGAAATACTGGACGAACTGCTTTTCTTCATAAGGCATCAGCCATGTGAAATCCGGCTGATTCTCAGTATAGACGCCTGCCATCAGTTCAATGTATGGCCGGAAGCCATCATTAGTAATACCCATGGACGAACCATCGGATGCGCTGATTTCGTCCGTCAGGTTCCTGTCCCACGCTCTTCCAAAATCACCATTACCCCATGTCCATTGTTTCTTACCTGGTGAGAAGTGGTGAGAGGCCACATGAAGCATACCACCATGAGAGTCATTCTCATAGCCTCCTTCGAAATTGTATTTCGAATTTACAGCCATGTAGCTCGTAGGTACTTTAATATTCTTATAGTTTGAA
>Ga0265298_10008615_pt1 | contig 12233 bp, 10 predicted proteins | sample AusTroGonzalo_MG_3_FD_193486 | JGI IMG/M metagenome (GOLD analysis project Ga0265298, IMG submission 193486) | Bovine rumen microbial communities from tropical cattle in Woodstock, Queensland, Australia - Gonzalo_01 | ecosystem: Host-associated > Mammals > Digestive system > Stomach > Rumen ...
GAGTCGGTAGCTGCCGGTTCTTCTGATTACTACTCCTTGTTTATTGTTTTATTGTACTCCGCCCCTTATGCCTCCTCATAAGGGGTTTTCTTTTACCATCATCACTCACAAAATGCACATATATTGTTAAGTTAAATTTATGACCGTTTGTGTTGCACAAATAAAAAAAGATAGTTAAATATTGTTTGAAAAAGTTGACATCTGCTTAAATTGTGATAAATGTAAAAGCCGTCGCGAGCATTTGCGGCAAATGTGGATTTAACCGAATTGTCCAGCATTAAATGGACTAAACAGGAGATTTTTTATGATTAGAACAGCAGAATTTGTGTCTTTGGGACACCCGGATAAAACAGCAGACTACATTACCAGTTATATTTTAGACCGCTTTGTTGAAGGCGATTCTTCCGTGCGTTATGCCGTGGAAGTTATGCTTAAAGACAATACGGTGGTTTTGGGCGGCGAAATTTGCTCTAAGTTGCAAAATGTAGCGTTTGATGAATACGTCAAGCAGGCATTACGCGAAATCGGTTATGACGAAAAATACGCCGATATTTGGGGCGATAAGGCAATCAACATCAACAAGATAAAGGTTATCAATTTAATCGGCTGTCAGTCGTGCGAAATTGCCCAGGGCGTTGATAACGACGGTTGGGGAGATCAGGGAGTTTTCGTCGGCTATGCCTGCCAAGGCAAAAACTTTATAAACAGGGAATTGTATCTGGCCAAAAAATTAAATCGTGCCTTATATGAAAAAGCTCGTAAAAGCGATAATTTGGGGCTTGATATTAAAACGCAGATTACTTTGGAAAACGGTAAAATAAAAACGGCTATTGTCGCGATTCCGATGTTAAAAGATGAAGATTTATGCGACTTTATATATGAGGTTTTGGGCGAAAAACCGCAACAACTTATTGTTAACGGTACCGGAAATTATACCTATCACTCGTCGGTTGCCGATTGCGGTATGACCGGCCGTAAATTAGCTTGTGATTTTTACTCAACGGCTTGTGCCGTCGGTGGCGGTTCGCCATGGACAAAGGACGCCAGCAAAGCAGACCTGACACTTAACTTGTATGCCCGCAAATTGGCGATTGAAAACCTGAAAGACAATGATGAAGTTTGGGTTTATTTGTCTTCCTGTATCGGCAAATCGGACTTACCGAGTGCGGTTTTAAAAAGCCGCAAAGGCAATACCGTAACCGAGCAAAATATTGAGATAGACGCACGCCCGCAAGTGCTCATAAAGAAACTCGGTCTTGATAAACCGGTGTTTGCAAAACTTTGTCGTGAGGGGCTTATATAGCCCCTTTTTTTTATTTTTTCTCAAGTAAAAATGTTGACAAAAAACGTAAAATGAGGTATTTTTTATGCAGAGGTAAGTTATGGGTGTGTCGGATAAAATAAAATCAGCAAAGAATAAATTGCGTAGACGCTTGGGAACCTATGCGGCCGTTGCTGTTATGGGATTAGGCGGTGCCGGTTGCAATTCCGGTACGCAACCTCAATCTAAAGACAATAATAAAAAAGTTGATAAGGTAGAGACCGTTGCAAGCGTTAAAAATCCGGTCAGAAGCGTGAAATATTTAACCGATACTTTGTATCAGAGCGGCAGGACATTACTGTATTACGGCAGTGGTTACATAACCAGAAATTACGTTGAAAAAAACAATATGTATAAAATGAGTCTGCCGTTGTTTTCACACGAAGATTGGCATGCTCATAATGATGAAATAAATTGGCGTATGCGCTATAAATATACGCCGTTTGAATATTACAAACTTTGTATGCACGATGAAATATCCGCAAATATTGCTGCGTTGCTGACGACACGGTATCAATATATTAATGCCGAAAACAAAAAAGAATTCACCAAGAAATTTAAGGGCAGAGTTTTTGAATTTTATTATAAAGAAGTGGAAAAAGGGACAATAAATCCGCTGAGCTCAAATCCGAAAGATCGCGAAAAAGAATATGAATTGATTGCCAACGGTATGCAAAAGGCATGGATGGAAAAGTGCGCAAAAGGGTATATGCCGTCTATATACAGAATGTTGCAAAGGTATGTGGAACGCAACGGATTGGTGGAAGACAGTCGCAAAAGCTACAACCATGTACGCAAACATATGTATAATATAGGCGGGGTGGATTTTTCCAAATATATGCATCAGGATTTGATTCCGTCAGATGAAAGAATAATGCTGTCCGATGGCCTTAAAGCGGTAAAATCAATGAGCGACGGCGGCGTTGAAATTATGAATTTGGTCAATGACGGATATTCTTTGTTAAAAGATATCGGAATTGAAAAACAAAAAGAGGCTTTCCAACATTTGTTGATTGCCTCCAAATTAAAACATTCTTTGCGCAATAAATCCGAAGAAGAATTACTTGCCAATCCGCAAATGGTGGATATGTACTATCAACAGGTGATGTCAAAATTCTTGCGAGATAAGACATTTAAAAAATACATTGATAAGTTCCCGAGCATCGGTGAAAAACGAAGCAGTGTGAGAATTACCGATAAAAAAGAATATGATGAAATTATCGGTAAAATGTACACTTTTAAGGGAGTGGATTTGCGCAAGTCAATTCGTGATTTTTCAACCGATAATATTCCGGTTAAAATGCAAGATAACAGCAAATTAGGAGGTATATATACCGAGTGGTTGTTACCGTTGGAAGTTTTGGATGAAACCACGCCGAAACCACAGCCGAAATATAACGGTCCGATGATAATTGCTCCGGATAAAACGGATAAAGCCGTAAAACCTTTGAAGAAAAGACTTAGTGACTGGCAATTTATTGATACGCCAAATTATCGTGAGCCGATTTTAACCTCGGCCACCAAAGCGGATGAAGCTAAAATCAGCAAGGCAATTGCCGATTTTGACAGTATCCCGCAAGTGCTGAAAGAGTGTGATACCGAAGCACAACAACAGTATTATGCGTCTATTGAAAAAGTATCAGAAAAAAAACAGAAAGACGTTGCTCAAAAAGCAAAAAGCGGTAATTCTTATTTCAGATTTCGTAAAGCCGGAAGAAAACGTTAATTTTTAACGGCAAAATTTATTTTTTTAATCATTTATAAAATAAATGAGCATTATGATGTACCCATTGTATTTGAGGGTTGAAAATGAAGAAAATTTTATTCTATATATTTGTGCTTTGCCTGGGCTTTGTTTTTCCGTTGCAGGCAGCTGAAAATGATAAAGCAGAAGCGCCGAAAGAGTGGACTGCATTTGTTACCAAATTGCAAAAAGAAATGCTGTCACGCGGGATTTCTCAAAAGACCATAGATAAGGCCTATAAAGGCAAAAACTATTATCACAAAGCTCCGGAGGTGGTGAAGCAAGATAAGAAACAGGTTGAATTTGTGTTGACAACTTGTGCCTATGTCAATCGTTTGGTTAATAAGCAAAGAGTGGAAACCGCCAGAAAAAAACATAAGGAAATTACGAAAAAATATCAAAAATTGGCAGATAAATACAATGTTCCTCTTAACTATATGGTGGCATTTTGGGCGGTTGAAACCAATTTCGGACAGAATAAAGGCAAATATAATCTGATAGACAGCTTAACCAATTTAAGCTATAAAAATCGCAGAGCCAAATTTTTCAAAGAAGAATTGTATAACGTGTTGAAAATAATGGATAAAACCAATTTATCCGAAGATGAAATGATGGGTTCTTGGGCCGGTGCTATGGGACATTTTCAATTTATGCCTTCAACTTATAATCACTATGCCGTGGATTATGACGGTGATGATGTGCCGGATATTTGGAATTCTTTTCCGGATGCTTTGGCTTCGGCAGAAAACTATTTGACCAAATTGGGTTGGAAGCATGATGAACCGTGGGGTACGAGAGTTCAACTTCCGTGGAACTTTGATTTGAAGGAAGCGGGACGTAAAAACACCAAAAAAGTGGAAGAGTGGAAAAAAATGGGTCTGTTGACATTTGACGGTAAACCTCTTCCGTATGATGACGAACTGAAAGGCTCGGTTATTTTACCGGATGGCAGAAAAGGTCCGGCGTACTTAGTATTCGGTAATTTCAAGCGCGTAATGATTTGGAACAGATCCGATAATTATGCCATTGCCGTGGTTACCTTGGCCGATTATGTTGCCGATCCGAATAAAAAATTTGTGCCGTTGAAAGCGCAACAGCAGTACACCATGAACAGTGAAGAAATTTTACAAATTCAAAAATTTTACAATCGTTATACCGGTAAAAAAATATCGGAAGACGGTAAGTTAGGCTCACAAACCAGAGCTGCGGTAAAACACTTGCAACACAAAGCAAGAATGCCGGAAGACGGATATCCGGATTATAGATTGTTGCAAAAAATCAAAAACTATTCTTCAGCTAACGGATTTCGTACGCCGGCTCCTGTAGCAAAGCCGAAAAAGAAGTAGGAATAAGTTGATGATAATGCTTGCAGTCGGCTTAAAATCAGTTTAATTTTAACATAACTGATAATGGTAAAAGATAAGAAAATGCACTATATTCTAATGACATTGTTGTTGCTGATGAGCACAGCCACGCTGTCTTCATGCACAACGGGAACGCCTGAATTATCCGGCTTGTCACCGCAGGCGCAGGCTCGCATAATTAAAGATTACGGCGGTATTTATAAGGTTGGTAATCCGTATCAAATTGCGGGCAAATGGTACTATCCGAAAGAAGATTATAATTATTCGGAAACCGGTATTGCTTCTTGGTATGGTGAAGACTTTAACGGTAAGATGACGGCAAACGGTGAACACTACAATATGAACACCTTAACGGCCGCCCACAGAACATTGCCGTTGCCGAGTATTGTTAAGGTTACCAATTTGCAGAACGGACGCTCGGTGATTTTACGTGTTAACGATCGCGGTCCGTACGTTAAAGACAGAATTATTGACTTATCTAAACGCGGCGCTCAACTTTTAGGCTATATGGGACAGGGAACAACCAAGGTTAAAGTTGAAATTATGGCTAAAGAAAGTAAAGCTCTTAAAGAAGCTATGTTGACCGGTAAAGTTTCACCGGAGAATGAGGCCGCTATTGCAAATCAGGCACCGGCACCTTCTTTGTATGAATCTTCCGCGGAAAGAATTAAAATTTCCGAGGCTACCGAAAAAGCCGAAGAAGCCGAAATTTATGCCAGCGTCGGTGATACCAAAGTTTCGTCTGGAAAATATACGCCGACCGGCAAAACGGCTGAGCCGGCCGTTTACGGAAGCGCCGCTTCGGCAAGCGGAGAAATACGTACAGGTTCAATCGGTGTGGTCGGAAGTGCAAGCAACAAAGTTAAGAGTGATGCCGGAATATACGGTAAGGCTGCGGCCAATCCGGAAAAAGAGGATACACGTGCGGTTAAATCGGGTAATTATGAATACATGAACGGTTATTACTATATTCACACCGGCTCTTTCAGCAATTATGATTTGGCCCATAAACAAATGGTTCGCCTGAAAGAATACGGCAGCAGTCATGTTGTACCGGTTAACGTTAACGGTAAGAAATATTATCGTGTATCCGTCGGTCCTTTCACACGCAAGGAAGAAGCTACGGTGGCACAAGCAAAGCTTAAATATTATGGTTTCAAAGAAACAAAAATAGAAAAGAAATAGGAGAAAATGAGATGAAAAGCGGCAAATTGGCAGTGATGACTTTGGGTTGTTTTTTGGCTCTTTCGGTAAACGCCGGAGCCTATGAAACGACAGCCCGTAATGCTATTTTGATGGACTTTGATACCGGTCAGTATTTATTTGAAAAAAATATCACGGAGGCAGTACCTCCGGCATCAATGAGCAAGTTGATGACCGTTTATATTTTGATGAGCAAAATTAAAGACGGCAGTATCAAACTTGATGATACTTTTTCCGTTAGCGAAAATGCGTGGCGTAAAGGCGGAGCCGCTACCGGAGGCTCTACCATGTTCCTTTCCATCGGCGATAATGTCAGCGTGGAAAATTTGATTAAAGGTATAGTTATTCAATCGGGTAACGATGCTTGTATCGTTGTGGCCGAAAATATTGCCGGTACGGAAGAAGATTTTGCCGTGTTGATGAATAAAACAGCTAAAGAATTGGGATTAAAAAACAGCAGTTTTGCCAATTCTACCGGTTTGCCGCATCCGGATCAAAAAATGTCCATGGAAGATTTGGCTATCTTATCACGCGATATAATCAAAGAATTTCCGGATTTGTACCATTATTTCAGTGAAAAAGAATTTGTGTATAACAACATAAAGCAGGGCAACCGCAACCCGTTGTTATATACCATGAAAGGTGCCGACGGCTTAAAGACCGGACACACCGAAGAAGCCGGATTTTGTTTGGCCGCTTCGGCAACAAGAGGAAATCGTCGTTTAATCGGAGTGATGAGCGGTATGACTTCCAATAATGAACGTTCGGAAGAAAGCGAACGTTTCATGAATTGGGGTTTCAGAGAATTTAATAATTACAAATTGTTTGAAAAAGGACAGGTTTTGGCAACCGCCAAAGTATGGTACGGCAAGGATAAAACCATTGATTTATCGGTGGATGAAGATGTAATCAAAACCGTTCATAATTCCAAGGCCGACAGCATTAAAGTTTCGGCAGAATACGATGAACCGATTAAGGCTCCGATTATTGCCGGTACCAAACTCGGTGAACTTAAAATTTCCGTTCAGGATGAACAACCGCTTATTTTGCCGCTTGTGGCTGCCAAAGATGTGCAAAAAATAGGCTTATGGGGCAGATTTTGGGCAAATGTGAAATATTTTGTTTTCGGAGCAAAATAGATGACCGGTAAATTTATAACGCTTGAAGGCGGCGACGGATGCGGAAAATCAACGCAAATTAAATTGTTGGCTCAATATTTGCAAAGCAAAAATATTGATGTTGTTTTAACCAAAGAGCCGGGCAGTACGGAAGAGGGTAAAATTTTACGCGAATTGTTGGTAACCGGTGACAAAGATAAGTTTGATGCCATCAGCGAGTGTTTGCTCTATTATGCCGACAGACGTTGCAATTTAACCAAAATCGTATGGCCGGCAATAAAAGAAGGCAAATGGGTCATATCCGACCGTTACGCCGATTCTACGGAAGCGTACCAATATTACGGGTATGATAAACGGGTTGATTTTCAAACTTTGCAATCGCTGTATAAAATAGTGGCCGGTGATTTTAAGCCGGATTTGACAATCATTTTGGATATTGATCCGGAAGTGGGAATGCGTCGCTCTTTTGCCAAAGCCGAAACCATGGCTGTCAAAGAATTGCGTTTTGAAAGCAGACAAATGGATTTTCATCGTAATTTGCGTAACGGATTTTTGGAGATTGCCAAACGTGAACCGGAGCGTTGTGCCGTGGTTAATGCCGATACGGATATTGAAACTTTGCACAAGCAGATTGTACAAATTATTGAAGACAGGTTAGGTATTTGATGGCAGAAGATTTTTCCCCGCAAAATAACGGTTATTTGCTCGGACAGGAAGAAGCCGAGAGAGTTTTTTTGCAGGCTTGGAAAAATAATACCATGCATCACGCTTGGATTTTAAGCGGAGAAAAAGGTGTAGGCAAGGCCACTTTGGCGTATAGAATAGCTCGTTTTTTGTTAACGGCCGACGGAAATAATAAAGATAAATACACCTCACTCAACGTGTCGCCGGATAATCCGGTTTTTCAGCAGATAGCCAAAGGCTCTCATCCGGATATAATTGTTTTGGAACGTGATTATATTGAAACCGACAAGCGCAAAATCATCAGTGCCATTCGCAAAGGCGAAGTTATGGAAGAAGCCGAGTTGGCATCTCTGAAGCGCTCGGCATTTATTCGTGTTGATGATGTGCGTAAAGTAAACGATTTTTTGCAAAAAACATCGTTTAACGACGGGTGGCGTGTGGTGATTGTTGACAGCGCCGATGATATGAATAAAAGTGCGGCTAATGCTTTGTTGAAAATTTTGGAAGAGCCGCCGGCAAAGACGATATTGTTGCTGATTAGTCACAATATGGGAAGTTTGTTGCCGACGATTCGCTCTCGTTGTGCAAAATTGCCGCTCAAAATTTTAAGCGATACGCAGGTGGGGAGTTTGCTCAGACGTTATCGTTCCGAGTTGAGCGAAACGATGATAAGCAGGCTTGTGGAAATGAGCGGTGGCAGTATCGGTAAGGCCTTGTCTTATGCGGATGAAGATGCCGTCAGTATTTATGATAATATGTGCCGTTTGTTGTGTGCCAAGCAAAATTATTCATTGAGCGAATTGTTGGAATTTTGCGATGAGGCGGTTTCTTCTCCGGAATCTTTTGATTTGACGGAAGAACTCTTGTTAAAATGTTTGAAAGACAATATGTCAAATTGTCGTGACAAAGAGGAAATGTACGCCTTATGGAACGAAACTCGCAAAAAGTTTGCCGATTGCTCGGGTGTTAATATGGATAAACGCCTGATGTTGATAAATTTAATCAATAAAATATGCAAGGTTCTCTGATGTTTACCGATAGTCATTGTCATATTAATTCTGCCGAGTTTGATATTGACCGCGAAGAAGCCGTTTTAAGAGCGCGGGAGATGAAAATTGACTATATCTTGGATGTCAGTGACGATATAGCTAAAACCCCGCAGATTGTGCAATTTTGCAAATCTCATAAGCATATTTATACCACATCCGGTGTTCATCCGGAAATTGCGGCGGACTATCCCGATTTGACAACGGAACAAATTATGGAACACACCCAAAGTCCTTATGTTGTCGGTATCGGCGAATGCGGATTGGACTATTTTTATAACGGCGATAGTATCAATGAACAGAGAAAAGTTTTTGCGGCTCATATAGAAGCGGCACAACAAAGCGGTTTGCCGTTGATTGTGCACAGCAGAGATGCCGATGATGATATGATAAATATTTTGCAAAAGGCTTATGCGCAAAAAACATTTAAGGGGGAACTGCATTGTTTTTCATCAAGCGAAAGACTTTGCCAAGCCGGCTTGGAAATCGGTTTATATATTTCGGCTTCGGGTATCATAACATTTAAGAACGGTGAGAATTTGCGACAAATATTTGCACAGGTTCCGCTTGAAAAATTGTTGATAGAAACGGACTCTCCGTTTTTGGCTCCGGTTCCGCATCGCGGTAAACGCAACGAGCCGTCCTATGTGGTAAATACGGCACAGGTATTGGCCGATTTGAAAGGTGTGAGTATAGAGGATATGGCGCAAATTACTACCGCCAACTTTTTGAGATTATTTGATAAGGTGGCAAAGCAAGATGAATAGGGTAATAATATTGGGTAGCGGTGCGGCTGCAGGAGTTCCGGTTCCTGTAAAGGGATGGGGTAATTGTAATCCGCAGAATCTTAAAAATGTTCGTCGGCGGGCCGGTATTTTGGTACAAATCGGCGATGTAAATATCCAGATTGATACTTCGCAAGATTTTCGTTGTCAGATGATTGATAATTCAATAACGAATTTAGACGGGGTTTTATATACCCATGCCCATGCCGACCATATATCGGGTATAGACGATTTGCGCTCGTTTACCAAATACAATAAAAAAAGTTTAAATGTTTATGCTACGGCCGAGCATATTGCCGAAATTAAAAAACGTTTCGGTTATGTTTTTACCGATGTCAAAATGCAAGAAATTACCCAACGTCCGCAGTTGGTGGAAAACATAATTGAATATTATAAGCCTTTTAGCATAAACGGGACGGATATTATGCCGATTGCTTTTACCGGACATAGTGTCCCGACTTGCGGGTATGTCTTTAATAGCGGTAAATTGGCGGTTATTCCGGATTATCGTGAAATTCCGGAACAGACTTTACGGTATTTACAAAAAATTGATGTTGATGTTATGATTATGCCGTTGACGGAAATAGGAGAGCAGGCGTATCATGCCGATATGAGTATTAATGAAAAATATATTGATATTATCAAACCGCAGAAAGTGATTTTTACGCATTTGAGTGAATATTGCGATTATGATGAGGTTGCAACAATATCTCCTGATAATGCGATTCCGGCTTATGATAATATGATTGTTGAACTGTAAAGGGAGGGTAATATGCTTTGTATATATCACATTGCCGATCATGACGGAAAAGGTTCGGCGGCTATTGTTAAGAGAAAATTTCCTCAAACGGAGTTGATGGGGCTTAATCATGATATGGAAATTCCGTATGAAGAAATTGAAAAACATGACAAGGTGGTAATTTGTGATATCGCCCTTCCGGTCAAATATATGTTTGAGCTTAATAAGAAGATTGATTTAACTTGGATTGACCATCATGTTTCGGTTATTAACGAATATGATGAACTGATGAAAACCGGTGAATATGAGCCGATAAAAGGAATTCGCAAAATCGGAACGGCGGCTTTGGTCTTAACATGGCAATATTTTTATCCGGACGTTGAATTGCCGGAAGGCTTGCGCTTGCTTGGCTTAAATGATATTTATGATTTGCGTGATCGCAGGGTTCGTCCGTTTGAATATGCCGTACAAACCTACGGAGTAAATCGTCCGACCGATAAAATCTGGTCGCAAATTATGGATAACGAATTGGATATTAAACAGGCGGTGGAGAAGGGCAACGCTATTCTTTCCTGGGTAAGACACCGTAACTATCGTTTGATACGCGGTATGGGCTTTGAGAGCGAATATAAAGGGTTAAGATGTATATGCTCAAATATGGCGCAGGGACAGTCGGAATTTTTTGATTCGCTTGATAATGTGCGCGAATATGATTTTATGGTAAATTTCTTTATGAATAAAAAGAATCGTTGGAATTTAACTTTCTACACCTATAAAGATAATGTGGATGTTTCCAAAATAGCGGCCGAGTTCGGCGGTGGCGGTCATGCCAAAGCGGCAGGCGCTTCGTCACTTGAAAAGTTGCCGGATTTCTTATTGAACGGTAAACCGTGGACAAAGCCTGAAAAATAAAAACATAAAAATCTTCAATAAAAAAAACTCCGCATTTGCGGAGTTTTTTGGAACATAATTCATCGCATAATTTATATTGACTACCAGACGTATCTGATATTGCCTCCGATACCCCAAGCTTTGTACTCGGAGCCGAAGGTATAGTTACCGAATGCGCCGACAGAGAAGTTTCTGATAAGCTCTGCATCCGCACCTATTTCAATACGACCCAACGTTTCGTTATAAACAGTGTCATCGTATTCTTTTTCGTTAATCTTAACCTTTCCGCCGTTGGCAATAGTTTGAATAACCGACGGCTTGATATATCCGGTTGTCGGTAATTGATATTGGTTGTTAAACTGATACTCGTACTTGAGGGCAGCTTCCAATTCAACATTATTAACCGCACCGATACTTGCCTTTTTACCGTTAACGTCATTGGCGTCTTTAAATTTAATGTAGTTATATGTAGCGGTTAAAGACGGCGTTAGAACTTCACGATGTGTCAAGCGTGCATCGTAACCCATAGCGGCCTGAGCACCGACGGTGTGACCGTCTATGGTGGCTTTAACATTGGTATCGGTCTTCAAATCAACATCAAGTTTACCGCCGTATACGGCACCCAACATATAGAAGTCACCGATATATTTGCGGTAATATAATCCGCCGATAATGCTGGTAATATCCAACTCACTGCCAAATTGCGAGAAGTATTTTTTACCGCCCTTGTTGCCGTCATTTTCATAAGTTCCGTTACGATAAGAACCGAAAGCACCGATCATATCGTTATGCGTAGGCTGAACATCCATGCCGAAGTCAATACCTTTAATAGTGAAATCGGTTTCAATCGGTTTGTCGTATGAGCCTTTTCTGTAAATAGGTGTTGCCCATAAACGACGTTTTACGCGCGAATGTTCATACTGGCAGAACGAATTATCGCAATCATCCTGATAGCAGTTATACAAATCTCTGTTGGTACGCGAAAGCGGCAGCAAAATGGAACGCGTTTGTTCTATGGCCGCTCTCGGTAAATCTACCAAAGCCACGTCTTCCGGACCGAAAGATATTTCTCTGTATAAGAACCAGTCATAAACGGCACCGTTTGTTTCATAACCGAGTTTAATTTCATAATTATCGTTTTGGGCACTGGTTATAAAGGTATTGTTAAAGTCATAGTCGGTTTGTGCAACCTGAGTTTGGGCAAAATAAATTCTCTCACCTTCACCCAAGTAAACCTGACTGATGTAGCTGTTGTTCATATCGTTGAACACTACACTGGTAGGTGTACCGGAGGTGTTATGAATCTCGTTGTCAATCACGATAATATCTGACTTACTG
>Ga0265298_10008616_pt1 | contig 12231 bp, 10 predicted proteins | sample AusTroGonzalo_MG_3_FD_193486 | JGI IMG/M metagenome (GOLD analysis project Ga0265298, IMG submission 193486) | Bovine rumen microbial communities from tropical cattle in Woodstock, Queensland, Australia - Gonzalo_01 | ecosystem: Host-associated > Mammals > Digestive system > Stomach > Rumen ...
TTTGCTTTTTGAAAGTGTCTTTCTGTATCAAGGCTGTCTGCATCAACCAAGGAACTAAATAGCATTCTAACAAACAATTCCTGTTGGAGAATATCAGAAAGTCCCCAAAACTCTTTATCATTAGGCAAGTGATTGCTCTCCGCATAATCACTTTTCCAGGTATTAAGAATATCATTATAACGAACTGAAGTATTATTATATTCTGCCATTAAAGCCTGCCTCATTTTCTGATTATCAGGAAGCCCGGCATGATGTCCAAATACTGGAAAAGCAATTTCCATTAGAGAATTATCTTGGGCAAACAATGCCCCATATATAGAGTGGTTTACATGAAGATCTCCACTTGTTATATATCTTTGGAACTCATTTGAATATTTCCCTAAATCATGAATGAGGCCACAGAATTCATACATGTCAGCAAATGATTCTGACAAGGCAAACTCTCTCATGAATTTTCCTACACCAGAACTATGGTCTTTTATTGTTTGTATTACGCCACTTAGGTTTTCAGAATGGGCGATGTATTCCTTTTTAATTTTCATTCTATAACTAATTTGAAATCGGTGCAAATTTATCCGTTAAGAGTGCAAGAAAAGTTCACTTTTTCAAAATAAAGTGTTAAAAATCCCGCTTTTTTGTATTTTTTAATATTTATAGTTTATGCTAGATGCAAAGATACTCATTATTTTGCAAATCACAACTGGTTAAGGTTTTTTATTTTGTGTAACGTCTATATGACTAATTTAATTTCTACTATTGTAGATTGGAAAACCTCATTTTCTTGGGTATATAAAATACCGTGGGGAAACCAAGGCATTACACTATTTGTCATGCTGCCACTAGTCGTCGCGGCGGCGATGGTTGTTTATGCTCGGTGCAAAGATACTAATTTTTTAGCAAATCAATACTTGGTGGGTGGCTTGACGCTGGTATTGGGGGGCTGCGGATTGAATCCGCAAGAAAAGGACGGGACGACTAGTGGGCTTTTCGCTAGAAAAAAGGACGGGACTATTCGTGAAAAAATGGATGGGAACTTAATAATTATTTGTTTTCTTGCAATGGTTTGCATAATAATGATTATTTTTGCGGACTGATTCTAGGGACGCAGATACAATCTGCGAAAAAAGAACGGTACTACTGGAAAAGAAACAGTACAACTGGAAACGGAGAACGGTACTGCTGGAAACGGGGATGAACTGATGTCCCGTTGCTTGACTGCAAATTTTATTTGCTAATGACAAACGAGAACGTAAACATACCAAAGAACGAGTCTTTCACGTGGCTGGAGCCTGGTGCATGGCGCAAACCGTGCATCGTACATGTGACGATGGTAGCCAACTCACGGCAGCCTTTGTTTGGCAAGCTAACGCATAATGGTTCGGAGGCTATTATAGAAAAGACGGCAATAGGATGGGCTCTCATCAATCAACAAAGGAGGTTGTTGGAGTTGTGTCCTGAGATAAAGATTCTTGCTGATAAGGTGATGCCTGATCATCATCACATAGTGCTTCAGGTGCAGCGGACTATGCCGCGTAGTATCAGACAGGTAGTGCGCGGCTATATGCAAGGATGCAAGGAGGAAGCTCGCAAACTGGGGGTTGTTGAAAACTTGTATGATGCACCACCTTTTTATCGTGTGCTGACACACAAGGGGCAGCTGCATGCCATGATAGAATATGTGAAAGCCAATGCGGAACGTGCTTGGCTACGCAGGCAGAACCCTGATCTCTTTAGGATGCATCGCAAGACTGAGGTGTGCGGGTTGCAGTTTACGTCTATGGGTAATCATTTCTTATTGGATTGGCCTGATAGGCAATTGGTGGAGATGAGTCGTAATGTCAGCATTGAGCAAATAGAGGAACGACTGCAACAGGTGTTAGCGGCAGCTCATAATGGTGCGGTGACCTATACGGCAGCGATTAGCAATGGCGAGAAGAAAATTGCTAGAACAGTTCGCGAACAGGGATTCCCATTGGTGGTGCTGCTGAACAACGGCTTTCCGGCAGAGGGGTCACCCCATGAGCGTTATTACAAACCGGGTGGCGTTTATTTCGAGGCTTGTTCAAATGGTAAGTTGTTGCTGATGGAGCCTGAGGAAAGTGCTTTCGTCAATCCGGTTGTGATGAAAGCAACAGAGGAAACCTTACGACGGAAGGCCGAGGCTAAGCACTATTGTTACAGCCCAATTTCTGTGACATCGCTGAGGTACCGGTTCGTGGCCTTGAACGAGATGGGGCGGTTGTTGGTTAATAGGTGATGGAACGAGGGGAGTCTGCGGATCGAATCCGCAGGGAAAGAACGGGACTTGCTAGCGGACCATACACGCACTTACCCCCAAGAAAGGAACGGGACTTGCCTGTGCTTCTTTCGGTTATTTATTATTATAGTGATGCTTTCACAACGCTGTTATTGCTGTTTTGCGAGGCTTTAGTTTTGGTTTTGATTTGCAATAGTTTTGGTTTTTGGGGGATTCTAGACTTTAGAATTGCTGGTTCTAGAGTTTAGAATGACCATTTCTAGAGTTTAGAATGAGTGCTTTTAGAGTTTAGAAATGATGTGAAAGCATTACTTTTGTCGTTTTATACCTATCTTTCTACCCTGTTAAAGCTTTGCTTTTCTTTGGGAAAAGCGTAACTTTGCAAACCGAAAAGCAATTCTCGCAATACGTTGCTCGATAATCTTAACCATTTAAAACACAATATTATGTCACTTTTTTACAAATACAGACAAAACAACGACAAGACGAAACCTAAGGCCTACAAAAAATGGTTCGCAAGGGCTGTGCACACGGAGACGGTGGGTATTCGCGAACTGGCGGAGGTGATGCAGTGCAACAGTACGGTGAAACGGTCGGACATCCTGGCTGTGCTGAGCGAACTGGCGGAGACGATGACGCACGAGCTGCAGGATGGACGAAAGGTGTATCTGGAGGGCATCGGCACCTTTATGCTGGGCATCAGCAGTCGGGGGTGCGACCACCCGAAGGAGTTCAGGACAGAGCGCGACGTGGTGAACGTGCACGTGGTCTTCCAACCAGAGGTCTATAAGACGAGAAACGGGGTGAAAAGACATGCGCTGACGGATGGGACTCGCATTCTGGAGATGCCTGAATACAAGAGACCAGAATAGTTAAACAATTAAAAATTCCGAGAGATTTAACACATTTCTTCGCAGAAGTGAACATTTCTTGCACTTTAAGAGGGTAATTTTGCCCACGATATTCAATCATTTTATTAAAACACAATGAACCAGATTAACAACTGCCGCGAGGCCAAGCTCCACCTGGCATCAGAAGTGGAGCAACTATTAAAAAATCACTGTATGGAGGAACAACTGCAATGGAAGGGATCGACCGTTGACCTGATGGAGGCGCTACACATTGCTTTCCTGACCAACACGCTGACCGATGACGATGGACAGTATCTTTCCTTTACCGCCATTGTGCAGCGCGTGTGTCAGCTGTTGCATGTACGCATGCCACGCAATCCTTATAAATATGCGGCTCAGGGCAGTCAGCGACAGGGCTTTCGCAACCGTCCCTACATGGACCGCTACATGTTTCTGCTAGGCATAAACCCCAATCCACTTTGGCAGCAAATTGAAAGATAACTGAAAAAACTTTTCGGTTTACGCTTGAATATTCAGACTTTTTTCATATTTTTGCCAACGAGAGGACTAACTCAACCTTCGTATGTTGCGAAGATAAAGAGACACTACGACGTAATGAAAAAGTTTGTAATGATACTGATTTGCTTGCTGACCATTGGCGCAGCAAGTGCTGAGGAGAAGTCACAACGCAAGAAGGTGGCTGTGGTTCTGAGCGGTGGCGGCGCCAAGGGCGTGGCACATGTCGGCGTGCTGAAAGTGCTGGAAAAGGCAGGCATCCCCATTGATATCATCACCGGCACATCGATGGGTAGCATCGTGGGGGGTCTCTATGCCATTGGCTATAATGCCCACTCGCTGGACTCGGTGGTGCGCAACCAGGACTGGACCTACGTGATAACAGACCGTGAGAATCTGAAGAACCAGAGCCTCAACGACCGCAAGAAGCAGAGCACCTATATCATCTCCACGGGTATGACCTCTATCAAGCGCAACAAGAACGCAGGAGGCATCATCACGGGTAAGAACATTGCCGAACTCTTCGACAAACTCTGCGTGGGCTATACCGACTCGCTCGACTTCTCTCGCGACCTGCCCATCCCCTTTGCCTGTGTGGCCACCGATATCATCCACTACGAAGAGTATGACTTCCACAGCGGACGACTGCCACAGGCCATGCGTGCCTCGATGGCTATTCCTGCCGTGTTTTCTCCTGTGAGACTGAACGGAAAGGTACTCGTGGACGGCGGTATGCGCAATAACTACCCCGTGGACATAGCCCGAGAGATGGGTGCCGACATCGTGATAGGCGTCTCGGTACACGACCACCCGCTGACCTACGATGATGTGTGGGGCACAATGAGCGTGCTGAGCCAAATAATCGACGCGAACTGCAAAAACAAATTTGAAGAGAACAAGGCCAACACAGACCTCTTCATGTATGTAGATCCCGACGGATATAGCGCTGCCAGCTTCTCGGCTGCTGCCATCGACACGCTCATCCTGCGCGGTGAGAACGAGGCCATGCGCCACTGGGACGAAATCATAGCCCTGAAAAAGCGCATAGGCATCGACGACTCGTTCAAGCCCACCATCCTGCATCCTTTGCGCCCAGAGGTGATGACGGAGAAACAGAAAATCACGGGTTGTGAGTTTATCAACATGACACCGCAGGACGAACGCTTCCTAAACCAGAAGTTCCACCTGGAAAAGCTGGACAGCATTCATGCAACACTGGAACAGGAGATTACCACCTCCATGCGCATAGACCTGTTCTATCAGACGGCAGAATGCCGAGTGGTGCCAGGCAGTCAGGGCAACGTGCTGAAACTCATAGCCGGCAACCGAAAAAGAAGTCAGTTTCATGCCGGTGCCCGCTACGACACAGAGGAATATGCTGCCGTGCAACTGGGACTCGATATACCTATGAAAACATCGGTACCCGTGAACACCGACTTCACCCTACGACTGGGCAAACGAATGATGGCTCGCGGCGAACTGACCATACACCCGCTTAGCTTTACGCGACCCACCATCAGCTATACCTTCAACCGTAACGACATAGACATCTACACCAACGGTGATCGCGACTACAACATTCTGTATAACCAGTTCCAGGCTGAAATAACACCCATCAACTTCAACCTGCGACACTTCAATCTGCAGATGGGCGTGCGCTGGGACTATATGCACTACCGCAACAAACTGGGTTCGCAATCATCAATGCAGGTTGCGCTGGAAAACGAACATTTCTACAGTTACCGCGGCCGAATGGACTACAACAGCGAGGACAACTGGTACTTCCCCACCCGTGGTGCACGCTTTAAGGCAGAATATGCCTACCTTACTGACAACTTTGCCAAACTGGAAAACAAGATAGGTATGAGCGAAGTGAATGCCAACTGGCGTAAGTCGTTCACCTTCGGCAGTCGCTTCACCCTTCAGCCTATGTTCTACGGACGAATACTCCTGGGAACAATTGTTCCACCTGTGTTAGGCAACACCATCGGTGGCGAGTGGTTTGGCCACTACGTGGAACAGCAGATGCCCTTCGCCGGCATCGGTAACATGGAGCATGTGGACAAACAGTTTTTGGCAGCACAGCTGCAAGCCCAACAGCGCATGGGTACCAACCACTACCTGCTGTTCCGTTTGGCAGCAGGCCAACAAGCCGACCACCTGAAGAACCTCAAAGACCGCAGTCCGCTGATAGGCTCACAGATAGCCTACTACTACAACACACTTCTTGGTCCGGCAGGAGCAACCATTGGCTACAGCAACCACACCAAACAAGTGTACTTCTATCTGAACCTAGGCTATGACTTCTGACGAAAACGAGTTCATTTTCAACTCAAATCATGAAAATAACAACAAAATAATTGGTAAATTGAGAAAGTTTTTGTAAGTTTGCAAATTGAAATAATACTATAACAACAGATTTGTGATGACATTTACTGAACAAGCTAATCAGATTTTCCAACAGGCGATACGCGATTATCACCTGACTGACAACGTGGATACACCCATGAGAAACCCCTACGAGCGTGAATCTATCGAGTACAACCTCTATCTGAAATGTTGGATTGACACCGTACAGTGGCACTACGAAGACATTATTCGCGACCCACATATCAATCCCACAGAGGCTCTGGCTCTGAAGCGCCGTATTGATCGTTCTAATCAGGACCGTACCGACTTGGTGGAAAATATCGACTCATACTTCCGTCATATCTACAGTGACGTGAAGCCCTTGCCTGATGCCCGACTGAACACAGAGAGTCCAGCATGGGCCGTTGACCGTCTGTCAATCCTGGCATTGAAGATATGGCACATGCAGGAACAGGTGGAGCGTGAGGATGCCGACGAGGAACATCGCAATCGTTGTAAGGCAAAACTCGATGTGCTGTTGGAACAGCAGGAGGATCTTTCTACTGCTATCGACCAACTGCTGGAAGATATTGAGGCTGGACGCAAGTACATGAAGGTGTATCGCCAGATGAAGATGTACAACGATCCCAGCACCAATCCCATCTTGTACAAGAAATAAAAAGAAGATAAAGAGGTGAAGCGAAAACACGTGCTCGTTATCAGATTCTCAGCATTAGGCGACGTGGCCATGATGGTGCCCGTGGTCTATTCGCTGGCTATGCAATATCCAGACCTGAGAATCACGGTATTGAGCCGTCCGTTCGCTCGCTCTTTCTTTGAAGATCTGGCACCTAACGTGAACTTCATGGCTGCTGATATCAAAGGCGAATATCACGGCATGAAGGGACTGAACTCGCTTTACCGCCGACTGGTGGCTAAGCAGTTCACCCACGTGGCCGACCTTCACTCCGTGTTGCGCTCAAACTATCTGCGCCTGCGTTTTCTCTTAGGCAGATTCAAGGTGCAACACATTAACAAGCACCGCAAGGACCGTCGCAAGTTGGTATCACGCAAAAATAAGGTTCGCCAGCCATTACCCGCCCAGCAGAAAAACTATATGGAGGTGTTTGAGAAGCTGGGATTCCCCATCAACGAACTCACCTTTAAGTCCATATTCCCCGATGGTGGCGGTAACCTGAACATGCTACCCAAGGCTATTGGTCCCAAGCGCTACTGGGAGCAATGGATAGGCATAGCTCCTTTCGCTGCCCATCAAGGAAAAATCTATCCACCAGAAAAGATGGAACTGGTGATTAAACAACTGATAGAGAAATATCCTAAATGCCGCATTTTCCTCTTTGGACGCGGTAAGGAGGAAGATAAATACTTCAAAAAATGGGTTAAGGAAATGCCACAATGCGTATTTGTAGGCTGGCACCTGGAGAGCATGCACCAGGAACTCATACTCATGAGTCATCTGGATGTGATGATCTCAATGGACTCTGCCAATATGCATTTGGCCTCCCTGACAAACACACCCGTGGTAAGCATTTGGGGAGCCACACATCCCATGGCCGGATTTATGGGCTATCAGCAGAAAGAAGAATACAGTGTGCAGTTGAACCTGGACTGCAGACCATGCAGTGTCTATGGCCAAAAACCTTGTATGTTTAGCGACTATCACTGCATGACAGGCATCACCCCTGAGATGGTTGTTGAAAAGGTAGATGCTATTTTAAGTAAGGTTCAGCAAACTGATAAATAACAATTCCCGCCGTTACTGATACATTCATGCTATGCTTGGTACCCAACTGCGGTATCTCCAAGCAGCCATTGCTAGCATCTATCACTTCCTGGTGAACACCCTTCACCTCATTACCCATCACAATGGCGTAGTGCTTAGAAGGATCGGGCGTGAAGTCATTCAACTTCGTGCTGCCTTCACACTGCTCAATACTGAGTACCTCCACTCCCCTACTCTGCAATTCACGCACAGCCTCGAGCGCGGTGGGAAAATAGCGCCACTCTACACTTTCCTCAGCTCCAAGCGCCGTCTTGTGAATCTCGGCATGAGGCGGACAACCAGTGATGCCACACAGATAGACAGCCTCTGCACGAAAAGCATCACACGTGCGGAATACCGAACCCACATTATGCATGGAACGTACATCGTCCATCACTACCGTCAGTGGTAACTTATCAGCCTTACGAAACTCATCGACCGATAATCTCTTCATCTCTATAGTACGCAGTTTTCTCATATTGACTGCAAAGGTAATAATAACTTTGAACTTTCAACTTTGAACTTTCAACTTTTTATGTTAATAAGTGTGTGGAAAACCCTGTTAATAAGTAATTGATAACTTAATAATAACTCGTGGATTATCCATGAGCCTCTATCACACCGTGGATATCAACACCTTTATTCAGGGCTTTTAGCTAACTTTTCCACAGTTTTTCTTGTGAAAAAGATATAAACTTATTAATTTTGCACCGAATTACGGAATTGTGGATAAAGTATCTATTGTGTTCATTCTCAAAGAGAAAGACTAAACAATACATGTTAATAACTAAATATTCCGTGGGGATAAAGAAATGAGCAAGAAAAATGGCGAGAAATTACCAACTTATCAACGTCATATCATACATATCATTTCTATTTTAAAAGAAAAAGAAAATAAAAGAATATAATAATAAAATGTTTAAAAAGGAGTGGATAGAGCAAGGCTTCATCAATGAAGCAGTGGCAGAAGGAACGGATTTGAAACAAGAGATACGTCGTCTTTGCAAGGAGAAAAACGCTATTATATTAGCCCACTATTATACGATTGGTGATATACAAGAGATAGCCGACTTTGTAGGCGACTCACTGGCATTGGCACGCAAGGCTGCAGAGACCGATGCCAAGATGATGGTGATGTGTGGTGTGCACTTCATGGCAGAGACCTGTAAGCTGCTGTCACCAGAAAAGACGGTGCTGTGTCCGGATCTGAATGCTGGCTGTTCACTGGCTGATTCTTGCAAAGCTGAGGATCTGAAAAAATACAAAGAAGAGCATCCTGGCTATCAGGTAGTGTCATATGTGAACACTACAGCAGCTGTCAAGGCGCTTACTGATGTGGTTGTAACCAGTGGTAATGCCAAGAAGGTGATAGACCAATTGCCACAAGATGCCAAACTCATCTTTGGTCCTGACTATAACCTGGGTCGCTATATCAACGAAGTGACAGGTCGTGAGATGTTGCTATGGAACGGTGGATGCCATGTCCATGAGCGTTTCTCGGTAGAAGCAATAGCTGAGTTGAAGAAACAATATCCTGATGCTATTGTGATGGCACACTTGGAGTGCAAGGGTCCTGTACTCGCTATGGCTGATATTAAAGGCTCTACAGCCGATATGTTGAAGTATGCGGGCAGTAGTGAAGCCAAACAGTTTATTGTGGCTACAGAGGCCGGAATTCTGCATGAGCTGCAGCGCACTTGTCCTGACAAGGAGTTCATACCCGTTCCGCCAGAGATGAGCGAAGGTGGTGTGGGTTGTCATTGCAACGAGTGTCAGTATATGAAGATGAACACGCTTCAGAAGATATACAATACCTTGAAGTATGAATGGCCACAGATAGAGGTTGACCCAGAGATAGCCAAAGATGCTGTGAAGCCCATAGAAAGAATGCTGGAGTTGAGTTAAAATGCTTGTAAACAAGACATCCTTTGCTGGTAGATTAGGATACGTCGTAAAACCTATTAGGGAGAACATACTATTCTTTTTCTTCATGTTTTTACTGGGTGCTATATGCATTCTGTTTGAACCATGGGGAGGATGTAGCCGTTTTTGGTCAGTATTTGAGTTGTTCTTCGACTTATATATTCTTTGCACTTTATTGTCTTTTGTGCCAAGAAGAATACGATCAGCTATCAGAGGATTGTTCTATACTGTTTTCTATGCGGTGGCTATTGTTGATATGGCCTTATTCGTGAGATTAGGTACACCTATCGTGCCTATACTCCTGCAAATGGCTCTGCAGTCGAACGTCAATGAGTCGGCAGAAGCTATCAATAGCTATATCAATTCAAGCATGCTGCTGTCGCCATTGTCTTTTATCTTTATATTATTAGTTATTCATATTGCCATTACTTTCCTTAAAAGGAGAAGAGAGCAATTTAAAGAATTTGTTTGCTACATACTATCTTCTCGTGAATCATTGATAGGTGGTGTGATGCTATTATTATTTCTTTTTTCAGGCTGGTCGTGCACCATGAATAAGAAATTTCTCTATTATAATATCATCGAAGGCCTAAAGGTGATTGAAGTACAGGAAAAGATGGGAGATGATGATACGAGGACAGGTTTCTATATACCCATCTACCGACTGCTTGATGCTATTGTAGAGAATTGGGAAATGAAGGATATTATCGTTAAACTTCATGAGAATGCGGAAAAAGGAGAAGTAACAGAATGTACTTTTGATACACCGAATATAGTGTTTATAATTGGTGAGAGCTATAATAAGTACCATTCTCACCTCTATGGCTATGACTTACCTACTACTCCTTATCAAGACAGTCTTTATAGTACAGGCAGAATGGCTGTCTTTACTGATGCCATCAGCAGTTGGAATGCCACTTGTGAGTCGTTTCAGAGTATGTTGTCAATGTATTGTGTTGGTGACGAGAAACAGTGGTATGAATATCCGTTCTTTACTACCTTGATGCGTAATGCCGGTTATCAGGTAGCCTTTCTCAGTAATCAGTTTGTGATGGATTGTGGAACGTCCTACAGTTCTTTTGTCGAGGATATATTCATCAACGACAAGGTGCTGAGTGATGCCCAGTTTGATTATCGTAACAGCGAGATACATCCTTATGATATAGGACTTGTTGACGATTATAAGAAACTGAAGGGAAAAGCTGCACAGAATAACCTATGGATATTCCATTTCATGGGACTGCATGCCGATTTTCATGAGCGCTATCCAGAAAGTTGGCAGTATTTTAAAGAGACAGACTATCACAGACCCGACTTAATGGAAGCAGACGTAGAAATTCTGGCCGACTATGATAATGCCATACTATATAATGATTATGTGGTAAAACGTATCATCGACGAGTTTGAAGATAAGGATGCACTCATCGTATTCCTTGCAGATCACGGTGAACGAGTTTATGATGACTGTAGTGTGTTTGGCAGAAACCTGACGTGGGATGCAGTCGATGTAAAGCCTCAGTTTAGCATTCCTTTTTGGATCTATGCTACACCTAAGTACTACGACTGTCATAAAGATGATTTTAAAGCATTTTTAAGCGCACAAGACAAGCGCTACATGACAGATGCAATAGGACACACTATATTGCGTTTAGCGGGCGTTAAAACGCCTTATTACAAGTCAGAATATGATATATTGTCTCCTCAGTATAATGAAAAGCGTAGGAGAATCATACGTGAGGAGCGCGATTTTGATGAATTAGTTAAATGATTTCATCTACTTAATAACAAACTTCTTTTTGTTTTTAATGTAGATGCCCTTTTTATATGTGGCTCCTTTAACTGTATTCCCGGTTAGGTTATATACCTTTGAATCGGTTGTATGATACTTTATTTCCGAGATGTTATTTGTGGTGTCATTCATCCATACTTTTCTATCAGAAAGCCAATTGATGGCTTCATCGATATTTTGCTGAACAGTTGATCCCTCATAGTTCCATCGCAAAGTGTCGTATGGTCTTGATTGGTTGATAGCTGAAGCTGTCTCTGAAGTACTGAAATCGGTTAGAAAAGCAATCAGGGAATCTATGATAATGTTACCTTTCTGTTTCCACAGACTACGATATAGTTCCGAGAAAGAGGTATTGGAACTATTGAACAGTTCGCCATAATAGAAGAAGCTATCAGTATGGATTCGCGAAAATCGGTTATTGCTTTGCATGATAGAACCAAAATCCCACAGTGTGGACATGGTTATCTTGGATTCTGGCGTATTGTCGTATTTGGTGAGATAGATATTCGAACCTCCACTATCGTTGGTTCCTAGAATATCGTGTGCCAATATCCATGAAGCAAACGATGTTGTATCAATATACTCGGGATATGTCCCATTGTTAATAGCTGTTTCCATATCATTGACAACTTCAGTGATATAGTCTATCTGCTCTTGTGTGATATCCTCCTCATCAGGATATTTAAAGGTGAATTTCCTATTCGAAAGGGTAGAAAAATAAGTAGCTTCATTCCACCAGTAAGCATCGCATTCAAAGATATAG
>Ga0265298_10008618_pt1 | contig 12230 bp, 4 predicted proteins | sample AusTroGonzalo_MG_3_FD_193486 | JGI IMG/M metagenome (GOLD analysis project Ga0265298, IMG submission 193486) | Bovine rumen microbial communities from tropical cattle in Woodstock, Queensland, Australia - Gonzalo_01 | ecosystem: Host-associated > Mammals > Digestive system > Stomach > Rumen ...
GCCGTTCCGCTTCGGCGGCGGTCTTGGCAGCTGCCACACCTTCAACACGCTCCTGCCGCCGGAGAAGTATTTCGACGCGCATCCCGAGTATTTCAGCATGGTGAAGGGGAAGCGCCTCAACGGGCGCACGCAGCTCTGCCTCACGAACCCCGACGTCCTGCGCATCGTCACGTCGAACGTCCTCGCGCGAATCCGCCGCGACCCGGGCGCGAAATTCTACGGCGTGAGCCAGAACGACTGGTACAACTACTGCGAATGCCCTTCCTGCAAGGCGATCGACGACGAGGAGGAGAGCCACGCCGGCACGATGATCCGCTTCGTGAACGCCGTGGCGGAGGCTGTGGAGAAGGAGTTTCCAGACGCGCTCATCGAGACGCTCGCTTACCAGTACACGCGCAAGCCGCCGAAGAAGACGCGCCTGCGCCACAACGTTATACCCTGCCTCTGCACGATCGAGTGCGACTTTGCGCAGCCGATCGACGTGAGTCCGTTCAAGCAGAACGTCTCCTTCCGCGACGACATTCGCGGCTGGGCGAAGCAGACAGATCTGCTCTACGTGTGGGACTACACGACGGACTTCCGCAACTACACGATGCCGTTCCCGAATGTCTACGCCCTGCAGGGTAACGTGAAGTTCCTTCATGCGAACGGGGTGAAGTGTCTCTTCGAGCAGGGCGCGTACCAAGGCCGTCACGGCGACTTCGCGGAGCTCAAGAGCTGGCTGCTCGCCAAGTGGATGTGGAATCCCGATCTGCCTATGGAGCCGCTCTTGGATGACTTCTTCGCGGGCTACTACGGCAAGGCCGCACCGTTCGTACGGCGATACTTCGATGCGATCCATCGCCTGCAGCTGATGTATTCGGCGTCTGCCGACCGTCCTCTGCGCATTTTCGACGACGTGACGCTTCCGTCGCTTCCCGACGCCGTGCTGGAAATGGCGGCCGACTGCTGGAAGCAGGCGATCGACGCCGTGAAGGACGACCCGGCCGCCTCCTACAACGTGTGCATGGGGGCTTTCTCGGTGGACTACATGCGCCTTGAGCGTCGCAAGGGTGACAAGGTGTTGTGTCTGGCGCAGAAGTCTATTGCCATGCAGGAGCAGGAGAAAAAGAAGGCGTTGGCGAAGTCGCTTCTCGACCGCATGGCCGAGGCGAAGGACATTCGCCTTGCCGAGAGCATTGACCGGCACAAGCAACTCCAGCAAGGATGGCGTGAACTGTTGGCACGTAAACCGAGTCCGCTGGTGCCTGCATCATCGGGGGAAGTGGAGGATTGCTACATTCGCATCGCCAGGAAGGGAACATGGGGCGACTATGCGGACGATCCGCAGGCGGCGGACGGCAAGGCGCTCAAGCTCTTCAACACCCACTTCGAATGGTGTTCCACATTCCCGATGCACCGCGTCGAGTTCGAGCCGGGCGCGACTTACAAGGTACGCGTGCGTGTGCGCGTGGACAAGCTGCGCGACGGCGGCGAGGCGTTCTGGGCGGGCGTCTATGACCCCGTCGCAAAGGTGGGGCGCGGCGGCATCCAGCCGCGCACGGAGAATGCTTCGGCCGAATACGCCTGGTACGACGTCTGCACGTGGGTGCCGAACGATAACGAGTACTTTTGGATTGGTCCCGGACGGTTTGGGAAGGACGGCAAGTCGTCCATCAAGGCACTGTGGGTCGACAAGATCGATTTCTCGCGTGTGACGAAGTGACTCCTACGCATGGGCTATTGCAACTTCAATCTGAGCGAGGTCGGGCAGAGGTTCCATGACGAGGAGTGGGGCGTCCCCGTCCATGACGACCGCAAGCTGTTCGAATTTCTCGTGCTGACGGTGATGCAGTGCGGGTTCACGTGGGAGATGATCCTGCGCAAGCGGGAAGTCTTCCGTTCATGCCTGGATGGATTCGACTTCGACCGGATCGCCGCCTACAAGGAGGAAGACATAGAGCGCGTCCTTGCGACGCCTGGCATGATCCGTTCGCTCTCGAAGGTGAAAGCCATTGTCGGCAACGCGCAGGTCGTGAGACGTGTCCGTGCCGAGCACGGCAGTTTCGACGCGTTCCTGTGGGGGTACACGGATGGGAAAAGTGTCGTCTACGACGGCCATGCGCAAGGCGACATCCCTGCCGGCAACGGCCTTTCGGCCAAGGTTGCGCGTGACCTTCGCAAGCTTGGCATGAAGTATCTGGGGCCGTCATCGGCCTATCTCTATCTGCAGACATGCGGCATCGTTAACGACCATAGCGAGGACTGCCCGAGGTTCCGGTTCATCAATAGCCGGTATCCTGTCGTCCGCAAGAGACGCGACCATGAAGGCGTGATGCAGTCCACAGCCGCAGAGGTGAGTACGGTGTGGGAGTTTCGCACGCCGGAAACGATCTTTCGGCGGCGGCGTGTCGTGGTCGGGCTGCTGGAGCCGTTCGGCTTCCGGTCTGAAGGAAAGTCGTTTCGCTACGAAACGCCGTTGGTGGACGGGCAGTTCACAATGTTCGTCACAGTTGACGGAAAAGGCACCGTCAGGGCACGGATCGTCGACCGCGATAGCGGCGAAGACTACGTTCAGCACCTGATTCCGGCCGCCGTAGGGGCATTCGTCGGGCGCGTCCGCAAAGAGTTCGACGATGTCCTCGACAGCATTGACGCGGCCTGCTTCGAAGGCAAAGGCGCGACGTGAGGCGCACACCGCGCAACGAGTTGCCGTATTTGACCGAAATGGCTGGAATATGATATGATAGCCGCACGTAGTACTGTATACAGGTAAAGTCTGCGCGCCGCGTGAGCGGTGCGCACCGATTGAAAGGAAGCGTGTGATGAGACAGATTGAGCGCATGGCGGCGATGGTCGCCGTCGGGTTGACGAGCCTTGCGGCGTGGGGCGCGGAGCCCTATCCGAACCCGCACAAGATCGTGCGCTACATCGACGCCGAGGTGAACACGACCGTGAACGGCGTGGTGAACAACGGCACCATCTACAAGCGCGGCAAGGGCACCGCCACGCTTCCCGCACCAGCGCTCAACGGTGGCGGTTCGCTCGTCGTGTCCGAAGGCAACGTGGCCCTTAACCTCGATGCCGCGCCGACCGTGCCGACGCTCACGCCGAACATCCTCAACAAGATCAAGCTATGGCTCGACCCTGGCGTGAACATTGTGGTGGAGGACGGCCTCGTCACCAAGTGGTTCGACCGGCGCGAGACGAATATCACGGACGAGGTGGCGTACTACGTCTATCCGTATGCGTCTAGCGAGTTCCACTGGATGACGCCAGCGCCGACGGACGACCGCCGTCCGTCGCTTGTTACGGGGAGCGCGGCCCTGAACGGCGACTACATCGATTTCGGTGCGTACGGAGCGGCCAACTGCAAGTGGCTCTGTATCACCAATACCGGTGTGGCACCAGGGATCGTATATGCTCGAGAGGTGTTCGCCGTCTGTGCGCGGCGTGGCACCTTAAACGGTTTTACGATGTTCAGTACATGCAGAGGTGTAGCTGGGCAAAACAGGCCTGCCCCTTCTTGGGTGGGTGGACCTAACAATCTCAATGGAGGTAGACTGTGGGGATCGACAGAGAATACGCGCGCCGACAAGGGCAGCACGCGTTTCGACCGTTCGCCCGTCTGGAGCGGTTTCATCCAGATTCAGGATGATGACTGGCATCTGGTGAGCACGCGCTTGCCCAATGTCAATGATTATTGCCAGCTGAACCAAATCGGGCTTGATCGTGACTTGACGCAATATTCAGGCGGCTTCTATCTCGCAGAAGTGATCATGTTTGAGCAACGTCTTTCGGAATTCGACCGGATGCGCGTGGAGGACTACCTGTGGAAGAAGTGGATGGGATCGCGCCAGACGTCGATCGGTTCCGTCGTTGTCGCCGCCGGATCAAAGGTGTCGGCGGCGACATCGTCCGACGTGACCGGCGCCCTCTCGGGCGGCGGCACGTTCGAGAAGAGCGGTACGGGCACGGCGACGCTCGTGAACGACGGCTTCTCGGGCACCGTGGTGCTGAATTCGGGGAACATTCGCGCGGAGAACCTGCCGTTTGCCGTCAAGTCCGGCGGGCAGACTCTGTCCGTCGGTTTGCAGGGCGTGGTGACGCGCACGGACGGCGGGACGGCGAACACGTTCGTGAAATCCGGCAGCGGCCAGCTGGTGGTGGCGTCGCTTCCGGCCACGACGACCGTGCAGGTGACGACCGGCACGCTGCGCATCACGCCGCCGACGGCATCGGCGGAATTCCTCGCGCCGGCCGTGTTCTCCAACGCCAACTTCGAGGCTTTCACGGGCAATGCCGCGCTCAATGTGGGCGGTGGCACTGGCACGACGGTCGCCAAAACGAACCTCAACTGGGTGTTTGACCGGTCGATGTATGCGAGCGGCAACGCCCTTGTGATGATCCTCGACAAGTCGTTGTATCACAACGGCGACTGGAATCTCCAGCCGGAGGATTCGTACGGGCTTGGCTACGAGGGCAGTCGTTCCCTGTACATCTGCCACGGACGGGCGACGGGAACGTTTACGATTCCGGCGTCCGGCATCTATCGTCTCTCGTTCGCGCTCACCTCGCGCTATGTAAGCGGCCGGTTGAAACCGATGAGACTGCTTCTGGACGGCGTGGCTCTCCGTGACTATACGTCATTCGACTGCTACACCTTCATGCGCTACGAGGTCGCCTTGCCGTGGCTCGCCGCCGGCGACCACACGCTGACGTTCACGGATGCCGACACCACCGCCAATACGAGCATGGTGGACGACATCAAGATCGTTCCCGTGGAGTCTGCTGCCGTGGCACCCGTCTCCGTGGCGATCGCCAATCCCAGCTTCGAGGATTCGTCAAACAATCTCGCCGTCGTGGACGTTTCCTTCAAGCCGACGGTTGCGAACTGCACGGGGTGGACGATGAGTGATATTACGCATCAATTCGCCAGCAGCCTCATCATGCGCCGGTGGTTTGACGGCGTGACGGATGCGGACCATGGACTTCTGGCCTGGCCGGACGAGATGGCGGACGGTTTCCTCTGCGCGCAGATCTATGGCGCGGAGCGTCCGATCTCGCAGACCGTCACGTTGCCTTCGGCGGGACGCTACCGTCTGACGTTCCAGCTGGCGAAGCGGTGCGGACTTTCGCCGCAGCTCGTGATCGTGTCCATCGGCGACACGGTGGTGAAGAAGGTCTGGGTGCGCCACGACGACTGGAAACGCTACGAGGCCATCTTCGACATGGCGGAAGGTGGCGATAAGACGCTGACGTTTGCGGGCGGTGCCGCCACGGTTGGCAGCGCCCTCTACACCACGGGTAGCGCATGGCTGGACGATGTTGCGCTGGAGCGCGTGTCTGAGACCATTCCGGAGAACCTCGTGTCAAACGGCGGGTTCGAGGTTGCGGGCAATGGCTGGACGTACAGCACGTGCACGAACATGAGTGCGACGAAATCCGGGTGGTACAACAACTTGACGAACTCGCCGCCGATGGGGGCGGACAGCGTGTTCTTGAGCGGCAACGCCGAGGCTGATGGCGACCTACGTCAGAATGTCACGTTCCCAGCCGCTGGTCGCTACGAGCTATCCTTCCGTGTGCGGCGCTTCCGCTCCAACCCGTTTGGGGACGACGAAAGGGTCAGTCGGTTCTACGTGATGTTGGGCGACAATGTGATTTGGGAGTCCTACGTTCTGCGCCACGAGGACGAGTGCGTGATCAAGCAGCCGTTCACGGTGGCGGAGGCGGGAACCTACAAGCTCATTTTCCATGCGTCGTTCGGGGATTCGCAGCGCGGCTACGTTCTGCTGGACGACGTTGCCGTCGTGGCCGCGCCTGCGGCGGCGCGTACGGACCTTGCTAACTACATCCCGGAGAACATCGAGCTTGACGTGGCGGACGGCGCGAAGCTCAACCTCGACTTCGACGGCGTGGCGAATGTGAAGGGGCTGACCTACAACGGTCGGAATATCGCGTTTGACGTCACGCACGAGAAGTATCCCACATGGGTGATGGGCCGCGGCATGCTCTACATCCAGCCCCGCGGCACCGTGATCATGTTCAGGTAATGCAGGGATCAAATGTCCACAAACTCCAAATGTTCAGAAGTGTTCACAAATGAAAATATAAATGGTGGAAGCTCAATGGGTAGGAAATTTGATCTTGAAGAAAGAGTGGCAATGTTTGCATCTGAAGCCATCTCAGTTTGCGAGTCATTGCCGCCCAAGATCGGAGCTTCTCATATAAGTGATCAATTGTTTCGTTCCGCGACATCCGTTGCTGCTAATTATGCCGAAGCAAGCGTTCCTGAGTCCAGAAAGGATTTTGCACATAAAATGAATGTTGCGTTGAAGGAACTTGTTGAGTCGCGGATGTGGCTAAAGATAATTTGTTTGCGTCACTATCTTTCAGAGGAGTCATTGTATCCGCTTTTGGATGAGACTGAAGCTCTCGTCAAGATATTCTATTCGAGCGTTTCCACTGCGCGAAAGGCAATCGCCAATTCGTCGTAGTTAGGGTATTGATTTAATTTTTTTAAATTTATGTTTATGGACAATTTTGGACATTTGAAGTTTGTGGACAATTCTCGTTTCTTCCTCTTGTTTGCCGCCGTGTGTGCAGCGGCATTTGCCGTGGCCGCGCCGGCGCGCGTGGTGAAGGACATCCCCTACAATCCTGAAACGGGCGAAGCCGGCCTCGGCGATCTGTATCTGCCGGACGATGTCCGGCCAGAGACGCCGCTCATCCTCGTGATTCACGGCGGCGGCTGGAGCGCCATGAGCCGTGCGGGCGTGGCCGGCATCGCCGAGTTCTTCCAGTGCGACCTCGGCTTCGCCGCGTTCAACATCGAGTACCGCCTCGCCTCCGCGAAGAATCCGTGGCCCGCCTGCGGCGACGACTGCGTGACCGCCGCGAAGTTCGTGCTGTCGGATGCCTTCCGCGCCAAATACGGCCTACGTCACAAGAAAATCTGGATCACCGGCGGCTCGGCGGGCGGACACCTCGTCCTTTGGACGCTCGTCAACCTCCCGCTTGACTCAGTGGCGGGGGCGATCTCCATCTCGGCCATCAGCGATCCCACGCCGGACTTCCGGATGCACCGTGGCCGCTACGTACCGCTCTTCGGAAAGGGCGTGACGGAGGAGATGCTGGGCGCGATGAACCCGATTCCCCTCATCAGGAAAGGAATGGCGCCGCTTCTGTGCACGCATGCCGATACGGATGCGGTGGTGCCCATCGCGTCGCACCGCGCGTTCGCGGACGCCTACTGCGCCGCCGGCAACCGCTGCGACTTCTACGAATACCGCCACGACGAGGAACCGAACGAGGGCGGGCACTTCATCTGGCGGCCCAAGTCCAAACCGCACAAGCTGCTGGCATGCTTGGAGGCGCGGATGGAGAAGTTCGTGCGCGAATTCGAGAAGGCGCCTCCGCCGCCGCAGCCCGAACTGCTCTTCGCGGCAGATTTCGACGGTACGGCCAAGGCCGGCGTCGCGGGTGGCAACCCTGATCCGATTTCGAAGTCGCGGAACCTGAAGTTCGTGCCGGGGCTGCGCGGGCAGGCGCTGGAGATGACGAAGGGGATGAACGCCGCGCTCGGCTACAAGACGGATGGCAACCTGAACCTCTTGCGCGGCGCGATCAGCTTCTGGTTCAAGCCGGCGGACGGCGTGACGCCCGGCGGCGAGGAGCGCCGGTTCTATCTCTGCACGGCTGCTGCGTCACCGCGCGCCGGTTCGGGCACGCTCTGGTTCTGGAAGTATGGTCCGCGCCTCCGTGCCGACCAGTCCGACGACGGCGACAGCTACACCCTGTTGCTTCGTCCGTACCTCACGAATGAGTGGAACCACGTGGTATTCACATGGGACGAGAAGAAAGGGACGTCCATCTACCTCAACGGACGCAAGGGTACGCGCCGGATGTCTGACAGCAGCATGTCGGGCATGATGAAGGCTGCGGCGAAGGCGCCGCGCGGGGGGCGTCCTGGCGCGCTCTCCTTCTCGCGTCGGCGCACGTTCGACACCTTCTTTGTGGGCGGCTACGGCGGCAGCGCGTTCATGGACGGCGCGATGGACGAGCTGCGGATCTATTCCGCGCCGCTCGACGACGACGCGGTGAAGCGGCTCTTCATCGAAGGCGGCGGAAGCGAACCCGAACCGCCGCCCCCGCCGGACTACCGCGCGAAATACGCGAACGATCCGCCCAACCCGTTCGAGGCGCAGCCGCTCGCAAAGAGCGGCGTGCCGGGCGAGCTGGAGCTCATGGAGCAGGTCGTGTTCGACCATGTGCCAGCCGACTCTAACCGCTTCGTCTCGGCTGGCGCATGCCGCATCGGAAACCTCGGCGGCACGCCGTATCTGGAGGCGGACGAAGCAGTCCACGGACGCTTCGCGTACCGGTTCGCGCTGGACGAATCGACGCCGCTGTACGTCTTCGAGATCGACTACCCAGACGACCGAAAGCGCACGATGGACCTGATCGTGCAGGGTTGCGGACAGACCGCATGGGACGGCGCGACGGGTGCGAGCTACGCGCTCCAGCAGGGTGTGGCGTGCGGCGACGAGTATCCGAACTCGGGGCGGATACTCACGCACCGTTGCCTTTATTGGATGGGCGAGGGCGGTCGCAACAAGTTGCGACCCTCCCGTAGTGAGTGTGATGATGGCGGTCGCAACAAGTTGCGACCCTCCCGGGAGGGCCGCGCTCCCGCGCGGCCGCACGTAGATGTGGCGCTGGCGGCGATGACGGCGCGTGGCGGCGCGCCTGCGGCGATTGCGGCCATCCGCCTCTACAAGGTGAAAAACGGTCGCCTCCCCGTGGCTGCCATTCACGAGCCTGCGGCGAACGCGGACGGTTGGCGGCGCACCTTCGCGCTTTACTTTGAGGATCCTGCGATCGGGTACGACTTCGGCATCGACGGCACGAACGAGGAACGCGTCGGGCCGATGATCGACCGCATTGCCGCCACGATGAAGTACACAGGACAGAACCTGCTCGCCTACCCTGGTTCCTGGTACGCGGGCCTGATGGACGGCGAGTACAACCCGCGCGTGCATGCTCCCGCCTACCGCACGGCGTACTACGCGAAGTTCGACAGGGAAGGTCTAGGGTTCATGCCGACGATCAACCAGAACGATATCATCCTGCCGCCAGGCAGCATCACGCGCGACAAGATCGAGGACGGTTCGCTCCTTGCCTCGCCGTTCTCCATATTCGACGACGGACGCCCCAATCCGGGCGGATGGCATGGTACGCCGCCCAACTTCAACATAGCGCATCCAGACGTGCAGCAGGCGCTGGAGCGCGAGGTGGATACGTTCATCGCCGAAGGAAGCGCGCATCCCTCGTTCAAGGGCGTGGTTCTGCACCTCACGCGCCATTCCCTCACCTGGTTCGGCGACGAACGCGCGGGGTACAACGACTACGCCGTGGAGGCGTTCGCGCGCGCGAAGGGCCTGACTATTCCCGTTGACCGGAAAGATCCGATGCGTGGGAAGACGTATGCGGACTGGATCCGCGCGAACGCGTACGAGGCGTGGCTCGACTGGCGCTGCGGCGTTGTGGCGGATATCTACCGTAGGCTCGCGGCAAAACTGCGCGCGGCGCGTTCTGACCTCAAGCTGATGGTCAACACGTTCCTGCTGCCCGACTGGCGCCATCCCGATTTCGGCAAGGAGAACTTCATTCCCGAGGCGAACCGCCGCGCGGGGCTGGACGTGCGCATGCTCGCCGACGTGCCCAACCTGATCGTCTGCCAGACGGAGATTCCGGCGGACTACCGCTGGTTCGGTCCGATGAATCCGTTCAATCCCAAGGACAACGGCCGGTGGCGGGAGTTTCGCACGACGGCGGAACCTGCGCACCGCAACCTCTACTTCAAGCGTGGCGACTACGCGCTCCTCGACGGCGCGGCGTTCCCGTGGGTGAACCAGCATGACCGCTACTGGGAATCAGCGATCGGCAGAACCACGAAGGGCCAGCCTGGCAAGACGCTCTCCTGCGCGTGGCTAAAGGAGTGCCCGTGGCGCGTGACGACGATCAACCCGTCGGGACGCCATGCGCTCAAGCACTACGCCGTGCCGTTCCGCTACCATGATGTGCTGGGGCTCTCGAAGGGCGGGTTCCTCATTGGCACGTACGGTACGGAGGACGTGCTGGTGCCGTTCATACAGGCGTTCCGCGCCCTGCCGGCAGTGGTGTTCGACGATGTCGGCGGATCGTCCGATTCGCTCGTGAAGGTGCGGCAGAAGGAGTTTGGCGGGAAGTCGTACTTCTACGCGATCAACACATCCGAGAAGACGGCAAGCGTGACGTTGAAGGTGCCGCCTGGGACGGAGGATCTCGTGACGAAGGCACGTCTTGCGCAGGACGGCTCGCCGCAGACGGTGACGCTCGACCTGCAGGCATACGAGCTGCGCTCGTTCGCGGCTCCGTTCGGCAAACCTACAGTTCGATGACGGCCGTGACGGGGAAGTGATCTGACGGATAGAGCTTCGTGCCTGGACGCGGATCGGCGTGCGTGGCGTAGGAGTTCACCTTGATTCCGTCGGAGACGTAGATGTAGTCGATGCGCGGGCCGCAGTCCTCCCACACGTATCCGCCGTTCTTGTCCTTTTCGGCGTCAGGCGATCCCTTGCGGGCGTTGCGGACGTTCGGCGGCAGCTTGATGGCGTCGGTTGCGGAATACTCGCTGTCGCGCCAGTTCCAGCCGGAGAACGTGCGCCACGGGCCGGCGGGTGGAGTCTGGGAGACGTACAGCGCGTTCTTGAGAAGCTTGGAGACGGCCTGGGCGGGCTCCTCGGTCTCGCGGCAGTTGTGGTCGCCCGTGAAGATGACGGGCGTGCCCTTGGGGGCGAACTCGTGCATCTTCTGGATTATGAGGAGCATGCCGTTCTTGCGGGCGAGGGCGCTCTTGTGGTCGGTGTGCGTGTTCGCGAAGCAGAACGTCTTGCCGGTAACCTTGTCCTTTAGCCACATCCACGAGCAGACGCGCGTGCAGGCCGTGTCCCACGACTTCGATCCGGGAACGTCAGGCGTTTCGGATAGCCAGAACGTACCGCTCTTCAGCGCATCGAAGCGGTCCTTGCGGTAGAACACCGGCGAGGCCTCGCCCTTGCGCTTGCCGTCGTCGCGGTGGACGCCAACCATGACGTACTGGGGAAGGTTGTTCGTGAGGTAGTCGGCCTGGCCGGGGCAGACCTCCTGGAGCCCGAACGCATCGAGATCAAGCTTGCGGATCAGCTCCACCATGTCGGCCTTGCGCTCGTCCCAGGCGTTGGGCGTGCCCTTGTCGCCTGTCTGGAGGCGGATGTTGTACGAGCCTACCTTGAGTGCGGAGGCTTGCTTCTGCGCGGTCCCGCAACCAGCAACGGCCAGCGCGAGGAGCGCTGCCGCCACGATCTTTGCCGATACGATGTTCATTCTCATAGCGTTTCCTTTGTTTTGGAGTGCAAATAGGATAACATTCCGCTTTCGTTCTGGCAATACCCCGCCGATCATATAAATTTGGTATAATTGCGTCATGAAAACTTTAACCTTCGTGGCCTGCATGGCCATCCTTCCCGTTCTCGGAGCCGAGATGACGGGACAAATCGCCGACAACACGCTTCGCGAGGCGCAGACCCTGGAGAGGTCCGGGAAGGGTAGCGAGGCCGCGCTCGCGTACGGGCGCGTGCATGCGGTGTCCTCACTGCCGCAGCACCAGCGCCTGGCGGCGTTCTGCGGACTTTTGCGTACTGACAGCGCGCGGTTCGAGAAGCTGTGCCGGGATGGTCTTTCCGCCAAGGATGACACCTGGCGCGGAACCGTGGCCCAGTCGATCGCGCTGCTGCCGCCGGAGCGCCTCGCCGCTCTGCGCGCCTTCTGGCTCAAGTCGCTTCCCGAGCGGGCGCAGCTCGCGCTGCTGCAGGCCGTCATCCACGTCAAGGCGCCCGTAGTGAAGGATCTTGTGGCGGACGCGCTCGCGAAGTCGCAGAGCCCGGCGCTTCGGCTGATGGCGCTCGAGGGCCTCGGGCGCAGCGGCACGGCGGCGGACGTGGACATGCTCGTGACGTGGATTCAGAGCGGCGACGCCGACATCTCCGCGGCGGCACGGCGCGGGCTGATATCCGTAGACGACGTGAAGGCGGATGCGGCCATCGTCGCCAAGCTTCCCGCGTTCTCCGGCGACGCGCCGACGCTTGCGAAGCTGATCGACGTTCTCGCGGTCCGCAACGCGCTCGGGTCCGCGGACGCGCTCGTGCCTTTCCTCTCGCACGCCGATG
>Ga0265298_10008620_pt1 | contig 12227 bp, 3 predicted proteins | sample AusTroGonzalo_MG_3_FD_193486 | JGI IMG/M metagenome (GOLD analysis project Ga0265298, IMG submission 193486) | Bovine rumen microbial communities from tropical cattle in Woodstock, Queensland, Australia - Gonzalo_01 | ecosystem: Host-associated > Mammals > Digestive system > Stomach > Rumen ...
TTGCTGACGCACTTCTTAGGAACGATGATGATACAGCCTGCAGGAATGCCGTTTAACGCTTTCTCCCCAACCTTTGGTGGGGTCGTGCCTTGCACTTCAAGCGTCTTCAGCCCTCCACATGACCATAAGGCGTACGGCTCCAATTGTTCAACCGTAGCGGGAATGACCATCTTGGCCAGATTCCCATTCCCAAACGAATAGCTTCCCATCGTCGTAACGCCACCGGGAACGGTGTAGGTGTCATCTACCTTTGCATTGGGATAGGCCATTATCTTTTTGCCGTCCTTGCTGAACAACACTCCATATTCATGCTTGAAACACTTATGGCCGTCCTCCACTTTAATCTCCTTGAGCTTGGCGTCACTAAACGGGTTCCCTTCCATACCGACCACGTCGAATGCCAAGGATTGGTAGTTCACTTTGATGGGAATGGTTATGGCGCCTGAAGCACCCGGACTCTTGGCCACCTCAACGGTCATGTCATCGAGGGACAAGACTCTATAGTTAATCTTGGCTTCCGTGATTTCTGTTGCAATCCCATCAACAATACGATCGGCAAACGCCTTCCAACCCTCCGCAGACTTATACTTGCTGACGCACTTCTTAGGAACGATGATGATACAGCCTGCAGGAATGCCGTTTAACGCTTTCTCCCCAACCTTTGGTGGGGTCGTGCCTTGCACTTCAAGCGTCTTCAGCCCTCCACATGACCATATGGCGTACGGCTCCAATTGTTCAACCGTAGCGGGAATGACCATCTTGGCCAGATTCCCATTCCCAAACGAATAGCTCCCCATCGTCGTAACGCCACCGGGAACGGCGTAAGTGTCATCCGCCTTTGCATTGGGATAGGCCATTATCTTTTTGCCGTCTTTGCTGAACAACACTCCATATTCATGCTTGAAACACTTATGGCCATCCTCCACTTTAATCTCTTTGAGCTTGGCGTCACTAAACGGGTTCCCTTCCATACCGACCACCTCGAATGCCATGGATTGGTAGTTCACTTTGATTGGAATGGTTATGGCGCCAGAGACTTTCGTGCTCTTGACCACCTCAACGGTCATGTCATCAAGGGACAAGACTCTATAGTTAATCTTGGCTTCCGTGATTTCTGTAGGAATCTCAACAATGCAACTGGCCTTTTCCTTCCATCCTTCAGCTTCTTTGTATTTTTTGGCACATCCCTTAGGGACAAAGATGATGCAACTGTCTTCTACACCATCTAACGCTTCGTTGTCAACCGTTGGAGGAGTCATGCCTCTCATCACGATGATTTTCAGACCTGAGCATGACTCTAACGCATTTTCCTCTAATCTATTGACCGTCTCAGGAATAACCAGTTTGGTCAAACAATCTATTTCCACAAAAGCATAGCTTCCTATTGTTGTAACGCCCGCAGGAATGGTATAGCCAGCATCCTCTTTAAGCCTTGGATAGGCTATGAGCTTCTGACCATCCTTGCTGAACAACACGCCAGCTACCGACTTGTAGTTATTGTTGTTGTCGTCAACAATAAACTCCTTGATTTCGGAAGAATAGAAAGAATCCCCTTCTATGACTTCCACGCTCGACGGAATAGTGACCGTCCCGTTTTCTATGCTTGTATATGCAAAAGCCAAAGAGCCAATCTCCTTTACCCCCGATGGCAGTCGCAGTTCATCAAATCGGTTAAAAACAAATGCACTGCCTCCAATCTTCTCTAAAGACAATGGCAGCGACATTTGAATGTTAAGCTTATTGAATGCGCAAAAGCCGACAGTCGTGATGGTATTCGGCAACGACACGGATGTGACCTGATCGTTATTTGCGAATGCTCGCTCCCCAATGCCAACAACCTTAAAGATCAACACTTTATCCGGGATGACGATGGCACCAGATGCATCCATATTTTGGGACACCTCAACAGTCATGTCATCAACGGATAATACTTGATAATTAATGCCCCCCACAGCGAATTCGGTTGGAATTTCAGAACCGTCTCCTCCTGAAAGCTCGACTGGAATCTCAGGATCATCTTCTCCTGAAGGCTCGGCTGGTATCATGGTATTGCTCACAAAACGATTTTCGTCATTACTCAAACCATTCTGTTTAGAAAGGAGGGAGATCTCGTGTTCTTCAGTGAGTTCACCTAGAACACGATACACGCGTAATTGTTCTTCGAAAGCAAGTTCTTCGGTGGTGATAGTGACATCTTCGTCAGTGTTTTTCACCATGTGTTCTTGGATGGCTATCTGGACAATCCGACAGCATAAATCAGAGACAGTGGCACCCGTGGCACCACAACTTTCGATAATCATCAGAATTCTTTGTCTAAGCTCCTCTTTGCTGTAGAGGACACTTACAGGGTTTGAATCGTGGCTCATAATATTTCTATTTTAAATGATGCAAATTTATTGGTTTTATTAAAAGGCACAACAGGTTAGCAAACACAAAGGTTGTTTTTGCAGCCCTTCTCCTTTACTGTTCTTTGATTTTGGTTTTTTTCGCGAGATCCTTCCATCCTGATGCGTTTTTGTACACGTTAGTACATCCTTGGGGAACTGTGACCTCAATACAGGTCTCCAATAATCCAGCCAAACCGTTATTTTCCACAACAGGTGGTGTTTTAGTTTTAATCGTTAGTTTTGTAACACGACAGGTAGAGAATGCACCTTCACCTATCGTCGATACGGCTGATGGAATGGTGTAGTTTTTTTCTTTCTTTTGACATGGATAAGCTATCAACTTCTTCCCTTCCTTACTGAACAACACATCATCCTCTGTTTTATAAAAATTATTCTTGATATCCACATTAAACTTACTAATACCAGAATTGCAAAATGCATTCACACCTATGGTTTTAATAGAGGCAGGCAAATAAATCGTTTCAATCTTTTGGTTATCATTAAATGCATTATCACCAATTCCTATCACATCGTATGTTACCCCGTTGTTCGTCACTTGAGAAAGAATGGTAATGCTACCTGTGGCCTCTGGATTCTCGCCTACATCCGCAGTCTTGTCAATAAACGAAAGCACCTTGTAGTTGATGCCATTGTGAACAAAGGTCGACGGCATTTCATCCATAATATTAGGGAATTCTTTCCAACCCGCTGCCTTTTTGTAATCCTGGACACACCCTTGGGGAACAATAATAATGCAATCAGTAGGCACACCTTTTAATGACTCATCTCCAAGCATTGGTGGGGTAGTAGGTTGTACCTCTAAAATCCTCAAACTTCTGCACGACCATAAAGCACAATCCTCCAACTTGCTGACCGTAGTGGGAATGATCAATTGCGTCAAATAATCGTTTCCAAAAGAATTCTCTCCTATCGTAGTCACGCCTGTAGGAATAGTGCAGAAAGCATCCCCTTTTGCCTGTGGATAGGTTATCAATTTCTTTTCGTCCTTGCTGAACAACACGCCATCTACCGACTTATAATTATTGTTGTTGTCGTCAACATCGATCTCCCTGATGTCAGAAGAATCGAAAGAATTCCCTTTTATGACATTCACGCTCGATGGAATAGTAACTTTCCCACTTTTTACACTTGTTTTTGCAAAAGCCGTATAGCCAATCTCTTTTACTCCTGATGGGAGTCGCAGTTCATCAAATCGGTCAAAAGCAAATGCACTGGCTCCAATCTTCTCTAAGGATTCAGGCAACGTTATGGTAATCTCAAGTGTCATGAACGCGCCATCTCCTATGGTCTTGATGGTGGACGGCAATTTTATTGATGTAATATTATGGTTAGACTTAAATGCACTATTGCCTATTCCTATCACATTGTATGTTATCCCGTCGTGCTTCACTGTGGACTGAATAACAATATCACCTCTGATGTTCGTATTCTGGCCCACCTCCACCGTCTTGGCATCGAAGTCCAAAATACTGTAATTAATGCCGCCCTCGGAGAAGTCGCGTGGATACTCGTCCATAATACGTTCGGCGTATTGCTTCCAACCATTTGAAACCTTGTAGCTGCCTACACGACCCTTGGGCACCATCACAATAGCAGAAGAAGACAAGATTCCAGCGAAAACATCTTTGCCCAATTGCGGCGGATCCATCGCATTGATTCTTATCTCCTTCCATTTGCTACTCGAAGGCACCTTGAAGGCCTTGTCTCCAATGAACGTAATCGTTTCAGGTAACACAACGGAAACGAGGTTTTTGTTATCGCCAAAGGCCTCGGCCCCAATGGTGTCCACCTTAAACGACAGGCCACAATACTCCACCTGATCATTGATGACGATATCGCCCTGCGCTTGGGGACTCTTAACTACTTGTACAGTCTTGTCAACAAAGGACTCGATTTCATAATTGATATTGTTCGCCTCAAATGCAGGTTCAAAAATACGGGCAGCCACCTGCTTCCACCCGTCTTTGCCCTGATACTCGGTCTTATACCCTTTCGGGACTACAAAAACGCAGTCAAAATTCATGTAGGTGAAAGCATCCGACTCCATTACCTTGGGTGCTTTCGTCGCATCAATGGATACCACTTTGATTTCTGAATTGCCGTGTTCCATATTGCCAAAAGGAGTGGAGCCAAAGGTCGTTAGTGTTGAAGGCAAATGCAAATGTGTGATCTTTGCCTCCTGAAACGCCGAGCTGCTAATTTCTTTTACACCCTCTGGCACCTTGTATTCACTGCATAAGGGCTTACCAGAAAAGTAATAATAAAGCTTTGTTTTCTTTATGTCAAACAAGGCGTTGTTGTCCGCGCAATAGGATTTGTTTTTCGAATCCACTACTATCCTACTCATTGTAGCGCCTTCAAATGCCTGTTCTTGAATTTCCGTGATGGTATCTGGCAGCGAGAGGGAGGTGACGGCCTTGTTGTTCCAAAACGCCTTGGTACCAATACCGACGACCTTAAACGTGAATCCATAACTAGACAACTCTTTCACAATAGTAATATCTCCAGAGGCTTGTGTACCATCAACCACCACCGCATTCTTATTATTGATATCCACCTTATAATTTATGTTTCCTTCTAGAAGCATCTCTGGAATCTTGTCGTAGATACGTTTGGCGAATTGCTTCCATCCATCAGCGTCCTTATAATCTTCGACATGTCCCTCGGGTACCTGAACAAAGAAACTCTCGGTGGCATCAAAATCCGTCCATGCCGAGGGATGTAGTGTTGGTGGCACCGTAACCTTAACTATCAACTGCTTCAAAGAAATATTTCTAAATACACACGCTTGTATATCTTCCACCGACTTGGGGATGGTTATTGTGTCCAAATTCTTACAATTGTCAAATGCATTGCGTCCAATAGTTTTTACTCCATCGGGTATGATGAATGACGTAGCTGGGTTTTCTTTGGGATACGCTATCAAAGTATCCCCATTCTTGCTGAGCAGCACTCCACCTTCCGATTTATAGCTCTCGTTTGCCTTGTCCACCTCTATCATCTTCACAGCGCCAAATGCCTCACATCCCACCAAACTCACCTTGGCTGGTATCTGTACCGTTTTCTCTTCAATCTGGCAGCGCAAAAAAGCGTAACTGCCAATCTCCTTCAGTTTTGAGGGCAATTTAAAATTGGCGAATGTAATCTTTGGCGAATCGAATGCAGACGCGCCAATGCTTTCCAAAGACCCAGGCAAAGAAGAAATAGGCTTCTGCAGCGAAACTGAAGCAAAAGCCTCCATGCCAATATCAATGATTGTGTCAGGGAAGGTAATAGAAGTAAGTTTTGCATTAGAAAATGCATTGTTTCCAATGCCTGCAACTTGATATTTTTCACTTGCAAACTCAACTGTCCCAGGTATCCGTAAGTCACCAACGGCACTTTGATTGAGAGACACCTCGACCGTCTTATTACCTTCATTTAGAATTTTATAGTTCAACCCATTGGAGACGAAACTATCCGAAATAATGGACATAAAGCCCAATTCTTTTAACGACTTCTGTAGGTTCTCAGCATCTGCAAGAACAAATGCGTAACATTTACCCAGCATTGCCTTGTCAAAGACGAGAGTCTCTTGCATTTCGTACGCTTTGTTGGGGAAAGTGATTTTTAACAGCGAACGAATTGAAGAGAAAGCATAATCCTCTATTTTCTTTACGGTTGCAGGAATGGCATAGACTTCCCTGTCGTTGCCTGCGGGATAAGCAACGAGTGTATCCCTCGATTCTTCCGTCTTTTTGAACAGCACACCATTGACGGCCTCATACACACAATCGCTATCCGAAACACTGTCGCTGGTGAAATAGGCCAACTTGCTACAATCGGTGAAAGCTTTCTCGCCTATCGCTTTCACGGTGTTGGGGATATGCACCGAAGTAAGCAGGTTGTTTTCGCAGAAAGCCTCGCGGTCGATTTCACAAACCGTTAGTGTCAATTCCCCAAATTGTATCTCGGATTTAATGTCGGCATGTCCCACAAAGGACTTATTCTCCGCTACGGCGACCGTCTTACCCTCTTCAACCTCACGATACTTCAAGCCATTAAAGGAGAATATTTTCTTTTCATTGACCTTAATGTCAAATGCATTCCATTGCGGCGTTTGTTGATACTCTTTGTCGAAATACAGCGGCACAGTCACCTTGCAATCGACATTCATGTTTTGGAAGACATCATAGCCCAACGCGTTTTCGTAGAAAAGCTCACTTGACAGTGTATCGAAATGTTTGAGCTTAATGCAATCCGCAAACGCCTGATGCCCGATGTATTTCACGCCATTGGGGAGGGAGACCGTTTCCAAAGACTTGCATCCGGCAAACGTCCAAGGCTCAATCTTATCTATGCCGTAATGCAATTCGACCGATTTCAACGCCTCGCAGTTTTGGAAGGCAGAGCGGCCAATTGCTTTTATGCCAGAGGAAAAAGTAACGGATTCAAGGTTCTTGCAGTTGAAGAAGGCGAATTTCCCGATTGACACCAAGCTATCGGGCAACACAACTTTTTCTAAATCCACACAATTGGCAAAGGCTTCTGGCGCGATTCCTGTTACATTTTGTGGTATGTTAATGGTTGTCGGACATGTTTTGTCCTTAGGCCCTTTAACAACGTTGTTTTCGATTATCAGTTCTTTACCCATAATATATCTTTTTTGTTATTTACCGATAAGTTGTCATCCCCTCTTTTTGAGTGCAAAGATGGCGGGCAGGTCGCTCTTCTGCTCTTCCTTGTTGTACTCAGCCAACTGATCCTTAAACATCTTTTCGTCCATGTGCAACACCAAGCTCAGATAAGGCATATTCAGGCATGTCAGCACCTTGTCGCGGTAAGTAACCAATAGCATGACGTCGCGTTTCTCCACACCGCCAACAAAATCGACACCCGGCATATTGAGTGGATTGAACACCTCCTCACCACATCTGTGATAAAGTATCGCCATCATAACGAATTCCAAGGCGTTTTTCTCGGCAGGTGCCAATTCCAGCATTTGTTCCACTTCTTCCTTTTTGGTAAGCACATAGATGGACTGCCTTATCTCTTCGATGAGGGTTTCGCGAAGGTCATCTGCCATCTTTTTTGACGCTCCCTTCACATCAAACTCTTCATAGCAATTCCATATTTCATTGATAACGTTCTTCACACAATCCTTTTGTTCCTTCTCATCTATGAATTTTTGTTCGAATATGAGATTGGCTATTCTTTCGCTGTCAAGTGAAGTACGCTTTCCTTGTTCGTCTTTATAGTTCTCAAGACAGTATGACACATCATCGCCTTCCAGTTCATATTTCAGGACAATCACGGACATGTTTTCTTTCTTGGCCTGACCACGCAAATCGTTCACCACATCAGCGTTAAGGTTATCGAAATCCAACCTAAACAAATCCGCCTTGCCGAAAGTCGTCAAGTCTACCAGGTTTTCTGCATGGATATCATTGTATGCATCCCAATAGTAGTACAAATCTCCCTTTTGATAATAGTGTGGAACCATCCTTTCGCCCAATTTGCCATTAACAGACGAAGGAACAAAACGGATATTTTTGTCCATCTCAGGCGAATCTACCGGTGAGAAACTGTCTATCATAAGTGTTATCCTCTTGAGCAGCCTGACCAAAATCCTTTCGTCCTTGCTTTTGTCATAATCTCGATAGGTCTCCTTCAGTGTATATCGCATCGTATCATCGGCATTTTCATCGGCGACGATCAGATTTCCCAAAATTACAGCTTCTTCGAGGCGGCTGCCGAGACTCTGACGGTATTTTGACTGGAAGTCATTAAAGAAACAGATGAATTCATTGACGGCCTCATGGAGGTCGTTGACAAAAGACAGATGGGTATGGATTTGTTTAATTTTGAAAGGAATGCTTTTAAGCCTTTCGATGCTATCTTGCAAGTCACTGTTTCTAAGCCATTCCCATTGTGGCTCAGCCAACCTGCTATCAATAACATTTAATCCATTTGTGATGACTTCAATCCTATCATAGAAATCGACGACAACCTTTCGCAGGAAAATGGGAAGCACCTTATAATCAGCCCATCCTGAAACGGACGGTGCATTGAGTTCGGGTACAAGGTCGTCCGAAGAATCCAAGTTTTCACTATGGTTATTGATAGACTTCTTCAAGAAGGGTACAAATTCAATTTCAACTTCTTTGCCACGAATCGAGCACGATTGGTCGGTGCAAAACTCATCCCCAACTTCCTTATAAAGCACCTGTAGTCCCAACAGATAGTTGTCATTATCCTTCAAATCCGCCAAAGCTATGCCATCTGCCACTTCATCTGATTCAAGGATATAGTCCACTTCTGCCAAAGCCTCGTCCCACAATCCCCGTTTCGAAAAATGCGCTTTATCGACACAATACCGAAGGTTCATCTCTTCGTGAAGTTCAATCAGTGAACCCGATGCAGTCAAGGCCATTCCAGGCGTTATCGTGATGACACCTGCATTCTTATCGTATTTACAGGTCAATCCGTTCAAGATGCCCTGTCCGAACAATAAGCTACGGGTGTCTTTCAGCTGCTCGTGCAGAAAATCGAACGAATTGTTCAGGTCTTGGCTTGTCAGCACAGTCCCATCATTGTATCTTGGATATTTGTGTTTTGTGGTTTTTGTATCGTCGTTATTCATGGCAGTTTAGTTTTCATTGTTTTCCCATTGATATTGATTGCTGTCGAGGGTGGCATATCCCAAGAGCGTCTTGTTGACCCTTTCTCCGTTGGAGTCCAAGGTGTAGGTCTCCTGATAGCTGTTCTTCAACTGCGACAGATGATGTGCAAAAGCAGCCAATGCATCCGTCTTGTCAGTTGTATCTCTCAAACACTTCAAGTAATTGTCGTAACTTTCCTCCAAATTCTTCATCTGCAAGGGGTCAATCCAACATATCTTCACAGCTATATGCGCTGGAAACTCCTCGGCGATGACTGTCTCCACGACATTCCTGAACTGGTGGTTTTGTGTGACGTCGAGCCATCCTGGCAACACCACCGTGACCTTCATCGAGTACGGATCCTTGACCAGTTCTTTTGAACCTTCCTCATATTGTTTTAGAAAAGCATTTGGTGCACCTTCCCACAACAGGAGATGCTCATAGACGTGAAGTCCGAAGGTCTCGTGATAATCCAAATGCCTATTGTCGGCAAACACAATCTTTCCTGCTCCTTTGTTACTTTTCACCTCTGGGTGCAGATGCTTTTGCGGAGCATACGCTTTCAGGCCAAACTTGATGGCTAGCTTGCGCTCTATCGGATAATAGTTGCCATCATCAAAGCCGTGGCCCTTATAGGAGTCATCAAGGCCAAGCGTGGCGCTGTAATCGATGGCTCCGGCGCGTCGGTAACCGAGCGTGGGCAAAGTGTCAAGCATGTTAGATTTGGAGCAAACGAGTTCGTATTCTCTTTCCTCTGGCGTTGCTTTGCTCTCGCTTTGTGAGATGTATTGCACGATAGAATAATCCACGAACTCTTCGCCGAAACGTGCCAACAGGGCATTGAGTGCCTTGTTCTTTTGCCGCAACTCTGATTGGGCGTCAAAGATGTCTTTCTCATACCACGACTGGTAATTCGCATCGATGACCTTATCTAAATCCTCGATCTCCTCTTTCGTCAAAATGCGATGCAAATAGGTCAACTGCCTTTGCTTCCACTCGTCAAGGTTCTTCGATTTCTCCCACGACAAGACATATTTGGCGCTGTTTAACCGTTTCAGAAAATCGGCCAGCAGTTGGTCGAAAAACACGAGATAGCCTTTCAGTTGCATTCGCTGGGCCTTACGTAAGTCGGTCTCACCATCCGAGATGTTCTCCTTTCCTACTAAATACACGTCGGGGAAACTGCCTTGGATACTGTAATACTTATCTAAGGATCTGTTGGTGCTTTGGTCTTTTTCAAACTCTGGCGCCATCACCTTGTTGCGAGACTGTCTTCGGGGCTCTTCCGACGGTTCCGCATGAACCGTGAACCTGAAATCGTTCAGCAAGAAGTCGATGCTGTTCCCCATCTTGCTCTTATCCGTGACCACATTGCCCTTGACCAGCTGGAACGCCTTCTTTCCCACGAAGGATGTCTTGAGGCTAATCTGATGGCTCTGTATATCTACATATTCAGTGTCATTTCTACTCACGAAAAACCTCAGATGACGAACGCCCTTCACCCCATCGATTTGCATGATGATGCCAATCACGTCCGACACATACAGTGTATGTTTGTCCTCCAAGCCTTCAATTTCATCCATGTCGACAAAGCCGTTCTTGGGGTAGGGTCCCGTGAAAACTTCAGAAATGGATTTCCCTTTCCGCAGCATTTCGTCCAAGGAATAGAAACGCGGTTGGGGCGAAACGTATTCTGTAAGTTCACTGAGAATGTGCTCCAATACATACTCATAGTTGGCTTCGGGTTCTACTTCGACGTCGGCCTCGATACCAACCGAAAGCGGATCTATTGTTTCAACTTCATCAAAGGCCTCACAGAGATTCCGGTTCTTTTTCAACAAAGTCCTTATCTGATCCTTTGTTTTGTCTTTGTCGGCCTGCTCATCCATATAAACAAGGACGTCATAGAAGCCCTTAATCTCCCTTTCTCCGCCTCCTGCCTCCTGGGGGATAATGATGGTCTTGTTTTTGGCCTTCAGCCAAACGTTCATGATGCCGTCGATGTTTTCAAGTATAAGTTTCCTATAATCGTCAATGGTCAAAGGAGCCGAGGGCAGCACAAGATTGGGCTCATAGAACGTCCCTTCATAAAGCGGGTGCTTATGCCCTTCTTCCGTCAGCAAGTCGCGGATGTCGAATGTCATCCTATAGCCCAAATCCAAAATGGCGAAACACAGTGACTCTAAGATAGTAATGCCAGGATCGGTGGCGTTATAGTCAGTCCAGATGCTACCGCTCAACTGACTGATACGCTCAATGGCAACACTTCTCAGTGTTTCGATATCCATAATCGGACGCCCCTCGTTATTTTCCAATTTGCTATCCATTTTACACTCTCTTACTTAATCGTAATAACATGATTCTTGGCTGAGGTGAATATTTCATTCTGGTTCTTCTCAAGTGTTTTGTCGGCTATCGTATAGGTCTTGCCGTCCACTCTAATCTCTACCGACTCAACAAAATCGACATACTCCAAATGCTCAAGGAAAGAGTAGATGTCGGCGACGTTTTTCGAGTTGTAAGTCATGTTTTTGCCGAACTTGTCGTTACCATTCCCTATCCAAGGCGAGATAAATGTCTTCAGGTCGGTATCGAGTTTGTCGCGATAATAGCCCTTGTCGGTGAATCCCTTCCGCAGTTGCACCACACACGACACTTGCACTTCCTTATAAATGAAATTCGCCACCTCGATGCTGACCTGGGCAGAGGAAACGTCTTGCAAGTAAGTCCGGATCTCATTGATGACCATGGCTGGAACCACAGGTTTGAACTTGTCCTCCTGGCGGACCACATCCGCATCGGGGCTCACCAACAAAGCGACATATCCCGGTGTGAACTCCATCGTACCGTTCGACAGATCCAGTCGCGTATGCGACATGCACAAGGCAAACGAAATCTGGGGGAAGGCCTCCAATACCAAACGCTCATAATCCCATGCCGTCGATGCCCTGCCTTTATGCCTCAACCTCTCGCTCACTCTAATGTAGAAATCCGAATCGCGCTCTGCTTCCTTGCCTCCGAAAGAGGGATAGGGCTGTTCCACGGTCTTGATTTTCGGGTCGCGCTCGACAAACTTTTGGATGGTTTGCGCAGGTAGCCCTGCCTTCAGGTGCGACAGTTCGTTGCCGTCATTCACAAACGTGGCAGTCACGCAATTGGTCCGAGCCTTTAACAAGGT
>Ga0265298_10008621_pt1 | contig 12225 bp, 7 predicted proteins | sample AusTroGonzalo_MG_3_FD_193486 | JGI IMG/M metagenome (GOLD analysis project Ga0265298, IMG submission 193486) | Bovine rumen microbial communities from tropical cattle in Woodstock, Queensland, Australia - Gonzalo_01 | ecosystem: Host-associated > Mammals > Digestive system > Stomach > Rumen ...
TCGAACCGCATGCCATGCCCGCCGGCGTCTTGGCCGGACCGGCATAGTAGATCGGATGGTCTTTCAGGTACTGCGGCATGGGCTCGCCCCTGTCCAGACGTTCCTTGATCTTCGCATGGGCGATGTCGCGGCCCACGATGATGGTGCCGTTCAGGCTCAGGCGCGTGCCGATCGGGTATTTCGTCAGGATCTTGCAGACATCGGCCATCGACTGGTCAAGGTCGATCTTCACGGCATTGCCTTCGCCGGCCTGGCGGAGTTCCTCCGGAATCCAGCGGCCCGGGTTGTCGTCGAGCTTCTCGATCCAGACGCCATCCTTGTCGATCTTGCATTTGATGTTACGGTCGGCGGAGCAGCTGACGCCCAGGCCCACAGGGCAGCTGGCGCCGTGGCGCGGCAGGCGGATGATGCGAACGTCGTGGGCCATGTACTTGCCGCCGAACTGGGCGCCGAGGCCGATCTTGCAGGCTTCTTCCCACACTTTCTTTTCGAGTTCGACGTCGCGGAAGGCACGGCCCGTCTCGTCGCCGGTGGTCGGCAGGCTGTCGTAGTACTTGCAAGAAGCGAGCTTCACGGTGAGCAGGTTGCGTTCAGCGGAGGTGCCGCCGATGACGAAAGCGATGTGATAGGGCGGGCAGGCTGCCGTGCCGAGGGTCTTCATTTTGCTCACGAGGAACGGAACCAGCGTGCCGGGATTGAGGATGGCTTTGGTCTCCTGGTAGAGGTAGCTCTTGTTGGCGCTTCCGCCGCCCTTGGTCACGCAGAGGAAGCGGTATTCCATGCCTTCGGTGGCCTCGATGTCTATCTGGGCGGGCAGGTTGCACTTCGTGTTGACCTCTTCGTACATGGTCAGCGGGGCGTTCTGGCTGTAGCGCAGGTTCTCTTCGGTGTAGGTCTTGTAGACGCCTTTCGAGAGGGCTTCCTCGTCGCAGAAGCCGGTCCAGACCTGCTGGCCTTTTTCGCCGTGCAGGATGGCGGTACCGGTGTCCTGGCAGAACGGGAGCTTGCCCTTGCAGGCCACCTCGGCGTTGCGCAGCATCGTCAGGGCGACGTATTTGTCGTTCTCGGAGGCTTCAGGATCGTTCAGGATCTTGGCCACCTGGGCGTTATGCGCCGGACGGAGCATGAAGGAGACATCACGGAAAGCCGTGTTGGCCATCACGGTAAGTGCTTCCGGCTGGACTTTCAGCATGGGCTTGCCTTCGAAGTCGCCGACCGAGACCCAGGCCTCGGATCCGGGAATCTTGTAATACTCGGTGGTATCCTCCCCGAGCTGGAACATAGGTGCGTATTTGAATTCCATGGTATTATGTGAATTTCTTGAAGTTGGAATAGCAAATATACAAAAATTGCTCGAACCTTCTCATTTTGATTTATCTTTGCAGAAGCGACAAACCTAATGGAACAAGCGTCGACAGAAATCACCAGCAGCCGCTGGATCGCAGGCCTTGCCTTTATCCCCTTCAATCTGTACAATGGCAAAAGAGGCTTCATTCAGGGACCCGTCGCCAAATACCTGTTTTATTTGTTCTACCCAGTCCACCTGCTGGTGATTTACTGGATAATGAGCCATAGCTGACAACAAGACCGTTCCGTCATGCCGTTTCAGGGCCGGAATGACGGATGGCCACCTTGTTTTGCCACGAGAACACTGTGGACTAGCCCAGCATGCTCTCGCGGCAGGTTTTTTTGCCGAAAGGCCCTTTTCGCTGCCGCGACGACACTGTCAGCCTACTCAGCGTGTCGTCGCGGCAAAACAAGGCAGCGCCGCAATTGCGTCGCAGAGGCCGTCTTTTGCTGCACGGGAGATAATGGAACCGATGGAGCGGCCGTGGCTGGCGGCAATGGCAGCCATCGCCGTCAACGTTTCCCGATAGCCCGACAACTCTGCATGAAGTTGCCGCAGTTCCTCTTGTGACCATGGTTCATAAGCATTCGGGTAATCTGCATTGCGTGCCTCGCTTTTCTCCTTGGGCGCGAGCAGTCCTGTTTCAATTAGTTTGTCTTCCGCTTCCTTTCTACGTCTCCCCAGCAGTCTTGCGCAGCCGGCCACCGGGTAGCCTTGTGAGTGGAATCGACCCAGCCGTTCCTCTTCCTGCTCCGTCCAAGGCTGGCCTCGACGGGAAAGGTTAGGCGCTATTTCTCCGGCCTGAACCAACTTGATTCGAATGGCGTTGACCGTTCTTCCCTGCATTTGTGCGATTTCATCAACGCGCTTCCCTACTTGGAACAGCCGACAAACGGCTTGCTTCTCTTCCTCGGTCCAAGCCTCATTGAAACGCGCGGATTGTTCATGGAGTTTCTCCATCTGTTCTGTCGTCAAATTGTAATACATGCTCATTGGTGTTTTTTGCACAAAAGTAGGGCGAATCCAACAGAAGGCGCCTGTAAGACGACAAAATCGATTCAAAAACGCATTTTCCAGATATTTAATATATTATGGTGTAAAATCCGGACTTTTCCCGGTTATTTATGTAGTTCTTCGAGAAATTGAAAAAACGGAAAACGCATATTCCTCCGGACGTGCGGAGCCGTTTCTTGCAAAAGAGGCGGCTCTTATCGTGCAATAGAAGTTTATTTCGGAGGATTCCCAAATTATGTTTACTTTTGAAACCCGTTATCAAACGTCTTGAACCATGAACACCAAGTATGTATTCGTAACGGGCGGAGTGGCTTCTTCTCTCGGGAAAGGCATCATCGCGGCTTCCTTGGCCAAACTCCTGCAGGCGCGCGGCCTTCGCGTCACCATCCAGAAATTCGACCCCTACATCAACATCGATCCCGGTACGCTCAACCCGTATGAGCACGGTGAGTGCTACGTCACGGAAGACGGCGCCGAGACCGACCTGGACCTGGGCCATTACGAACGATTCCTGGGTGTCCATACCTCCAAAGCCAACAACGTAACGACCGGCAAGATCTACAATACCGTCATCACGAAGGAGCGCGAGGGCGCCTATCTGGGCAAGACAGTCCAGATCGTTCCGCACATCACCGACGAGATCAAGCGCCGCATGCTCCTGCTGGGACGCACCGGCGATTATGATATCATCCTGACTGAAATCGGCGGAACGGTGGGCGACATGGAATCGCAGCCGTTCATCGAGGCCGTCCGCCAGCTGCAATGGGAACTGCCCGATGAGGACTGCATGTCCATCCACCTGACTTTGATCCCCTATCTCCGCGCAGCCAGGGAACTCAAGACCAAACCGACGCAACACTCCGTGCAGATGCTCCAGCAGAGCGGTGTCAAGCCTGATGTGATCGTGTGCCGGACGGAACAGCCCCTCACGCCGGAGCTCCGCCGGAAAATCGCGCTCTTCTGCAATGTCAAGCCCGGCCACGTGATCCAGAGCATCGATGCCTGGAGCATCTACCAGGTGCCACTCAACATGCACGAGGAGCATCTTGACGAGCTGGCCGTCCGCAAGCTCCAGATCGAGAACTTTACCCAGCCGGAACTGGGCAAATGGAAGGAGTTCCTGGAGCGCCTGAAAAATCCGAAACACGAAGTTAGCATTGGCCTGGTGGGCAAATATGTGGAGTTGCAGGACGCCTACAAATCCATTCAGGAAGCTTTGGTACACGCGGGTGCGGCCAATGAATGCAAAGTCAACGTCAAGACGATCCATTCCGAACAGGTCAGCGAAGCCAATGTCGCCGAAATACTGGCCGGCATGGACGGAATCCTGGTGGCTCCCGGTTTCGGGGAGCGTGGCATTCCCGGCAAGATTGCCGCCGTGCGCCATGCCCGCGAAAACGGTATTCCTTTCTTCGGCATCTGCCTGGGCATGCAGATGGCCGTCGTGGAGTTCGCCCGCGACATGCTGGGCTATGCGGATGCCGCTTCCACGGAGATGCAGCCCGCCACGACGCACCCGGTCATCGACCTGATGGAAGAGCAGAAGACCACCACCATCAAGGGCGGGACGATGCGTCTGGGAGCTTATGCCTGCAAACTGGTTCCGGGTACGCTGGCAGCCCGGATCTACGGGCAGCCGGTCGTGCAGGAACGCCATCGGCACCGCTACGAATTCAACGACGCCTATCGCACCGCATTTGAAGAAGCCGGCATGGTGATTTCCGGCACCAATCCCGACACCGGCCTGGTCGAGATCGTGGAAATCCCGTCACATCCATTCTTTATCGGTACGCAGTTCCATCCCGAGTTCAAGAGCACGCCGGAACAGCCGCAGCCCATCTTTGCCGCTTTTGTCAAAGCCGCCATCGACACGCACCTTCAGAAAAAATAACATGAAATCATTCCTCTTTTCCGCCCTGCTGTCCGCCGTGGTTCTGGCGGCTTCTTGTTCGCAACCGAAACCGCAGGATCCGCTGCCGCGCGGAACAGCCTCCCCGGCATTGGACGAGGCGTTCGCGTCCTATCTCCAGGCCGTCGCCGACAGTTCCGAAGAATTGCACAGCATCATGGTCCTTCAGCACGGCAAGGTGCTCAAGGAGCACTTCGCCGTTCCCGATACGGCGCACATCATGAACTCAGTCTCCAAGACCTTTACGTCTACGGCCGTGGGCTTTGCGATTGCTGAGGGGTTGTTGTCGCTTGACGACCGGATCGTGGATCTGTTTCCCGAGTCGCTTCCGGAGCGGGTATCCGATACGGTGGGAAGGATGACGATACGGCATCTGCTGACGATGAATTCCGGACACGGGACCGACCCCACTTATGCTGTCCGTTCGGGCGACGGGGACTGGGTGAAGGGTTTCCTGGAATGGCGCATCGATTATGAGCCGGGCACCTGTTACTGTTACAACAGCCTGGGTACCTATGTACTGTCGGCGGCGGTGCAGAAGGTGACGGGGCAGAAAGTCGTGGATTACCTGGAACCGCGCCTGTGGCAGCCACTGGGCATCAGAAAGCCGTACTGGCAGGAAAGTCCGGCCGGCATCAATACGGGCGGATGGGGCCTGTTCCTCAGGACGGAAGACATGGCCCGCATGGGCTTCTGCCTGCTTCAAGGCGGCAAGTTCTGCGGCAAGCAGGTCATTCCTGCCGAATGGGTACGGGAGATGTCGGCCGCGCAGGTGACTTCCGTCAATGCCGGCGTGAACGAACGGATTGTGGAGGACATCCGGAAGGATCCGACGAGTCCCTTCCATGCTTATTTCGATCCGGACCAGAGCGACTGGATGCAAGGCTACGGCTATCAGATGTGGCGCTGCCGCCACGACGCCTTTCGCGCCGACGGCGCCAACGGACAGTACATCCTCATCCTCCCGGACCAGGACGCTGTCATCGTCACGACAGCGAACATCCCCAATATGCGCCAGGAGTTGAACCTGATCTGGGATTATCTGCTTCCAGTGCTGTAGTCGCTACCCGATCGTTGCGCCGTTGGAGAGGCGTTCCTCGGGGGTGACGATGCGCATCTTTCCGTCAATCTGCTTGGCCATGAGGATCATGCCTTTGCTCTCGATGCCACGGATGACGCGGGGCTGGAGGTTGGCCAGGATGCAGATCTGCTTGCCGACCATCTCTTCTGGCGTGTAGTACTGGGCGATGCCGCTGACGATGACACGCTGGTCGAGGCCGGTGTCGATGGTCAGCTTCAGCAACTTGTCGGTCTTGGGGACCCGTTCGGCCGCCAGGACGGTCGCCGTACGGATGTCCATCTTGCCGAAATCGTCGAAAGTGCAGGCCTCCTTGGCCGGCTCCACCTTCGGCGCGGCCGCCGCCGCAGCTGCCGCCTCGGCGGCCAGCCGCTCCGCCTTGATCCGCTCCAGCCGTTCGACCTGCCTGTCGATCTCGGCATCCTCGATCTTCGAGAAGAGCAGTTCGGCCGGATTGAGCTGGTGGCCCACCGGCAACAGCTCAGCCTTGCCCAGATCGTCCCAGCCGAAAGGCCGGACGTTCAGGATACGGTTCAGTTTCTCGACCGAGAAAGGCAGGAAAGGTGCAAAGGCCACCGACAGGCTCGCCGTGATCTGGAGCGAGGTGTTGAGGATGGCGGCCGTCCGTTGCAGGTCGGTCTTGGCCACGGCCCACGGCTCGGTATCGGAGATATATTTGTTGCCCAGACGGGCCAGGTTCATCGCGGCCTTGAGCGCCTCGCGGAACTTGAAGGTCTCCAGGTTATCCTCGATCTCCTGCTTGAGCTGAGGGATCTGCGCGAGCACCTCGCGGTCGATGGCCTCCAGCTTGCCCGGCTCCGGCACACAGCCGCCGAAATACTTGTGCGTCAACACCACGGCACGGTTCACGAAGTTGCCGAAAATGGCCACCAGCTCGCTATTGTGGCGAGTCTGGAAGTCCTTCCAGGTAAAGTCGTTGTCCTTGGTCTCGGGAGCATTGGCCGTCAGCACGTAGCGGAGCGTATCCTGTTTCCCCGGGAAGTCCTGCAGATATTCATGGAGCCACACAGCCCAGTTCTTCGAGGTCGAGATCTTGTCGCCTTCCAGGTTCAGGAACTCGTTGGCAGGCACGTTCTCCGGCAGGATGAAGCCGTCGCCGTAAGCTTTGAGCATCGAAGGGAACACGATGCAGTGGAACACGATGTTGTCCTTGCCGATGAAGTGGATCATCCGCGTATCCGGGCTCTTCCACCATTTCTCCCAGCTGTCGGGCAGCAGTTCGATGGTGTTGGAAATGTAGCCGATCGGCGCGTCGAACCATACATACAACACTTTGCCCTCGGCACCTTCCACCGGCACCGGCACGCCCCAGTCCAGGTCGCGCGACACGGCACGCGGCTGCAGGCCGCCGTCGAGCCAGCTCTTGCACTGGCCGTACACGTTCGTCTTCCATTCCTTGTGGCCTTCCAGGATCCATTCCCGGAGCCACGGTTCGTACTCATTCAAAGGGAGGTACCAGTGCTTCGTCATCTTCTTGACGGGCTCGGCGCCGCTCACCTTGGAGTGGGGGTTGATGAGTTCCTCCGGGCTGAGCGTGGAGCCGCATTTCTCGCACTGGTCGCCGTAGGCGCCCTCATTGCCGCACTTGGGGCAGGTTCCCACGATATAGCGGTCGGCCAGGAACACCTTGGCTTCCGGATCGTAGAACTGCTCGCTCTCCTTCTCGATGAACTTGCCTTCGTCGTAGAGCTTGCGGAAAAATTCAGCGGCGTATCTATGGTGCGTGGGAGACGTGGTCCGCGAATAGATGTCGAAGGTGATGCCGAAATCGGCGAACGATTGTTTGATGATGTTGTGGTACTTGTCCACGATATCCTGGGGGGAGCATCCCTCCTTGCGGGCCGCGATCGTGATGGGGACGCCGTGCTCGTCGGAGCCGCACACGAAGAGGGTCTCGCGTCCACGCATCCGCAGGTAACGGACATAGATGTCGGCAGGGACATAGACGCCGGCCAGATGGCCGATGTGGACAGGACCGTTGGCATAGGGCAACGCGCAAGTGATGAGATTCCTTTTTTTCATAATCTATTCAATTCTTTTGATAATCTGTTCTTTACGGTATTGAGTACCTGCAGGCGGGCCACCAGTTCCCGAAGATTGTCCTGATCGCCGCCACGCTGGGCAAGCGTGATTTCCCGGGCTGTGGCCGTACACTGCTGGTCAGTGATGCGGAGTTTGTAGAGCAGCACGGACTTGGGCACAGTGCGGCCCAGCGCCTGCTCTTCCGGAGTGATCGATTCCTCGTAGGTGCGCACGGTCAGCGGATGCTCTTCCAGGATCAGGTCGAGCACAGCCCGGGCGACGGCCGGGTCGTCACCGGCCGTGAAATAGCGGATGATGCGCTGCTGCAGGACCTCGCTTTCCTCGCGGGGCAGCGTGGCCAGATAAGCGTAGTAGCGCTCGAAGATGGTGCGGTACAGGTCGTTGACGAACACCAGGTCGTCGTCGGCAAGGGCGTCGCGGATATACTGCGACACGGTCATCTCTTCGTGCTGCTCTGCACCGTAGTACATGTCGTCCTCAAAGTACATGGGGTATTCCCCAAACTTCACGAGATAGTAGGTCAATTCGCGCTCCGGCACGGCCAGGTAGCCGTCTTTCAGGGCGTAGCGGTCCACCGGCACGGGCCGGGTTGCAGTTTCCGCATCGGGGAGGTCTTCGGGGATGAGTTCTTCGGGCTCGGGATTCCGGGTCGGGCCCGGAATGACGGAGGAGGCGTTTTCGTCGAAACGGCGGCGGGAGCGTTCCAGCGCGCGTTTCTTGCGGCGGAATTCGGCAATCGATGCCAGGATGGAGTCTGGCTTCATCTCGAATTTCTCAGCCACCATCTCCACGTAGACGTTGCGCAGGATGGGATCGGGCACCACGGCCACGCTCTGCACGATGTCGCGGATGACCTGCGAGCGGCGGACCGGGTCGCGTTCCGTCTCTTTCAGCAGCAACTCGCTCTTGAAAGAGATGAAATCTTTCTCGTTTTCTTCGATGTATTCCTGTATCTCGATCAGGGAATGGCTCTTGGCATAGCTGTCCGGGTCGTCTTCGGGCGGCAGCAACACCACCTTCACGCTCAAGCCTTCCTCCAGCACCAGGTCGATGCCGCGCAGGGCTGCCTTGATGCCGGCGGCATCGCCGTCGTAGATGATGGTGATCTTGTCGGTGAAGCGCTTGATCAGGCGGATCTGCTCCACGGTCAGCGAGGTGCCCGACGAAGCCACCACATTGGTGACACCCGCCTGGTGCATCGAGATCACGTCGGCGTAGCCTTCCACGAGGATGCACTTGTCGGCCTTGGCAATGCTGTTCTTGGCCTGGAAGATGCCGTAGAGCGAACGGCTCTTGTCGTAGATTTCGCTCTGGGGGCTGTTGACATATTTGGCGACGCTCTTGTCCGTCTTGAGCGTCCGGCCGCCGAAGGCGATGACGCGGCCGCTGATGGAATGGATCGGGAACATCACCCGGTCGAAGAAGCGGTCGTAGAGTTCGCCGCTCCCCTCGCGTTCGAGGCAGAGGCCCGAAGCCACGAGATATTCTTTTTTGTAACCGGCTTTCAGGGCGGCGGCAGAGAGCGTCAGCGGACGCGAAGCGGCGTAGCCCAGGCCGAACTTGCGGATGGTCTCGTCGGTAAACTTGCGCTCGCGGAAGTAGCTCAGGCCGATGGCCTTTCCCACTTCGCTGTTCCACAGCACGTCCGCATAGAATTTCTGGGCATACTCACTTACCACCAGCATGCTCTCGTAGCGCATGCGGCTGGCGATCTCCTCGGCCGTCTCCTCTTTCTCGACAATTTCGATATGATATTTCTTGGCCAGATAGCGCAGGGCTTCCCAGTAACTGAGGTGCTCGTGCTCCATCAGGAAAGTGACGGCATTGCCGGCCTTGCCGCAGGCGAAGCATTTGAAGATGCCCTTGGTGGCCGAAACGCTCATCGAAGGATTCTTGTCCTGATGGAAAGGACACAGGCCGAGATAGTTCGCACCCCGCTTGCGCAGGGATACGAAATCGCCGATGACCTCTTCGATCCTGACGGCATCCAGAATCTTTTCGACAGTAGCGCGATCGATCATCCTACCTCCTCAAGAGCTCCAACTCTTCTTTCGTATACAGCAGCCGGTCAAGGATCGGGGACATCTCATCGGTAAACACATAGGCCGCAATGATGAACAGCACGACGAGCAGGGCCAGGATGATGAGCACCAGGCGGACGGGACGGACCTGCCGGCGCGGCTCCTGCTTTTCCTGGACAGTCCAGCCGGGCATCGCCGGGACGGGCTTCGTTGCCGGAACGGACTCCGCAGCAGGCACGACTTCCCTTTCCTGATCTTTCTCGGATACTTTGATCGAGATAGGTTCGAAACCCACGCCGTCCGGCCAGATGTCGAGGTGGTCGTCGGGGACGAAGAAAAACTCGTTGCGCGCATTGGCACGCATGACGCCCAGCCCCGGCAGCTTGCAACTCTTGTGTCCTTCGAGCTCCGAACTCAGCCGGCTCAGGCACCAGCCCAGCTCCACCCCGGCCTGGTCCAGCGACACGTCCGATTCCTTCATCACTTTTTCGAGCAGCATGCGGCCTTGTTCCAGCGAGATGTTTTCCTTATGGAACGACATCTTGCGGTAAGGCGGATGAATGGTGGTCTGGTGATCGGAATAGGTGGCCGGCAGCATCTCGGCGGTGAAGCTGCCGAGATACGGGACATCAACCCTGTCGTTTTCCACGATAAGGTCCTTGACGCATTTCGAGAACAAGCTGATGTCCATGGGGTTCTTCCGGCTGAATAACTTGCAAAGTTATGCAAATAATGGCGAAAAACGAAAAAACCGGCAATTACGAGCACAAATAATTTCATCTTGCAAGTGAAACCGGCCAGAGGCCGAAGGGTCGCAGGGGGCTGTGCCCCTGTAAAAACATTGCCCCCAGGACACAAAAAAAATCCAGCCTGAAAGACTGGATTTTTTTAGTGCCCGGAACAGGACTCGAACCTGCACAAACTTGCGTTTACTAGTCCCTGAAACTAGCGCGTCTACCGATTCCGCCATCCGGGCGAACCGTTAGGGACTGCAAAGGTAGTAAATAATTTCAAACTTCATAATATTTTTTTACCACCTAAAAACACAAGGGACCGGTCGACAGGACCGGTCCCCCACTTGAGAATAACCTAATTTTAACCTAAATGCTTACTTCCAGTTCGTATATTGGGCAGATGCATCGGTCCAGCCGGCATTCTGCTTAAGCACGCCATTCGAGAGGCTGATCTCGGACTGCGGGAAAGGACGGAAGCCCCAGGTAGCCTCGTAACGAGCCTTGTAGCCTGTGTTCTGGTCTTTCATCACCAGTTGTACCGTATTGTTGCGGATCGGCTGTCCCAGCTGGGATTCCAGCGCCTTGATGCAGTAGGTCTTGCCGTAGCGGCGCATGTCGTTCCAGCGGATGCCTTCGAAAGCGAGCTCGTGCTGGCGCTCCATGCGGATAGCCTCCACGCTGTACGCCTTGTCGGGCAGGCCGACGCGGGCACGGACGGCATTCATGCCGCTCTTGCCGTTGTAGATGGTCTTGCCGTCGGTCAGCTCGGAGTGCATCAGCAGCACGTCGGCGAAACGGAGAATCTGGACGTTCTGCAGCGAGTGGCCGCGGCCGAGGTCGCTGCCGGCGCCGCCGTATTCGGCAACGGAGGAGAACTCATAGAAGAACTTGCCGTTCACGAGAGCTCCGTAGGCCTGGTATTTCTTCTGCCAGAGGCCGCTCTCTTCCATCTGCTGGTCGTTGCCCCAGGAATAATTGGAAGGTCCGCCGATCTGCTCCACGTCGACATTCCAGATGGAAGCCATCTTGCGGATGTCGCCCGGTTCATCCTTGTCCCACTGCTCCCAGACGGCCGGGTTGACGGGCGCCATGCCGTAGCCACGGCTGAACGGGAAGGCGTTGACCTCATATTTGCTGCGCTTGCGCACGCCCAGGTACTGGTCGAACTTGTTGCGGTTGCGCGAAGACTCGGCAATGTTCGAGAAGCAGATGCTGAACATCTCTTCGGGGTTCTTGTCGTCGGTGAGCCAGGTGCCCTCGACAGACTGGGCATATGCATAATCCTTCTTGGTGGCCGAGTTCATGTACGGCCACATCAGGCGGTAGTCGCTGGCCAGCTTGTGACCGCTGTTCGCGATGCAGTCTTCCAGGCCGCGGACCACTTCGTCCTTGGCGATGACGGAGTTGATGATCTCACCCGTTTCCAGGTCGATGAGCGGCAGGGTCGTGATGTTCTCGCCGTTCTTGTCGCTGTAGAAGCCCGTGTAGAACAGGTACACGCGGGCGAGCAGCGCCTCGGCATCCCATTTGGTGGCATGGCGCAAACCGGAAATGCACTGGTCCCAGGGCTGGGACGGCATGATCTCGATGGCTTCCTTCAGGCCGGCGGCAATCGTACCGTAGATCTCCTGGATCGTACCGGGAGCCGGATATTCGGAAGCCTCGTCGACGGAGTTCGGAACAAACTTCACCAGAGGTACTTCACCGAACTGCTGCGTCAGGTCGAAGAGCAGGTAGGAACGGAGGAAATAGGCCTCGCCCATCAACTGGTTGCGCATGTCCTCATCCTGTACCTTGTCGAGATTGGCGATAGCCAGGTTGGCGCGGACGATACCCGCATAATAGGGAGTCCAGAAGTCCAGCTGGGCATTGGGCTCGAAATAGAGCAGGTGATCGTAGGCCTGGATTTCATAGTCGTCCTGTCCACCACCGCCGAAGCACTCGTCGGACATGGTCAGGTTGGCGATGAAGGAGTGGGCGCTGGGTTCGTAGGCGGCCTGGTTGAGCACGCTATAGATACCCGTCACGAGCTGCTTGGCGTCCGTCTCCGAAGCGGG
>Ga0265298_10008622_pt1 | contig 12224 bp, 8 predicted proteins | sample AusTroGonzalo_MG_3_FD_193486 | JGI IMG/M metagenome (GOLD analysis project Ga0265298, IMG submission 193486) | Bovine rumen microbial communities from tropical cattle in Woodstock, Queensland, Australia - Gonzalo_01 | ecosystem: Host-associated > Mammals > Digestive system > Stomach > Rumen ...
GGGTTCAGCAGCGACAGCGGACTGATGGAATAGTCCTGACCAGGCATCTGGTTCGTGGCGCCACCCGTGTAGAGAGGCATACCGTCGATAATCCAGAGCGGCTCGTTCGATGCCGACATCGAGCCGTCGCCACGGATACGCGTGTTGTAACGGGGACGCACACTGCCCGGCGTGTCGGTATTCGCCTGAATGGTCAGGCCCGGCACCAGGCCCTCCAGCATCTGGTCCACACGCAGCTGCGGCAGGTTCTTCAAGTCGGCCGATGTCACCTGATAGGCAGAGCCCACCAGGTCACTACGCTTCTGCACCGTACCGTAGGCACCCACGATGACCACATCCTTGATGGTCGTCTCGTCGTCCTGCATCACCACCGGTGCCAGCTCACCGTTCTTAGCTTTCACCTCTTCACTCTTTACAACACGCTTCACCGGCTTCATGCCAATGTAGGTATAGACCAGCGTCACAGGCAGCTTATCGCTGACGGTCAGCGTGTACTGGCCGTCCAGATTGGTAATCGTCTTGTTCTGAGTGCCTTCCTGCTGCACCGTTACGCCAATCAGCGGTTCGTCCTGCGCGTCCACAACGACGCCCTTCAGCACGTCGGCAGCCTGCAACGGCGCTATAACAGCAAGCATCACCAGAAGGATTATGATTCTGTATATCTTCATACTCTCTTAGTATATGGTCACAGTTTGTGCGCAAAGGTAGTGAAAAATACAATAAATAGCAAGTAATTCACCAATTTTTCTTATTATCTCCCCGCTTTTTTGCCCCATCTTCTTGCGCCTCCTATCTCCATGAGACACGCTCGCATCTCACGGAGTTATTGGAAAAGCAGGAAACGCCAAAAGTCCATAAGGATCAGTTTATTTCTTCGCGATGGAAACAAGTTTAATCTTAACATGCCGGTTCCGCAGCATCCTTTGATGACTTACTGTAGAAAAACAGGTTGTTACCATTGGCTGTCAGCATCTGAGCCACGATATTCTCAATAAGCATTGAAATATTGGAATGACATCTTCGACAAAGTTGATGAACTCCAAACCTCCATTGGCACTTCACAGGAAGAGGTAAAAAAAATCAATCCAGACTTTGCAGGATGAAATCGATAGTCTGAAACAGGCCGTATCAAAAGAAAAGCGTGAAACTATCGACAAAGGTGGTGTCTATATGTTTGGCAAGCACATATCAGGCTGGTATTTCTATCCGTTTATGTTTCTTGTGTTTCTATTCCTTTGGCTCTATGGCCGAGCTTATTACATCATGGAAGACAAGGCAAAACAGGCAAACGTCAAACTACAGGTCATCCGTGACGAATATGGCCACGTTCCATCAGTTAAGAGAACATTCGAGATTTTGGATTCTACCTATGCAAATCCTATTCCTCCAATGGTGGAAAACAGCGATGGCACGAATTAGAATTGTTGGTGGGTCTGTTTTCATAACAGACCCATTTCATATTAGATATTTCAGCCCGTTCATTTGCTTTTCTGCCCAAATGCCGCTAAAATCGGGTTAAAAAGCATAAAGCGTTCGACAGTTCGACAAAAAATGAGTACCTTTGTAGCCAATTATGAGCAGAAGATTGTATACCTATATAATGTTAGTGGCGACCATTGTGCTCTCCATAACGGGATGCATGGATAGGAATCGGGGGGCAACCGCATCACGACACCCGAAAGATACGCTCTATACCGAGCAGCAGGCGATGGAGGTGTACGACTACGACCCTGTGCGGGCGCTGGAGATTATGGACTCGGCGGTTATCGTGGGAAACTTGCCCGATTGGTGGGCAGACTTCTACAGGGCGCGAATCTACAGCAGTACGCAGGCACCGGAACTGCTCGATTCGTTGCTTCATGGCGTCAAGGGGGCAGCGGGCGACACGGCGCGCGTCATTGCCGAGCGACTGCTCTGTCACGACTCCATCAAGGCGAGTCTGGCCCGTCAGCAGGACGTGCTGGAAGTTCTGGCCCACACCGCCCGCCAGCAGGATGACACGCTAGGCTGGCTGCAGCGTTCGCGCGAGTTGGTGGAGGTATGCCACGGACAGGGTGCCGAGACCGAGGCTCTGCGCAACGAGGCCGAGGTGGGGACCGCCCTCTGCTTCTTGGGAAAGGAGACCGAGGGCATGGCGCGGATTGACAGCGTGATAGCCCTACTGGACGTGAAGAAGTTCAACGAGCTCGATGCCATGCTCATTGTGCTGAAGCGCAAGGTGTGCGTGCTGGCCGATAGGGGGCATTATGCCGAGATGCTGCCGCCGGCCCGCCAGATGCTGGAGCGGCTCAGCGACTACGAGCAGCACCCCGACCGCTATCACGACGGTAGCTACCGCGAGCCCAAGGCCTCCACCGAAAGGCAGGACTATATTGAGTTCTACCGCTCGAAGGCGCAGAAGTATATCGCCGCTGCCTACGCCGCCATCGGCGAGAGCGGCAGCATGGAGGAGTCGTTCCGCCAGTTGGAGGCCATCGTGCGCGACGCTGCTGCCCGAGAGCGCCGCGCACGCTACCAGGCCATCGAGCAGCAGATGCAGCGGCAGGAGGCAGAGGCCCGTGCCGACCGCAGCCGACTGACAACCATCATCTTTGCCATCCTGCTCGCCACCGCCCTTTGCGCACTCGTGTGGTACTGGCATCAGAAGCGCGTCATCAGCCGCAAGAACCGTGTGCTGGTCCGGCAGATTGACGAGGCGATGGCATACAAGCAGAAGTACGAAGAGGTGAAGTATCAGACCCCACCCCTTGAAGGGAGGGGAGTGCCTACGGACAGACAAGGCGCAGCCGCATTCCCGACCGATGGCGCAGCCGCTCCCCACCCCTGTAGGGGCGGGGCTGGGGGATGGGTCAGTAACTCTGATTCCACCACCCCCGATGATGCGCTCTTCGCCCAGATTCACGACACCATCGTCCGCGAGCAGCTTTACCTCAACCCCGCCTGCGACCGCCAGATGCTCATCGACCGTTTCGGGCTTTCGAAAGAGCGCATTGGTGCCGCCTTTGCCAAGGGCAGCAGCCATCCGTCGCTGTCGGCCTATATCAACGACCTGCGGTTGGAACATGCCTACAAGTTGCTGCTTGACCAACCCGGTCTTGACCTTTGGCAAGTGGCGTTGCAGAGTGGTTTCAGCAGCCGGAAATACTTTGGCGACCGCTTCAAGTCGCGCTACGGCATGACACCTTCCGAGTTCAGGGCCGCCCAGCAATGATGGTCTGACAGCAAATCATAATATGCCTGAAATTGTCTTCGGACGTCAGAAATGGTCTTTCTGACGTCCAAATCTGTCTGAAACCACGTCCGAATCTGTCTGTGCCCTTGCGGGCGCAGGCATTTTTATGTACCTTCGCGAGGTAATAACGGCAAAAAGGGACGCTTATGCACACATCAACACTCATCCTTCTGCTCACGGGCATCATTGCGGTGCTCGTGGCGCTCGTCGTGTTCCTCGTCTGGCGCATGGCCCGCAAGGACGACGAACTGCGCCTCAAGAACCGGGTCATCGTCGACGAGGTGGAGCGCCGCCACCGCGTCATCGACCGCGCCGTCAGTCTCGGTGTCAACCGTGCGGCGCTGTTACTGTCTTTTTCCCTGCTGCTGGTGATAGCCGCCTGCACCAAGGAGGGCGACACTATCTATCAGCCCGACCCTGCCGATGCGGCCTCGACGGCACCGCTGGTCACCGTCATCTACGACCCCAATGCGCTGGGTGATGGCGGCTACAACGACCTCATCTATCAGGGCGTGGAGCAGGCGATCCGTGAGCACGGGCTGCGCACCATGCAGCTGTCGCCCGCCACGAAAGCAGAGGGACTGACCTATCTGCAGACGATGTTCCAGCAGATGGAAGCCGCACAGGACACCGTGCGCCGCCTCTTCATTGTGGCCGCCGCCAGCTACGACGACTACCTGCGCCAGAACAACAGCCGTTTAGAGAAGAACGCCTATGCCGACCTGCTCTATTTGGAGACCAAGATCCCGCTCAGCGGCAAGGGCTCCACGCTCTATCTGCCTTTCTATGGAGCCATGTATGAGGCCGGAGCCGTTGCGCCCGTCATTGCCCCAGAGGTGCTGCTCGTGGCGGCCAACCCGAAGGTAGAGACTGTGAAAGAGGCCGTGGAGGCATTCACAGAGGGTTTTCGTACCGGCTATTTGGCGGCTGACGACCAGCAGCTCGTCACCCAATATCTCTCCGACGATGTGGCTGGAGGCTTCGCCGTAGCCGACACCACCGCCATGCGACTGCTCTATCAGCAGCAGTGGCAGGCCTGGAGCCAGCTGATGGTGCCCGTCTGCGGCGGCGCCGGTTCCACGTTCCACCGGTTGATAGAGATGCTGGGCGGCTACGAATACGTTGGCATTGATGCCACCGTCACCTCCCCTTATTGTCCGTTCTCTGCCGTGAAGCACATCGACCGTGCCGTCAGTCTCTGCATCGGCCAGTGGCTATCCGTGGAGGGCATGCCGAAGCATCAGGTGCTGGGACTTGCCGACGGCTATACCGAGTTGGTGGTTCATCCCTATACCAGCAGCCATAAGCAGGCGTTCAGCGAGCAACTGACGGAGGCCCTGCTCTTAAAGATTCATAACGATGCTATCAGAAAGGAGGCCGAGCATGAGAAGTAAAGCGTATATAGTCTTATTTCTGTTGGCCATCCTCGCCCTGTTCTCTGGCTGCAAGCAGGAGGATGACACCATTGAGATTGTGCCAGCCCGCCACTGGGTGGAGAAGACCGTAGCGGTGGTGGCACCTGTGGGTGATGCCGCCACAAAGACCCGGCTGGAGCGCACCGCCGAGTGGTTCTTGGAGAACTTCCGCGAGGCGCAGCGGCACGACACGCTGGCCATCGACCTGAAGCTGGAGTGGCACGACGAACTCTCAGAAAACCTCGAAACGCTCAGCGAGCAGTTGGCTAACCGCGAGGACATCATCGCCGTCGTCGGCCCCTTCGCCAACGGCAGCGTGGCACGCTTCGCCCCAGCGTGCAGCAAGACGCAGAAGCCGCTCATCACCCCAACGGCCACCAGCGAGGATATCATCCGCCGCTATGCCGTCACCACGAATGGGCTGAACACGAATGCCGCGCCCTTCCTCTGGTCGCTCACCGAGACCGACGTCTCGCTGGCAGGCTTGCTGATGAGCGGCTTCGCGACGATGGCCAAGCACTATAGCGACATCCTTGATACGCCCAAGGCCGCCGTCTTCTCGCCCGACGACACCTACGGCATGACGTTCAACTACTGGGCACCGTTCTATGCCTTGGAGAACAACATCGACCTGCAACGCAACGAGCAGTACGGGAGCCAGCAGGAGTTGCTGCAGCAGATAGCCGACTACCGCGAGGCGATGGTAGGACAGGGACTGGTGGCGTCGGCCATCTTCTGCGTGGCCGAGACAGCGCAGCAGCTCTACGAGGTGGCCCGCGCCAACCGCCAGGCCGTGCTGGGCGACCCCGTGCTCAGCCTGGCGTTCAGCAGCACCGACCCCGACGACCCAGCCAACGACCAGCACTGGCAGATGTTCAAATCGACCTACAACACCTACTTCGCCTTCTCCGCTCTCTCGGAGGAGGGACTCGCCGCCCTTGGCCCGCGTGGTGCCGCCATCCTGCAGGGCTGCGAGGGCTTTTCGCCCTACGCCGACCCCACCACGGGCTTCGAGCAGAGCTACAAGACGCGCTTCGGCCAGCTCCCCACCTTCGCCGAGTGCAAGTTCTACGATGCCCTGATGCTCGCCGCCTTCGCCACCTGCTACGCAGAGCACCAGTGTCCTGTGGTCGGCGATATTATCGCCGACATCAACCAGGCCATCCGCACCCTCACCATCGATACCGACGGTGCCCAGCTCAGCGGCCCCGCCTGGAACGCCACCACAATGGAAATCTACCTCTCCGCTATGGAGCGCGGCCAGCTGCTTCATTTCGTAGGCGCCTCGGGCGAAATCACCTTTGATGCCGACACCTACACCGCCGCCACCACGACCACCTACGTCCACTGGCAGCTGATGGACGGCCAGATCATCCACCGCGACTACTTCGGAGGCGGCAGCCGCAGTGCCGATGCCAAGGCCGCCTGGCTCTACCTCTACGACCAGCAGGAGGCCGCCAAGGACTTCGAGGAGCAGGCTGCTGGCGGCACGGCCATCACCTATCCCGCCCTCACCGACCAGTATGCCGTGCTGGTGCAGGGCAGTACGGGCTTCATCAACTACCGCCACCAGGCCGACGTGCTCAGCGTCTATCAGGCCTTGCGCCGAGGCGGTTTCCCCGATGACCACATCATTCTCATCATCGACGGCGGCATTGCCAATGACCCGCAGAACCCTGAGCCGGGCATCATCCGTGCATCGCTCAACGGCCCCGACTTGCTCGGTGGTCACGATAATCTGCCCGCCACAGTAGTCGATTACAACAGTGCCGACCTTACTGCAAAAGATGTCACCAGCATCCTGCAAGGCGTGGGCGGACCCGGCGCTAATGTCCTCCTCTACTGGAGCGGCCATGGGCGTAGCACCGGCCACGGCGGCGCCAACGAGTTCTGCTGGCGCGACGCGCCCTCCGGCCAGGGTTTTACGGCTTCGCTCCTTGCCGAGACTGTCCGGCAAATGCAGTTCCGCAAGCTCTGCATCGCCGCCGAGCCCTGCTACGGCGAGTGCGTCATCAGTGCCGTCGAGGGCATACCCGGCGTGCTCGCCATGAGCGGGGCCAGCGCCGCCGAGCAGTCGTGGGCCGACTGCTGGAGCAACGACGCCCACGTGTGGCTGTGCGACCGCTTCTCGCAGAACCTCGTCACCTGTCTCACCGACAACCCCGACACCAGTTTCCGCGACCTCTTCCTCTACTGCGCTACCCACACTCTCGGCTCCCACGCCAAGATAGTGAACGCCGCCCACTTCGGCAACCTTTACACCACCGGCCCCGCCGAGTTCATACGCTATAACAATAAATAAGGTATATATTATGTTTCATAATTAAAAACAAAACGACAATGAGACAAAACAATCGATTCCTTTCACGACTGGCCTATCCCGCATGCTGCTGTATCACGGCAGCCCTGCTGCTCACGGCCTGTCACGACGATGACAACGACACGCCCTACACCCCTGGCACGTTCAGTTACAGCGCCGTGGTGTTCGGCAGCAGCGACAGCCAGCAGCTGACGCTCGACAGCATCTCGTCAGCCCTCACCAGCGCCACCACCACGGCCTCGTGGCTCAAGGTGACGCCCCTGGCCGACTTCGACCGCTTCGGCCACCCCACGCTCAGCATTGAGAGTACGCAGCCCTCGACCGACGGTGCCGAGGCCACCATCGACGTGGTGAGCGAGAAGGGCGACCGCGCCACTGTCACCGTGCGCCACCGCTCCATGAGCGACGGCGATGCCTACAGCGGCGGCAACGCCGGATGGCTCACCGACTGGTGGACCTTCCAGACCGTGGACCTGCAGGGCTTCGAGCACGCCCAGAAGGCCCCCTGGACGGTGGAGGGCGCCGACCACATTCCCGAGGAGGTGCGCCGACAGGTCACGCCCTCGCAGGGATGGGAGATGGCCTTCAGCTATCTGAACGACGAGTCGCTGCGCGGCGTGCGCTACTTCGCCCTCTACAACAAGTGGAGCGGACAGATGCGCGTCTATACCTACATCGTCGACCCCACCGGCTGGGGCACCGACCTGATGATTAACGCCTACTTCGGCACGGCCAACCACAACGACATGTACCCGCTCTACAACGTCTTCGAGTATGGCATACCCACCAGCCACGTGCCGGGCAGCACCCTCTCGCGCAACGCCAAAATCCTGAGCGCCCAGAGCCAGACCTTCCAGACGTGGCTCACCCCCTTCCGCTACTCCCAGAGCATCACCCCCGGATGGTACTGCTTCGAGTTCGACATGTCGGGCTACGTGCCCAAGGGCAAGGACTGGCTGAAGAAGGACGAGGACGCTCCGCGCTTCAAGTTCTTCGCCGAGACGGTGAACAACCAGAGCGTCAACCTCAAGGGTACGCTCTCCGGCAGCATCAGCGGCACTTTCAGCGACCCGCAGATTATCCAGCACGGCGGGGCCAACGCCACCAGCGGCATATTCAGCGCCTTGGGTGGCGGACTGAGTGCGATCAGCGGCTTAGCCTCCAACAGCATCTCAAGTTGTGCGACCTACGGCAGGTTGATGAGTAACGGCGGCGACGAGGGCATCGGCGGCTATCTCAACCCCATCAAGTACTGGGGCGGATTTGCCTGCAGTATCGCCGGGCCGCTGCTCAGCTTCATCGGTGGCCAGATGGAAGACCCCGTGAGCTACGACACCATTCCCGGCAAGATTGACCTGACGCTCGACGCCACGCTCGACCTCAACGGCTACATCAAGGCTGCCACGGGCAACAACCAGCGCGGACTCTCCGTCAGTCCTAAGGGCATATACTCGGCCAACGGCGCCAACGGTCATGTGGGCAAGGGCGTGTGGAGCCTGGCCGAAGACCCCGTGGTGTATATCGACAAGGACGACATCCTCTCCTCGCAGAACGGTTTCAACCTGCTCTGCACCAACAGCGGCTACTCCATCAGCAGCTTCGCCGACTACGACGTGCGTATTGTCTATGCCTTCGACCCCACGAGTATCAAGCTGAACCTGAACACAGACCTGTTCCGCGACATCCAGGACGTCACCGTCACGGCCAACGTGGGCGTGCTGCCCAACTACCCCTGCGGCCACACCGATTCCTATCGGCAGATGCTCATGCTGGGCAATCGCCCCTCGTTCAGCCTGGCCCCGGGCAAGACCAGCGGCACTGTTAACCTCAGTGCAAACTCAATCCCCTTAGTGTGGAAGGTGGGCCTGGACGACCTGGCCGACGGCCAGTATGAGACCGCCCAGAACTGCTCCGTCGTCACCCAGAAGACGGCCGATGGCAAGGGCTGGCAGCGCTATCACGGACGACTCATCGACGTGCCGGAACTAGGCAAGCAGATTGTCGTGGACCCGCAGGTATTTTTGCCCTACAGCCTCGATGAGAAAGGCAAATGCACCGGCATCGGCTACCCCACGGCCCCCGACTTCGTGGTGCGCGTCGATGTGCAGTTCACCGCTCTCGACGACGACGGCGAGCGCAAGGCATTCCAGTATGGAAAACTCTACATACCGAAAATCGAGATTGTGGATTACGACGGGATAAGCAAGGTCTACAGCCGCCTGAAGGACTACTCGCAGAAGTGCGAGAAGAAGCAGGCCGTCAACACGCTGGCCAACGACTCAAGCGTCCCTGTGCGCTTCCCTGGCGGCCATCGCCTCATCGCCAAGACCCTCCGCCTACTGAAGATCATCACCGATGAATAAGCGTACAGTCCCAAATAGCCAGATAAATAAATTGTAAATCGTAAACATAAGTAAATCGTATATGAAAAAGAGTTTTCTTCCTGCGCTGCTGGCCATGCTGATGCTGGCCACAGTCGCCCCCACGTTCACCGCCTGTTCTGACGATGACGATGACAAGAACAACAGCGAGCAAACCGAAAGCCAGAAACTGCAGTACGACGACCTAGACATCTTCCAGCGGGCCATCTGCAACATCGACAGCGCCGGCCAGCTGGTGCGCTACGAGATTGGTCAGGCTCTCCACGACGCCGAGCCGCAGCACCTCTACATCGGTGTCGATGACATCGAGGAGGCAGCCAAGATGTTCCGCACGTGGATTGCCCCCGACGTGAAACTGCCCGCCGGAAATGCCGACCTCACCGCCGAGCTTACCGACACGCTGGGCCACGCCCAGGGTACCATCTACTTCCGCGCCGGCAGCGGCCAGACCGTGGCCGAGGTGACCTACAGTCCGGAGACGAAGCTGAAGTACATCGACAAGATTACCTTCCTGCTGAACTCAGCATGGCCCTACAACTCAGGGGAAAAGGTGTGGCATCTGGGCGATATTCGCTCCTTCAGGATTACTGGCAATTGTGGTGAGGGTCTTGCTGATAATGACAAGCAACTCAATTTCGTGCTCGTCCAAGAGGGCGGCAATGGCCTCTATGCAGTATGGGCTGCCATTACAAATAACAAGTACACAAATTCTTCTGGAAAACAGAAATGGGGTGTTGAAAATTCTTTCGATAAGGTATTCTATTCAGACTATTGTCCGACCCGTAGCAGCGCGGACTACATTACAATTATGCTGAGGGAAAACTGGGCTTATTTTGTTGAGAAATTCAACCAAGCTGGATGCGGACCGCTTGATGCGAGCGCTTCATACTGGATAAACAGTACCCATTGGGACTGGGGGCGTTATTATGAGTGCATGGTGTATTCAAGCGGCTATGTTTCCGGAATAACGCAAGGCAATGGCGAAGAGCGCTTCCTGCTGAAAATCGACTGGCTCAGGGACGGCGAATTACCACTGACGCCCACCGGCGGCAGTGAAGGATTCCCAGGAGAAGGCTGTGCCAACCTCTTCGACGGCAACGGCAGCACAAAGTGGCTAACGATTAATCCCCGTACGAAGAGCGAGGTCAGCGGCAAGGACTGCTGGTGGGTGGAGTTCCAAACCGACAGCCCCATCAAGCCCTACTCCTATAAGCTGCTGACGGGAAACGACACAGGCCACTATCCAGAGCGCAACCCGAAGAGCGGGGCTCTCTACGGCAAGAAGAACGCTCGCAGCCAATGGACGCTCATCGACAGCCGCACAAACTTCGAGCTGCCTTCCGGCAACTATGTGTGGAAAGAGTACCAGGTGAACGGCACCAGGGGCGACTATATGTACTTCCGTTTTGAGGTCTATGAGCAGGTGGCTGGCGGGTCCGTCCAGCTTTCTGAACTCCAGCTCTGCTATTAGGCCCCCCCGTCGGGCACTGTCCGGCCCTCCGGCAGTGCCCGACCGACCTCGGACGAAGGCCAAAACCGCTCCGGCAGCGTCCGACCGACCTCGGTACAACTATAAAAAACAGAAATAATGTATAACAGAAGACAATGAAACAGAAGAAAATCTGACGGGAGTTCTTGTGTTTCTTTCTCAAACATTGCCGCAAAGACACAGTTTGTTTCAAAGTTTCAAGAAAATAAGCAAAAAAAGAGATGCACCAACATGTGTTGATGCATCTCTTGCGTATTGGAATCGTTCTCCCGTTAGGGGAAACGATATTATTCAGCCTTTGCCTCTTCAGCAGGTGCCTCAGCAGCAGCTTCCTCAGCGGGAGCCTCTGCCTTTGCCTCTTCAGCAGGTGCCTCAGCAGCCTCAGCCTTGGGAGCAGCAGCCTTGCGAGAACGACGGGTCTTCTTCTTGGTCTCGCCCTTAGCCATTTCGGGATCGAAGTCTACGAGCTCGATGAAGCAAACCTGAGCGGCGTCGCCCTGACGGAGACCGAGCTTGATGATACGGGTGTAGCCACCGGGACGGTCGCCCACCTTCTCAGCTACGGTAGAGAAGAGTTCCTTGATGGCGTCCTTGTTCTGCAGGTAGCTGAACACGACGCGGCGTGAGTTGGTAGAATCCTCCTTAGCCTTTGTAATCAGGGGCTCCACATACTTCTTCAAGGCCTTTGCCTTGGCAACGGTCGTAGTGATTCTTTTGTGCATGATCAGCGAGATAGCCATGTTAGCGAGCATGGAACTGCGGTGAGATGCAGTACGACCGAGATGGTTGAATTTCTTATTGTGTCTCATTGTTTTGTTTTGCTTTTATTGGGCATTCGGCATGTCCTCGCGGACTTACTCCCTGTCCAGTTTATACTTTGTAATATCGGTTCCAAACGACAGATTCAGACTCTCGAGCAAATCATCAAGCTCAGTGAGCGATTTCTTACCGAAGTTGCGGAACTTCAAGAGGTCGGTCTTGTTGTACTGTACGAGATCGCCAAGGGTCTCGACATCGGCAGCCTTCAGACAGTTGAGGGCACGAACCGAGAGGTTCATATCCACAAGCTTGGTCTTCAGCAGCTGACGCATGTGCAGCACTTCCTCATCGAACTCCTGGTTGCCCTCGATATCATTGTTCTCAAGGGTAATCTTCTCGTCAGAGAAGAGCATGAAGTGGTAGATAAGGATCTTGGCTGCCTCCTTCAGGGCATCCTTCGGGTGGATGGAACCATCCGTGGTGACTTCGAGCACGAGCTTGTCGTAGTCGGTTTTCTGCTCGACACGATAGGGCTCGACAGCGAACTTCACGTTACGGATAGGAGTGTAGATAGAATCGATGGGTATCACGTTGACATCGGTGCAGAACTCACGGTTCTCATCAGAGG
>Ga0265298_10008623_pt1 | contig 12224 bp, 7 predicted proteins | sample AusTroGonzalo_MG_3_FD_193486 | JGI IMG/M metagenome (GOLD analysis project Ga0265298, IMG submission 193486) | Bovine rumen microbial communities from tropical cattle in Woodstock, Queensland, Australia - Gonzalo_01 | ecosystem: Host-associated > Mammals > Digestive system > Stomach > Rumen ...
CGCGTTATTCAAAGCGAAATAAGGATTCTCGGTCGTCGCGCCGATAAGGATCAAAGTCCCGTTCTCGACATGCGGCAATAAAACATCCTGTTGTGCCTTGTTGAAACGGTGGATCTCGTCGAGGAACAAAACGGCGCCCAAACGCCCGGCTTTTCGCCTCGAGCGCGAGAAATCGACGACGTCCCTGACGTCCTTGACGCTGGAAGCGACGGCGGAGAGGCGGCAGAAAGGCCGCTTCGTCGTCAGAGCGATAACTTCCGCCAAGGTCGTCTTGCCGCAGCCCGGAGGGCCGAAGAAGATGGCGGAGGAGAGCTTGTCGGCAAGGATCGCGCGCTGCAGAAGCGAGCCTTCGTAGATGAGATGCTTTTGGCCTGCGATCTCGCTAAGATCGCGGGGGCGCATACGGAAGGCTAAGGGAGCGTTGGCGGCATCGGCGTTCTCAAATTGATTAAGAGCGGGATCGCCGGGAATATCTCTTTGTTCCGAGAAGGAAAAAAGTTCAGGTTCGTCAGTCATTAGATCTATTTTGGGACTGACCGGAATGAGCTGAAAAATGGGGCCCTGCTGGTGCCGTAGATACCTTTATGGTCTAAACTCAGAATCCTAAAAATAAGGCTTGCAAGATTTTAAGGCTTCCCGCTCGAAGACGGGCCTGCACAACCACCTTGTACTCGCCCCTTTACATTAGCGAATGTCAGTTCAGGCTCTTTGTGGTATGTTAGCGAACACCGCAGGGTAAAACTCATTTCAAATTTCCAATTTCAATTCCATTCCGGCCCGGGGGCCATATATATTCAAACTCTTTACGAGACTGCAAACATTATAGCAAATTTAATTCAAGATAGCCAACGCCAGCTTGTGGAGAGTGGGAGGACCGGCAAGACAGGAAGAAGCCCCGACCGGATCCTGGCCTTCCCAGCCCGTGATGACGCCGCCCGCTCCCCTGATGATGGGGATGAGCGGGAGAATGTCCCAGGGGTTCATCTCCGCGTCAGACATGACCGCGCAAAGCCCGCCCGCGATGAGGGCATAGCCGTAGCAGTCGCCCCACATCCTGAAGATCTTGCCCTCATTTATAAGAGCGTCGAATTTAGGCCGGCTTTTCAGTCTGGATATGTCGCATATGTCCGTTGTTAAGATAACGGCCTCCTTGAGGCTCAGAGCGTCTTTAACGTGCACCGGGGTGCCGTTCACCTCCGTTACCGTATTGTCTCCCAAGTAAACTTCGTCGCGCATCGGAAGCCCTATGGCGCCGAGGATCGGCTTGCCGTCCTTTAGGAGCGCGATCAGCGTGCCGAAAAGAGGAGCGCCGGAGACGAAGGACTTCGTGCCGTCGATAGGATCAAGCACCCAGGTGTACTCGGCCTGCGCGCTCGCCCCGAACTCCTCGCCCAGGATAGCGTGGCTGGGGAAATTCTTGGCGATCATTTCCCTCAGCATCATCTCGGCCTTACGGTCGATCTCCGTCACAGGGCTCAGATCCTTTTTCACTTCCACGTGGTAGGCGCGGGAATTGAAGGCGTCCCTAATGAAGGGCATGACGACCTTCAGCATGGCTTTGACAAAATCTTTGTATTGGTCCAGTTCCGTCATAGTATGACCTCTAAGAGTTCGATAAAGAGCCTGACGCCGTAGCCCGTGGCGCCCATGGGATTGTAGCCCTCGGTGGAAGGACGCATACCCATGGCCGCGATGTCGACGTGGGCCCAGGGAACGTTCGGCGCGAATTTCTTAAGGAAGAGCGCGGCGGTACTTGATCCGGCCGGGCGGCCGCCGCCGTTCTTGATGTCGGCGACGTAGCTCTTAAGAAGCTTCTCGTAGCCTTTGTACATCGGCATCTGCCAGAGGCGCTCGCCGGTCTTTTCGCCGGCCGCCTTCAAAGCGATGGAGAGCTTTTCGTCCTCGCAGAAAAGGCCCGCCGCCTCGTAGCCCAGGCAGGTGATGATCGCTCCCGTTAAGGTCGCGATGTCGACGACGGCTTTCGGCTTAAGTTCGCCGGCCCTGATAAGACCGTCCGCCAGGATGAGGCGGCCTTCCGCGTCGGTAGAGATGATCTCGACGCTGACGCCGTTCTTGTATTCGATGACGTCGCCCGGCAGAAGCGCGTTGGGGCCCGGCATATTGTTGGTCGCGGGGACCAAGCCCACGACGTTCTGCTTCACCTTCAGCGCGGCCGCCGCGTAGAGCGTGCCGATGACCGAGGCGCCGCCGTGCTTGTCCATGCGCATCGCTTCCATGCCGCTGCTCCCCTTGATGGAGATGCCGCCGGAGTCGAAGGTCAAGCCTTTGCCGACGAAGACGACGGGCGCTTCCTTCTTGTTTTTGGCGCCCTGCCAGCTTAGCTCGATGAAGCGCGCCGGCTGCGTGGAGCCGCGGTTGACGGCCAGCAAGCCCGCCATGTTCTTCTTCTTGATGTCCTCCATCTCGAGAACGCTGACCTTGAGCCCGAAGTGCTTCAAGCTCTTGGCGACCTGGGCAAGGCGCTCGGCGTTGATCTGGGAGTGCGGGGCATTCGCCAGCTCGCGGGCCAGGATCACGCCTTCGCAGATAGTCTTCGTTTTCTGAAGCAGCGGCTTCACTTCCTTGGGATCTTCCGCCGTGATGAAGCAGATCTCCTCGAAGGGCGTTCTCACTCTCGGCGTGAAGTCCGCCTTGTATTCGTAACCGCGCAGCAAAAAGCCTTCCAGGGCGGCCGTCGTCGCTTCCTTTTCCAGGATCGCGTCGCTCCTCCATGGCAGCACTCTGAATTTCTTGACTTCCAGTTTCGCGAGAGCGTCGCCGGCGGAGACCGCGGCTCTTCTTATGTCCTCAAGCTCCAGCGCTTCCACGCTGCCGAGGCCGCAAAGCAGGAAGCGGCCCACTTCGCCTTCCGTATAGACCGTCACGGTCTCGCCCGCTTCGGCCTTGAAATCCTCCCAGACTTTTTTCGTCAGGGGGAAGGTCTTCTGCGCTTCCGGTAAAAGTTCTTTCGTCAGAAAGACGACCGCCGCCTCTTTGGGGGCGCCGTCCTTAGTCTTCAAACAGGTGATCTTCAATTCAGACATAATTTATCTCCTTAATTTTTTAGGCAGTCCTCTTGAGGCTGAGCTCGATGAGGGCCTGCAGTATATTTTTGCCGTTTTTAACTTCCGCTTTCGCGAGGGCGTTCTTCGCCTTGTCAGCCAGGGAATCCGCCAGATTATCGATCTCAGATCTTATGCCTTTCGCTTCCAGAAGCTCTCTCACGTAGCCAACCTCCGCTTCCCCAATATTGGGAGCGCCGAAGATGGAAGCCAGTTTCGCTTTCTCATCTTCCGTCGCGGCGGCGAAAAGCTTTTGCGTAAAGAGCGTCTTCTTGTTTTCCCTGATGTCCGAGCCGATGGGCTTGCCGAGTTTTTCCGCGCTGCCGAAAAGTCCGAGCTCGTCGTCCTTGACCTGGAACAGCACGCCGAGGTTCAGGGCGTAATCGGACAGCGCGGAAAGAAGTTCAGGAGAAGCGCCGCCAAGCATGGCGCCCGTAAGCAAAGGCACGATGAAAGTGTAGCCCGCCGTCTTCCCCTTGTAAAGGTCGAGTATGCGCTCTTCACTTGGCATAATAGGCGCGCTGGAAAGGTAAGTGTCCTCCATCTCCGCGGCGCCCACCTTCGCGAATTCATTGCCCCAGTAGATCGTCGCCTCGCTTTTCTTAGCGGCCTCGCATTTCGTTTCATTCAGCAAAGCGAACGTCAGCATCAGCGCGATGTCGCCCAAACAGATCGCCAGCGATTCACCAGTCTTTTTCGTTTCGGGAAAACCAGCCTTAGAAAGCTCGTTCGCGAAAGCGCAGTGCGCCGAGGGCTTCCCTCTCCTGACCTCGTCTCCGTCGATGATGTCGTCGTGCATCAAGATGCCGGACTGAAAGAGCTCGATGGCCGCGGCCGCGGGATAAAAGCCCTCAATATCGGCTCCGGCCGCCTCCGCGCCCAGAAGCACAAGGTTGCCTCTCAGACATTTTCCGCCTTTGGTGTAAGCGATCAGCCTTTCCGGAAGGTCGTCGGTCCAGGGCAGCCTAAGCCGCGCCTTCACTTCCTCCCTCAAGAGAAACTCCGAGAGCGTTTCTATGATCTTCTCTTTCCTCGCGGAAAAAAGTCCTTTCAAATCATTTTCCATTTTTAGCGTTTTGGTTTTTCCTGATCTTAACGTAAGTCTTGTAGATCTCGCCGGCGATCGGCGCGGCGTCCGTGCCGCCGCTCGTCGCGTTCTCGACGACGATGGCCATCGCCACTTCCGGTTCCTCATAGGGAGCGTAGGAAGCGAACCAGGCGAAAGTCTTTTTGCCCAGCATGGCGGAGCCCGTCTTGCCGCAGATCGTGATGCCGGGAACTTTCGCCCTTCGGCCTGAGCCGTTAGGCTTGTTGACGACGGCGTACATGCCTTCCCTCACGGCTTTCAGCGCCTCGGGCTTGAATTCGGAGTGCCTCGTTTCCGGACGCTCGCCGTTGTAGACCGTCTCGATGCCGCCCTGCCTTAAAGACTTTATGAGCGTCAGCGGCATGACCGTGCCGCCCGTCGCGAGAGCCGCCGCCATCCTCGCGATCTGCACAGGAGTAACAAGAATGAAGCCGTGTCCGATGGAAAGGTTGACGGTGTCGCCGGGATACCAGGACTCGCCCTGGATGTTCTTTTTCCAGACGGGCGTCGGGATCTGGCCGTAGGATTCCGCCGGCAGCTCCACGCCCGTGCGGTCGCCCAATCCCAGCGCGCGGGCGTACTTCGCGAGGTTGTCCGCGCCGATCGCGTTGGCGTAATGGCAGAAGAAGGTGTTGCAGGAAACTCTCAGAGCGTCCTCAAGCGTTATGTCGCCGTAGACGGCCTTGTGGTAGTTCCTGATCGTATGGTTGCCGATCTGCACTTCCCCGGTGTCGTGATAGACCGTTTTGGAAGTGAAGACGCCCGTTTCCAGCCCGGCCAAAGAAGTGACGAGCTTGAAGACCGAGCCGAGGGGATAGAGGCCCTGCGTCGCGCGGTTCACGAGCGGATGGTCGGGATTGTCCCTCAAAAGGGCGTAATTAGTCTGGCTTATTCCCCCAATGAAAAGGTTGGGGTCGTAAGAGGGCGAACTGACCATCGCCAATATCTCGCCCGTTTTTATTTCGACCACGACGGCCGCGCCCACTCTGCCTTTCATGGCTTCGGCGGCGGCCTTCTGCAGCCTCACGTCCAGCGTCGTCACGATGTCTTTGCCGGGAACAGCGTCCTCCTGGAGAAGAACGCCGGTGTAGCGGCCGACTCGGTCGACCTCTACCATCCTTCGTCCGTTGCGGCCGTGCAATATCTCGTCGCAGTAATACTCCATGCCCTCTCTTCCGACGATGTCGTTGATGTGGAAGGGATGCAGGGAGTCTTTCAGGCGCTTGTCGTTTGAGCGGATGAGCCCGGTGTAGCCCGTCACGTGCCCAAAGATCGAGCCGTAGGGATAGCGCCTGGCCGACTCGTAGTCAAGGATAAGCCCGGGGATCTCGTCGCTCCTTTCGGCCACGCGCGTAAAGCTAGATTCCGAAACGTTGCGCGCCAATACGGCCGTGCCGTCCGGCAGGCGCTTCTTGGGCCTCAGGTTCTCGCTGAGCTCGTTGGGCAGGCAGCGCAGCAAATAAGCGAGGCGCGTCACCGCGTTGCTCTGCGCCCGCTTCGAATAGACCGAGGCTTCGTAAGCCACGTTCCTTTCCGGGCTGTTGTAGGCGATGATCTGCCCGTTGCGGTCTAAGATCTCACCGCGGGCGGCGTCCACCCAGACTTTTCTGGTGGACTGGTTGGTGACGCGCTTGCGGTAATTCTCGCCCTTAATGAGCTGCATGTACGCCAAGCGCAAAGCAAGGAGAATGAAGACCGCAAGGATTATGCGGGCCAGGATCTCCAGCCTGAAGAAGGAGAGAAGCTTGCTTTTCGGCAGCTTTACCACGCCTTCCCCTCCAGCTCCGCCTTAAACATCGCGACGCGGAAAACGACGACCGTGAAAAGCCCCGCGCTCACAAAAGAGCTGAGAAGCGGCGGCAGACACATCGGCATGGTGATGAGCTCCGTCGTCACGGAAGCGAAAACTATCCCGCAGAACTGCCACATAAAGGAGAAGGTGACGCCCGCCGCAAAGACCATGCCGGGCTTGCGCCGCCAGTTCTCGAAAAAGCTGACGCGCCAGAGCCACTGCGCCACAAAAAAGCCGGTCAAAAGAACAACGAGCGGCTGCGGATAGATCGCGGAGATCAGAAGGCCGATGAGCAGCGTCCAGAGGATCATCTCCCTAAAGGGCTTCGTAATGGACCACAAAAGCAGAAGCGGCGTCAGAAAATCGAAGAAGATCCCACCGAAAAGCTTGGCGGAACTGATCTGCAGAAAGAGCACCAAAAGTATGAGAAGCAGATCTCTCATTTGTTTTCCGGCGGCTCCGGGTCGAGTGAAAGGTTAGGCGGCGCGTGCTTGATGACCGTTACGGTCTCCATAGAGCGCATGTCGGCGGCCAGCTGCACTTCCGCGCGCTGGTAGAAATTGCGTTCGTCTCTCTCGACTCTGATGACTGAGCCGATGTGGTAACCGGCCGGGAAAACGCTGCCGGTGCCGCTTGTGTAAACTTCGTCGCCGATGTTTATCTTGGCGTCCAAGGGAAGGAAATTGATCCTTGCCAGTCCTTCGCCGCGCCCTTCCAAAATGCCAGCCGCTTCGGAAGGCCTCAAGAGCACGCCGACTTTAAAGGTCGGGTCGTTGATCAGCAGCACTTTGGAATTAAGATATCCGGCTTCCACGATCTTGCCGATCAGAACGCCGCCCCTGACGACCGGCATGCTCGGCAAGAGCCCGTCGCGGCGGCCTCTGGAAATGATGATGGTCTTGCTCCAGCTGAACTCATCTCTGAAAACGACGGGCGCCGGCAGCAGCTCGAAATCGTAATCGCGCTGAAGGTTCAGCATCTGCTCGAGCTCGTGCACTCTGGCCTGAAGATCTCTTGTCTGGTCGTACTTGTGCTGCAGATTCTCGAGCTGCAGCTTAAGGGCGGTGTTCTCCCTCAGCACCGCGCTTCTGAACTGGAAGAGGTTCCAGTAGTAGCTAAGCTTCTGCCCGGGATAGTTGACGACTCTGACGAAAAAGCCGGAGACGTCCAGCGTCAGGCTGCGGGAAAAACTCCCGAGCCAGCCCGCCCTGGCGCAGAAAATAATGATCAGCGCGGCGATGAACAATATCAGGATGTTTCTCAATCTAAACATTCAAAATCCTCCTTTTTCCCAGAAGGAAAAGTAAGATCAAAATTCCAACAACAGGTTCGGGAACTTCCTCCACCGTAAAGTCCGCCTCGCCCCGCATGGGGAAATCTATTTCGCCCTTGGCGTAGCAGCAGCGGAAGGTCAGCGAATTGGTAAGAACAATGGGGACGTCCGCGTAGGCTTTCGCCGTCTCTGACACCCAGGGGTCGCTGCCGTCAAGCGTGTAGACGATCTTTTTCGCGCCGGAAATAGTCAGCTCGGTTCCGCTCTCCACCGTTCCCCCGCAAACGGAAAGCGCGGGCGGGTCTATCTCAGGGAACCAGCCCGCGGCCCGGAACTGCTCAAGATTCAAATCGTGGCGGTGAGGCAAATACTTGTCCCTCAGATAGTCTATGTTGGGCTTCCAGTCCCTGTCTCTCCTAAGAGGCAGCCTGCTTCCATAGGGCGCCCTTATGTCGCCCCAGCGCGCTGATTCGCAGACTATGGCATCGTAGATGGAATCCGCCCACTTCATGAAGAGTGATTGCAGTTTTTCCGGAACGACGACTCCTCCGTTAAAGTAGCGCTTGCAGACTCTGTCGATGAAAAGCTCGCGGTAAGGATCACACTTCATCAGCTCCTGGTGAAGGTAGGTATAGTTGAAATGCTTGAACTCCTCGCCTACGGTGGTCTTCAAGGTCAGATTCGTGTTGTAGTAGGCGTGCACCATTGAGTGCTCGTTGTCATGGCAGATGAACTTGAAGCCTTGGGGATCGATCTTGTTGTAAAGGGCGTAGAAGTTGTTAACCCTGTGCCCGGTGACCGCCACAGGACAGTCCATGTTGCAGACGATGTTGTTTAAGATGGCGTTGTCCGCCACGTTGGTGGGATCCAAGAGCCCCGTTTCTATGGCCTTTTGGTAGCTCGCGCTGTCAAAACCGTTGGTGGTCATCTTGTAAAGTTGACGGTAGGCCTTGGTGTCTCCGTTGGCAGCCGAAATGACGAAATTGTCAACCTTGATGACGTCGTAATCGTCCTTGCTGCCGCCCAGGTAAGAGGCGGCGAAATGTTCCTCCGGCCTTTCCTCAGTCTGGTAAAGACCCCAGTAATGGCCGTTCAGAAGGAGATGATAGCTGCGGCTCCTGGTCGCGATCAATCCCAGCGACAAAGCCAGATCCCTTACGAAGGCGTCCCGGCAATAAATGGCCTGGTAAGCATCGTTCTCAAAATTCCAGGAATAATTTTGGGCGCATCTCAGGTCAACTCTCCGAAAACTGTCTACGCCCTCGTCTTCAAAAAGCGGGAATTTAAGCTTGCCATCATATTCATCCCTGAAAAAGAGCCGGAATCCGTGCTTGGGATTCTTGGGGGCCCGGCTGGCGGCACCCCTGATCCTCAGTCCGCAGTTGATAGAAAAGCCTTCGCTTCCGTCGTGGTTCAATAGCTCTATGTGAGCGGGGCGTTCCCAGAGTTCGCCGTCGGATCTCGCGTTGACATAGATGCCGGTGCTGGCGCTGAAAAGATTCCCGGGGCTCGTGACGATGGAAATGAAAGGCAGCTGCTTCATGCCGGGCAGCATCACGTCCTTGTAAGCTTCGCTTTGGGTGATCCTCACATCCATCCCGTAATCCATTCTTTGTCCGTTTACGGAATTGGTGGGCCAGAGATCGCCTGGGGGAACGCCGTCGGGAGCATTGATGACGTCGTCCAAAAACACATAGGTGCCGACGAATTCCACCGCGCCGCCGGCGTCGTCTTTGAAGGCCTTGGCCCTCACGATGGTGGTCTTGTCGACCGTAAAGCGGCCTTTGTAAACGGTGCCGTGATCAGGCGATGGAACCGTTCCGTCCAAGGTGTATTTTATCTTCGCGTCCGAAAGATCGCACAAAAGTCTCAGTTCAAATGGCTCCTCGTAAAAGCCCGGCTCGTGATCGGAGGTGACCGGACCTATGATCTCATCGAAACCGTCGCGGTTCGGAAAGCCCGGGGAGGCGGGCTGCATATAGCGCAGAGTTTCGTTGGCGAAAGAGGTAGGCACGCCGCCCGTCAGTTTCGGGCTGATCAGAAATTCCTCGTCGTTCTTGTCGGCAATGGTGCCGACTATAGCCAGAACGTTCGTTCCTGTATGCAGGAGCATTCGGTATTTCGTCACGTCGAAGTCAGCCCAGACGATGGCGTCCTTTTTCGCCCGGTCGGAGACCGCGTAGGCATCCGCTCCGGAACCGGACATTCTCTCCTCCCTGGCTATGGGAACGCCGTTCAGATACGCTTCAAAGGAGTCGCAGTAAAGCATGCCGAGAGTGAGGGTGTAAAGTTTCGGCGTTTGCTTAAGAACGAAAGGATAGCGAATGAAAGCCGCGCGCCTCTTTTGATACATCGCTTCCTTGATGTTCACCTTAAAATACTTGCTGAAATCATACTCTCCGCCCTTATTACATTCGAAACCAACGCCTCCGCTGCTCTTTAGAAAAGTGGAGTCGTTGAAATCCGGAAGGTACCAGACGGAATCCAGCGCCCCATTCCCGGGGACGCAGACGCGGCAAGGATTCACATCGGAAAGGAGCGCCACGTCTTCAGTTTCCGCCTCGCCGCACCAGCCGTAGGAAATATCGGGATATTGCGGCGGAAAGGTTGGGGCGAAACTTGAAAGCACAACGCCCTCTTTATTGCAAAGCCCAAGGTATTCCCCGTCGGCGGAAAGTTTGAAACCGCAGTGCAGCTCTTTACCGGGAACGCTCTGGGCGATGTCGGATGCGAAGACCAGAAGATAACTCCTGGCCGTCAGGTTAGTGGCTGGGAAGGTCCATTTGTAGGGCTTCTTGGCACTGTCGCTGAGACCGTAGCCTTGGAGATCGACCTCCTTGTCGCTGTCGTTGTAGATCTCGATCCAGTCGGAGTACTCGCCGAAACTGTCCTTCAAACCAGACTTGTTGGAAGCGAGGAACTCATTGATGCGCAAGCCCTCCGCGAAGAAGGCGGAGAGCAGGGCGAAAGACAATATGACTGAAAGCGGCCTCAAGCTCTAAAAGGAAAGTTTTCTGACGCCCCAAAGAGCGAGAAGCGAAATAAAGACAAGGGACGGTTCCGGCAGGTCCTCGCGCCCGGGCGAGCCGTAAGGTTCGCCGGAGAGGCGCCAGCCGAGCTTGGTGCTGTAATCCGAGTAGTTCAGGTCGTATCTGGCGGCCACGATGGAGGGACCGAAGCCGCGGGCGTCCTCGAACCAGTAGCCGCTGTAGCTCAGATCGTAGTTGGAGAAGGTAAGGTGCTCGCCGTCGTTAGAGAGGCTGCCCTCGAAAGTGCCGGCGATGTACAAGTCGTTGGTGTCATAGCGGTCCGCGAAAGCGGCCGGATTCTTGACCAGAAGGACGTAGCTTCTCGGCTCGATCGGCTTGGAGCCCGGCGCGAAAACGAAATCAACGCCGCCCGTCACGGCCTGTCCCTCCGGATAAAAGAGCTTGTCGGAGTTGTTGAAGAGTTCGATGAACTCGTAATCCTTGTCCTCGAAGGGCGAGCCTTCCTCGGGAGGAGCGGGCATGTACATGAGCTCGGTGACGAGCAAGGGGCTCTTATCGGAGAGCGTAAAGTGCGCGGAGACGTCCATGGGCGTATCGCTGTAAGCCGGATCGTAGGTGCAGCGGATGTAGGTCGGCTTGTCTATCGTGATGGGACCGGTGTAGCGCTTGGCCGTCTCGGAGGTGTAGGGATCCGTTCCGTCCAGGGTGTACTTGACGTACGTTTCGCCGCTCAAGGTGACTTTGGTTCCCGCCATCACTTTGCCGCCGTTGGGATAGATCCTGGGAGGCGAAATGCTGGGATACCAGCCGCGGTTCCTAAACTGCTCAAGGTTCTTCGTGTTCCTGGTCGGGAAGAAGGTGTTGGTGATCCAATGGATCTCCGGCCACCAGTGGTCGTCCCGATTGAGAGGCTGGTAGCCCCGGCAGTCCGTCCTGACGTCGCCCCAGCGGGCCGATTCGCAGATTATCGCCTTATCGATCTCATGGACGCGGGAGAGCAGGATCCTGTTGGCGCGGTCGGGCGTCAGGAGGCCTCCGTTGAAGTAATGCAGATTGACGCGGGACTGGAAGACGCGCTTGTAGGCGTCCACCGCGCAGAGCCTCTGGTGCAGGTAGCGGGGGTTGAAGGCGCCCGTGCCGTCGCGGCCGGTCGTGATGTTGCCGGTCTTGTCGGTATTCAGGTACATCTTCACCATGGCGTGCTCGGTGTCGTGGCAGAAGTACTTGAAGCCGCCCTGCCTGACGCGGTCGTAGATGGCGAAGAAGTTGTTGGGGCCGCTGTCCGTCATGGTCAGAGGACCGTCGGTGTTGCCCAGGAAGTTGTTGATGATGGTGTAGTCCGCCAAGTTGGTGGGGTCAAGCAGCACGGGGAAATTAGGATTCCTCGTCCCGTTGGGGTTGCGGCCCACGGCCTTGAGGTAAGTCTCGTCCGTGAAGCCCGTGCTGGCCATCTGCCAAAGCGACTTCCAGCCGTTTATGTTGCCGCTGTTGACCACGGCCACGTAGCCGTCCGGCTTGATGACGTCGTAGTCGTCCTTGTCGCCGCCGAAGTAAGTCTCGGCGAAGTGCTCCTCGGCCCTTTCCTGGAACTGGTAGAGGCCCCAGTAATGGCCGTTAAGAAGAATGTGGACGTATCTGCTCCTGGTGTACGGTTCGCCCATCTCGCGCTGCATGTCGCGGGCGAAGACGTCGCGGCACATGATGTTTTCCCTGGCGTCGTTGCCGCCCTCGCAGCTCCAGGAGTAGTTCTGGGCGGTCCTGATGTCCATCTTGTCGAATTCCAGGGCGCCCTCGGAACCGAAGAGCGGATACTCCAGTTTCGAATTGCCGTACTCTCCGCGGAAGAAGAGGCGCCAGGAGTGCTTGGCGTTGCCGGAACTTCTGCTGGCGCCGCCTCGGATCCTGAGACCGCAGCCAACGTTGAAGCCTTCGCTGCCGTCGTGGGTGAGATACATCAGCTGGGCGTAGCGCTCCCAGTTGCGGCCGTCCTGCCAGGCGTTGACGTAGATGCCGGTGCGGG
>Ga0265298_10008624_pt1 | contig 12223 bp, 16 predicted proteins | sample AusTroGonzalo_MG_3_FD_193486 | JGI IMG/M metagenome (GOLD analysis project Ga0265298, IMG submission 193486) | Bovine rumen microbial communities from tropical cattle in Woodstock, Queensland, Australia - Gonzalo_01 | ecosystem: Host-associated > Mammals > Digestive system > Stomach > Rumen ...
CAGGCGGGAGCAGCACTTGAGATTCCCAAGGAATTGCTGATGAAGTGCTTCAATTCAAGCTACTCGGCATCGAGAGCCGCACTGCTTGAGGCATGGAAACACTTTCAGATGTGGCGCAATTGGTTTGTGGCTGATTTCTGCAAGCCAATATATGAAACATGGCTCACAGAGGCAATTGCAAGAGGCAGAGTGCTTGCACCGGGATTCTTTACAGATCCCGTCATACATGCTGCATATCTTGGCAGTAAATGGATCGGACCTTCTCAGGGCATGCTTGACCCGACCAAGGAGATCAAAGCGGAAATCCTGGCGATCAGCAAAGGATTCAGCACGCACGAACAGAGCACTATCAAGCTCAACGGCGGGCAGTGGCACGACAATGTCACACAGCTTGCTATTGAAGAGCAACTCTTGAAGGATGCAGGACTCGAAGAGAGCACCATCTCGATCGAGAACGACAAGGAGGAAACAAATGAATAAGACAAAACGCATGTGGAACATCGCAAGCGTCTCTGAGGATGAAGGTGAGATCGTCCTTTACGGAGACATTGAGAGCCAGCAGAGGACAGATTGGTTGACAGGTGAGCCTGTTCCCGGACTTTACATCACACCGGAAGGCTTCATGGAAGACCTTGAGGCGGTGAAGGGCAAATCAAAGATCACAGTTAAGCTCAACAGCTGTGGTGGTGATCTTTACACAGGCATTGCGATCCACAACGCTATCAAAGCACTGTCAGCTGATGTGACAGTTGTTGTTGAAGGCATTGCAGCAAGTGCGGCATCGATCATCATGTGCGCCGGCAAGACAGTCAAGGCATATCCCGGCTCAATCGTCATGATTCACGAGCCTGCTTGTACAGTCGTTGACTACTGCAACAGAGATGACCTCAAGCAGATCCTCAAGATGCTTGAAGCAGGTGTTGATGCGGCAGCGGAGATCTATCACGAGAAGACAGGTCTTGAGATCGAAACACTCAAGAGCATGATGCACAAGGAGACCTGGATGACAGGCAAAGAGGCTCTTGATAAAGGCTTTGTTGACGAGGTCATCAGCGGAGACGTAGACACAAGCTTCTTGGAGGCAAACGGCAAGAAGGTGCTCATGGTGGCAGGCATCAAGCACGATGCAAACGGCTATCACATCCCTGAGAACCTCATGATCAATCGTATTTCGGCACCGGAGCAATCCGATGCAGGAATAAATAAGCCCGGCGATCAGACCGGAGCACTTGAGGAAGGAGGTACCACAGAAATGTTCAATTCCGTCGAAGAATTAAGGGCAGCGATGCCCGAGCTCGTATCTCAGATCGAGGCTTCGGCCGTCGAGGCAGCAGTGAAGACAGCTGTTGATGAAGCTGTCAACGCTGAGAGAGCGCGTCAGAAGAGCATCGATGAAATCTCGGCATCCATTGCGGATGCAAAACTGATCAACGATGCAAAATATGAGCATCCCTGTTCAGCAGAGCAGCTTGCCTTTGCCGCTTTAAAGAAGCAGGCTTCTCTCGGAGCAACGATGCTGAAAAAGATGTCTGATGACAAGACCGAGTCAGGTGTTCAGGACATCAATGCAGTAGCTGTTCAAACAGAGCAGCCCAAACAGCTGACCAAGGAAGAGCGCATGGCATTAGGCCGTGCTGATGCCCAGGCAGTCAAAAACAACAAGGAGGATTAAAAACATGGCAAACCCTATCGAAATGAATTACGATGGTCTGATTTCGAACGTGAATCCCGCTCCCATCGTAGCAGCCGGCAAGCTGAGAAAGCTTGGCACAGCTGCAACCTATGCACGCGGAACGATCCTTGCTAAGTCAAGCGGATCGGCAGGAGATGACAAGCTCGTCATTCTCGGCACCACTGCTGCAACAAATGAGACACTCACAGCTTATGCGATCCTTGCAGAAGAGACCTACATCGGCACAGCTGCTGATGTTGATGCTCCTGTTTACACGGCAGGATGCTTTGATCCCGCAAAGCTGGCAGTTGATACCGGCTACACAATCGTTGAGGGTGATTGGGATGCTCTCCGTGATGGCGGAGTATTTGTTTCACCTAAGCTTTCGTAAAGGAGGACTAAAAACATGGCAGATAATATCGATATCTTCGATACCCTGTATCTTTTAGGCATGGCACAGGAGATCAATCCTGTCCCCAGCTTTTTCAAGGACAGATATTTCGGCGAAGAGGAGACCTTCACTCAGGACAAGGTGCTCATTGAGTTCATGAACGGAGATCAGAAGATGGTTCCCTTCATTGCTCCCAAGGTTGGAGACATCCCTGTCGATCGTGAAGGCTATGAGCTCTACGAGTTCGCTCCTTCTCTTATCGCTCCTTCAAGGATCCTCACTCTCGATGACCTTGCAAAGCGTGGATTCGGCGAGCCTCTTCTTTCCGGATCGACCAAGGCAGACAGAGCAAGAGCGATTCAGTTCAGAGATCTCAGAGATCTCAGCGCAAGGATCGGACGTTGTGAGGAGTGGATGGCTGCTCAGACAATGATCAACAACGGCTTCGACATGCAGGAGTATATCGATGCCAACACAGCAGGCAAGACGATTCCTGTTCGTTTCTACGACACAGGCGGAAGCAACCCCGCAGTCTACACTGTAACACCTTGGTCTTCATGGGCATCTGCAAAGAGTGACATCACAGCTATGTGTGATGAACTCACAGAGCGCGGACTTCCCGCAACTGACCTTGTCCTCGGATCAACAACCTGGGGCACGATCAGCGGATTCTCAGGATTCTATGATGACCTTGACAACAGAAGCATCGACATCGGTGTGATTCGTGCTTCTCTTGCAGGCACCGGTGTGTCCTACATGGGACGTCTCAACATCGACGGCTACAACCTTGATGTTTTCGTTGCTCGCGAAAAGTACAAGGATGCATCAGGCGTTGCACAGTCCTACTTCCCCGCTAAGTCGGCAATGGTTACTGCTCCCGGATGTGGCAAGACCGCTTATGGCGCTGTAACACAGATCGACTTTGGTTCGAGCGAGTTCTCGACATACGAAGGCAAGAGGATTCCCAAGCTCACGATTGAGCAGAACAACGACATCCGCAAGCTCAGACTTGCATCTCGTCCCTTCACGGCTCCCAAGAACATGGCTCCGTGGATGTACGCAGCTAACGCAGTTCTGTGATGAACCCCAAGAAAGGAGCGCAGCATGAAGAAAGTTAAGATCATAAATGGTGTCTACGGCAGACGCGTCTCAGAAAGCGTTGTCGAAAGAATGACCGTAGATGATCCGGCTTTTGACGTCTCTGACGAAGAGGCAGAAAGATTGGTCGGCCTCAATGTAGCAAGGTATGCAGAGTCGGAAGATTGTTCAGAGGAGCACTCTTCCGACTATGTTGCAATTCCGGTCACGGACACAACTCCGGTACCGGATGAACCTTCGCAACCTGAGACTGCATCAACTTATAACGATAGCATGAAGTTTGACGAGCTCAAAAAGATCGCAAGAGAGCACGGCATCTCAAAAGCCAAGCTCCACAAGATGCGGTCAAAGAGAGAAGTCATCGCTGCTATTGATGGCGCAGTCGAGAAAGCATCTTCCCAGAAAGAGGAAGCTCCTCAAATAGGTGCGGCCAATTTCATCTAAGGAGGACACATGATCAGGCTGATTAAGGACATCGTTTACACGATGAAAGTAGATGGTGTTGCCGTAGACAAGACGATCAACAGCGAGCCTTTTGAGACATCTCCCTCAGACGAGGAGATGCTTATTTCAAAAGGCTTTGCTGAAAAAGTGAAGGTCGAAGTCGAAAAAGCCTCCGGCGCGGACGAGGCTGAAAAGACAACACAAAACAAGGCTCACAACCACAAGAAAAAGAAGTGAGCTTTAAATCACAGATTGGAGACGATATCGAAAGAACTTTTTTGAGCTCTGACGATTTCGCCGAAAGCCACAACATTGAAGGCACAGCTGTGGTGTGTGTGCTTGATGACAACGTGCAGGCCAGAGTCAAGCAAGGACGAATCCTCGGCATGATCGAGGCAGATGCGATCTTGTTTGGAAAGGCAGCGGATCTTCCTGCTTCAAGAGGTCCGGAATCGATCATAAACGTCGATGGCAAAGAGATGATCGTCATCAAGTGGGCAGAAGAAATGGGCGTTGTTGAGATCGCTTTACAGCAGAATTGTACCATGTAAGGAGGTAGCGAAATGACATTGGTTGAATCCATCGACAGCCTCCGAGATTGGTTCGAGGAAAACATCTGTCAAAAAGTGACATTCAAAGTCCCCAATGACACGAGCATTGATGGGAATGTCCAGCTGATACACCCGGCATCGTTCGCGCTTTATGTGCCCGGAAGAGATCGTCTTCCACCAAATGTTGAGGCTCCTATTCCGTCGGTTTGCGTCCAGCTCATGGACGGCGAAGACAGACCGATGGAAGGAAAAACAAAATTAAACATCAGATTGTGTCTTGCAGTGTGGAATCCCGGCGATCAGACCGGTGCGGATTTTTATCCCACACCCGATTCCACTAAGCCGATCGGCTACAAGTACAAACAAGGCGCCGAGAATCCGACATATACTCGAAATCTTGACGGATGGCGGGATATCACGAATTTTCTCGACCTTGTAAGGCTTGAGCTCGGCAAGCACGACATAATCGCAGGACAGCGCATCGTAAAGGAAGAGCCGATCAAGTACGGTCCTTTCATGCAGGACGGTGCGATGTGGGACTCATACCCTTGTTGGCACAGCTGGATTACCTTCGCACTTGAAAGCGGAGGGATGAAAACAATGCCAATAGAGCATGAAAGCTTATTATGACAGGAGGCAAAAAATGGCTTATAAGCATGGTACATACGGCGAGATCAGCGCAAGCAAAGCCGTAGCAGCGGCCCAGGCTGACACCGTAGTGGTGTACGTCGGAACCGCTCCCATCCAAAAGATTGCAGGCTACTCAACAAAAGGCCTGATCAATCAGCCCGTCAGACTCCGCAACCTGGCTGAAGCAAAAGCAACCTTCGGTTATTCCGAAGATTGGGCAAAATTCAGCCTGTGTGAAGTATTTGACGAGCATTTCAACAACTCTGTCGAGAATGCAGGACCTATCTACGTCATCAACGTGCTCGATCCTTCAACCGACAAAGGAACTCAGGTAACTATCTCCGATGCCGATTTCACAAGCGGCAAGGTGTACATCGCAAACGACCTTTGTGATGTTGACTCGGTAAGAGTCACAGGCAAGGTGCTCGACACAGACTACTCGGTTACTTACGACGCAGTGAATGACCGTGTTGTCGTTGAGGATCTTACCGGCGCAATGACCGAAGAAGACATCACCTACTATCCTGTTGATGTGACAGGTGTTACATCATCCGACATCATCGGCACGGATTCAGGCGGAGTTTCAACAGGTATCCAGGCGATCAAGAAGATCTACGCAAAGTACAACGCAGTTGTCAACATCATTGCTGTTCCCGGATGGTCAGAGCTGCCTACAGTTTACACCGCAATGGTGGCAGCGGCTCAGAAGATCAATGGTCATTGGGATGCATTTGTCATTGCGGACATTCCGCTTGATGACAATGGCACTCCTGTCGACACAAAAGAGAAGGCTATCGCATGGGCTGCATCAAACGGATACAACTCTGAGATTTCAAAAGTCTGCTGGCCTCAGGTTAAGGCAGGCAACGGCAAGATCTATCACGGATCGACCGTGGTTGCTTGGGAGATGCTCCGCGTTGACCTTGCAAACGACTCTATCCCGATGGAATCTCCTTCGAACAAGGAGATCATGGCAACGGCTCAGTATTTTGGCGCATCGGCCACAAACGAAGGCTATGACGATACAGAGTGTAATGACCTCAACGAAAAGGGAATCACGACATTCTGCTTCAACAGTGGCTGGAAGGTTTGGGGACCGCATACAGCTGCATACAAGTACGGCACAACCATGGATCCTCGTTGCATCTTCGATGTAAACATGAGAATGCTCATGTACATAACAAACGGATTCCAGCTCCGTCACGGCACAGAGATCGACAGTCCCATGACACCGGCTCAGAAGGACACGATCATCAACACAGAGAATGCAGAGCTTGAAAGGCTCAAAGCAAACGGCGCGGTTATCGGTGAAGCAAGTGTCGAGTTCCTTGAGACAGACAATCCTTTGAACAACATGCTCAACGGAGACTTTGTCTTCAACATCTCATTCACTGCAACACCTCCTTTCAAGTCCGCAACGGCTCGTGTAGCTTACACAAGCGATGGATTCGCAGCATTTTTCGGAGGTGAATGATTATGGCTAACAACGACATCAAAAGTGCTATCGTAGCCGATACCGTGTACTGCAACGACAAACTCGTTGCAAAGGATGTTGAGTTCACACTCCCCGGAATTGAGTTTGCGACAGCAGACGTCCAGGCAATGGGCACAATGAGTGTGCCTGTCTTTGGGCAGATCAACAACATGCAGCTCACGATCAAGAAGGTCGGCTTTGATGAAGGCTTTTCCAAGATCAACAAGCTTGAATCACAAAATTTCGAGTTCAGATGGGTTCAGACGGTTGTGAAGAGCGATGGAACAGTGGCAGAGGAAGGCTGCAAGGCATTCGTAAGAACACTCCCCGCAGCAATTCCCGATCAGGCTGTATCACCCGGAAACGCAACCGAGCTTGAGAGCACTCTCACAGTCACAAGGAGTCAGTTATACATCGACGGCAAAGAAAGCTATTGCATCGACAGACTCAACAGTGTCCTCAGAGTTGGGGGCAAGGACTACTACGAAAAGTACAAGAACATGCTTTGATATAGTCCGAAAGACATCAAACAGGGCTCGCCTAAATTAGGCGGGCCCGTTTCATTGAAAGGAGCGTAATTAATCATGAAAGAGACACTTATACTCAACAATCCGATCGAAGTCAACGGCAAGACCGTCAAAGAGCTCACTTACGACATAGACGAGATCACAGGCGATCTTTTTGCGGAAGCAGACACACAGAAGATGTCGGCAGCAAAGTCCAAGAGAGGCAATCAGGCAGGAGCTCCCGAGCTTGACTACTCATTGCAGCTCTATGTCGGATATGCAGCGATCATTGCTGTCAATCATGAGATTGATTGGAGCGATATCAAGCGCATCAAGGGCAGTGACATCATGAAGGTATTCAACATCGGTCGGTCTTTTGTCTTAGGGTCGGCAATATCACCGGCAGAAGACTCAGAAGAGCTTACAGAGACTATGGAAGAGCCTTCAACACCTCAGTTGCCGACCTCGAAAAAAAGAGGGTAATAAGTTTCATCATAGACTATGCCGAGGCGGCGGAAGATCTGGCGGAAGAACAACAGCGAAGGAAAAAAGCGGCTCCGGCAAATTTTAGCATTGTTAAAGGACGTCACAAAAGGAGGTAAATCTGAGCATGGCACAAAGCAAGATGCTACAAGCTATCGTTGAGATAGCAGGCTCTGTCAGTCCTACTCTCGAAAGCTCGGTCAAATCAGCGACCGGTGCTCTTGAAAAGGTGAACCTCAAAGCCATAGCGGTAGCCGGAGCGGTCGGTGCCTCGGCTATTGCAACAGGCAAGGCAGTGGCAAGCGCCGGCAAAGCACTTTTTAAGCTCGGCGAACAATTTGATTCAGCAGAAGATGCCATCAGAATAGGCACAGGTGCGACAGGCGAAAGCCTTGACAATCTGATGGATACGGCAAAAGATGTCTTCTCTTCCATCCCCACAACGATGGAAGAGGCATCATCTGCGATTGCCGACTATAACACACGCCTGGGAGTGACAGGTGACACACTTGGAGAGCTCTCGAAGCAGGCCATCTCCGTTTCTGACATGCTCGGTGAGGATTTAAGCTCTGTCATCGAAGAGAGCTCACGAGCCATGCAGAATTGGGGTGTTGAAGAAGAAGACATGTCCACGGCCATGGATTACATGTTCAAAGTGTCTCAGGCAACAGGAGTCAGCTTCACGACACTTTCCGGGAACATGCAAACCTATGGAGCGCAGATGCAGGAGCTTGGCTATTCCTTCGATTCAGCAGCTGCTCTCCTTGGTCAGGTTGAAAAGCAAGGATATGACGCAAGCACCGTCATGAATGCTCTTAAAACGGCATCCAAAAACGCTGCAAAAGACGGCTTTGCAAACATCAATGAGGGCATGGAAACCTATATCAAGCAGATACAGGATGCCACATCAGACACGGAAGCCTACTCGATAGCGACCAATCTTTTTGGAAGCAAGTCTGCCGCCACGATGATCCAAGCGATCAAGAAGGGCACATTGACAGTCGACAAGATGACTGCATCAATGCAGGAATCTGACGAGACCATCTTGAAGGCCGCACAAGACACCTATGACTTCGGTGAGTACACCACGATGATGAAGTCAAAAGTGCAAGTGGCTCTTGAGCCTTTGGCATCAACGATCTTCGACCAGCTTGCCAAAATCATGCCCATGCTGATGGACGCGCTTGATCAGATCATTCCGATCATCAGCCAGACGGTTGAGGCGGCTCTTCCGTTTGTTGAGCAATTCTTGCAAGGTATCGTTGACCTCTTGCCGATCATCCTTCCGATGTTCCAATCATTGATTGAGAGTCTTCTGCCGATCCTGCTCAACCTTGTTGAGACATTATTGCCGCCACTGCTTGACCTTATCACGCAGTTATTGCCTCCGCTCATGCAGATCCTGGAAGCGGTCCTGCCTCCTATCGTAGAAGTCATCACATCTCTTCTTCCGCTCATTACGGAGATAGCGTCGGCGATCCTTCCTGTGCTTGCTACTGTTCTTGGAACTGTATTGCAAGCAGCTACACCGATCCTTGATGTGCTTATCAACATCCTTGAAAAGGCGATCATGCCGATCTTGCAACCTTTGCTTGATATCGTCAATGTGATCTTGCCTTTGCTTCTCAAGTTGCTTGATCCGGTGCTCAAGATCCTGGAGCCTATTGCAACAGTCCTTGGACCTATAGCGGACATTGTCGGCTTTCTCGTTGACACGATCGGAACTGTTATCGGATGGGTATTTGATGGATTAGGATGGGTTATTGATCTATTCTTCGGACCAAGCGAAGACGAGCTCAAGAGCATGGAAGGCGGCCACTATGCAAAAGGTGGTTTCACGCATGGACCGTCTATCGCAGGTGAGGAGGGCACAGAGGCAGTCATCTCATTCAATCCTCTGTACCGTCAGAGAAACATTCAGATCCTCGAAAAAGCAGCCATCATGCTCGGCATGACGGACATCGGATCCTCCGACACCAGCGGACTTGATGCAGACAGCTCCTATTCATCCGTGGCAGGACAGCTGCTGTCTCTTGACAACTTCTCATTGTCAGAAATGGCAGGAGCAGGCGGAGTCACCTACATTTATGACTTCTCAGGTCTTACATGGAGCCCGACCTTTAATGGTGGGGCAGGTGACAATGCTGATTTCATGGACGAAATCTACATGCACGAGGCAGAGTTTGGAGAGTGGCTCATGAACTTTATGAGAGCAAAGGAGGTGCAGAGCTATGGCTGACAGGATAATCGGCTATAAGCAGTATATCACGGCCGAAGGCGACACCTTTGATGCTCTGGCGCTCGACATGTACGGAGACGAGAAGCTCTCGTCAAGAATCATCGAGTTTAATCCCGATTATGCGGATGTGATCATCTTCGGAGGCAACATCAAGCTCATGCTTCCGGTGTACGATGAAGACGAGGCAGGATCCTTGGACACACTCCCTCCGTGGAGGTGACACATGAAGATTTTATACAACAATGTAGACATATACGGAGACATCAGCCTCAACTATGCAATGCACGAGATGCATGCAGAAGGTGAGGCTGATTCCCTCGTGTTACGCTTTAACGATTCAAAAGGCAATTGGAGCAAGTGGAATCCCAAGACAGGCGATACCATAGCACTTGAGCAGAAGAAATCCGTCACCGGCAAAATGTTCATTCATGAACTGAGTGCCCGAAATGGCATCTATACCATCAAGGCTATGTCAATGCCGATGTCGATGCACGACAAGCGCTCGGCAACGTGGCAAAGAGTAACCTTCTCGGAGATTGCTACACAGATTGCCACAAGACACGGACTCACGCTCAAGCTTTACGACATAAAGAATCAGACATACATCAGCTTAAATCAAAAGAATGAGTCGGATTCGGCATTTCTGAGCGGTCTTTGTGCGCTCGAAGGATATCAAATGATCATATATGACGGAAACATCGTGATATATGACGAAGCCACAAGAGAAAAGACCGTAGCAAGCGACAAAGTCGAGATCGGCAAACAAACCTCATACACATGCGAAGACAGGTCAAGTGAGGCTTTTGGAAGCGCAAAGGTTTATGCCGGCACGTACCAGGGGACATTTGCTTCGGGATCCGGTCAAAGGATCCTCGAAACGTCCTTGCAGGCAAACAGCAACACAGAAGCATCTCGCTTTGCAAAGGGACTCTTAAGAAATGCCAACAAGGCACTAAAAACAGGATGCTTGATGCTTGACCTAACAGCCAAATATGCTCCTGCTTCTATCGTGGAAATAGTGGCACAAAAGGCAGTGCAATGGTCCGGAAAAAGCTTTGTGACAAAAGTCCGTCAGGACTACGTGAAAAACCTCACAACGCTCTATTTTAGATGCATCTATCTGGAGGGATACTGATGGCAGCGATTAAACAAGGCACGATCACCGCTCTGATAAAATCGGGAACAAAGAACATAAAGGCAAACGTGACCGACATCAAGGGCATGGTCGCACTCAATGCCATTGTTCCGGAGCACTTGCAACCGGAGCATATCCTAGAGGTCGGATCCGGAATCGCATTTGTAATATTTGACGATAACACATCGCTGATCTTCGGAAGGCTTGATGGAGTTGAATCTGCTCCGTCAGAGTAAGGAGGAAACATGGCAACAATAGCCAAGTGGCGAAAGAAAAAATGGTTCGTCTCGGAAAAGCAGGTCAAGGACTTCAAGGATCTCGCTTATACGTTTGAGCAACAGGCTCAAAACAACAGATCCACAGAAGGTCAGGGACTTACCAATGAAAAAGGCCTCAAGCTGTTTGAGATGACCTTCAAAACAACTTTCTTGATCTCTGCCGGAGTAAGCGTCCGCAAAGAGATCGACAGTTGGAAGGAAGAAGTCACAAAAGCCGGTGTGTTCTACATAAACGGCAAGCCGATCATAAAAACCAAGCTAAGACTTAACAAGATCAGCATTGGTGAAACGATCATCGACAACAAGGGTAGGATGGTTCAGGCCGTCGTGCAGTTCCACTTTGTGGAATACGAGCCTCAGAAGCCTGCTGTGGACACGAGCACAAGTGCTCAAAAGGTCACGGCATCATCATCTGACAAGAATGAGCTCCGCTCGTCAAACAAGACGATCAAAAGCGCCACAACAGAGGGTGTCAAAAAAGGTACATACATCTATCCGACTGTGTCGGTCGATCTGGATGGCAATGCACTCGACACCAAATATCCGATGGAAGTGGTGCAGACAAGCAACGGATATGTAACATTCCTTGACAAGCAAGGCCAAAGAAGGACAGTCACATCAAATCAGGTTACATTCGCAGCGACATAAAGGAGGCAAAAATGCTAAAAACAGGAAACGGACTTCCGGAGACTTGCGTTGATAACCTGGTCAAGATAAGACGCGGCGAGATCGCTTATGAGCGTGTAAAAGGCATAGACGTCTCGCTCGTGGATCAACCGTCTTCGGAAATCCTCGAAGATGCGGCATCTGATGCTGAGAGACAAATCGAGATCTTTGAGCCTCGTGTCGATGTCGACAACGTCGAATGCACAGGCGAAGATGCATCCGGCAGCGGAGATCTTATCTTTTCAATAGACATTCACAGAAAGGAGTCATCTGATGTCGAGCAACATTGATTTTATTAATGTGGATCCGTCAGGGATCCTGACAACGATTCTGACTACACTCGAAAACGGATGCGGCGAGCCTCTCTTCCCGGGAGATGAAAGAAGGATCTTCGGTGAATCTGCTCTCGCTCCTCTTTTTGTAGCGTTATTCAACGCAGTCAACGACGCATGCAGGCAGCGGCTTTTGAGATACGCACGAGGCGAGGTGCTCGATGCTCTCGGTGAGAATAATCACTGTGAGAGACATCAGGCAGACAAAGCCACGACAACATTGAGATTCAGCCTTGCATCAGCACTCGGCTATAACGTAGTTATTCCCGAAGGCATCCGTGTAACAGGTGAGGGCAAATACTTCGCATCGGAAGAGACAGTTGT
>Ga0265298_10008625_pt1 | contig 12222 bp, 10 predicted proteins | sample AusTroGonzalo_MG_3_FD_193486 | JGI IMG/M metagenome (GOLD analysis project Ga0265298, IMG submission 193486) | Bovine rumen microbial communities from tropical cattle in Woodstock, Queensland, Australia - Gonzalo_01 | ecosystem: Host-associated > Mammals > Digestive system > Stomach > Rumen ...
GGGTTTTCAAGGACCGGTTCAGGTACAACAGCTGGCTGCAGAATCCTCTGAGCCGCGAAGACTACCGACTGGCGGAGCGTTTCCGCCCGCGGGGGATGTCCCTGCGGACGAAGATCGTGCTGGTGCTGTCTTTGTCTATTCTGGTTATTGCCGCGGTAACCACCGGGATCAGTTATTACACGTTCCGGGGCGCACTGATCCAGACCAAGACGGAGATGGCCGAAGGTGTTTCAAACCTGGCGGCGACCAAGTTTGATCCCGAGCGGATCCGGGATTACCTGAAGGACGGTGAGAAGGCTCCCGGCTATATCGCTTCGGAAATGGAACTGTCCGGGATCCGGAACAGCAGTCCGGATATCAAGTATATCTACGTATACCAGATCAGGGAAGACGGATGCCACGTGGTGTTTGATCCCGATTTTCCGGAGATGCCCGGCGATGATCCGGGGGCAGTGGTCGAATTTGACGATGCGTTCCGGCCCCAGCTGGGTAAACTGCTGGCCGGTGAGCAGATTGATCCTGTTATTTCCAACAGCGAGGAATACGGCTGGCTGCTGTCGGTCTACTCCCCGGTGAAGAACAGCGAAGAAATTACCGTCTGCTATGCCTGCGTGGATATTGACATGACGCAGCTGCAGGCGGATGAATTCCGCTTCCTGGCCCGGATCCTGAGCCTGTTTGTCAGCCTGGCGGTGCTGATTCTGGCCGTCTTCCTCTGGTACGCGGAGCAGGGCGTGATCATGCCGATCAACTCCATGGCGATCGCCTCCGAAAGCTTTGCCTTCAACAGCGAAGAGGAGCGGGCCGAAGGCGCTGAAGCGCTGCACAGCCTCGGTATCCATACGGGAGATGAAATCGAGAACCTCTATGAGGCAATCATGAAAACCACGGACGACTCCCTGCGCTACATTGCCGAAAGCCAGGAGAAGAACGAGATCATCACCCGGATGCAGGAAAACCTGATCATCACGCTGGCGGATCTGGTGGAGAGCCGGGACCAGAACACGGGCGATCACATCAAGAATACCGCGGCATATACGATGATTATCATGAAGGAACTGCGGAAGGAAGGCCATTACACCGATCAGCTGACGGATGAGTATATGGCGGACGTGTATCGCTCCGCCCCGCTGCACGATATCGGCAAGATCCGCATTTCCGATATGATCCTGAACAAACCGGGCAAACTGACGGACGAAGAGTTCGCACTGATGAAAAAGCACACGGTGTACGGCGGCGAGGTGATCGATAAAACCCGCCCGGCCTCGGGGGACATCAGCTACCTGGATGTGGCGAAGGATCTGGCGACCTACCATCACGAGTGGTGGAACGGGCGCGGATACCCGGAAGGACTGAAAGGCGAGGAGATCCCGCTGTCCGCCCGGATTATGGCGGTAGCGGACGTGTTTGACGCCCTGATCTCCAGACGCTGTTACAAGGACGGGTTCTCCTTTGAGAAATCCATGGAAATCATCCGGGAGGAATCGGGCACCCATTTCGACCCGCTGGTCGCCGGGGCCTTCCTGAACGCGCAGGATGAGGTCCGCAAGGTTGTCGAACAGCGGCAGGAAACGCCGCAGGATAAACAAAGCTAAAGGAATGAAGTGAAGATGGCCGGAAAAGAGAAGAAGAACAAGAGCGGCGCTGTTGTGCCGGAAAACGTCTACATCAACAGGGAACTGAGCTGGCTGGCTTTCAACCGGAGGGTGCTGCTGGAGGCGGCGGACCCGAAGGTGCCGCTGCTGGAACGGCTGAAATTCCTGATGATCTACCAGTCTAACCTGGAAGAATTCTACCGGGTCCGGATCGGCATCCTGAGCCACCGGGAAATGCTGGCTCCGGACAAGGCAGACCCGGTCTCCGGAATGCTGCCGGGAGCACAGATCAAGGAAGCGCTGCGCATTACCCGGGAACAGCAGACGCTGATGGAAACGATCTGGAAGTCAATCCGGGATGAACTCCACGCCAATAAAGTGGATGTGCTGGAGTTCCGGAAGATCAGCAAGGTGGATGAACTGATGAGCAAAAAGCTTTTCGGCGATATCCGGGATATGCTGATGCCGCAGATCATTGCACAGGATCAGCCGCTGCCTTTCCTCTGGAACGGTGAAACGAACATCGTCGCTTTCCTGGGCCGGCCCACGGAGATGAGGATGTGCTTTATCCCGCTGCACCGGATTCCGGCATATCAGAGCTTCGAAATCGACGGCTGTCAGAAGATTGTGCCGACGGCGCTCCTTGTACGGCATTTCCTGCCGCTGCTGCTGAAAAAGGAAACGATCATCCAGTCCGCGATCGTTGATGTGACGCGGAACGCGGATGTATTCTTCTCCAGCAGGGAAGACCGGGGAGACGATGACTTCCGCCACAAGGTCAGCGGCATGCTGAGCAAACGGAAACGGGAGATGCCCGTGCGCGTACGCATTTACGGCAAGCTGACGGATCCGTGCCGGGCACTGCTGATCCGCAAGCTTCGCGCGCCGGAGGAACGCGTGTTTACCCAGAGCGTGCCCTTTGACCTGTCTTTCCGTTCCTGCATCAGCCTGCCGGCCGAGTTCCACTATCCGGACCGGAAGCCGGCCCGGGATATCGGGCTGAAGAAGGGCGAGTATTTCGAGTATATCAAGAAACATGACCTGCTGATGAGCTTCCCCTTCCAGAGCATGATGTCCTTTGTGGACCTGATCTATGAAGCGGCGGATAATCCGGACGTGCGGACGATCAGGATCACGCTGTACCGGATGAGCGGCAGCAGCAAGATTGCTGCGGCGCTGGCCTATGCGGCCGACCAGGGGAAAGACGTGCTGTGCCTGCTGGAACTGCGGGCCCGCTTTGATGAACAGAACAATATCGACTATTCCGAAATGCTGGAGGACGCCGGCTGCCGCGTGATCTACGGCTTGCCGGAACACAAGGTGCACAGCAAGCTGTGCGTGATCACGCTGGAGAAGGACGGCGTTGTGAGCCGCATTACCCAGGTCGGCACGGGCAATTACAACGAGGTGACCGGTGAGCAGTATACGGACCTGTCCCTGATTACCGCCCGGGAGGAGATCGGCCTGGAGGCGAAGGAGGCTTTCGCAGCACTGGAAAAGGGTGAGATTCCTCCGGAAGCCCATACCATGTGGATTGCGCCGCTGAGCTTCAAACCCCGGCTGCTGGAGATGCTGGACCGGGAGATGGCGAAGGGCGAGAACGGCCGCGTTGCCATCAAGGCGAACGCCATCAACAACCGGGAGGTCATGGAAAAACTGATCGAATGCTCCCAGGCGGGTGTGAAGATCGAACTTTTCATCCGCGGGATCTGTTCCCTGCGGCCGGGCATACCGGGCATGACGGAAAACATCGTCGTGAAGGGCGTGATCGGCCGGTGGCTGGAGCATTCCCGGATCTACAGCTTTGGCGAGGGCGAGGATCAGCGGCTGTTCATCGGCTCCGGCGATATGCTGAACCGGAACCTGGAACGGCGTGTGGAAGCTTTCCTGGAGGCTGTGACGCCGGACACCCGGGACCAGCTTAATGAGATCCTGAACGCCCTGCGCAACGACCGGGAGAAATCCTGGCTCATGTTGCCCGACGGAACCTATATCCGGGAAGAAAACGGGGAGGGAACCTCTTCACAGGAAGGATTGTACAGGTACTTCAGCAATCGGAAGGTGTCGCTGACCGAACTGGTACCGGAAGAGCCTGAAATGCTGCCGGAGACTGTTCCCGGACAGCCGGAGCTGCCGCAGGCCGAAGCTGTTCCGGATGAGAAGCAGCAAGCGGAAGGAACCAGGCGAAGCTGGTTCCGCAGAATGTTCGGGTAATGACCGGAGGGTTTTTGACCCCTTCAGGCAGATCATTTGAGTTTGAAAAACAGGCAAAACAGGGAGGATAGAAACCATGGCAGTAGCAAAGGAGAAGTACAACATTTGTCTGGACGTCGGCGGAACCAAGGTGCTCGGCGCGATTTTCAACGAGCAGGACAAAATCATTTATCGTCTGAAGAAGCGCTCCAAGAGCGCCGGATCCGCCTCGACGGACGTGGAGAAGGTCATCGTCGACGTGGTCGAGGAGATGATCAGGGAATCCGGGATTGACCGGGCAAAGCTGAACGCGGTGGCTTCCTGCGCACCCGGCGTGATCGATCAGGAGAAAGGCATCGTGCTGTTTACGCCGAACCTGCCCTGGCGGGACTATGATATGGCAGCCTCCATGCGCAAGAAGTTCGGCGTACCGTTCTATGTGGGCAATGATGTAAACCTGGGTGTGCTGGGCGAGTATCACTTCGGCGCCGGGAAGGGCTATCAAAACATTGTCGGTTTCTTTGTGGGTACCGGCATGGGCGGCGGGCTGATTCTGGATGGGAAGCTTTTTACCGGCAACCAGTTCAAGGCTGCTGAATACGGCCATATGGTTCTGGATCCGGAAGGACCGCTGTGCAACTGCGGTCAGCGCGGCTGTCTGGAAGCTTTTTCCAGTAAACAGGGCATGAGCGCCTATATCCGCCAGCAGATCGGCCGCGGCCGGGAGAGCGTGATGGCCGACGCGGTGGCGGACGGTGTATTCCGGTCCAAGAGGCTGGTCAGAGCCATCGAGGCCAAGGATAAAGTGGCGGAGGAAGCTGTTGACCGGGCATGCCACTGGCTTGCGGTGGCAGCCGGCAACATGATCAACACGATCTCTCCGGATCTGGTGCTTTTCGGAGGCGGCGTGATCGAAGCCCTCGGGGATCTGTTCCTCGAAAAGATCCTGGCGGAAGTCGACCGCTATTGCATGCCGCAGATCCGTTCTACGGTGGATATCAAAAACGCTTCTCTTGGCGACGATTCCATCCTCTACGGCGATCTGGCGATGATCAAGGGACTGTCATGAAAAAGATCGCGTGCCTTTTCCCGGGAATCGGGTATACCTGCGACAAACCTTTGCTGTATTACAGCTGGAAGCTGCTCAAAGGGATGGACTGGGAGGTTGTTCCGGTTCCGTATTCCGGATTCCCGGACCATGTGAAGGGCAATCCGGAAAAGATGCGGCAATGCGCCCGGATGGCGCTGGAACAGGCGGAAAGCATATTGCGGGGAATCGACTGGCGTGAATACGGAGAGATTCTGCTGATCGGCAAGAGCGTCGGCACTGTCGTTGCCGCAGCCTACGCGAAGCAGCATGACCTTCACTGCCGGCAGATTCTGTTTACGCCGGTGGAAGATGTTTTCCGGTTTGCCGAAAGGGATGCCATCGTTTTCCACGGAACGGCCGACCCATGGGCGGACACCGGGGTGATCCGGGAGAACTGCAAAAAAACAGGCCTTTCGCTGTATGAAACGGAAAGGGCCAATCATTCCCTGGAAACCGGCGATGTGGATAAAGACATCAAAGAGATGCGGAAAGTGATGAAGATCGTAAAGGAGTATGCGCAAAGCGATCAGCCAATTGAATGATGATAAGGAAAACAGCCCCGCTGTGTTGCTGAGTGACCAGCGGGGTTTCATGCTTTTCATCTGTCGGGGAAAGACCGTCAGTACAGGAACAGGTAGATCCCGAACCAGTGGATCATGGCGCCGAAGAAAACGAAGAAATGCCAGAGAAAATGGGCACCTTTCCGCTTCATGACAAAGGGAATGATTCCGAGGGTATAGACGATGCCGCCGCCCAGCGTGGTGAAGAAAAGGGGCAGGTTTTCCCTGACCATCCGGGGCAGGAAGACCAGCCCGCTCCAGCCGAGGACGATGAACAGTGTGATATGGAGCGCCTTGGGACGGCCGGGCCCGAAGATGGCAACGAACGTAATTCCGGCGATGATCACGGCCCACTGGACGATGCAGAGGGTCGTTCCGAGCTCTCCCTGCCAGAACAGCAGCCACATGGGGGTGAAGGTTCCGCCGATCAGCAGATAGATTGAGACATAGTCAAACCTGCGCCAGAGCCGCTTGACCTTTGTGCCCCACCTGAAGGAATGGTACAGGCAGCTCATGAGGAACATCATGATCAGGCAGGAACCGTAGACAATGGAACATAATACCTTCAGGGACGTATCGGAGCGCAGGAGAAGCAGCACAAAACCGGCGATGGCAAACAGTGCGCCGACGCCGTGGGTAACCGCGTTGCCGATTTCCTCCAGGATGGAACGTTTGGGCGGCTCATTGACCGCCCGGATTTCTTTTTCGCTCATATAGACCGGGGAAACGATCCGCTCCCCGCTGCCTCCCTTGATGACCGAAATAAGGCGTGGATAAGCATACCACGAAAAAGAAGCGAAATCCAGCCGGAGAAGACGGCAGAACAGAAAAAGACCGGTGGTTACAGACTTCATCAGGTTGCGGCGGACGGGCGGGATATGGTAGAATTCCGGAAGACAGCCGGGCTCTACCGGCGGGGACAGAAAGCGTGGGAATGAACATGACATACAGAACCGAACATGATTCAATGGGCGAGGTCAGGGTGCCCGCAGACCGCTACTGGGGTGCGCAGACCGAGAGGAGCCGGAACAATTTTCCCATCGGCGCGGGCCGGGAAACAATGCCCGAGGAGATCATCCGGGCCTTCGCGGTGCTGAAGAAGGCAGCCGCTGAAGCTAACCGGGAGCTGAAGCCGGAGAAGATGACGGAGGAAAAGTGTGCTTTGATCCGTCAGGCGGCGGAAGAGGTGCTTTCCGGGCAGCTGGACGGGCATTTCCCGCTGGTGGTCTGGCAGACGGGCTCCGGAACCCAGAGCAACATGAACATGAATGAGGTAATCGCCAACCGGGGAAACGAGATTGCCGGGAAGAAAACCCTGCATCCCAACGATGACGTGAACATGAGCCAAAGCTCCAACGATACCTTTCCGACAGCGATGCATATCGCCGCGGCCCGGGCACTGGAAAAGACGCTGCAGGCGCTTTCCGCCCTGAAGGATGAGCTGATCCGCCTGGAAGGGGAAAACGGCGACGTGCTCAAATGCGGCCGGACCCACCTGCAGGATGCGACACCGATCCTGTTTTCCCAGGAGATCTCCGGCTGGCGGGCGAGCCTGGAAAAGGACGAAGAGATGATCCGCGCGGCGGAGAAGCCATTGCTGTCCCTGGCCCTGGGGGGAACCGCGGTAGGCACCGGGCTGAATGCGCCGGCGGGATTTGATTCGCTGGCGGCGGCGAAGATCGCGGAGGCGACCGGACTGCCCTTCGTGACGGCGGAAAACAAGTTCCATGCCCTGACCTCGAAGGACGAGATGGTTTTTGCCCACGGGGCGCTGAAGGCGCTGGCGGCGGACCTGATGAAAATCGCCAACGATATCCGGTGGCTTGCCAGCGGTCCGCGACTGGGACTGGGCGAGATCACGATCCCGGAGAACGAGCCGGGTTCCTCTATCATGCCGGGCAAGGTGAACCCGACCCAGTGCGAGCAGGTGACGATGGTGGCTGTGCAGGTGATGGGGAACGATGTGGCCGTCGGCATGGCGGCAAGTCAGGGAAATTTTGAGCTGAACGTGTTCATGCCGGTATGCGCGTACAATTTCCTGCAGAGCGCGAGGCTGCTGGCGGAATCGATGGACTCCTTCCGGGAACGCTGCGTCAGCGGGATCAAGGCCAACCGGGCGAAAATGGCGGAGAATGTGGTGCGCTCGCTGATGCTGGTGACGGCGCTGTCACCGAGGATCGGATATGAAAACGCGGCGAAGACGGCGCACAAGGCTTTCGCGGAGGGAAAGAGCCTTCGGGAGGCCTGTACGGAATTGGGATTCCTGACGGAAGCGGAGTTTGATGAGTGCTTTCATCCGGAAAGAATGGTGTGAAACTGGGATCCCTTCATCTACGGAATGAATAAGAGCGGGTGAGTGAAATGACTGAACGGCTGTATTATGACGATGCGTATCTGTGGGTGTTTGATGCAAATGTGACAGCGGTGAAGAACGGGACACGGCCGGGAGAGTGGAAGGTGACGCTTGACCGGAGTGCTTTTTACCCGACCTCCGGCGGCCAGCCTTTTGATACCGGCGTGCTGACATACGGGAAAATCAAAGCCAAGGTGACGGACGTGGAAGCTGACGCGGAGGGCGAAGTCTGGCACACGGTCGACAGGGAGATCCCGGCGGGCACACAAGTGCGCGGGGAGATCGACGGCGGGCGGCGGACGGACCACATGGAGCAGCACGGCGGTGAGCATATGCTGGCCGGCGCCATCTGGGAGAAGCTGGGCGGTACGACCATCGGGCTGCATCTGGGCCAGAACGATTCCAGTATCGATGTTTCAATGCCGGAGGAACGGACGCACCTGACTGAGGAGGAAATCATTTTTCTGGAGGATACAGTCAACGCCCGTATCCGTCAGGACGCGCCGATCCGCTGCTGGTTTCCGGAGGAAGAAGAACTGAAAAAACTGCCCCTGCGCAAGCCGCCGACCGTGAGCGAACATGTGCGGATTGTCGCGATGGGCGACTTTGAGATGGTCGCCTGCGGCGGTACCCATCCGTCCTCCACGGGCCGGATCGGGATGATCAAGATCATTTCCGCGATCCCGGCGAAGGGGAAGGTCCGGGTGACCTTTGTGTGCGGCGGACGGGCCGCGAAACTGTTCCAGACCTATATGCACTACGCGGATAAGGCCGGTGCGGCCCTCAGCAGCCCGGTAGACAAGCTCTCCCGGGCAGCCAGCGAACTGAAGAGCCGCCTGGCGGAGGCGGAAAAGCGGGCCAACCGGCTGGAAAGCCGGGAACTGCTGGACCGGATGGCAGGGGCGGAAAACAATGAGGATCTTCCGGGCGTGACCCTCTGCGTGCTGCAGATTCCGGAGACGGACGGGCGGGCGGTGAACGCCGCCGTGTCGGAATACATCTCCGGGAAAGGGAAGGCCCTGCTGCTGTCCGCAGGAGAGCGGCTGACCTTCGCGCGGTCAGCGGACGTGAAGATTGACATGAACGGGCTGATCAAGCGGGTGGGCCGCGGGGGCGGAAGGCCGGATATGGCCAGCGGCGCGGGTGTACCGGAATGCGTGAATGTGGCGCGGAAGATCCTGATGACGGAGGGGATCGGCTGATGACGGAAGAAAAAGACCTGATCCGGATCCGCTGGCATGTGGACCGGACGCAGGAGCCTGTGATGTATATGCTGGTCTGCCAGCATCCCGACCATCCGGACCTGCAGGTGAGCATCTCGTCGGAAGAGGTGACCGAGCGGGTCGCGAAAGCAAGACTCATGCAGCAGATGTATGCGCTGGGGGCGGAAAAAGGGATTGAACCGAAACGGCTGCGATTCAAGATCAACGGGATTGAAGAATGAATTTTGGAAAAAGGTTGCAATTCTGATTCAAAGAATGATATGATAAAGTGCAAGATGTCCCGAAAGGACCGACGGAACGTTATCAAAATCAAATGAAGGATTAGCTTAGGGAGGTATTTTCATGAAAAAGTTCCTGTGCTGGCTTATGGTCTTCTGTCTCTGCCTTACGGTTTCGGCTGCTTTGGCGGAGAACAAACCTGCGACTCAATATACCATTGACGCCAACAAGGCCTGGTATGACAATCTGGATTTTTCAGATGAACGGGAGAAGGAAAATGCCCTTCGCGGGGTAATCGAAGCGCCTGAAAGCGTGATTATTTACCGGGACGACGGCACGGTGGCCTGGAGCCGGGACGCTTTCGATTTTGTACGGGACAGGGAGGCTCCCGATACCGTGAACCCCAGTCTCTGGCGGCATACCCAGCTGAACACCTATGCCGGACTGTTTGAGGTCTGTGACGGGATTTATCAGGTGCGTGGCTATGACATGGCCAATGCGACCTTCATCCGGACCGATAACGGCTGGATCGTGTTTGACGTGCTGATGTGCATGGAGGATATGGCGGCAGCAAAGGCTCTGATGGAGAAGCACTTCGGGCCGATTGACGTCAAGGCCGTGCTGTACAGCCATTCCCATATCGACCATTACGGCGGAATCTACGGATTGATTTCCGCTGAGGATGCCGCGGATCCTTCGCTGCCACTGGATGAACAGCTTGCCTCCGGCAAGGTGGTCGTCCTGGCCCCTGAAGGATTCCTTGAGCACGCCGTCAGTGAGAACCTGTACTGCGGACCGGCCATGGGTCGCCGGGCACAGTATCAGTACGGCGCCATCATGGAACCCGGGGAAACGCAGCGGCTGGCCATCGGAATTGGTCTCGGCCAGAGCGTAGGCACCACGGGCCTGCTGGCACCGACCTATGAAGTGTGCTCCAACGAAACCATCGTGATCGACGGACTGGAGATTCAGTTCCAACTGACGCCCGGAACGGAAGCTCCGGCAGAGATGAACGCCTGGTTCCCGAAATACAAGGGACTGTGGCTGGCGGAGAACTGCACGGGGACCATGCATAACATCTATACCCTGCGTGGCGCGCAGGTGCGGGATGCCCTGAACTGGGCTCACTATATCCTGGAAGCGCAGACGCTCTTCGGCGACGAGGTGGAGGTCGTGTTCCAGAGCCACAACTGGCCGCACTGGGGTAATGAGAACATCCGCGAATATATGCAGGATACCGCGGAAGTGTATCAGTACATCAACAACCAGACGCTGCATTACATCAACCAGGGACTGACATCGGCAGAGATTTCCCGCACGCTGGAGCTGCCGGAGCGGCTGGCAAAGGTCTGGTACTGCCGTCAATATTACGGTACCCTGTCTCATAACATCAAGGCGGTCTATCAGCGCTACATGGGCTGGTACGATGCCAACCCGGTGAACCTGAACCCGCTGATGCCGGAAGATACGGCGAAAAAATGGGTGGAATACCTGGGCGACGTGGATGCCGTGCTGGAAAAGGCCCGGGCAGACTTTGACAAGGGCGAATACCAGTGGGTGGCCCAGGTCACGAAGGAACTGGTCTTTGCCGATCCGACCAACCAGGCCGCACGGGATCTGTGCGCCGACGCGCTGGAACAGCTGGGATACCAGGCGGAAAGCGGTCCCTGGCGCTGCGCATACCTGATGGGCGCCTGGGAACTCCGGGAAGGAAACCAGGCGGACAAGGAAGCTACGGTCAAGGGAAGGGAGACCATGATCTCCGAAATGACCGTGGAAATGGTTCTGGATTATATTGATATCATGACCGACGCGCTGGCGGCCCAGAACGATAACTTTACGCTGCGGATGAATGTCAAGGATACGGGAGAAGTATTCAGCGTGACCAGGCGTGACGGGGTTCTCCTGTCTTACAAGGGCGAAACGGATGCAAAGCCTGACTGCACGGTGACATGCGCACGGCTTCAGCTGATCGCGCTGATGAACGGCAATACGGATGTCATCGAAAAGATGCAGGTTGAAGGTGACGCCACCGTCATGACCAGGATGGTGCAGTACATGAGCCCGATCAACAAGGTTTTCAATATCATTGAACCCTGAGGAGGTCTCTCCCATTGAAAAGGCTTCGGATTCTCGGCAGAATTATGCGGGGTACCGGCGCGGATAAAGTGATTTACGGTTTCCTGGGCTTTGCTGCGCTGTGTGCCTTCATCATCTGGCTGATTGAGCCGGAAATCCGGACGTTCCGTGAGGCGCTGTGGTACTGCTTCACCGCCATTTCAACCATCGGATTCGGCGATGTGGTGGTCCACAGCCCGGTCTCACGGGTATTGACGGTTCTGCTTTCCGTGTACGCTGTTGGCGTGCTCGCGATTTTTACGGCCGTGGTGGTGAGCTATTTCCAGCAGATTGCGTCCGGAAATCTCCGGGCATCATTGGATCCGTTTCTTTCCAAGGTGGAAAAACTGCCGGATCTGAGCCGTGAGGAGATGGAAGAGCTTTCCGGGAAGGCAGGGGAATTCAGAAAATGGATGGAAGAGCTGTCCCGGAAGTCAAAGGAAATAAGGAAATAAACGAAAAAGACTGCTTCGCAATGAAGCAGCCTTTTAACAATCCGATACGGATTATTTGATCACCAGCATCAGCAGAGACAGCACAACGAAGATCGCAGCGGCGATCTTGGTGCCCAGCGCCAGTTTGGCCTCAAAGGTCTTGGCCTTGGACTTGCTGAAATAGCTGTTGGACTGACCGGAGATCGCGCTGATGCCGCCCTCGTTGGAAGACTGCAGCAGAACGGTCACGATCATAAAAAGCGCCGAGATGATCAGCACGACGGAAATTGCAGTAGCCATAAGAACAAACCTCCTCTTGAATCAGCCCGGATATCGTATCACAGAGCGAGTTAAATTGCAAGGACTTTTTGGGGAGCGGATTATTCGCTCAGCTCGCGGTTCTGTTTGCGGGCAGCCAGGGCGGCCAGACAGCATTC
>Ga0265298_10008627_pt1 | contig 12220 bp, 11 predicted proteins | sample AusTroGonzalo_MG_3_FD_193486 | JGI IMG/M metagenome (GOLD analysis project Ga0265298, IMG submission 193486) | Bovine rumen microbial communities from tropical cattle in Woodstock, Queensland, Australia - Gonzalo_01 | ecosystem: Host-associated > Mammals > Digestive system > Stomach > Rumen ...
TATCCTGGATGGTGCTATCCTGAAGGCTGAGACCAAGAAGATTCCTTACTTCGACTTCGAGGTGCCCACAGCACTGCCCAACGTGAACCCCGCTATCCTCGATCCTCGTGACACTTACGCTGACGCTGCTGAGTGGAACAAGAAGGCTGAGGATCTGGCTGCCCGCTTCATCAAGAACTTCAAGAAGTACGAGGGTAACGAGGCTGGTAAGGCACTTGTTGCTGCTGGTCCGAAACTGTAAGAATTTACAATTCATATTCAGAATTAATAATGATTGGCTGCACCGAAAAGTGTGGCCAATCATTTTTGATGTATGTCAAAAAGTTCTTGGGATTGCCGAGAATTGTAAGTTGTGAGTTGTAAATTGTAAGTTATTAATAGTATCTTTGCACTTGTAATCGTGATGATTATTTTTTTGTTATTCATTAGGTTAGTAGTTAATAGAAATAAGGTAAAGATTATGTTATTAGATTTTCAAACAACGTTGTTGTTGGCCTTGGTCACACTTGTGACAATTCTTAGCGTTTACGCTTTGACAAAGACCAACATCCGTTAGAAAGGAGCGCGGAGTGAGTGATTCATACCGCGCTCTTTTTTGTTTGATTCCTCCAGATTTCCCCTTTACCTTAAACCTTTTTATAACATATTTAACTTAATAAAATGCAGAAAAATGTGGCTATTTGCGGAAATGTGCGTAAATTTGCACCCAAAAATCAAATGAGACGACAGATGAAAAGATATTTCAGACTGCTGTGCATGGCTTTTGCAACGGTCATGCTATGTGTTTCATGCCTAAAGGATGACGACAAGAATGCTACGGAAAGTTATCGTGAAACAGCCATCACGTCGTTTTATTTAGGAACACTGGACCAATATCTGCATACGACGTCATCGACAGGAGAAGACTCCGTTTATAAGGTGGCGGTTGATTGCAGCAGCTATAAGTTCCATATTGATCAGTTGCAGCACCGTATATTCAATACCGACTCTTTGCCCGTAGGGGTTGATGTATCCCGTGCTCTTTGTACCATTTCTACCTATAAAAGAGGTGTGATATGGCTGCCTGGAGATACGGATGATGATATGACTCTTTATTCCAGCAGTGACTCCATCGATTTTTCACAGCCTGTTAAAATGCGCGTCTATGCTTATGGGACGTCGGAATACTGCACTTATACTGTTTGTGTAAATGTTCATCAGCAGGAAGGTGATGATTTCAATTGGGAACAGATGGGTGCTATGACGGAAGCAGCTCAGCAGGCCTATCTCAATACGAGAACTGGACAGGAAACGTCAGATGGCGGCCGGTTGATAGCTCGCAGTACCACAGAACTTTATGCCTTGACGAAAGACAACTGGTTGACGGTTTCAAAAGACAACGGCCTAACTTGGAATTATGATGAGTTAGATGACGATATTTCGCTGCTACCGACAGAAGATGTTGCCTACGTCAGTTATCCCTATAGTAACTATCGTGATATAGATTATGTGCTGATTGGCGGAAACCGTTCAGCCGAGAGCTATCCAGAGGACAGCCATACGTTCTTGTGGTATAAGGTCATCGACCATTCGGTGATGGAGAATGTTTCCCGATGGTCATACATGGAAGTGGCCGATAATAATCATCTCTATCTTCCTCGTATGACAGGGCTGTCATTGTTCCGATACGACAACAGGACATTTGCTACAGGTTTGAATGGTACTACTCTGAAAGTTTACGAGACGAAGGATGGCGGTATTACATGGAAAGAAAGTTCCGACGTCAGTCTGCCTGGCCAGTTAGAGCCGGGTGTAGTCGTGGTGGCTTTTGTTGATGCAGATAATTATATCTGGGTACAGCAGCCATCGACAGGACAGTTGTGGCGTGGACGTCATAACAGGCTGGGATGGAAATGAGAATACTGCTGTGTCTGATGCTTTTGCTTGGCACGATTCGGATGCAGGCACAAGAAGATCCGGAGTACCGTGCTGAGGTGGGTGCTGGTGTCGGCGTTGTGAGCTATCAGGGTGACCTGAATGCTAATCTGATGAAGAACCTGCAACCTATGGGGTCGCTCATTGGACGCTACAAGATGAATCCGCGCATGTCGCTGGCCCTGATGGTAAGTTGTGGCCAGTTGAAGGGTTCTGCTGACGGTATCAAGACGTGGTATCCTGACATGGAGGGTGTTGATGTAAGTTTCAAGAACACACTCATCGACGCTGGTGTGCGGTACGAATATAATTTTTGGCCCTATGGTACTGGCCGTGAGTATCGGGGGGCTAAGCCGCTGACGCCTTTTGTGGCTTTTGGCTTGGGTGGTACGTTCGTGAGTGGGCATAACAGTGCTGTTACGGCGAATATTCCGCTTGGCGTCGGCATAAGATATAAGATTGGAAACCGCTTGAATCTGGGTGCAGAATGGATGGTACATTTCTCGTTGAGCGATGAGCTAGACGGAGTGAAGGATCCCTATGGCATCAAGAGTAAGGGTATTTTTAAGAATACTGATTGTTACAGCACCATGCAGCTGTCGCTGACATACGACCTGTGGGTGAAATGTAAAATATGTAATAAGGAATAGACTATGGCAGAAGAACTGGATATGGCACGTATTCCCCAGCACATCGCCATCATCATGGATGGTAATGGACGCTGGGCCAACGAGCGTGGCAAGGAGCGTACCGTTGGGCATCAGGCTGGCGTAGAGACCGTACGTCGCATTACTTCAGAGTGTGTACGTCTGGGGGTGAAATACCTGACGCTCTATACCTTCTCAACCGAGAACTGGAACCGTCCTTCAGATGAAGTCTCCGCATTGATGGGCCTTGTGCTTACGTCGCTGGAAGACGAGATTTTCATGAAGCATAATGTACGTTTCCGTGTGATAGGTGATCTAAAGCGTCTGCCAGACGAAGTCCAGAAAAAACTACGCGAGACGGAAGAGCATACTGCCAGTAACGATTCCATGACGATGGTGGTAGCACTGAGTTACTCCAGTCGTTGGGAGATTACGGAGGCTGTTCGAAAGATTGTGACGGAAGTGCATGACATGGAAGAGTTACCTAAGAATATCCTCAAGAACTGGACGATGGGAGGTATTCGTGCTGAGGATATCACAGAAGATACCATCACAAAGCATCTTGCCACTAACTTCATGCCTGACCCCGACCTGCTCATCCGTACGGGCGGTGAGCTGCGCATCTCCAACTATCTGCTGTGGCAGATTGCCTATTCGGAACTGTATTTCTGCGATACTTACTGGCCTGATTTCAATGAAGCAGAGCTTCACAAGGCCATCATCAGCTATCAGGGACGTCAGCGCCGTTTTGGTAAAACAGAAGAACAAGTGGAGGGCGAGGCACAGTCTCTCAATGAATAATGATAAATGAAAAATGATAAACTCATGTGGAGAATAGCGACAGATAATAAATATGCAAGCAAATGGTGGATGGTGACCTTATCATTTCTCATTTGTTATTTATCATTTAGCGAAAGCGCTAACGCACAGGATGTGATTGTAAATCCTGAGATCTCCTACGCTGGTACGCCACGTCAGTGTGAGATTGGCGGTATAGCCGTAGAGGGAGTTGAGGGCTATGAAGACTATGTGTTGACCAGTCTTTCAGGACTGTCGGTAGGACAGCGTATCTCTGTGCCTGGCTCGGAGATTACAGACGCCGTCAATCGCTATTGGCGTCATGGCTTGTTTTCAAGGGTGAGCATCTCTGCAGACTCTATTGTAGGTAACAAGATATATCTGCGCTTCTCACTGGCAGTACGTCCTCGTGTTAGTGCTATCAACTATACGGGTGTAAAGAAGTCAGAACGTGAGGATCTGGAACAGAAACTTGGTATGATGAAGGGAATGAGTATTCATCCTAATGTCATTGATCGTGCAAAGATCCTGGCCAAGAAGTATTTTGATGAGAAAGGCTATAAGAATGCAGTCATTACTATAACCCAACGTGATGATGTGGCCAACAAGAACATGGTCATCCTTGATGTTGATATCGACAAGAAGGTCAAGATGAAGGTACGCGACATCATCATTGATGACAACCATTATATTAGTGATAAGAAGATTAAGGGTACGCTCTTTACCAAGGGCGTGTTTAAGAAGACCCATGAGGCTGGAAAGTTTTCTACCTTCCTGAAGTCGAAGAAGTTTACTGACGAGCGCTATCAACAGGACAAGAAGAATCTGATAGAGAAATACAATGAATTGGGTTTCCGCGATGCTATCATTGTTGAGGATTCTGTATGGAACGTGGATGAGGGCCATGTCAGCATCCGTCTCAAGGTAGATGAGGGCGATCGTTATTATATCCGTAATATTACGTGGGTAGGTAATACCGTCTATCCTACAGATTATCTGAATGCATTGCTTGGTATGAATAAAGGCGATGTCTATAATCAGAAACTGTTGAATAAGCGCCTGTCGGAAGACGAAGATGCCGTTGGTAATGCTTATTGGAATAGTGGTTATCTTTTCTACAATCTGCAGCCTACTGAGGTGAACATCGTCGGTGACTCTATTGATTTGGAAATGCGTATCACAGAAGGTACACAGGCACATATCAACCATGTACGCATCTATGGAAATGACCGTCTCTATGAGGAAGTAGTACGTCGTGAACTTCGAACAAAGCCTGGCGACCTTTTCTCGAAGGATGCCTTGCAGCGTTCTGCTCGTGAGATAGCATCAATGGGTTACTTCGACCCGGAGAAAGTGAATCCTGACATTAAGCCCAACTATGAAGACGGAACCGTTGATATCAACTGGAATCTGGAACAGAAGTCCAACGACCAGTTGGAGTTCTCGTTAGGTTGGGGACAGACGGGTGTTATTGGCCGTGTGGGTATCAAATTCAATAACTTCTCACTGCGCAACCTCTTCGGCAAGAACAAGATGCACCGCGGTATCTTACCTTCGGGTGATGGTGAACAGCTCTCCATCTCTGCACAGACCAATGGTAAATATTATCAGTCGTATAGTGTAGGTTACTCCACGAACTGGTTTGGCGGTAAGCGTCCGAACGCCCTTAGCGTATCGGCCTTCTTCTCGAAGCAGACCGACGTAAACAGCTCCTACTATAATTCCACCTTGATGAATAACCTCTATAGTTACTATGCTGGTGGTTATGGTTCGTACAGTAATTACTATAATAACTATGACGCTTATCTGGACGATGACAAGTATATCCAGCTCTTTGGTGCATCTATAGGATGGGGTAAGCGCCTGCGTTGGCCCGACGACTTCTTCCAGCTCTCGGCACAGCTGTCATATCAGCGCTATATGTTGCGTGATTGGCGTTATTTTGTTATTAACAATGGTAACTGTAACAGCTTGAGTCTGGGTCTGACGCTTTCTCGTGTCTCTACTGATAACCAGTTGTTCCCACGTAGTGGTTCTGAATTCATGGCGTCTCTGAATATAACTCCTCCTTGGTCGGCATTCGACAATAAGGATTACAAGAATATGGCCAACGATGCCACTTCTGCCACATACGAGAGTGAGCAACAGGAGAAGTATCGTTGGATAGAATATCATAAGTGGAAGTTTAAGAACCGTACTTTCACAGCCCTGACCAACGGACAGAAGTGTTTGGTGCTGATGACGCGTGTGGAGATGGGTCTCTTAGGCTCGTTCAATAAATATAAGCAATCTCCATTTGAGACCTTCTATATGGGTGGTGATGGCATGAGCGGCTACTCATCAAGTTACGCTGAGGAAACTATAGGTCTGCGTGGTTATGAGAACGGATCATTGTCATCATCGGCAGCATACAAGGCAATTATGGATGGAGAAACACCTTCTTCCTACAATGCCTATGCCTACGATCGTTTCACACTGGAGTTGCGCTATCCCTTTATGCTTGGCAATACTACAATCTACGGACTTGGTTTCGTTGAGGCGGGTAATGCCTGGGCAAATGTTAGTGATTTCAATCCCTTTAATATGAAGCGATCGGCAGGTGTCGGTGTGCGTATCTTCCTGCCAATGGTTGGACTGATGGGTATTGACTGGGCATATGGTTTCGATAATGTATATACTAACCGTACAGGATCTCAGTCTAGAGGTGGCAGTCAGTTCCACTTTATCCTCGGTCAGGAGTTCTAAACAAAAACTTTAAACCTTTAAATAGTTTTCACGTCATAGTGATGTAACAACTTAAATATTGACGATTATGAAGAAAAGGATTTTTAGCAACAAGGTGACAGGGCTGGTAAAATGGGTTTTGCCATTTTGCCTCTTAGCTTTCTTACCCTTAAACGTCAGTGCTCAGAAGTTTGCCCTGCTTGATATGGATTATATTCTGAAGAGCATTCCCGCCTATGAACGTGCCAACGAGCAGCTGAACCAGATGTCCAAGAAATGGCAGGCCGAGGTTGAGGCGCTTCAGACAGAGGCACAAACGCTCTATAAGAACTATCAGGACAATGTGGTATTTCTCTCTAATGAGCAGAAGAAAGCCCGTCAGGATGAAATAGTCGCTAAGGAAAAGCAGGCCGCAGACCTGAAGAAAACCTACTTTGGTCCTGAGGGAGAGTTGTTCAAGAAACGTTCAGCACTCATGAATCCTATTCAGGAGGAGATATATCAAGCTGTCAGTGAAGTGGCTGAGCAACGTGGTTATCAGCTCATTTTGGATCGTGCAAGCGACACTGGCATTATTTTTGGCTCGCCCAAAATCGATATTTCCGACGAGGTTTTACAGAAGCTAGGATACTGATATCCCTAAAACGAAGGAATGACAGGAGCCTTGAACAAGGCTTCTTACAAAATAGACAAGAATAAATAACATAAGTATTAACCCGGTGGTGAAGAACGTTTGTTCCAACCACCATCCCCTACTAGGGGACAAAAAAACGAAAGAAAATGAAAAAGTTATTTTTAATGCTGTTGGTGTTCGCACCGCTGACCATGATGGCTCAGAAGTTTGGACACGTAAATGCACAGGACGTTATTCAGGCCATGCCGGAGTTCACTAAGGCACGTACCGAGGTAGAAGCCCTACAGAAGCAGTATGAGGCCGATCTGCAGAGTATGCAGGACGAGTTGCAGAAGAAGGCCGAGGCTTTTGAAAAAGAGCAGTCAACCCTGCCTGAGAACATCAAGCAGCGTCGTGAGACAGAACTGCAGGAGATGTATCAGAAGATTCAGCAGAGCTATCAGGACAACCAGCAGGCTTTGGCTAAGGCTCAGCAGGAGAAGATGCAGGCCATTACCACCAAGGTTCTGGATGCCATTAAGGCTGTCGGTGAGGCTGGTGGCTACGTCTATATTATGGACACCGCCAGCGGCATACCCTTTATCAGTACTACGCTGAGCAAGGATGTGACGGCTGACGTGAAGGCAAAACTTGGATTGCGTTAACATGAAACGCCTTACATTATTCGTTATGATGACCCTCGTATTTGCACTTTGTGCAAATGCGCAGGGTCTTTGTTTTGGCTATCTCAGCTACGATGCCGTGCTCAAGTCCATGCCTGACTATGCCAAGGTGCAGGAGAGCCTTTCAAGGCTTCGTGCCCAGTATGAGGGAGAAGCACGTCGTGCTGAGACCGAGTTTAATGCCAAGTACGAGGAATTCCTTGACGGTCAGCGCGACTTCCCACAGACCATTCTACAGAAACGTCAGAGTGAGTTACAGGACCTTCTGGAGCGTAACATCGCCTTCAGGGAGGAAAGCCGTCGTCTATTGGCCGAGGCAGAGCAGGAAGCTATGGCGCCGTTGCACCAGAAGCTTTCGAATGCATTACAGTCAGTGGGGTTCTTGCGTGGTGTAGCATTTATTATCAACACCGACCAGAATGCATGTCCTTTTATTAATCCTGAAATGGGAATAGATGTGACTGAGGATGTGCTTAATTTGTTGAAAAAGTAAAGAGCCATGCCGTTTTCCAGTACACCAGGTCCCATAGGAGTATTTGATAGTGGATACGGCGGATTGACCATTCTGCATGGTATTCGTCAGTTGTTGCCCCAGTACGACTATCTCTACTTGGGCGACAATGCCCGTGCTCCCTATGGCACTCGTTCGTTCGATGTAGTCTATGAGTTTACTCGTCAGGCCGTTGAACGTCTTTTCGAGATGGGATGTCAGCTGGTTGTGCTGGGTTGCAATACTGCATCGGCCAAAGCATTGCGTACCATTCAGCAAAACGATTTGCCACAATGGGACCCTCAACGACGTGTTTTGGGCATCATTCGTCCTACTGCCGAAATCATAGGAACGCTTACCCGCACCCGTCATGTAGGTATTTTTGCTACTGAGGGAACGATCAAGAGCGAGAGTTATAATTTAGAGATTGCCAAACTTTGGCCCGATATTAAGGTCAGTGGTGTGGCATGCCCTTTCTGGGTTCCTTTGGTAGAATACAATGAAGCGGACTCTCCAGGAGCTGACTATTTCGTGAAGAAACGGATAGACCAACTACTGCGACTTGATCCTGATATAGACACTGTTATCTTGGGTTGCACCCATTATCCCCTGTTGCTGCCCAAGATACACAAATATATTCCCCGTGGTATCCGTATTATCTCACAGGGGGAATATGTGGCTGAGAGCCTTCAGCACTATTTTGAGCAACATTCCGACCTCGAGGAGCGTTGCACGAAAGGCGGTACAGTTCACTACTTAACCACCGAGAACCCTGAAAAGTTCAAGGAGTCTGCCCAAATCTTCCTCCACGAGCCTGTCGAGGTGGAAAACATCACGCTGGCATGAATCCAATATAGCCCTAGAATCCCACTTCTTTCCGCCATCTTCTTGCAAAAAGTGGGTATGCTTAATGACACTTCGTCACTTTCTAACAACGGAAAAAACGGCTGTTCTAAAGAGGATTGTCATCTTTCCGATTTTTCATTCTTCATTTTAAAGGCTCGTCGGATTCTTCCGGATCTACCTCGGGCTGACCGATGAGAACGTACTTGTAACGCTTCTTGATCTCGCCCTTCGGAGTGGTATAAGTACCGTCCTTCTGCTGGAGCAGGTGGAGCATCAGGGAGCACTTTGCCTTCATGGTCTTCGAGGTGATGCCGTCCAGCTTCTTGCCGTCGGGCAGGAAACGGATGTGAACATCATTCACCAGATTGTCGGCACCCATGCTTTCGGTCTCTTCGAGGGTTAGGGTACCGCCCTTAACAGATTCGAGGGGTTAAACGTGTCAATGCCGGTCAGCTTGACTGCGACGAGAACCCTGAGCCCAATCTGTAGCCTTAAAAATGAAGAATCGAGAAGAGCAGCTGCCCGTGAAGGGGGCCGCTTTTTTTTGATGATTCATTTGGTAATTCACTCGATTTGCACTACCTTTGTCCCCCAAATAAAGGTAAGATGAGAAAATTGTATATTGAAACATACGGCTGCCAGATGAACGTGGCAGACTCGGAAGTGGTGGCCTCAGTCATGCAGATGGCAGGCTACGAGACAACGGAAAACCTTGACGTAGCGGATGCTGTGTTCCTGAATACGTGCTCAGTGCGCGACAATGCGGAGCAGAAAATCTTTAACCGCCTGGAGGCACTCGACGCAGAGCGTCGCAGAAGGGGTGGAGGGCTAATCATCGGCGTTTTAGGCTGTATGGCAGAGCGCGTGAAGGAGGATCTGTTAGAGAACCACCATTGCGACCTCGTAGCAGGACCTGATGCGTACCTCTCGCTACCTGACCTCATCGCACAGGCAGAGACGGGCCATAAGGCCATGAATATTGAACTGTCAACAACGGAGACATACAAAGACGTGGTGCCTCAACGACTGCACGGAGCCAGAATCGGCGGCTTTGTGAGCATCATGCGTGGCTGTAACAATTTCTGCCACTATTGCATCGTGCCCTACACCCGTGGCCGTGAGCGTAGCCGTGACGTGGAGAGCATCCTGCGGGAAGTACGTGACCTGCGTGACCGTGGCTTCAAGGAGGTGACGCTGCTGGGACAGAACGTAAACTCATACAGCATTGAGTGTAAAGATAACAAACTACAATTCCCAGAATTGCTGCGCCTGGTGGCTGAGGAGGCTCCAGAGATGAGGGTACGCTTCACGACAAGTCATCCGAAGGACATGAGCGACGAGACGCTGCGGGTGATTGCCGAGGTGCCTAACGTGTGCAAGCATATCCATCTGCCCGTGCAGAGCGGCAGCGACCGTATCCTGAAGCTGATGAACCGCAAATATACCCGCGAGTGGTATATGGACCGCGTGGCAGCTATTCGCCGCATCATTCCTGACTGCGGACTCTCGACGGACATCTTCGTAGGCTATCACTCGGAAACGGAGGAGGACCACCAGCTGAGTCTCTCGCTGATGCGTGAGGTGGGCTATGACTCGGCCTTTATGTTCAAATACTCGGAACGGCCAGGCACGTATGCGTCGAAGCATCTGCCTGACGACGTGCCCGAGGAGGAGAAGATACGCCGACTGAACGAGCTCATCCAGTTGCAGACGGAAATCTCCGCCCAGCAGAATAGGAAGGACGAGGGCAAGGAGTTCGACGTGCTGGTGGAGGGCTTCTCCAAGCGCAGCCGCGAACAGCTCTGCGGACGTACGGAGCAGAACAAAATGGTGGTGTTCGACAAGGGTAACCATCACATCGGCGAGACGGTACGGGTGAAGATCACCGACAGCACCAGTGCAACGCTACTGGGAAGTGCTATCGTAGAGGAGAAATAAGGAGGATCTGCACTATGAAAGAATTTCTGCAAGTACTGGGCGGTTCGTGCCGCCCTACAAGAAATATCTGATATGGTCGGTGGTGTTCAACATCCTATCGGTCATTCTCAATATTTTCTCGTTTGCCGCCCTCATCCCCATACTGCAAATCATCTTCAAGACGGGTGACGCAGAGACGGCCACACAGCTGATGGCATGGGACTGGCAACACGCAGAGGCCGTGCTGATGAACAACATGAACTACTACGTCAACGGACTGATAGCTGACTACGGTCCCACGGTGACGCTACTATTCATCGGTCTGTTCCTGGCCCTGACGACTGCCCTGAAGACAGGATCCTACTTCGCCTCGTCGGCTACGATGGTACCTATCCGTACGGGAGTGGTACGTGACATCCGCAACCAACTGTACCAGAAGATTACATCGCTGCCACTGGGTTTCTTCTCAGAAGAACGCAAAGGCGACATCATTGCCCGCATGAGCGGTGACGTACAGGAGATAGAAAACAGCATCATGTCCTCGCTCGACATGCTGTTCAAAAATCCCATCTTGATCATCGGCTACTTTGCCACGCTACTCTTCATCTCATGGGAGCTGACACTCTTCACGCTCATCATTGTCCCCATCATGGGATGGTTCATGGGCTATGTGGGACGTAAGCTGAAGGCCCAGAGCATCAAGGCACAAGCCCTGTGGAGCGACACCATGAGCGTGGTAGAGGAGACACTGGGCGGCCTGCGTATCATCAAGGCGTTCAATGCCGAGGAGAAGATGCGCCGTAAGTTCGACGGTGTGAACTCAGCCTACCGCGACGACATCCAACGGGTGAACATCCGTCAGCAGCTGGCGCATCCTATGAGCGAATTCCTGGGTACGGTGATGATTGTCATTGTGCTGTGGTTCGGTGGTGTGCTGGTGCTCAACACGCAGACGCTCTCCGGTCCACTGTTCATCTACTACATGGTGATGCTCTACTCCATCATCAACCCACTCAAAGACTTCTCAAAGGCCGGATATAATATCCCGAAGGGACTAGCCTCGATGGAACGTATCGACAAGATTCTGTTGGCCGAAAATACCATCAAGGAACCAGCACAACCCAAGCATCTGGATGCCTTTGAGCACCAGATAGAGTTCCGCAACGTCTCGTTCCGCTATGGCGAGCAATGGGTGTTGCGTAACATCAACCTTATCATCGAGAAAGGCCGGACAGTTGCCATTGTCGGACAGAGCGGCAGCGGCAAATCGACGCTCGTAGATCTGATTCCCCGCTACTATGACGTGCAGGAAGGCAAGGTGCTCATTGACGGTATCAACGTCAAGGACCTAGGCATCCACGACCTGCGCAAGCTCATTGGTAACGTGAACCAGGAGGCCATCCTCTTCAACGACTCGTTCCGCAACAACATCTCGTTCGGCGTGGATAATGCAACGGACGAGCAGATAGCAGAGGCAGCGAAGATTGCCAATGCCCACGACTTCATCATGCAGTCGGAACATGGCTTCGACACGAACATCGGCGACCGCGGCGGACGACTCTCCGGAGGCCAGCGCCAGCGTGTGAGC